>ENA-ORBV01002969-ORBV01002969.1-microbial-mat-metagenome-genome-assembly--contig:-NODE-2969-length-34746-cov-20.497765_pt1 | contig 34746 bp, 43 predicted proteins | sample MGYA00237777_ERZ505514 | MGnify/ENA primary metagenome ERZ505514 (study PRJEB26160, sample SAMN06269048) | microbial mat metagenome | isolation source: Oligotrophic lake microbial mat | place... | reverse complement strand
ATCTCCCTTCGGTTGAACAGGCCCTCGGCAAGAGGAATCCTGATGGGGTTGTGGGCTTCGGTGGCGGTCGGAATGACCGAGTCGGTGGTGATGACGTTCTCGAAGTAGTCGTAGAGGGGCTGAAGGCCCTTCGAGAAGAGGCCGTGAGTGACGAAGAGGTCGCAGCGGACGTAGTCGAGATCCTTGGCCAGCTCAATGAAGGTTCGACCTCCATCGCAAAGGTCATCGACCAGCAGGATCTTGCCTGCGGCCACCTCATCGGGGATGGTCTCGAATCCGGTGCCGGTGATCGAGCCGTCGCGGACATCTCGCTTCTTCCATGCGTGAAACACCGGCAGGTTGAGCACCTTGGCGACTCGTAGCGCACGCTTCTCCGCCCCGCCGTCGGGAGCGAGGACCCCCGTGTACTGGGCCCGGTCGATTATTGGGTCGTACCTCGGGACCGTTGAAACGTAGTCGAAGTGGGTGAACGCCACGTCCGAGTGGATGACCTCACAGCGATCGATCAGCGCCGGGGCCACATCCGAATGTGGATCGATGACCGTCACCTTCGGGAACTTCCGCTCGTTGATCAACTTGGCAATCGACTTCATGCCGAAGAGATAGTCCCCCTCATCGAAGAGGCGGTCCTGCCTGGCGCCTGGCACGTAGGGTAGGATCAGCTCGGGAACTGGGACCCCCCGCTCAACCAGTGCATCCACCAGGAACATGGCCTGGAGTAGGTCGGCGGCGCTGGTCACGCGGACCAGGATCTTCTTGAAGTGCCTGGCGCTGCCCGTGAGTTGTGCGTGCTTCACTCCGGGCATGCCGTCCGGGTAGTGGAAGGTGCCGACGGGGATCACCTTGCCGCCCTTGCCGAGGATGATGGGGTCGTTCGGAAGTGGTGTCGTCATGTGGGGGACCTTAGCAGGCCACGATGACGGGCTGCTACCGGTAGGCCGATCTACGAGGCCTGGGTGGGTAGATATTGGAGAGGTTCGCGTACTCGATTGAGTAGTCATCCTGTGAGATCCGCATGATTCCTTGAGTCGCTTCCCTGCGAGATGTGAAGTGGTCGGAAATCACCTCAGGGGCATCAATGGTCGGCTGGCGGTTCCACCGCTTCTCGGTTTTGTATAGACGCGACAGATACCACCCCCAGGCCCGTCCCCGCAGAAAAAGCCTTGCGAGGTGATAGGACTTGGGGGTGGCGGTCCGAAGCATCACGTGCTGAAGATCAGCGAGATGCGATGCGGCGAGCGGTCAGGAGAATGACAAGCCCCAGGAGAGGGGCGCACAGGGTAGGTGCAACACCAGCGGATGCGATCGTACGTGCCTTGTTCATGACCGTCCTTTCATGGGGGGTGTGGACGGCTTGGACCCTACACCACGGCGGTGACGACGCCTAAGGGACGTACGCGCCAATCATCTTGGCATCGACTCGCGTCACCCGGTAGTGACGCCCCAGTGCCCTCGTGATGGACTCGCACCCTGGCGGGTTGTCGGAGTGGACGTAGATCTGCTCGACGTCGAGGCCCCAATCGTAGAACTGCCTCTCCATCAAGTAGTCCACCACTTGCATCGCGGTGTCCTCCCCTCCCAAATCATGGTCCATCCAGAGCTGGGCGATCCACTGGGGTTCGACTTTCGTCATGATCTCGATGGCTTCGGCACTGGTGCGCGCATAGACGGCTTCGAATGGGAAGACCCGCAGGTCATCAACGACGAGGATCATGCAGCGGCCTTCTGGATTCGAGCGAAGTCGGCCTGAAGGGTCCCGACCAGTTGGTGCGTGGTGTCGCCGTGGCGGTGTCTCCACGGATCAACCTTGAGGGCTAGGCGCTCGATGAAGAGCGGGATGTCTTCGGCGGATCGAATGAGGGGGAGGTTGTTGTTGCGGAGCCGACGTCCACACTCGCGACAGATCACGAACTCGTCGGTGTCGTTCTCGACCTCGGTCTGAGTGATTCGGGGATCGCCGTAGTAATTCAGGACGGTGCAGCCGCTGTAGCACTTCACCGTGGTCCCGCGGTGCGCCTTGATGGCGCGGTTCAAAGCCTTGTGATCATGCTCGAACAGCGTGGTGACGAGGTGCTCCCAGATGGCGTAGTGGACTGCCTCTTCGTGAGCGTTCGCTGGGGTCCGACGGCTTCTCCATCGTCTAAGGGTGGCGTCTGGCGCGAACTCGATACGCATGTGGCTGAGGGCATGGCGCCCGGCCAGGTTGTTGGGGAGAAGATCACTGACGTGAGCGATCAGATCCTCGGGGTCGTTGAAGTTCTTGACCTGCGAGGCGGTCCAGCGGGTGATGGGCCCGAGCTTGTCGGACCGCCGACGTCGGTTGCGGATGCGCGTCATGGAGTGGCGCTCGTCGGGGTTGTAGGCGTCGACATGGGTCGAGCCAGAATCGAGGTAGGCGTCCTCGATCTCGTCGGCGGTGGAGCCAGGTACGAAGAAGTCGGTGATCTCCCGGTCCATGCGGCGACGGGTGGTCTGATTCCACGAGCGCTTGCGGCCCTTCACGTTCTTCGCCATGCGGCGCGACGCCGGGAGGACCGAGCGGGAGATCGACTTCACCTTCTCATCACCGTGGAGCATGCGCCCATCCTAGCACGAGGGTGTGACAGTAAGTCAACTCATTGTAGCTCGGGTGCCAGAACGAAGGGCAGCTTCGTGAATGCCAAGCGGTAGGGACTCCACGTCCATGTAGGCGTCCTCGACGGCGTCTACCATCCAGTTACGCTTCTCAACAGTGCGCTCTGGTGGGGTGGCGAATCCGACGACCTCGCAACGGGAATGCCCCTCAACGGGGCACCGAACCTTCACCACGCGTTTGCCGCGCATGGGACTCACTTCAGACATCTGCGAGCCTCGTTTCGTTCACTGCGCTTGGCCCGGCGGCGTTCCTTCTTCCGGCCAACGCCGTCATGGGCGTTCCCACAGCGGCACCGCCTACCAACGCGGCACATGGGAACGAGTCTTCCGGGCATCTTACTCATGGTGCCCCCGGCAGGATTCGAACCCGCACCACCGCGGATAGAAGCCGCAGGCCTGCTCCAATCAGCAGGGGCATGGTACCTCCGGGGAGATTCGAACTCCCATGCCAGCCTTAGGAGGGCTGTACCGCTCCATTTCGGCGGAGGTATGACCAGGGTACCACCCTGGAAGGACGGCACCATGAAGAGAGACCTGCTACCCGAGATTCTGTCCCCCGCCCGAAGACGGATGGGTGATCATCCAACTACGCGGTTTCCCGCGTCTCCCGAGGGAGTGCGATCTACCTGCCATCATCGGACGAGCAGCCCTAGGCGATTTGATCTTGCGCTTGCCGGAGTTTACTTAGCCGGTGATGTCGCCACCCCCGCTGGAGAGTTCTTACCTCTCCTCTTCCACTTACTCACCTGTGCCCGGAGGCCATCGGCGGTCTTGTTCGCTATCCACTTGTCGTCAGCTCGCGCTGCCTGGTTCAACCCAGCGGCATGCTCTGTAGCGTCTCGAAGTTCCTCTACCAGCTCGAAGGCTGGCAGCGATCACCTTGGCTTCTCAACATGGTGTTGGTCGGGATGGCGGTATTTGAAACCGCGATCTTCGCTCCCCCAGAGCGACGCTCTACCAAACTGAGCCACATCCCGTTGTTCTCGACTTGGCATTGACCCCCCAGGATTATCGGTCCTGGGGCCGTAACCGGTATTCCATTCTCCTGCCGGGCCGAGAAGCCGCCAGGAGGCCGTTCACACAGAGGGTGCCTTTTGTGCCCCCGTCAGAAATCGAATCTGATGCACCGACCTTCGGACGATCGGGCCCGCATTCCATCGGCGGGGGCATATCTAGTTCTACCCGGATACTGCGGGGGTAGGTGGTAGTTAAGGGTCCCCTAGCACCACCGAGGTGAATCCCTCTTGGAACCGGTAACCCTCTGGACGATTCTCGTCGTTCTTCTCATTGCCCTAGTCCTCGTTGCTATCGCTCGCCGCTTCTAAGCGGTGGGCGATAGCCCTTTTTGAGGCTTGGACCCCCGGGAGAGACTCGAACTCTCACAAGAGCGAGAGATCGGACCCCTCGCTCCGTCCAATCGGCGGGAGCTGTTACTTCCGTGCTCGCTGTTTCGACCAGTAGCCCCGGGGGGGCTTGTCGATGCCGTACCTGTTACACCAATTTCCCACTGCCACATCAGAGATGCCAAGAAGGTTGGCAACATGAACCGTGGGCATCTCCCACACTAGGATCTTTAGCTCTTCCAGATCTGGACCATCCGCTCGCTGTCTTGTAGTTCTACACCCCCAACACTCAGACGCGCTGGGGACCATCATTCCACCACAGCGACAGCCCACCATCAGGTTCCCACCCACGCGGATGGCACGTTCGGAGCTGAACGTGCCATCCGCGTGATCAATCAAGGTCATACCTTTATGGAACGCAGCGTGATCTGCCAGGGTTCGAAAAACCATTAGGTTGTCGGGATCGTTGTTCCTCTTGTTCTCGTCCTTGTGGTGGACACACTCCTGAGCATCTAGTGACCGGCCCAGAGACTGGGCAGCGACTTCCCGATGTTCGAACACGAACCCGTTGCCCCTAGGCGCTTCGAACATTTCTGGCGTCCAGTGGATTTCGGTGTAGAGTCTTCCGCCCATTCATCCAGTGTAGCCGAATGGGTTCGATTCCCTTCCCTAGGGACCGATTGGTATCCCCCCCGGGGGTCGAACCCGGATCCTGGCCTTCGTAGGACCATGCTCTCGTCCATTGAGCTAAGGGGATTTGGCGGGGGTGGAAGGAATCGAACCCTCTCAAAGTGAATACGGGTTTGGAAGCCGCTGCGCTGCCATCGCGCGTCACCCCCATAGGTTGGTGATTGCTTTGCGTCCCCCGACAGAGACTCGAACTCTGTTTTGGACCTTGAAAGGATCCCGTCCTAACCCATGGACGACCGGGGGTTGATCGTTGGTATTGCCGGCCCCCCGTACCGGATTTGAACCGGTGATCTCTTGCTTGACAAGCAAGCGCTTTCGGCCAGACTAAGCTAACGGGGGATTTGATTGAGGAACCTTCGTTCCTAGTACCCCCGACGGGTATCGATCCCGCTGCTTCAACGCTGAGAACGTTGCGACTCGCCATTCGTCTTCGGGGGCATGTCTTGCACGCCCCTCGAAAGGTCAGCGTGCGGTGGTATCGCGCCAAGGTCGCCAAGGGGCGGGCGCGGTGCGCTCTCGCTCTTCTCGTTCGACGGACCGGGGCTTCAACATGTGATCCACACTACTACCTGTCGATGACGACGTCCAACGCTTTGGTAGAATTTCTCCAAGAAGTTCAAAGATCGACTCGGACGCCGCGGGCCTGAGCGATGGCCCGGCGCTTACGTCCAGGTATCCCGCCCCAGACGCCTTCCCAGTCACGGATCTCGATGGAGTAGTCGAGGCACCGGTCCCTCACTAGGCACGAGCCGCAGATCTCCTTCGCCTCTGTCGGGATCTGGCCTCGGTCTGGGTAAAAGAGGCTGGGGGGCTGCCCCACGCACGAACCAGAGAGCATCCATTCGCGATCTTCGGCTGTTGTCTGCATCATGCGATTACCTCGGGGGGTGGGGTGAAGTGACTACCCTGTGTAGCAGCCAGAGAAGCCAACGCGGCGTCATCTCTGTTGGGTAGGGTGTCTTCACCGACATTCCCACGGAGACTCACATGCCTACCTGCGATACCTGCTTTGACGGACGCCACTACCGCTGCGAGAACAAGGGCGAGTGCGCCTGCACTGTCTGTGCCGCGCGTTGGTCGAAGCCGCGCCGAACCGCATCGAAGGAAGAGGATCGCAAGCAAGCCATTGATCGGGATCGAGCGATGAGGGCTCTCCCAATGTGTCGCCCCTCGATCAAGTCGCGCAAGCCGGTCCGTCCACCCAGAGAGCTGTCCACGGATCCAGAGAAGGTGGCCCAGCGGGAGTACATGCGAGTTTGGCGCGACCGCAAGAAGAAGGGGGAACCTACTCGCCCCAACAACAAGTACACCCAAGAGAAGTTGAACGAGATGATGCGACTCCGCAAGATCGGGTTGACCGTGCGGGAGATAGCCGAACGCCTTGACCTGGACTACAGCGCCACGGCGCGGCACATTCGCGTGATGACCGGCACCATCACCAGCTCTGACCGAAAGCGCCTACCGAAGGCTCTCCTTGGAGAATACGACCAGGGTAAGTCGCACTAGGACGGCCCCCTGGACCAAGGTTTGGCAGCCGTCCAACCCCGTGGCGTGGATTCCACCCGTGTAGCTCGGCATCAGGTGACGAACCATCTCAGATTCGGGCTCGTTGTGTAGAGATCCTGGGGTGACGCGACCCATCCCCCATACGGTCTGAACGCCACCTACGGCAGTGGTGACGTCGAGAGACTCCAGAAGGCCGATCTGTGCGATCTCGACCTCTCCGCCAGGGACGCCCTCATGAGCTACAACCGGGTAGATCCTGTTCTCCCAACGCAGGGCGCCCGGGACCACTGTGAAGCCGTTGACGCACTCGTTGTAGGTGAAGAGTGGGAGGGTGAAGATCTCTAGGTCTTGCATCTCGCCATCATACTAGGTCTGAGTGACGTGGCGGAGTGAAGAGGTGTCGAGCCGGATACGCTGGGCGGATGTCTAATCGGCTGGCAATGCCTCGCGCCCTTTCCTGCGTACTGTGTAATCGGACTTTTACTTCGAACTGGGCCGTTCGAAAGTGCACACCCTGCAAGACGGCTTCCCTTGCGTCCCAACACGGAGTCTGCACTTGCGGCAACGTTATGGCTGCTCGCTCGGTGAAGTGCAAGTCTTGCAGGTGGCCCACGCGTGCCATCAAGTGCATGAGCGAAGTCGAGCGAGGATGGCTCGTGGGAATCATCGAAGGGGAGGGCACCTTCGTTCGTTCCCCAGGGCGCAGCATCCCCACCCTTCGCGTCTCGATGACCGACGAAGACACCGTTCAAACACTTCATGGAGTGACGGGGGTCGGCCACCTGCTAGAACTCAACCGCCGCGAAGATCACTGGAAGACGCCACACGCTTGGACGGTGTCGTCCGGAGGTGAATTTGACCAAGTGGCCAGGGTGGTGGCTCCATACTTGATGAGTAGACGTAGGGAGAGGTTGAACGAACTCTATCCGAACGTCGAGAGAGTGAAGTCTCGAAGTTGGAAACCTTGGAGCGATGGGGCGGTCGGCTGGCTATCTGGAGTCATCGACGGAGAGGGCACGTTAGATGGTAGGGGTCGGTTGGTGGTTTGCATGACGGATTTGGATGTTCTCCAACAGTGTTTGCGTTTGACCCGTTTCGGGAGGCTTGGTCAGCCACCCAGTCTCTCCAACCCGGGACATGGCCGGAAGCCACAGTTTCTGTGGTCCGTGAGCAGCCGTCAGACCCGAGTTCTTATTCAGACCCTCTATCCACTTCTCAGTGCCAGGCGACAGCATCGAGTGGATGAAGTGTTGCCGTCGTTGAAACTTGGCGGAAGGAGTGGGGCTCGAACCCACACGGCCCGTGAGGACCCAACTGTTTTCGAGACAGCGACCAGTAGCCCTGAGCTTGGCTTATCCTTCCATGGCGGAGCCGGAGAGATTTGAACTCCCGTGGCCGCTTGCGCGACCGCACTGCTTTCCAAGCAGGCCCATTCGACCGGACTCTGGCACGACTCCATAGACTCGCCTCCCCAAGGAAAGGCGAATTTTGAACCCTGGGGCCCAGCGGAGAGACAGCGATTCGAACGCTGGTGGCCGCTTACGCGACCGCACTGTTTAGCAAACAGGCCCAATAGGCCAGACTCTGGCACCTCTCCATGCAACGTCTCTCAGCGGAGCAGCCTCACTGGACTGACTCGGCTTCGATTTGTTGTGGTGGGAGTGGCAGGACTCGAACCTGCGGAGCCCGAAGGCGTCTGGTTTACAGCCAGGTGCAATTGCCGCTATGCGACACTCCCTTGCGTGGAGCGTCGCTATGTAGGCGCGCTCCGGGTCAGCTACTCGATGAGTAGCTATAACTCCGGGAGGTGCGGTATGCCTTCATGTCTTCCACCCTAGCAGGTGGAGAGGACGGTGCCAACACTTGTGATCCAATTCGGTCGAAGGTGGGCTGGGAACGCCGGGTCGTTCATCATGAACCACTCGTGCACGGAGAAGCTCCGGTTCTCCCAGCGAGGTTGGTCGGCCCTCTCCCCTCCCCGAGAGGTATCTCTGGATGGTTCACTCGTCAGACTTGGGCGGTTCGGTGGGGGTCCAGTCGAAGAGGTCGTTCCACCCGGTGTCCTCGAACTGGATGATGGCGAAGGCGTTCCACACCACGGCGATCAGGTGGTCCTCCTCGCGGTCTCCAACCTTCCATGCGTTCAGGTGGCGCTCCAGCGATGCTTGGTAGCGCGAGAGGGGCATACCTCTGGTCCAGTTGTGTGGTCCATATTTCTCGGCGCCTCGGGCGTAGAGGTCAGCCAGGCGCTCCAAAGGCAAAGGTGGGATCAGGTCGAAGCGGGGCTTGCCCTCCTGGGTGTCGCGCTTAGCGCCGGAGGAGAACTCCTCTCGTTGACCCGAGTCCTTGGTGACGAACGTGTTGGTAGGATCAGACATCCTTGGGTCTTTCTGGTAGAGGGTCAGTCTAGAGAATACTGGTCGAAGATGTCTGGTTGGTTACACCACCACATCTCAGTCTGAAGGTTGTCCTTCGTGACGGAACCGTTGATCGTTTGGTGTGCCCGGAACGGTCGGAATGGGAGCCAGGAAGCCCCAGGGCCCTCACAGACAATGACAAGGCCTTTCCTCTCCATGACCCATTCGCCCAGATCCCAGAAGTCAACCGTGGAAGCGCCGACCCCGTAGCCGACCTTAACGGTTTGGTATGGAGGGTCGATGAACCAGGTGGCCTCGACGTTGGGAGCGTCACGGTAGCTCCCTCGGACGTAGGAGAACCCGGCCCCGATGGCGTGGCTTCTGAGTGCCATTCGACGGCTGTCCTCAAAATTCTTGAGGGCGAACTTCGACACCTTCATGCCGTTGCCTCCAGGAGCGCTGGACTTCGAGGCCATCGCCGCCAGATGCCACGACTCTGAAGTGCGACTTCCGATCTCCGGGGGTGGGTACGCCTCGATTCCTTCCGGGCCCAAATCAATGATCTGGTGCCAGAGGTCAACGACGTGAGGATCAATGTCGATCAGCAACGCGTCTTCGGGCTTCCAGTACAGCGAGTATGCGCCAGAACCGGCGAAGGGTTCGATGACCAGGTCGTGTTGAGGCGCCGGGTATTTCGGGGCCAAGCGTCCCTTACGGCCAAAATAGTAGAACACGGTGTCAGCTTTCTGGTGGAGGCTCTGGTAGGGGGCACGCTTCACCGTCACAGCAGGGTGTGTGGGTGGTGCACTTCGGGCATGTCCATCGGCTAGCGTTCGGGTTGAAGGCGAAGCCGCAGTTGTAGCACTCGATCATCGCTTCTTCTTCTTGAAGACCTGGGCGAGGATCTTCATTTCCGGCGTAGTGTAACCACACCGAGGGCACTTGAAGTCGTTCTCCAGTGAACCCTGGAACGTCTTGCCGCAGCGGTAGCAGGTGTCGAGCGATGGGGGTGGCCACTTGTGGTGTCCACTCATGGCATGGCCTCCGAGACGACATCAGCTATGCCCTGTACGACGTCTTCCTCTACAAGGAGATGGTACATCAGGGCGCCGCCAGCGAGCCATAGAGCGACCTTGCCTGGCCAGGATCCGCGGACTCGCCAACACAGGCGAGTGATCGTCGGGATCTTGCCGGTGGCAATCGCTATGACCTCATAGGCACACAGGACGGCGACGGCGACGGTCTTAGGATCGGCGGGCTGGCGCTTCACGGCTTTGCTGGGGGGGTGTCGAATCCCAGAATCCGGAAGCGGTCGAAGCCAATTGGGTACTGCTGGCCCACGCAGAAGGCGAGGGTGCCAGCCGTTGAGCGAGAGCCCGTAGCGTTCTCCCACCATTGCGAGTTTCCGCAGATCCCGGCCCGCCCGTTATGCCTGGTGATGTAAGCGCCGGTTGGCACCGTCAAGCAGTAAACCTTCCCATCGTATGGAACCTCCGTGAGGTGACGCTCGGACCTGACGGCGAACTCTTCATTCTCGTTGGTGAACACCATGTACTTATCAGACCATGGCGCCTCTCGATTAGTGACCCCCAGAGAAGCCTTCATTCCCAATTCAATCGCCAGCGATTGGACTTGGTCTGCTAGTGCTCTACTGGTGGTGCTATACGTCCCACTTGTCCAATGCCCATCTCCGTCCATCAGGGACTCGTAGAGAACCCTCTTCTGGCGCTGCGACAGCGAGTCCATCAATGACCAGGGAAGCTGCTTGAACTTGGAGTAGATCAAGCAGTTCCCGGCGAGCCAAGCGCATAGGTATGGATGCTTCTTAACTCCGAAGTCCCAGCGGTAGTGTTCGCCGCTCGGGCGCATGGATACATGCTTCGTGTGTTCCCAACCAAGATTGGCGATGGCTTTCTCGATCTTCTCGGCCACCTCTCCCTCATTTTGGGAGATCACTACATGCCCATTAGTCAGGTTGCCTTCGCTGATGTACATTCCGACGAGGTAAAGGAACGCGTCCACATCAGTAATGGTCTCCTGGCCGTACAAAGAGATGGACTCTAGGTCTGGGGTGTCGTCTTCGAAGGGGGCCGCCCATGGGATGCGATTCCAAACGTTGGAATCCACATTTTGGGACTCCGTGAACCCCCACGGCTTGTCTCGTCCGTGGCGGGTCTTGACCACCATGCGGTGGTTTGGGGTAACCAAGAAGTCAAGAGACCGACCCTTCCACTGGTGCATGGGACCGCTGTAGTCATACTCGTGGATCTTAGAGGGGTGGTCCCAGCGAACGGTGGATGAATCTAGATCGAAGCATGCCACCAAATCGTCAAGTTTGACATCTTGGTGCAACAGCCATCCGCGATTGGTAAGCACCTCGGTGTCGTCTGAGTAGCACCCACCGTCCATGGCTGGACACTGGATCCAGGTCTTGGGGCCATGGTCAACCACTTGGGTGTGATGATAGTGGCCGGTGACAATGAGCTTCGCATCACCAATCGGCTGTTGGGAGAAGGCCATATCCTTCAACCAGTTCTTCTGCTTGGCTTGAGGGTCGGCGCCGCGAGAAGAAAGGTGACCGTGGGTGAATCCGACCCTCACCCCGCAGATGTCGAGTACGACCGAGAGGCGCTCTTCCGGGATGATGAAGTTCACGTGCCCGAATGCCTCGGGGTTCTCCATGAGTACCTCGGCGACCATCTCGAAGACGGCGACGTCGTCGTTGTCTCCGGGGGTCGTGTAGGCCTTGTTGTTCTCGTTGCGGTTCTCGCCGTGGTTGCCAGCGACACCACCGAAGACGACGTGAGGCGCAACCTTCGAGAACTCGACCACCCACTCCTTCAAGAGGCGGCGAGCGAGGCGGATCTGCTCGCGCCGGTTCAGCTCGGTGGTGAAGGCCTGCCCTGGGTAGTTGCCACGGCACTGCTCTATCATGTCCCCCATGCCGATGAGGTAGACGCACTCAATCTGCACGCCGAGCTTGACCAGCTCCTTGTAGTAGTCGAGCGCCATCTGGAGCGCATCGAGTACCCGGGTGAGCGTACCCTTGACGCCGTCTCCGTCGCCCTTGCCGATCTGCCAATCCGAGAGTGGGATGACGAGGCCGACGGGGTCCTCGTAGGTCTTCAGGGCTTTCTTCGGGCGCTTATACTTGCTGATTCCGACGAGCATCTCGTCTACGTTGAGGCCGTTCCACTTCGACTTGAGGCGGACCTTCGCCTTGTAGTAGTAGAAGCGCTGGACGCAAGGTTCTCCAGTGTCGAGATCTCGGCCGAGGTTGTTGTCCCACGCGCGGAATTCTGGCGAACAGTCCGGGTCGACCTCGTAGACCTCGGGGTCCAGACCCCAAATCTCCAGCAACTCACGCCACTCATTCGTGGTCGGCTCGGCCGGTTCCCCTCGGGACGTGGTGATGAATCCGCCGTCGCCCTTTACCTCGACCCCTGGCTCATAGCCCTTGGGGTGGAATGTCTTGCGACGCTCGGCCTCGGCTACTGAACGGCTACGGTCCTGGACCGCTTCCTGGAGCCTCTTCTCTTCGACCCGCTGAGCGAAGTCAGTCACGCGTTACCGTCCCTGGGACATGAACACGCACCTCGCCGGTGACGCCGAGTGGCATCCGCACCGATACGTGTGAAGATCTCTCCCACGTATTCTAGAGCATCCTGGTCAGCACCTGCGTCATCACCCAGTTCGACAACTGCGGCGACACCTTCAACGTTGAGCCAGGCAGCTACTGAGGTGGCGTCGATGCGGAGATCCATCACCATGCCGGTGAGCGCGGCGGCGTCCTCCTCAGGGAGGCGGCTCAGTGCCAGGTGGAAGGGACACTGAGAGCGGCGTGCGTTCTGAGTGCTCGCGCGCTTCCGTGCAATTGCGTCGGCTAGTCCCACTTCATCCTCCTGGATGGGTTACCACCCAGGAGGAGAGATCAGGCTTCCTCGACCTCGGTGGGCTCAGATGTAGACAACGACTCAACTCGGGCGGCCATCTCGGTGATGCGGGCCTGGGCCTGCTCCACCCGAAGGGGACGCACGAAGTGCATGAGTTCCGCCAGCATAGCCTTGTGTGCTGCCAGCTGTTCGGCGATGGCGACGATAGCATCCCCATCCACACTTTCACCAGAACATGAAGTGCATTCCTCGGTGATCGCACCAGCCGCCACCAGCGACTCCATGTCGTCGGTAACCGAGTTGAAGAGACCGCGAGTCTCCATGGACTCGATGACTTCATCCGCACCAGAGGCGACGAGCGCTTCGATGGGGAAGCCCGGGACGTTGACCGACAGGGCGCCGACCAGTTCCAACTTGCCGTTGATCTTGCGCCAATCACCAGAGATCGAAGAGCCGCGGAAGCGACGGATCTCCTCGGGAGACGAGTCGGGGCGGGCGGCACCACAGGCCACGATTCCGAACTCGTTCTCGTAGAGTGCGACGTCGGCCACGGCGCAGCCGTTGTGGGCGTAGAAGGCCTGAGCGTCGGAGGCGCGGAGCTTGAGCGACGGGTGGACCGTGTCCATGATGATCGGGCCGGTAGCGATCATGGTGCCTTCGGCGGACAGGGTGTTCTTGTTGCGGAAGTAGCCGTAGTTGTTGGAGCTGCGGGGGACCTCAACGCACTTGTTGCGGTTGCCGATGTGGCAGGTGCCAAACTGGGCGATGAGGCCGTAGCAGCGACCGTTGGGGTAGACCGTGAAGGGGACCGGGTGATCCATCGGCTCCAGGGCGAACCACTCAGCGGGTGGGTTCACCGGGATGACGGGCAGCTCGGTGACGCCGCCGGAAGCGACGATGGTCTCGGTCAGATCGAACATGTCATGGACCCCCACGACGACGAAGGGCACACTAGAGTTGACGCGCCATACCTCTCCCTGGACGTCCGCACCGGAAGCGACGAGAACCTCATCTTCCTGTGCAGCCTCAGGCGTGAGGACGGTGATGCTGGCCTCCTGGAAGGCGGGGAACGGGCAAATAGTGGCGCCCATGAGCCGACCCGAGACGAGAACTTCGGTGGCCCTGAGGCCCCCCTCGCCAGCGGCGGCGAGCTGCTTGTTGGTGACGGCGCGACCGTTCTCGTCGCGTAGCTCCATCACGACGGAGTCGATGTCGGCGGAGACGCCACGCATGGTGCCCGCCGTAAGCAACGACAACGCTCGCTGGCCATCGGCGCCCGGGTCGAAGTCACCCATGCCGACGATGTTGTTGTTGATCCGCTGAATCTCCTTGATGGATCCGCAAATGACCGAGCCCGAGTGGCCCTCGGCATTCACGGTTTGGAGCATCAGGGGCAGTGGAAGGGTGCGCCAGGCCAACGCACCCTCTTCGATCATGCGGCCGTCTCCGGAGGGAATCCCCTCGGGGATCAGGACGGCGGCCCACTGGTAACCGACGGCAGCCGCAACCTCAGGCTGGGGCTCGCCAACCTCGGCAAACTCGGCGGTCGGGGTGTTGGTCGATGCGGTCTGGACGGTGGCCGCTGGCTTGGTGGCCACCGACTCCAGGTAGCGGCGCATGAACTCGCTCAGGAGGTCGGCATCGCCGAGACCCTTGATGTCGAGTGCGGCGGTGGGCTCAGGAGCGGCGGCGGGAGCCGCAGCAACCACCTCAGCCAGAGCTTCGGAAGCGGGGGTCTCCACCGTGGTCTCCTCGGCAGTCGATACTGCCTCTTCGGTCATGAACTGCTCTCGGACGAGAGCGACGGCAGCGATCACGTCATCGGTCGATGCGTTATCTGAGCCCAGCTCGGGGACGTCGACCCCAGCATCGCGAAGGTGGCCTGCGAGGTGGTTGTAAACGCCCTTGTAGTCGCCCTTGGGGATGGTCGAGTCGTCGATCAGCATGAGGGCTGCCTTGACAGCCCACGTGACGGCGGCACCCGGCTCGCCAGATTCGCTCACCATGTGGTGTGGGAACTTGTAGCCGGTCTTGTTGCCTGGAGAGTTCGTCGAGTCGTGCCAGGCGTAGATCTTGTTGTAGTAGGCCGGAGCCTCTCCCGATCGCGTGCGAGTCTTGGCTGTGTCGCCATCGAACTCACGACTGTCTGTCACCGGGGTTGAATGACCTGGGATCGCCGAGAAGATCGCGCCATCCTCAACGGACAGCTCCGACTTCTTCTTCTTGAGGTTCTTGTCATCAGCGCCCTCACCCTCGACGGCTGGAGTGGTTTCGCTGTCGTCCTCGGGGACCTTGGCGTCTTCGGGCTCTGGTTCGAAGTCGGGATCGCCCTCAACCTTGTCATCCGCGTCGTCATTCACGACGGGGTCGCGACGGAAGGGGTTCTTCTTGCGGTCGTCCGCCTCGGCGAACTCCACAACGGCCTCAGTTTCAGTGGCCTCGGCCATTTTGGTCGTCTCCTGGGACGCGGAAGCGGTCAGTTCTTCCCCCAATAGTAGACCAGCCTGCATGGTCCTATCCGAAATGCCGTTCTTGGGCCCTAGTGCCCACTTGCTTGATTCGGTTCCCCATTCCAAATCCAATACCTCGAATCTGACGGGACGTCCGACCAGGGCTTGCGCTGCGGCGATGTCGTCTTCACTCGGTTCCCAGGCGACCGTGATATGGGCACAGAAGTCGTGATTCATATAGGGCTGGGTATCCGCCCCCAGCGCTGGTCGAATCTTGCGGAGAGCGGTGGCTCGGAACTCGCCAAGGCCTGGAACGTCCACCAGAAGTACCAGGGCGGGCCTCTCGCCAAGCGTACCGAATTCAGTGATGGCCGTGATCTCCCCCTCCAGAGTCACGGAGTGTGGTACTACCTCGCCCCCGACGACCTCCCTCAGTTGCTCCGCCGCAGAGTAATCGAACTCGTCAGTATCCCCGAAATAGAAGAGAGTGCAGTGCAGGTCCGAAGACTCCATGCCACCCGGGATGACGAGAGATTCTGGATTGGTGGGTCGGAGACACAACATCACGCCAGAACTGAAGTCGGGGGTCTTGCTGTCTTCCGCCATTGCTACATGTACCTCAATTGCTGGAGACCGGGTCGATTCTGACCTTGGTCGGGGGGGCGTTGAGCGCATGAACCTTGAAAGACTGGTAGGTCATGGCTCGTGGCACTGGGAGCACCTCATCAGCGTTTACGAATGAGGCGACGGCAAGGGCCCGATAACCCCTCATGAAGTCTTCCATGACCGCGAAAGCCTTCCTCTCGGCGTCGGTAGGATCATAGCCGTCGGTGACGAAGTGCTCGCGGAGCCCCGTAGCGGCCTGGCTCCCGAAGGGGGCGAGCACCTCAGCGACGATGTCTTCCAGGCCCACGGACTTGGCGTCGCGACCGGTGATGCTGAATGGCACTCGCCTGGCTGGGAGGTTGCGGACCTTGTCCGCCAGGGGGGTCTCCTGGCCGCGGAGGGCGGTTTGAATTGACCGACCGATTTCCTCAACTGCCTGGTCCAGGGCGTCATCGGCGGAGGCAGTGATCTTGTCGATCAGAGACTCTTCGAGACGCGACCCAGCGGGCCCGCGTCGGATGGGCTCACCCTGACCTGAGTCCTGATCTCGCACGGGCCGAGACGTTGGACCGGTGTCATTCTTGCGCTGAGGACCGGTTGATGGGTCGCCCGGATTGGCATCCGTGGCCACGCCGTTTTCGTCGTAACCGATCACGCTGAGATCGATCTGGCCTTGCAGTTCTGGGTACTTATAGAAGATGACCTGGGGTCCGAAGACTACGGGTTCGGCCTCCATGAGGGCGTCGAGGTCGCGCTGCTTGCGTTCTTCGTGATCGGGGGCGTCGGACTCGTCGAAGCCGTTCTCCCGCAGGAAGGTGGCCCGGGAGATCTCCTTGCGGTCGTAAGCGGCGCGGGCATTGCCGGAGGCGTCGGTCTTGCTGGTGATCTTCGAGGCGTCGAAGCGCAGGCGGAAGCTAAGGGCCTCTTCTTCAGTCATGTCCTCGTGAGTGAGGAGCATCGGGATCAGGTAAGACTGGGTCAAAAACTCGCAGAGGGCTTCTCCCAGGGGCTTAACATGCTTGTCGACAAATTGGGCATCGACGTTGTATGAGCCCCAGTGGGACAGGTTGCTCTTGCCTTCGAGCATCTCGGGGGGGACATCTAGCCCGATGGCAATGCGATGAATGGCTTCGTTCCGGAGATCGAGAAAGAGGCTGTCCAGTTCGCGAGAGAGGTCGATCAGCTTGACGCCATCAGCAACGAACTCGTGGGGGACGCGTAGGAGTAGGGGAACCAAAGAGGCTGCCGATGCCCGGTCTTCCAGAGGGGCGATCAACTGATCGATCAGATCCGTCGACAACGGGTCCTTCTGATCGGTGTCGTCGCCGTCCTCCTCGGATTCGTTGTCGGGGCCGAAGCTCAGTTCGTCGGCAACGATCAACAACCCCGCGGGGAGGCGCGACTTGGCGACGGCGTCAACCACCTGGGTGAGAAGGACGACCTCTTGAGCGATCGTCAAGAGATGCTTCATGGCGCAGTCAGAGCGGAAGGCATAGCGCGGGTCCGAACGCCAGAAGCGGGAGATGTCGGTGTCGGGGGCGAGGGCGATGGCTTGCTGGCTGGCATAGCCACCGAAGTCCCGCTTAATGACGCCCGTGCTCTCGATCCGGATCTCGATGGGGGAGCAGAACTCCCAAGTGCGTCCACCGCGAACCGCCCCACCCGCCGGTTGAGCGGTACCCACCAAGAAGCACTCCCCGCCAATTTGGCTCTGGAGTGCTGCCTTGCGCATCAACTCCTTCTTGCCGCCAACGACGGGGACGAAGGCATCCCAAACCCTAGCGACGCGTCGATCCGCCGTCTCGCGCCAACCACCCTTGGCCACGGAGTCGTCGCGCTCAACGGGCACCATCTCGCATGAGGCAAGTGTGTCTGCCATCAGGTTCATAACGAAGGCAATCTCAGGAACGACCTCGTAGTACCCGTACGAATCGTTGATCCACGCTTCTGGAGCGCCGATGGGGGCCTTCATGGACCCCACGCGCTGCAAGCTGGCCGAAGAGACCATGGCGGCGCGACGGGGCTGCACCATCGCGTACCCGGCGGAGGTGGCGGTCATCGCTGCGTTAGTGCGGCTGCCGCCACTAGAACGGGGCATGGATGTCTCCTTGTGATGCCTGGTGCAATCTTAGTGCATGTCACACCGCACTGTTGACTTCATCTTTCGCTAGCCGTAGTGCTGGTGGTACGGTCTTTCCCTACGTTGTATTCGTAATCCACCACACGAGGTTGAGATATGGACATCCCCGAGAGTTACGCTTCCCCTGGCCAGCGCCTTGGACTCTTCAAGGTCGACCACCCGAAGGCTCCTCCTCCGGAGTTTGAGCTGATTTCGGGCTCCGATCCCAGGGTGCCCCCCCAGGAGTTCAGCGGTGAAGGGAGCTTCTGCCTGTGCACGTTGGCCTACCACCCCTCTGAAGGCATGGATCCGGTCTACGGCTACAAGGAGACCGCCGACGCCAAGAGGAATGACAGCGCCGGGTGGCGAGTCCTCTGCGTCAAGGCCATGGGCCGGGCACTGAAGGACGCCGGTTACCCCGCCGACCTCCACGAACTGAACGATGTTCAGAACTGGAGGGCCAAGAATGCACGCGTCGCCGCCATCTTGGCTGGGGTGCCCAACCCCCCCGCTGAGGTTTCGCCGGGTCAGACTCCTCGCGAGACGCCCGTCGACATCGAGCCTGAAGATCACGTTGACGCTGATGAGGCCGTCGACTCAACCGAGTCCAGGGAAGCCCCAGAGACGTCTGTGGACTCACACCTGGCTCTGGTGCCGGAGAAGATCGAGCAGCCCCCGCTGGAGGCCGCAGCGAACGACGATCAGGTGTCTGAGTCTGGATCCACCACCGTGGATCGAGACGCCATTCGCGCTGAACTGAACTCCCTCACCGAAGAGGAGAAGATCGCCTTTCGGACCTTCATGGGTGAGGCTGGGATCACCGGCAAGGCTGATACTTGGACCAACGAGCAGCTCGTCAACATCGAGCACTGGTTGACCAGCTGATGGGCATTCCCAGCGACTTCCACGCCAAGGTGGTTGGCATGACGTTCTTCCCCGGGTATCCGGACAACGTGTACGCCTTGCGCGATTTGGGAACCACCGAGAGCGACGACGATCTCTTTGGAGATGATCTTCTGGACGAAGACGCCGGGTCGGTAGAAATCCCATTGACCATGCGTCGCAACCCGCAGAACCCTCACGACGAGAACGCCATCGAGGTGCATGCCCCCCAGCTCGGAGACGCCTCCATGTTGGGCCACGTGCCAGCCACGATTGCCGCTCGCCTTGCCCCACACCTGGACGAGCACCAGGAGTGGAGCATCTTCCTGGAGCGCGTCGCCGTGGTCCCAGGTAAGGAGTCCAACCCCGGACTCCACATCCACATCTTTCGGAACGATCTCGCCCCGGAAGAGGAGTGGTAGTGCCCGAGGACGGCCCGTCCTCATACAACCCCCAGGCAAGTGCTTGGGTTCGATACATGGAGCAGCAACATGAGCGATAACAACGTAACGGTCATCGGCAACGCCACACGCGATCCGGAACTTCGGTACACCCAGGGTGGAGCGGCCGTCGTCAACTTCGGCCTTGCCCACAACCACCGTCGATTCAACAAGCAGACAGACCAGTGGGATGAGGAGACCAGCTTCTTCGACGTCACTGCCTGGTACGATCTTGCTGAGAACGTAGCAGAGACCGTCTCCAAGGGCATGCGCCTTGTGGTGGCTGGTCGCCTCAACCAGGACACGTGGGAGACCACCGATGGGGACAAGCGCTCGAAGGTCGAGGTCGTGGCGGACAGCGTGGCCCCGGACCTCCGGTGGGCAACCGCCGAGGTTACCAAGGTCGACCGGCGCGAGAACAACGGTGCTGGCGGCAGCGCTGGTGGTCGTTCTTCTGGCGGCTCGTCGAAGCCGTCGGGTGGAGGCCGCAGCGCAAGCCCTGGTCGCCCTTCCTACGCCGACGAAGAGCCGTTTTAGTCCAATGGTGCGGCAGGCACCTCGATCGCTGAGGTGACCCATGGCTTGGAGCCGCAAGGCATCGATTGAGCCCATCAAGGGGTGCTGCCACAAGATGGTCTGGACCAACACCCAGTGTTGGTGCAAGACCTGCGGACAAACCTGGGGCTGGACCCCGAAGCACCTTGATGATGCTGGCAAGACCCAGGGTGGTGGCTGGTTCGTCCAAGCCATCCACCAGGTCAAGTTCGGCAAGTACGCGGCAGGAGACGAGTTCTGAAACGCTCCGGCCCCATCAAGCGGAAGGCACCCCTCAAGTCGAAGTCTGGCTTGGGGGGTTCTTCCGATCTCAAACGCAGTCCGCTGAAGGCCCGCTCCAAAAAGCGATCCAAGGTGATGAAGGACGACCGGGTTCCACTGGTCGAATCCATGATTGAGGACGAGCGCGGGTGTGAGGTGGGCGCCATCCTCCACGCTGCTGGTTTCAGCGCTGGGTGTACTGGACAGATCAGCGGGTTGCATGAGCGGAGGAAAAGATCGGCTGGGGGGTCCTTGATCAATAGGACCAATCTCCTGGCATCTTGTACGCTCTGTAACGACTATATCGAAGACCACCCCGAAGTGAAAGACGCCACCGGCACCATGCTGGTGGTCCGAGAAGGTGACCCAGAGTGGCACCAGTTGGGATCTAGAAATGACGACCGCGATTGAAGTCCCATGGATGGCCAGCGCCCTGCGCGACGCCTACGAAGTTGCCTCGAAGAGCCCCGACCCGTCCACTCAGTGCGGAGCCTTGATCGGTCAAGAGCGACGGACGCAGATCACTCTCAATGGGGAGGATGTATTCATCACCATCTTCGACATCCAGGCGATGGCTTGCAACACATTCACATCTGGAGTTGAAGCCACACCCGAGCGTCTTGTCAGACCCCTCAAGTATGATTTCGTGGAGCACGCAGAACGTGGGGCGGTCTATGACGCAGCAAGGAAGGGGGTCCGGTGCGCGGGTCTCACCATGGTCGCCCCTTGGGCCGCATGCACCGAGTGTGCCCGATCGCTGGTCGCCAGCGGAATCTCCAGGCTCGTCCGCCACAAGCAGGCTTCGGACCGTTCGCCGGAACGTTGGATCGACAGCATCAAGCAGGCTGACGAGATCCTCGACGCTGGCGGCGTGGAGATCGTCGACTATGACGGTAGCCTGGGCGGCGTTGAGATCTGGCACTGCGAGGAGTTGTGGATCCCATGAGCACTCAGTGGAAGTTCTTCAAGAAGTTTGAGATCCCGGACGCGGTCGATCGCACTTGCATCTATCTTCGTCGTTGGAACCTGATCGTCACGCCGTGGTTTTCGATCAAGGTTCACAACATTCGACTCCCAGATGGAGACAGGGCGCTTCACGACCACCCGTGGCGATTCACCAGCATCATCTTGAAGGGTGGGTACACCGAGGAACTCCCCCTGGATCCAGCCCAAAGTTACGGGCCATGGAACACCGAGTTCATCAGGCGTAGGCGCTTCAGTCGTCACACCGTTCAGGCGGCTGGCCTGCACCGCATCCACTGGGTGGATCCCGACACGTGGACTCTAGTATTCACTCGCGGACACGAGCGGGTTTGGGGTTTCTCGCCCGACGCCGGACAGTGGATCTCCTGGTACGAGTTCCTCGGGGTTGACGCTGCCAGCGACGACTAGAACTCCTCGGCATCGAACCTGGAGGCGTGGGCCTTCAGGATGGAGAAGGCCTGGTCGCTCACGCTCCTGCCGGAGCTGACTCGATCAAGCACGACCTCCAGGCCTTCTGGACACTTGGCGAGGAAGGGGCACCAGCCGCACAGCGCGCTGGTCTTGGGTGCCCAGTCGTCAGCCTTGAAGCTGGCGTGAACCTCGTCCCATACGCCAACAGCCTCGTCCACGGTCGCCTGGATTGAGGACGGGGTGTAGGGGACCAGGATCTCCTTGCCGAAAGCCGTGAAGATCAACCGGCCATAGGCGGGCTTTTCGTCTGCGGTGGCCTCCGTCATGGCGGCATAGATGTTCATCTGACGCGTCTTGTCGGTCATGGAGTCCGGGAACTTCATGTTCGGCATCTTGCCGTTCTTGTAGTCAGCCACCACTAGTTCGCCCTTGGCATTTCTCTCCATCCGGTCGACGATTCCGCGAAGGGGCACGCCGCCGATGACGCAGTCCATCTTCTGCTCGGTGGCAACCACGTCAATCTCGGCAGGGTCCTCCATGCCGAAGTAGGCATGAGCGGACTTGAGGGCGCGTGCGCGGAAGTCCTTCTGGGCTGAGCGCCCCAGATTCAAGTAGATGAAGTCCTCGTCGACCAAGGTTTCCCCCCACGCTACGACGGCATCCTTCTTCCAGTTCTCGATCGTGCGTTCGGCCGATGGTCGGTCCATCAGCAGCTCCAGGCTGCGGTGGACGAAGGTGCCCAGCACTGAGTCGATGGACCCGGGGGACCGCTGCCCGTAGATCTTCTCTTCCCGGAAGCGTCGAGGACACTTCATGTAGGTGGAGATCGACGAGGGCGAGAGCCCTGTGGGCAGTCGGGGGGTTAGAACGTCTGTCATGGAGCCATCGTACTAGGCCATACGGCCTACCAGAACATCGTCATCTCAATCGGGTATAGTCCGTTCGCCCCACTGAACGATCAAAGGAGCCTCGTGTACCAACTTGATACCGCCGCCCGTGAGACCATCGCTACAAGTCTTCGAGATCTGCGCCGAGACGAAGATCGACCCATCACCATCGACGGCGACGTGTGGGTGGGTGGGGCCCGTGACGGTCGGTACGAGAGCATGCACCCCGCCGTAGCCCATCGCGAAGTGGTGGATGCCGTACTTGATCACGAGCTAGTGCAGGTTGCCACGCGTGAGCAGGACTCCACCTGGGAAGCGCTCAAGTGGCTACTTTCCCTCGGCCCCCTTCCGCACGATGTCCCCGCCACACACCGAAATGCCATCGAGATGGCGAAAGCCGCCGGGGGTTGGAATAGCACGAAATGACACGAGGTGCTTGCTATGCACTGATGTTTGTCAGTATGGTACTGATACCCCTTCTTACGAGGTATCTCCGTGCCAGAAGAAACGATCGAGCTTCCCAAGAAGCCTCGCTGTTCAGATTGTGGAGGCACTGGACTCAAGTCCGACCCTATACTCAAAACCGCTTTGTGTACATGTTCGGCTGGTTACGCGCGTGGGCGCGTGCACGAGGACGATTGATGTCCAGGCGCAAGATCAAACTCATCGGCGATTGGCGTGACGAAGCCGCCTGCCTAGGCAAGGACACTGACGGCTTCTATCCCGAGAGGTCCCACACCGAGGCGGCGCGGGCCAAGGCGGTCTGCAAGGGCTGCTTGGTGCGAGAAGACTGCCTGACCGAAGCGATAGCAAACAACGAGCGGTTTGGCATCTGGGGCGGCATGGACACCCAGCAACGCACCAGGGAAGGTCGCAGGCGACGCCGGGAAAGCACCCCAGTGGATGTCTAAAGAGGTCTAAACCAGGGCCTCGATCTCATCGAGCGCGGACTCTACCTCAATCTCGATCAGCTCCATGACGAGGGCTGCCCTTTCCATCGCTCGGGCGCTCGCTTCTTCCCATACGTCTAGATCGAAGATGAGCTGATTCAAGGCCCTGGACCAGCCATCAATGTCGGCCCTGTCGATTAGGCGCCAACAGACGTCCGACTCGGTAAACCCAGCGGCCAAAGATCCAATGGTGGGTATCCCTGAGAGTGCCGCTTCAACGGCGACTAGCCCCCACGTCTCCTGAGCACTAGGAGCAACCATGACCCGAGAACGGCTATAGGCCGAGGTGATCTCAGGCGCGTTCGGCCAGGCTTGCACGTTGGCAAGGTCGGGCTCCTTCATCTGGATGCCATATCCGCCCTCAACTACCAAGAACGGAATGGATGGATTCAGGCGCGCCAAGTCGTACACAATGTCAGCGCCCTTATTGAAGGTCTTGTTCACCAGAGTGGCCTGGGATCCCAACGGCTCAACTCGGACCCGGTTGACATCGACTATGGGGTGAAGCACGGTGGACTTAGACGACCACGGGACCGCTCGGGACATCCAGAAAGTGTTGAAGATCGCCAGAGAGTTCGGCCGAGATGGGACCTGATACTGGTGTAGTTGAACCGTGTTGTGCACGAGGTGCACGAGTGGTCGGGGCGGCCACTCAGAGAGGGCCACGGCACGTCGAGATGCCCGCAGTTGGGTGATGATGACGTCAGAGGCGCGGTACATCTCACGCATCGTTGGGACCAATCGCGTCGTCGTGATTGGTATACCCTCCCATGACTCGGCCCCAACGGTGCCGTCAACCAGGACGCGCACGTTCCACCCACGGCGGTCCCTACCGGCCTTCAGTAGCCCGTGGAGCGTCTGCGGTCCCCCTGCGTTGTGGAGGGGCGGGTAGGTGGGTGAATGACCTAGGACGTTGAAGGCCATGGTCCGCCGTGGTCCAGGTGCATGATGTGTAGGCCCGCCTTCTTCGCTCGCTTGATCATGTCCTCGGAGCCACCAGACTTCAGGTGGGGATGTAGGTTGTCTTTCAAGGAGACCAACACGGCGGGCCTTCCCTCATCGATCATCATTTGGTTCCGACGATGCCCGGCGGGCTTGCACGTCTTTTCGCCCTCAGGGCACCAACACTTCACGGGGGTCAAACCTTCGCGATCGTGTTCGTTCCACTTCGCTGGGAAGGTTAGGAGTTCAAGCCCCGGTCGCTTCTGATCCTCGACAAACCGTCGCGCTAGCCGATCTGCGCCCGATGCCCCGCCTTCGATCACTGTCAGATGCTCGTAGGAAGCGCTGAAACCGGCCAGAACTACCTGGAGCGTCTTGTAGTCGTCCCAGTGGCGAGACCCACTTACCAACACCCTCATCAGGACGTGGCAAGCACTTGGTCGTAGACCCACGGGTAAAGCTTCTCCAGGCCCTCCTGGAGGCTAATGCTCGGCTCCCAGTCTAGGACTTCCTTGGAAAGGGTGTTGTCGCTGTTGCGACCTCGCACTCCCTGGGGGGCGGAGAGGTCGTAGGTGCGCTCCAGCCGGACCCCTGCGATTCCTCCAACGATTGAAACGAGATGGTTGATCGACACGAACTGGTCCGACCCAATGTTCAGGGGCTCGGTGAAGTCTGATCGCATGAGGCGTAGCGTGCCTTCGATGCAGTCGTCCACGTAGAGGAAGGAGCGGGTTTGCTCACCATCCCCCCATATGTCGATCTTGTGGTCGCCGGACAACACTGCCTCGGCCACCTTGCGGCAGATGGCGGCAGGAGCCTTCTCGCGCCCGCCGGTCCATGTGCCCGATGTCCCGAAAATGTTGTGGTAGCGCGCCACGCGCGCTTCGAATGTTCCATCCTCGTTGTAGGTGCGACAGAACTCCTCGCCGTAGATCTTCTCCAAACCATATCCAGGTTCAGGATCCCAGGGCCAGGAGTCGGACTCCTTCAGTGAGACCTCTTCGGTCTGTTGGAGGTAGTCGGGGTAGATGCACGCAGATGAGGCTTGGAAGAATCGAGATACCCCGGCGGCGGCGGCGGCTCGGAACGAGGTCGAGGTGATGTCGATGGAGTGGAGGCACTCTCGTTGATTCCCGGAGATGAACCCCATCCCCCCCATGTCGCACGCGAATGCGAAGACTTCGTCGCACGCCTTCATGCAGATGGCGGCCTGGTTGAAATCGCGCACGTCGAACGATGAATAAACCGTGTGGGTGTCGGGGTTCGTCTGCTCCCAATCCCAGATCTTCTTGATGTCAACGGCGACAACGTCGTGACCTTCAGCGACGAGGCGGTTGACCATGTGGCCGCCAATCATCCCACCAGCTCCGGTTACGCAGATCTTGGACATGATCAATCTCCGATCGGGACGAGTTTGTCGCCCTCGCGTCGCATGGGTGGTTTGGGGGGGCGAGACAAGAGTTCGTATCCAGTCTCTTCAGCATCCGAATTTAAGCGAGGAACGCCAGGAACATCGCCCACGTTGTAGGTGTAGATCGACTCTTCGATGAAACGGAAAAAACCATCAGACGTTTCCAACATTGGGTACATGATGACGTGGTCGTATAGGTAATGGAAGAACGTTCCGTTTGGGTAGGTCAGATCCTCGATCGACAGGGCATCCCACAAGACTGCCTTGAACGATAGTGGGTGATTGAAATTCGAGGTCCACTGCCGGTACCAGCCGTTGAGGATCACGTCCACCGGGTAGGGCTCAGCGGGGGGGCACGGCGGACACGGCGATGATGGGGTGTAGCTTCCGTAGGTTAGGAGACAGTCTGGGTGAGCCTCATACTCCTCCTGAATTCGACGCAGACACCCGCCGTGGGGGAACCAGTCATCGCCGTCGAGGAGCACAATGATGTCGTCGGGGCCGCAGCAGAGGAGCTGGATGGCGTGCGCTATCCCCTCTAGCGCTCCCTTGTTCTCGCGGTGCCGGAGCCACTCGTGGTTGTTCGCGTACGCCCACTCGCGAATGAACTCAAATTGGGCTGGATCGGGGGATCCGTCGTCGATAACCATCGCCTCGAACTCGACATCCTGGAGTCGGAGAGACTCTAGACATCGTTGGAGATCCTCCATGCAGTTGTAGCTTGGGACGACGACCTTGATCACGACTTACGCGTCCCGTAGAGCATGCCCCCGGAGTTCTCACCTGGGTAGGGGTGGCCGATGATCTCCAGATCGAAGACGCCGGAGAGCTTACGAATCATGTCGCCGAACTCGGGGGTCTGACCGTGGTACTCCATGCCAAGAAACTTCACTCGCCGGAGAAGATCCGGATCGACAGACTCGAAGATCGAGATCTCGGCACCCTCAACATCCATCTTGAGGTACGCGATCTCTTCGTGCTGGCGGAGGATCTGGTTCAACGGCATGGAGCCCACGAAGACGTCGTGCTCAGATGTCGCTTCGTCACTCGATCCGGTGTTTCCTTGGGCGGGGGTAAGGTAGACACCCTCATCGTTGCTCCAGACAGCCAAGGGTTCGATCACGGGACTGATGCCGTGGACCTTGAAGTTGCTGATTGCCACGCTCACGTTCTCCCATTCGGGCTCGTACGCGTAGACAGAGGCACCGCGTCCGGCGGCTAGAACAGTGAAGGCCCCGATGTTCGCTCCCACGTCGATGACGACGTCATCCCGAGTCCAGTTGCGGCCGAATAGGCGGTACTCGTCAGCGATGAACACCTCTCGCAGCACCAAGGCGTCCGAGGTGCCTGGGCGGATGTAGAAATCCATCCCAGCAACGCTCACACGTTCGGTTTCGAAATCGGTCACAGTGGATCCCTTCGGGGTGAAGTGGCGATTCTATCATGAACGCGCCGCAGCTCTTCAGCGTTGACCCGCCAATCGGACTGCGGGTTGTTCGATGTGTAGATGTAGAGCGGTTGAAGAAGCCTGGCGTAACGGCCACCGGCTAGCTCCAGGCATGGCAGCATCACGGCGGCATCACAACCGGCCATGTACCAAGAACCATCAGCGTGCTTGAAGTCCGCTTCGTCCAGTTCCAGGAAGAGGCGGGCGCTGACGGTGCGGAGATGGTTGAACCGCAGGCCGTTTCGTGACATGTTCCGATAGTCGTTCTCAATTACGCACTCGGGGGAGTATCGACGCGCTGGATGACATCCGGTGTCGATTGGGTCGGTGACGTAGCTGCCGTAAGTCATGAGATAGCCAGCACTGTAGTACCCCTCCAAGACATCGAAGACCGGGTACTCGGGGTTGAACCGGTCGTCGCCGTCAAGCCACACGATGACGTCGTCGGGGTCGGGGTCAAGGGCTCGGATGGCGTTGACTTGAGAACGCATGGCTCCCAACCGGTACTCGTTCTGAATGAAGATGCAATCCGCGGCGTACTCGCCCCAGTGGGCGTCGAGGTCGCGTTGACGTTGGTCGGTGGAAGCGTCATCAACCACACACACTCGGACTGATCCGTGCTCACTCCGCTGGGCAGCAATGGAGTCTAGGCATGCGGCATGGACATCGAAACAGTCGCGGCCGGTCACGACCACCTTGAAGTTCACGTCGACCCCTTACGCCAGAACCCATCGCCCCAACCGGTATTGCCCGCCATGTTGAGGGCGACACACTCGAAGCCGTAGGCTGCGAGGAAGTCGTCAAGGTCGCCCAAGCGGGCGCAGCCGACGTACAGCTCATCCACGTTGACCTCAGTGTAGACATAGCGAGCGCCTTGAAGAGTGCGGTCTGCGCCCTTGAGAGCCTCCAACTCGTAACCCTGAAGATCGAGCGCTAGGAAATTGGACCCAGTCGCCCAGTGGCTTCGCACGACGTCGTCTATCGTGCGAGTCAAGAGCTTCTTCGACTCGATGAACGCGACATCGGGATGCTTCTCCAGGTGGGTGCCCAGTTCAAGCACGGAACTGGACTGCCCGTTGTTGGCGACGTTGAACTCGACCTCAAGTCCAGATTCAGCACCAAGCAGGGCGCAGACTACGTCGTGGTGATACGGAGCCACGTTGAGCCGGAGCTGAGGGATCAGGTCGGGGTTGCCTTCGATCCAGAGCACCGCGTCGGTGTACTCGGAGTAGGCCTTCGCCTCTTCACCGAGATGGGCTCCAGCGTGGACGATGCCGGTGATCTCCAGCTCGCGTTCTTGGTTCAACCAGTCAAGGGGGATGAGCATGTCACTCCTCTACAGGAACCTCGACCCACCCTGTGGGGATCATGGCTCGCCAATCGATGTACGACAGCTGCTCACCGTACCATCTGCCAGGGTACACCGGGTGCTGGTCTCCAGACAGCCAGGCCCCCCACCAAGAGTAAGAACTGTTTGAGACTACGTGTCGTTCGCACTCCGCCATCAAGAACAGGTCGATCCAGTCAAGAACGGGGGCAGTCAGGTAATCCTCATCCTGCTCCTTGGGTCGCGGAACCCCCCGGTAGTAGAGATCGAAACGGTCGCCGTAGGTCTCCTCACACCAGTCTGGATCGTCAGAGAAGACCACGGTGGATGTCGAGTCAATCTTGTCGGCGGCCCGCAGGTACCACTCCGATGGCAACGAGTTGATCGTGCCATTCGGGTTGGTGGCGTAATCGCCGCGACGGACGTGGACGGCCGTATGCGGCGGGGAGAGGTGAGCGATCTGGTCACACCATTGATCGGCAACGACGTCGGCAGCGACAGCCGAAGGTTCGAAGGCATTCCACACCTCGCTGGTGACGTTCTGCCACAGGCTCAAGTCTTGAAGGTAGGCCCGAGCGCGTGGATCGATACGCGTGGCGAGCGTGTCGGAGCGCGTGTCTCTGGGTTGGATGGGCCCATACCACTTTGAGGGAAGGTTGAAGTAGGGGCGATATGCCCAGTCTTCCGGGAAGGTCGGAGCGAAGCCGCGTTCGTGGGCGAGCCCCACGGTGCTAGCGATCTGCCATAGGGAGTTTCCCAGCCTTCCGCGCTTACCTAGATCTGGGAATACTAGCCTGCCCTTAGCCATGTCGTTCCTCTCTCAACGCGTCCAGCAGTTCGTCCAGAGCCTCCGGATTCTTCGCTGCCGCATATCGCTCGTAGAGCCTGCGGTTGGCGGTGATATTCGGCTGAGCCTGGCGATCAGTTCGAATCTTTGGGTGCCAGAAGTGGAAGACGTCTCCAAATAGCTGACGCTCTCCGTACATGGCCGTCATGGCAGCGTGGAAGGCTGAGTCCTCGTAGCCCCACCCCTCAAAGTGTTCGTCGTACCCACCAACTCGATCGTAGGCATTGAAGCCACAGATTGTGATCCCTCCGGAAGGGGCCTGCATAGCCTTGCCCCAGGGCAGATCGGCTTCCTCATCGAAACCCATCGCTCCTTCGATGGAGTACCTGGTGAAGGCTTCAGTCATCTGGAAGTGGGCCCTGCATCCGTACCACGCCTGTCCATCATCGCGCCCGATCTCGTTGATCACTCGAACGATGTCCAGTGGGTGCCCTGGCGTGGTGTCTGCGTCGCAGAAGATCAGGATCTCGTTGGTGGCTTCCTGGGCGCCGTTGTTGCGGGCTTCAGAGCGGTTGAAGGGCAGGCCCGGATCGCTGTCACAAACAACGATCTCCCACTCTGGCACACCTTCCCACCATCTACAAACCCACTTGAAGAGGGTCTCCCCCCAGGAGTCCCGAGGCCGATGGGGAATGACAACGCTAGCTTCGTACATTGATCTCTTCGATCATTGCTGCAATCCTCTTGGCGGCGTCAGGGATAATGGATGCTTTCGGGGGGTTGTAAATGCGCACAGCCTGGTCCTTCACTGCGGGGGCTTTGATCCACGTGGCAGGAAGGCCCAGATACTGGACCTCGGCGTAAAGGTTCGCCCCGATACATCCAACGATGTGGTCGGCGGCACGCATCCACTTCAAAGCGGGCCACCTATCGAGCATGATGTCTGGGCCGTAAGCCTCAACAACTCCGGGCCGATCCGTCGAGCGCACTCCAGCGCGTATGAAGGCTTCTTGGTCCAGGCCGAGGTCTTCGCGAGCCTCTTCACGAGAGAGGATTTCCGACTCGTCTAGCATGACGACCGGGAACATCGATCCGGGTCCTTCGGTCTTGACCATTGGCTTCGTAGACTTCGACACCGTGGGTCGACCAAGTCGCCAGATGAACATGTCTGCCATCGGGACAAGGGGTCCGGAGGCCCTGTCGTCCACAACCAAAGTCTTTGGGGTGATGGCCCGAACGACTTCAATGGCTTGCGCCCGGCTCTTGATCGCGACGTAAGGAATGTCGAAGTAATCCAGCGAGCGATTGATGTCGACGTTGTCGGTGCCTCGAATGACGAGAACGTCACTGGTCAGCCAACGGGTGATGGCGGCGGCCCGGACGGCATGTCCGGCTCCAGCTTGGGGCCACGCCCAGTAAACGATCACGGCACGCATTCTATCAAGGGAAGGAGACGGGTATTCACATCTTCCAGCCGTCTACGTGTCACGATGAAAGGCATGGGACGACGTCTTACCGATGAAGAGCGTGCGTGGAGAGCCTATACAGAGAAGGCTTACCAGACTGAGGTTATCAACCTTGCCAGAGGACTCGGCTGGATGGTCGCCCACTTCCACGACTCGCGCAAGATGGTACGCCGCGGCAACAGGTACATCCCCGTGGCCGACGGGGATGCCGCCGGGTTCCCCGACCTGTGCTTGCAGCGGGGGTCAGAGATCCTGTTCTGGGAAATGAAGAAGGAGTTGGGCAAGCCCTCCGAGAAGCAAAAGGTGTGGCTCGCCTCGCTCCATGGTGGTGGGTTCGAGGCCAGGATTGTCCGGCCTTCAGACCATGAACCCTACGTGGTACCCAGGCTCCAGTAGCTCACCAAACCTCGGTTCACCTTGGACGCACAACCAAGCGGACAGAAGCAGAACTCCATCCGGAAAGTGGTTCGAAACTGCCCGGTGCCGTCGCACTGGTAACAGCGTCCCCTCGATGGGTTAGTCGGGGTTGCCTGGGGGCTCACTTCTTCCATCCAGATCATCCTTCTTCGTCAACGCTGACGTGATGGTGCTCTCTGCCATCTTACCCAATCGCTCGATGCTTTGCTGAAGCGGCATCGTGGAACGCGCCCTCTTCTGGGCCTTTCGTACCGACTTGTTGGGAGCGGTGCGCCGCTTACGGCTGAATGAACGTCCGTTAGACATGGATTCTCCTCAGAATGGTTCGTTGTCTGGAAAGCCGCCATCATCATAGTCTTCGTAGGTGGGGGGCGGCGAATACCCACCATGAAGGGTTTCGCGGGCGGTCGAATTCATCCCAGACCAGTTGTTGGGGGTCTCATATTCACCTTCCCATGGCCACTTGCCACCACGGCGAAGCTTGGTCGGCCACGAGTTCTCGTTACGATCACCACGCCACCGGCCTACCTTCATCACGCTGAAGTCTCCTTCAGTGGTGGACTCCGGATTGAGGCTCAGGCCGATCTCCGGCCAGCGCAACCAAAGTGATGAGCCATAGGGCATCATCTTCCGCTTGGTGCCAGCCGTTTCCTTCGGAGCGTGATGCTCCATGATGAGACCGAACTTGTACCGGCTGCGGAGGTCGTCAAGCACTGCCATGACCTCTCGCGCCGCTTGCTCGTCGTTGTCCCTGGGCCCAACCTCGTACATCTTGTAGAGGGGTCCGATACACACCAGGCCGGGCCGAACGTGGGCGAGTACGGCTTCGAAGGTGATCCGGTCGGCCCGGTTGCGGATGTTGATGCCGCTTGGCCGGTGCCAGAGCCAAGCGCGGTCGGGGTCATAGTCATCTCCAACGGCGCCCAGGGTCTGTTCGAGGATGGGGTTGCAGGTATCCATGACGGCATCGTCTGGGTTCTCCAGGTCCACGATAAGGGACCGACAGGGGGGGATCTCGGAGTAGTTGAACGGATGGATGCCTTGGGCCGCTGCGATGGCGATCTGACGCATGAGGACCGTCTTGCCAGCACCCTCCTGGGCCACTATCATGCAGCGCCAGCCGATGCGTAGGAGCCCCTCGATGCACCAGGCTGGGCGCTCGGACTCGGGGCGCTGAAGAAAGTCATGGAGCATGTAGACATCATCAGGGGTTTCCCCAATCCGGACGCCAGAAACCGCTAGTTCGTTACGCGCCCACTCCATGATGTCCTCGGGCTCTTCGGACATCTGGTAGCACTTCTCCACCATCTCCGCTCCCAACTGGATGGCCTTGCGATAGGTGGCGTGCTGGACGATGATCTTGATGTACTTGTGAGCGTTGGACGTGGCCGGAGTCCCCGCCTGGAGATTGAGGAGAGTCGCTGGCCCACCGACATCCTCTAGCATGCCCGCTCGGTTTAGCCGCTCGGCGATAGAAACGGGGTCTGGCTTCTCGCCCTCAAGGAACGCCATACTAATAGCGGTGAAGATGTGTGCGTGAGCGGGCTTGTAGAAGTCCTCGGGCTGGAGGGCTCGGATCCCCTTCTCCACGGCGTCGGGGCTGAGAAGCATCGCCCCCAACAGGCTTTCTTCGGCTTGCAGATTGTTGGGTGGGCGACGGTCCGATCGACCGGGGTTGTCCATTGGCGTTCCTCTTGATGGGTGGGTGGGGGACCCTACCACTCGTCCTCGCTGGACGCTGGCATCTGGCCTGGTCGGGTCATCGTTCCGTAGACGCCTGGCTCTGCGAATGCGGGCCACTTCTCTTGGGCGTCGTAGTGGGAGGCAGCTTGCTGGCAGCATCGTCCGCACATGCCGCCGTGCTCACTCCATGCGGACTCATGGTACGGCTTGATTAGGTGCGTTGAAGGCCACCCACATCGCGGGCACGTCATGTCGCCCACCTCCCACGATTCTTCCCAGGGGGGTGGGCGACGCAGGCGATTCTCACGCGTGCGCGGGACTACAGGCTCACTCACTCATGACCGTTCTTCTTCATCGTTGTGGTGAGCCGGAGGCGGCCCCGGAGGATGGCCCGACGCATATCCCGACGCATGTGAGCAACCATGAGGTCCATGGTCCCCTCCATGTCGTGGTTGAGCATCTTGTCTAGCTCCACCTGGATGCGCTCGACGCTGACCTTCTGAAGCATCTCCACGGCCAAATTGGAGTGCATGGCCCGCTCGGTGGCACCTTCAAGGACCATGTCCTTGGTGATGGCGAAACGGAAACCGCGCATGACCCGCAGACCATCCTCTCGGATGCGATCCGCGGGATCGCCGACGAACCGGATCAAACTGTTGGCGATGTCCAACTCACCCCCGAAGGGATCGATCAACTCCCCATTTCCTGGGTCTCGCGCCAGGGCGTTCATGGTGAAGTCGCGCCTGGCTAGGTCTTCCATGAGGGTGCCTGGCTCTACGAAGTCGGGGCGCCTCCCATCGGACCCAGAGGAGTCTTTGCGCGCCAAGACGAAGTCGGCATCGTGGGTGCGTGCCCGCAGCGGGTGGTCCTTGGGGACACCGGCCCGGATGGTCACGAACTCCGGCTTCTCGACGTGGATCTTGAAGCCTTCCTCAATAATGCGATCACGCATGGCTTCGAAGCTTGGGGCGAGCACTACGAAGTCGACGTCCTTGGATGCCACCCCCATCAGCCCATCTCTCAGACAGCCACCAACCTCAAAGATTTCCATGAGTGGCAGCCTAGCAGATCAGGGTGACTCATCGCGATAATAGACCAAGTGGGTGGGGGAGAAGGTGACTTGGGTAGTCCGCTGCTCGTAGGCCTTCTTCATCTCGCGGACGTGGAGAAGTACGCGTTCTCGCCACTCGACGGGGTCCTTGGCCCAGTATGGGTTGCGGGTACCCTTGGCGACGATGACATCCTCCTCGCCCCCTGGATAGCCCACCCGCTGGATGCTGGCTCGGACCGGCAGCATGGGTTCATTCCTGATGCTGTCGACCTGGTGCCAGGTGTCGAGGAATGCCTGGATAGTCAACTTGGGGTGCTTGATCTTCGAGACGTGGTAGCCAGAGACGACGCCGAGGGTCAGGGTGAACTCTTCAGTGGGGCCATCATAGGCGGGCATTTCCTCGGACTCGTAACACGTAACGGTGACCCCAGGTTGGATGGTCGGCCAACCCGGGAGGCCGTGTGGGTGAATGGGGCATGGGGGTTTAGCTGTGATGCCGTGCCATGACGCGTAGCACGTACATCTGAAGTCACCGACATAAACCGGCGGATTGTCATAGGTGTTCATAGGATCTCACCCTCGACCTTGAACGGAACGACATCAAAGTACGGAGCCTCAGCCCCGAGCGCCTGATCAATGCAGAAGAAGTAGCCTCCGTCGAAGTTCTCCCACCGACTGAAGCGCTTGGTCTTCCAGATCTCGGTGCGAGCGCGGATGGAGGCATCCACATACCATCTCTGGTTTGACCAGCTATAGATGCCCGAGTGGCCGTGGACTTGGTCGAAGAGGGAGTCCCGGTTCTCCCAAGATGGGTAGACCTCCTTGGCGGCGGATGCCCACACCACGCTTGGAGGCATTAGGGAGTTGTCCGAACCCTGGGCGTATCCGCCGAGCAGCCAGCCTGGGGCGAACCCGTACTTGGCGTCCTGGCGGTTGAGCGTTGCGGCGGCCCCGGCGGCTGTCAGTGGCTCACCTATAGCGGCCCATGTTTGGCGTGCAAGGCCAGCGTGACTCACGAGCATGTGGCGCCCAGCGAACTCGCCGGAAGTGCGCTCGACTGCGACGGCCAGCTTAGCTTGGCCGGAGGCGTACCACCTAGTGAGGGTCTTCTCGGAGTCGTCGTTGATAGCGAACTCCACCCTCTGGCCGTTGATCTGCTGACCAAATGTGGGGCCGCCAAGGTGCATGGCTTCGTGATTGCCTAGGAGTTGGATCCACCGTCCAGGGTTGGCCGACATCACCTCATC
>ENA-ORBV01002964-ORBV01002964.1-microbial-mat-metagenome-genome-assembly--contig:-NODE-2964-length-34804-cov-35.423705_pt1 | contig 34804 bp, 31 predicted proteins | sample MGYA00237777_ERZ505514 | MGnify/ENA primary metagenome ERZ505514 (study PRJEB26160, sample SAMN06269048) | microbial mat metagenome | isolation source: Oligotrophic lake microbial mat | place... | reverse complement strand
CCGATTCTGATCTTGTCATCCCGACAACATGCCACGCCCAATGCGCAGCGCGAAGATGCGGATGGCGTAACGCTTACAGCACTTATGCGGCGTACTTACACCGTGTAACGTTTCTTCCAACTCTCTGGGAAGTTGAGTCGATTCGCGTACACATAACGAATCAATTGGCCATGATGCTGAACCTCATGTTCGAGCAGGCCAAACGCAAGCTCGATCTGCGCATCCGTCAAACCGCTGAATCTGATCTCCCCCAGATGCTGCCGAGTCGTCTCCAACGCAGAGAGTACCGGTTGCTTCTGGCGCGGCGTCTTTAGGCTGCACGAGAATCCCATCCAGCGACCTGACTCGATGGCTTTGGTGTAGCTCTCGCGGGCACCGACGATGCACCAGAGCTGATCGGCAAGTCGGTTGGAGGGCAGATTTGGCAAGTCCAAACCGAGCGCCGTCTCATCAAGATGGGCCACTAGATCATGGGTCAGTTCGAACGACCGATCTAATTGGGCTTTCAGTTTCTGAGTCATCGCAGCCTCACGCCCGATTCTACGGACCCCGCAGTGTTTTACACAGCAACATGGTAGGAACGCCATTTCGTCGACAGGATGGGCGTCCGGCGACACGATCCGCTGATTTACCCGGGTCACCGATCATACGCCAAGAAAAATCTAAAGAATTGACGACGAGCACATGGTTTCGAGCAACCGAATCGGCACTTCAGGCGCTTGCGGTTTCGCGGGAAAAATCGCTCAAGGTAGCCAGCAACGTCCACTACCGCCGCAAACTTGAATTAAATCATCGGATGACCTGACGCCGCGCGGGCGCGAGGAAAAAGGAAGTAGATGGTGCCACGACGTTGGCTCTCATGCCAAGTCGTGCGGGGTCGGATTGTGTCAAACGCCAACCGCGTCGTCCCTGCCCTGCTTGACCTGAGAGTCAAGCAGAAGCGCCCGAGCCCGCGGCGCGCGGGCATCAAGCGGGAGCTGCATCAGGCCTCATCGTGTATTCGAAGATATTTGCCGCGGGCGCGGTTACATCTCAGAAGACGGCGGTTGTCCGAGTGCGTTCGGTGCGCCCGGTGCGTCCTCATTGTGCATTCGAAGACATTAGGCGCGGGCGCGGTTTACATCTCAAGAAAGCGGTGGCTGTCCCGGTGCGCCCCAGAAGACGGTGGCTGTCGGAGTGCGCCGAGTGCGCCCGGCCTAGGTAAACAACAGTTCGGGTTTGGGAGGAAGCCGCAATCGCGCGGCGAGAACCGATCGGCGGTTATGAAGATTGGCGGGCTTGCAGATGGCAAGCTCATTCACGACGGCATGATGTGTGTTTTTCATGATCACGTTCGCAACGCAAAAGCCCCACTTCAAGGCGAGACTGCGAACTTCAAGAGCATCATCGTAGGTTAAGATGGCTGGACCAGACGTAGCGGCTAGCAAACCGAATAGAGAGTCATGGTCCAGTGCGTGGCATGTGTATAGTCGAGAGCCGGCGCGCTTGCCTCCGGCGGTGTATGGCGGATCAACGAAAAATGCGCAATCCTGCCTCATCGAATAGTCAGAAATATATCGCATCGCATCGCCGTGATGGAATAAAATGCGATCACGAACCGACTGAAGTAAGCGAAGTCGGTTCGCAAGTGTCGTCGGATACCAGCGAGAAGTAATTCCTTTTCCATTCTCACCATTGAGCATCAAACTCGCCCCGGGTGCCATGATGCCGCCGCGTTGAACGCGATTTCGCAGAATGGTCTGGAATGCTCGGCGATGAACCGATTTGGCTTTGACCGCCAACTCCCGAACCACAGATTCACGAGAAACTTCGAAGTTTTCGATTTGCTCAATTAACCAATCGCAGCGCGAACTGAAGATCGTGCGCCAAACGCTTGCCACAAATTCATCCTGCTCTACTAAAACGAGACGCTCCACCAACCCTTCGATAACAGCAGTCAGGCCAACAATGGCACCACCCGCGAAAGGCTCGACAAGCACGCGCGGACGCTCTGGAAGTGAGACCAACCATTCGCGAAAGTGCGGCACGAACCAAGTCTTACCCCCGGGATATCGGAATGGGCTGTAATGCTCGACCGATGCAACATTGACCACCCGCGTGCCATCCATCATTATCGCATTGTATGAAGACGCTCCAGTTCGGAGAAGTGTTCGGCCATGCAGTAACCAATTTGGATGCAACCGCGCAATCAGATCGCATAGCTCGTCGTTGCCCATTTCGTGGATCGAAATGCACAAAAGCCAGCATTACTGATCCATTGGGAATCTGCTCACTAACCGACGGCAAAAAGCTTGCAACCGTCTGTCCGGTTCGGTTTCTGGAAGGAAATCGTGTTTTTTCCGATGTCGGCAAACTAGCTTTTGGAACTGGAATCAGCGTGATCGCCGTTCCAGAAGTCCGTGTCTTGGAGGTCGTCGTACAAGCAGATGAGGGCGTAATGCGATCGAAGAAAGTTGGAAAAGTAGATTTTCTGCTCGTACGTGCGGAAGCAACGGGCGAACCAACGCGTGATTTCGTCGCTTTGGAGGTTCAGTCTGTCTATATGTCGGGAGGATCGATGCGGGAGGATTTCCGATCGTTTCTTCGGACGGGTCGTGTCGAACCCGGCTTTGCGCGCCGGCCGGATTACCGATCGTCGATTCAGAAGCGACTAATGCCCCAACTCGCCCTGAAAATGCAGGCATTTCGTGCGTGGGGAAAGAAGTTTTTTGTTGCCACGGACGAGCTATTCTTTGAAAATGTTCCAGCAATGCGACTTCAATCAAGCTTTGACAACAGCGAAATTACTTGGTTCGTTTATCCATTCAAAAAAACTTCGGAGAGATTTTCGATGGGTGATCCAAGCCAAAAATTCACGATGTGGGCAGACGTGGAGGGCGCCCTTCGCGAAGGCTCGAGTACACCGGATTCCGTTTTAGCTGAAGTAAATGCGAAAATTCTCCGGAATCGTGCTTTTCGGTTTAGCACTTGAACTATTCGATATCCGGGCCTTCAATGGATTCAGGGCGAAGCCGCAAGCGCGGAATGCCGTAATATTTGTCTTGACTGTTAACAATTTGTTTGGTATCTACGCGGGTTGTTTGCTCTTTGACAACAGGATCGCGGGCGTCTGTGAATTCAACAGGAAATGTGTGGTGTGCAATGGGTGCACGCGCGAGGTACTAAATGGGCGCGTGGGGGAGGATTGGGACCAAAATGGATCGGATTGGGACTGAAAAGGACCGAAAACAACCGAAAAGGACCCAAAAGGACCCCTTTTGGACCTGAAAAGGACGGGGTTGGGACGAGGTTTTGGCGCAGAAAATAATGGCCTTTTAGCGCGTAAACCCGTTGCGCACATTATGTTGCGAAATGTGCCGCGTGTGGCGACGGGGCGCGTAACATCTTTTTTCCTGCGCCGGGACCGGTGATAAACTATCAGCCCGACTGAATTTTTGATCTTCAAAGGAGAAACCAAATGGCCGGCCCGATGGAACCGATTAAGGGAGAAGAAATCTTCAACGCCCCGCCGGCGAAGGTGTTTGCGGCGTTGACTGATCTGGACGATCTGGCGAAGAACATTCCCGACGTGCAAAGCGCCACGAAGGTGGATGATCGCACGCTGCAATGCACGGTGAAGCCGGGTTTCAGCTTCATCCGCGGGACGCTCAAGAGCAAAATTCATGTGGCGGAGGCGGTGCCGCACGAGCGCGTGAAAATCATCGTGACGGCTACCGGCATCGGCATGGGAATGGAAATCGAGGCGCGCCTGAAAATAGAACCGGTCGACGGCGGGGCGAAGAGTAAGCTGATCTGGGAAGCGCAGGTGATGAGCCGCACCGGCCTGGCCAGCGCGGTGCCGGCGGGGCTGATCGCAGGCGCGGCGGATAAGACGGTGAAGGAAGGGTGGGAGAAGCTGCGCGGGAGAGTGGAGCGTTAACTCCCCTCCCTCGGTACGCCGGGGGAGGGTTAGGGAGGGGCAACGAACGGCGAACGACGCGAGGTAAACAGCAAGAGTCGAGGCACCGCATGCCAGAAATCGCAAAATTCCCCAACCGCGACAAACGCCTGATCACCTTCGCCCGCGAGATGCGTCGCGTTGGCGCGCCGGCAGAAAAATTTCTGTGGTATCGGCTTCGCGCTCATCGCCTCGGGGAATTCCATTTTCGACGGCAGCATCCCGTCGGGCCGTTCATCGCCGACTTTTATTGCGATGAGGCGACGTTGGTTGTGGAGATCGATGGACGATCGCACACGCGTAAAGGCGAGTACGATGATGCGCGCGACGAGTGGATGAGAGATAACGGCATGGAGGTGTTGCGTTGCTCGGATACGGATGTGTTGAAGAACATGCGGTGGGTGCTCGAAACGATTCTACGAATCTGTGATCGGCGGTCGGGAAGGGCGGGAACGTGAAAGTTGAACACTTCGACTTCTACGCGGCCCCCTCCCTCACCCTCCCCCGGGGTACCGGGAGAGGGGACCAGAGGCGTAGTCGCCAATTAATCCTTTACGTAGACTTTGCTCTTGGCGTCCACCAGCAGTTCGTACACCATGGCGATATCGTCCTTCGTCAGGCGGATGCAGCCGTGGCTGGCGTTTTTGCCGATGCTGGTGGGGTCGATGGTGCCGTGGATGCCGTAGCCTTCGCGGCCTTCGGCTTCGCCGTTTACTCCGGTGAGGGCCAGCCAGAATTCGCCCAGTGGGTTTTGCGGGTCGTCGGCTTCCATAAGCGGCAGCTCGGCGGCGCCCCAGAACTTGGGGTTCTTCATCTTGCCGCCGGCGCTCACCTGCCAGGTGCCGGTGGGAGTCGAGCCTTCCTTGCCGAGGCCGACGCGGTAGGTGGCGACATACATCGCATCGGCGCTCATGGGTTCGCCGAGCCAGATTTCCATTTCGAATCTGCTCTTGCTCACGACGGCGTGGAAGGGGCCGTTGATGATCTTTATGCTTCGGCCAGCACGGAGCTTGCGCGGGTCGGAGATGTCGTTCATTCGGCCCAGCAGTTCCCAGGTGACGCCGTGGGCTTTGGCGATTTTCTGCAAGGCGTCGCCGTTCTGCACCGCGTAGGTTCCGCCGAACGGGTCGTCGGCGAAGCGTTTGGTGGAGAAGATGATGGCGTTGCTCAGCTCGGCGATTTTTCGTTTGGTTTCGGCCATCTGCGACTCGTCCAACGAGCCTGAAAGCAGCATGGCGTTGAGCGACTGACGGGCTGAAAGGACGCCGCCGGATTCGAGTTGCTTTTGCGCGATTTGCGGATCGTTGGAAACGTTCGCCAGCGCGATGAGTTTGGGTTGAGACTGTTTGTCTAGTGGGAGCAGGTCATCCCACGATTTTTTGCCGGAGGTGCTGTTTGCGATGGGTTGGTCGGTCGGACTGCTGTTGTTGGTCGGTGTGTGTTGCGCGATTCGATCCGGGGCTGAAGCCCCCGGCTTGTTGGGGCCGACATTGTGCAACGTGATCGCGCGCGATGCTCCGGGCGTTTCGGTGCGCATGACGTCGGGGCCGGGCGCGGTTTTGTCGTCAACCTTTGCGGCCGCAGTCGGCGCGGATGCTTGTGCATCGTTACCCGGCGTCGGTTTCATCGGGCGGTTGACGTAGGCAAGAATAGCGAGGGCGACGAAAGAAATGAGTACAACCACCAGCGCCTGGCTGATCATCTTCTGCGGGCGACGAGACATGAGAACCTCCATGTTCTCTAAATTGAAGTTGTTAGTTGTCAGTGGCCAAAAGGAGATGGCTGGCAACCCACAACGGGTCACTGGCAACTTCTTATCGACCAATACAACTTGTCGTAAACCTGCGGATGCAGCGATCCGATGCGAGCATACTAAGCGGAATATCGTGGTCAAGCACGGGAAGCATCGGCAAAACCTGTTCTTCGAACGCCAACCCGCAGGTTACGCCGGTGAAACTGCCCTGAGCGAGGAAGCGATCGTAGAAGCCCATTCCGCGGCCGATGCGGTATCCGGTTTCGCTGAAGCCCAGCGCCGGGACGATGACCAGATCAATCTCGTCCACCGGAACCGGCTTGCCGCTGATCGGCTCGCGCACGCCGGGGCCAGTGGTTGTTATGCCGGAGTTGAGACTGTGAATTTCGACGGGCAGGATGCGCTTGCCTTCCCAGTGAATCTTGGGGACAACCACGGTCTTGCCGTGCTGCCAGGCGCGAAGGGCAATGGGGGCGGTATCGACTTCCTGGGCCATCGAAAGATAGACCATCACGCTTCGGGCGGCGGCGAATTCGGGGCTTAACGTCACCAGTTGGCAGGCGGCGGCGGACTTCTCGTGGATTTGTTGCGGCGACAGCCGGGCCAGCGCTTCACGAAGCTGCTGGCGCACGACGACTTTGCTTGCCGGTTGATCGGAGGACATACGACTTGAAATTCCTCGTTCCTGCTTCGCTCCGGGAATCGCTAAGGCTCGTTGTCGGCCTTGGGCGATTCGGTGTCGCGTTCTGCAAGCGACTGCTTCCACTGCTGGAGGCGCTGCTTGATCGTCGCCTCGTAGCCCCGATCGGTCGGGGCATAATATACGTTACTCACGCCGAGGTAGTCTTGTTCTATAACACCATCGGCATGATCGTGAGGATAGCGATAACCTTCGCCATGACCAAGCCTTTTCGCGGCTTTATAATGGGTATCGCGCAAGTGCTTGGGCACGGGAATCGTGCGGCCTTCGCGCACATCATCCATCGCAGTCCATATGGCCTTAGCGCTGGCGTTGGATTTGGGGGCGGTGGCCATGTAAATCGCGGCCTGGCCGAGCGTTAGCTGGCATTCGGGCATACCCACGCGCTCCACAATACCATACGCCGCCGCCGCCAGTTGGATCGCCGCCGGGTCGGCATTTCCCACGTCTTCGCTGGCGAAGATGGCGATTCGGCGTGCGATAAACCGGGGATCTTCCCCCGCTTCCAGCATCCGCGCAACCCAGTAAACCGCTGCATCCGGGTCAGACCCACGCATGGATTTGATCAGCGCACTGGCGGCATCGTAGTGATCATCCCCCGTGCCGTCGTACACAATCGCCTTGCGCTGCATGGATTGCTGGGCGATATCGAGGGTAATGTGAACGGAAGCCGATAGCGGAGAGCCGATAGCGGATAGCGAAGACCCCGATGACTGGTCCGCTTGCGGCTTAGCGGCATCATCACTCGAAAGCACAGCGATTTCGATCGCCGTGAGCGCGCGTCGCGCATCGCCGTCACTCGAGACTGCAATGAAGTTCAACGCGGCGTCGTCGATCGTTACTTTGAGCTTGCCGAATCCGCGTTCGTCATCCGCCATCGCGCGCTGCACGAGCGTCTTGATATCGTCTTCATCCAACGCCGCAAACTGAAAGATCTGGCTGCGGCTGACCAGTGCCGAGTTGACCGCAAAAAACGGGTTCTCGGTGGTGGCGCCGATGAGGATGACCAAGCCCGCTTCGACGTCGCCGAGCAGAATATCCTGCTGCGCGCGATTGAAGCGGTGAATTTCGTCGAGGAACAGCACCGTGCGCTTCCCACCGGCGCCGATGCGCTCTCGGGCGGCGTCGAGAATCGTGCGCACTTCCTTCACACCGACGCTGGCGGCGTTCATCTCTTCGAAGTGGCTTTGGGTTTGATTGGCGATGATCTGCGCCAGCGTGGTCTTGCCCGTGCCCGGCGGGCCGTAAAACAGCACGCTCATCAACCGGTCGGCTTCAAGCATTCGCCGAAGCAACTTGCCCGGGCCGAGAAAATGCTGCTGCCCGGCGAACTCATCCAGCGTCCGCGGGCGCATACGCATCGCCAGCGGCGCGACGCGGTCACGGTTCTTCTTGCGAGATTCGGCAAAGAGGTCCACTCGCCTAAATATAGCCGAATTCCGCTGCCAATCCTTGCCATGCGTCGGGTATACTGATGGAAGAGGTGCTGTATGACGACAATGACCGCCCCCGCGACCGCTCGCATGAGCGCCGACGAACTTCTTGCAATGCCGGCGTGCCTGTGGTGTGGGTGATGGATCCTGACCTCGAACTGGTCACCGTGATCGAACCCGGCAAGCCCGCGCAAGCCTTCAACATCACTCAGAATGTGCCTTCACATCCACTCATGCCCGGGTTGGGGGCTTCGGTGAAGGATTTGTTCGCCTAACCGCCGGCAGATTATGTAACCATCCGATTTCCCGCTTATCTGAAACTCCATTCCACTCGATCAATTCTGTTGTAGGCGGCGCTGTGTGAGCTACACTCTTCGCACCTGTCGCTGGCTCGATCTCATGGTCTGATAACGGAGCAGAAGCAGCATGTGTGGAATCATTGCGTATGTCGGTCGGAAGATCGCGCAGCCAGTCCTCATTGAAGGATTGAAGCGCCTGGAGTACCGCGGGTATGACTCGGCGGGGATCTGCGTCATCGACAGCAACGCCAACCTGCACATCCGGCGTTCCGTCGGCCGCATCAGCGTGCTCGAGCATTCGATCGAAGCCAAAGCAAAACTGCCCGACTGCTCAATCGGCATGGCCCACACACGCTGGGCAACACACGGCGGAGTGACCGAGGCCAACGCGCATCCGCACTCCGACAACGCCGGGCGGATTGCGATCGTGCACAACGGCATCATCGAAAACTATCACGCGCTCAAACAGTTCCTCACCGATAAGGGCCACTCGTTCAGCAGCCAGACGGATACTGAAGTGCTGGCGGTGCTGATCGGTCACCTCTACGCCGAGCTTTTGGCCAAAGGGAATGGCAACGGCTCCTCGCTGCTCGGCAAGGCCGTTCAACTGGCGCTGCACGAAGTCGAAGGCACTTACGGCATCGCGGTGGTGTGCAAGGAAGAGCCTGATACGCTCGTGGTGGCGCGCAAGGGTTCCCCGCTGATTATCGGGGTGGGCGATGACGAGTATGTTGTGGCATCGGATGCCAGCGCCATCGTCGAACACACGAGCCGCGTGATTTATTTGAGTGACAACGAGATGGCCGTGCTCAAGCCCGACAGCTTTCGCACCACCACGATCAACGATATCGAAATCACCCCGACGATTACGCAGCTCGAACACACGCTGGATGAATACGAACTGGGCGACTATGAAAATTACATGCTCAAAGAAATCTTTGAGCAACCGACGGCGGTCCGCAACTGCTTGCGCGGGCGAGTCGACCAAAAAGAATGCCGAATTGTCCTGGGCGGCATCGCCAATTTTGCCAAAGAGCTGGTGAAAGCCCGCCGCATCGTGCTCACCGGTCAGGGCACCGCGTGGCACAGCGGGCTGGTGGGCGACTACTTGTTTGAAGACCTCGCGAAAGTCGTTACCGAAGCCACGTACGCCAGCGAGTTTCGCTATCGCAATCCGCTGGTGGAAGAAAACACGATCGTCATCGCCATCAGCCAATCGGGCGAAACCGCCGACACGTTGGCGGCGTTGCGCGAAGCGAGAGAAAAAGGCGCGCTTGCGCTGGGCGTGGTCAACGTGGTCGGCAGCACCATCGCCCGCGAGACCGATGCCGGCATTTATCTGCACGCCGGGCCGGAGATTGGCGTGGCGAGCACCAAGGCGTTTACGTGTCAGCTCACGGTGCTGACCATGCTGAGCCTGTTCATCGGCCGCCGAAAGTTCATGAGCCAGCCGCAGTGCAGCCAACTTATTGAGGGGCTGGTGGAGATTCCCCAGCAGATGTCACGCGTGCTGGAGCACAGCGAGCACATCAAGGGCATCGTCGAAAAATTCTGCGACCGGGAAAACTGGCTGTTTCTCGGCCGCGGGTATCACTATCCGATCGCGTTGGAAGGCGCGCTGAAGCTGAAAGAAATCAGCTACATCCACGCCGAAGGCATGCCCGCCGCCGAGATGAAGCACGGGCCGATTGCGCTGATCACCCCGGGCATGCCGGTGGTGTTCATCGCCACGCAGGGCAGTCAATATGAAAAGGTGATCAATAACATCGAGGAAGTGCGCGCCAGAGGCGGGGAGATTATCGCCGTGGCCACCGAAGGGGACACGCACATCCAGCGATACAGCGACCATGTCGTCTACGTCCCGGACACCCACGAGCCGCTCCAGCCGCTGCTGAGTGTTGTTCCGCTACAGTTGCTGGCGTACCACGCGGCGGTAGCGCGCGGGTGCAACGTGGATAAGCCGCGGAATCTGGCGAAGAGTGTTACGGTGGAATAGGGGGCGCGAAGGCTTGAAGCAACTGGCCAGACGATTTCTTGAAACGGTTGCGCCGCGCAAGTTCGCGACGCTGCAGGCCATTCGCGCCCGCCGGAGAATTGCACGCTTACAACGTCAATGGGGGCGAGTCGCCCTCGCCAAGCGATTCATCGAGGCGCACGGCGAAATCGTGTGCGGCGGACCGTTCGCACGGATGAAGCTTCCCTACGAAAAATGCTTCGCAGGCTATCTTGCGATGATGGTCGGATCGCTCGAACGCGAGCTTGAACCGGCGATCATGGCGGCGATCAATCGGAATTACTCGCGCATCCTGAACATCGGCTGCGCCGAGGGCTACTACGCAGTTGGATTTGCGATCAAATCAAAGGCCGCCTCCGTGCATGCCTACGACATCGACCCGTGGGCACGGCGCTACTGCACCCGATTGGCAGCGCTTAACGGTGTCGCCGACAGGGTGCAGGTGCGCGGGTGGTGCGATCACGCTGCTATCACAGCCGTTGCGCGCGAAAGCACGCTGATTCTCTGCGACTGTGAGGGATACGAATTTGAATTGCTTGACCCCGTTAAATGCCCCCTATTGAACCAATGCGATCTGATTGTTGAAATGCACGACTTTGCCCGCTCCGGCGGCGTTACGGCTCCGATTCTCGCGCGCTTTCGTGACACCCACAATTGCACGATCGTCGAGATTCAGCCACGCGATGCGTTCATGTATCCTGCGTTAGAGGCACTGCCCGAGTCGGCACGCCAGGAAGCTGTCGCAGAAGTGCGCAATCCAAACTCCCGATGGGCCGTAATACTGCATCGGCCATAAGCTTACATGGCCGCAAAAATTCGGGCATCAAGTTAAACGATAATGCTAGCGACCACCCTCCTCGCAATGCGCCCGAATGAATTTTGCAGGCTGATCGTCAATTTGAATTGCCGACGCGCTTCGTGTGTAATGTAGCACAAATGCAAGCGCTTCTGCCTCTCGCCGAAACCGCCACCCTCATGCCTGACGCCCGCTACGGGTGGTTGCCGGTCGTGATGTTGTTGTTGATCGCCATCGGCTTTGCCGTGGTGAACATCGCCGCGTCGCTTATCATCGGCCCGAGTCGTCAGGGTGAGGGCAAGAGCGAGACGTACGAAAGCGGCATGGTGCCGTTTGGCGATACCCGTAGGCGGTTCAACGTGCGGTTTTATGTTGTCGCGATGCTCTTTCTGGTCATCGATGTCGAAATTGTATTTTTCTACCCGTGGGCGACCATTTTCGCACCCTATGCGGCTTCCTCCGACCCCGTATTTTCGGGTTTCAGCACCGTACTGCTCATTGAAATCCTCATCTTCGTCCTGCTGCTTTTGCTGGCGTATGTTTATGCGTGGGGCAAGGGCGTGTTCCGCTGGGATTGATGTGGCGCGATTGATGTGAAATTTCGGATTGTGGGTTTCGAATGGCGCATTTGAAATGCCGCTATGGCGATCGTCACCGAAGAATCTGCGCCGGCATCAACGGGCGCACCAGTCAACCAGAGCAGGGTCGATGAATCGACCCCTGCCGCCGAGTGTTCAATCGTTAATCGTCAATCGTTTCGAAGTCACCCGCTGTTTCTTCTGGCCTTGATTACGCTGCTGGGTGCGTTTCTGCGTTTTGTCAGCCTCGATCAGCCCGCGCTTTGGGGCGATGAGGCGTTTACCTATTCGCGTGTCTGCGGCTCGTTTCGGCAGTTGCTGGATGTGTTGCAGTTCGATGGGTTTATGCCGCTGCATTACGTCTTGTATTGGTGGCTCGGGAATCACGTCGAGCTTTCGCCGGTGATGATGCGGGTGCCCGTCGCGTTCGCGGGGGCGTTGATGCCGCCGGCGATGTATTTCCTGGCGCGCCAACTCGGCATTTCCACAAAGATTAGCCTCGTCATCGCACTGTTCGCCGCCTGCTCGGCGTACATGCTCGCCTACTCGCGTGATGCCAAGATGTATATGCCGTTCTGGCTGTTCTGCGCGGTGCACATGGGGTGCCTGCTATGGTGGATGCACCGGCGGGTCGTCACCACTGATCATGGAGGATCGACGGCCGATGACGACGAACCGCCGGCGACGTGGGGTCGGTGGTCACTCAAGCTCGCCGGCCGGCTTGCTTGGTCAACGGTTCACACGACATCCTCGCTCGCTTGCTCCGCCGGCGCGTTCCGCTGGCTGTGCTGGGTCGCGGCGGGTTGTGCGATGATCGGCTATCACGCGCTGGGCTTGATGATTGTGAGCGTCGAAGTGCTGATCTTCCTTACGCATCGCAATCTGCATTGGAAGCGCATCGGCCCGTTCGTGGTCGGTGTGGCGATCCTGCTTCTGCTGGTGGTCGGCCACTTCGGTTACTTTACCGATTGGGAAAACCGGGTGAGCGAAAACTGGAGCAGCTCGGGCGTGCAGTGGGTCAATGGCTACAACGCCGAACGCGGCGGCGCCGACCTGGCCACGTTTGCATCCACCGCCTTCCTCATGAGCTGGGAGTGGCCGGTAAAAAGCTGGCAATCCGGCATCGACCCACGCGTGCTCAAAACGCTTATGACCGTGAGCGTTGCGTTCGGCTTGCTGGCGGGAGTTGGGCTGCTCTGCTCCCTCTCCCGGTACGCCGGGGGAGGGCTGGGCTGGGGGTTCTCGCGGAGGACGCAAAAGTCGATTTTGCCAAACGATTCATCCTTCAACGGCCATGAAGCTGATCACGCCCGGCGTCCGACACAAGAACCCTCACCCCGGCCCTCTCCCGGGGTACCGGGTGAGGGAGTAGCGCCTTGGCGCGCCATGCTTTGGCTCGGCGCGTGGCTGCTATTGCCTGCGTACGCGATCTACTGCAAATCCGTGCTGCTGGGCAAAATACCATTCTCGCAGAAAACCGGAACACTTTTTGCCCCGCCGTGGATCATTGCGCGCGACGTCGCCGAAACGATCGGCTACGGGTGGATCGCCGGTACTGCGGCGGTTGTCTTGTTGCTCATTTGCTTCTGGCGATCCGAAAGCACGCTGCGCAGCAGAATGGCAAGATTTCTCGCTATGATGACCGTCGCGGCTTTGTTGTTTGGCCTCCTTTGTGCCGAGTTCGGCGTGTTGCGCGCGATGGCGGTTAGAGCCGCCGCGCAGGGCGATCGTTGGCATTCATTCTGGATGCCGCGTTACCTGGGCGCGCTCTGGCCGGCGTTGGCGATCATCCTTTGCGTGCTGTTGATGTGCCTGCCGACGCGCCCGCTGCGCGTCGGCGCGATCGCGCTGCTGCTGGCGGTGAACCTCGCGCAATTTTCGGTGCGCGTGTGGGGTTCAAGCGAACCGCCGACGGACGTGATGGCCCGCGATATCGTCGCCGCGCAGCCGCTTTACGTCAGACAATCGCAAGTGGCGCTCGACCTCACCCGTGCCACTTTCGCGCTGGGAACGGGGCTTGATCGGCCGCGATTTGATCGCGCACTCGATCAGTCGCGTAAGCTTCCCGTCGTCACGCCGACGGCGCGCACCTATATGCAAACCGGCATCTGGTCGCCCGAACCCGGCGGCGGGGTGCTGGGGTCGTACGCCATGCGCTTCTACATGTGTTACTACGTCGGCGTGGATGCCGACGCGCCCACCTTCCGGCGGCGCACGGCGCTGGTCGACCGGCAGTGGACGGTGGTCAGCGGCACATCGCCAAGGCTCATTGCCGCCGACATGCAAAAGATGCCGTCGATCGATCGAGTAATCACCTGGGACCGCTACGACCGCGGCCGCCGCGACAATTCACCCGCTGATCCCATCGCCAAAGCCCTGGGCCCGAACTGGCGAAGAATCGACGACAAAATGTTCAGCGTTCGCGACCATTGGACCTGGATGAATAAATACCAGTTGCGCCGGCGCGAGTATGTAAAGGTGTCGCAACCGACGACGGTTCCTTCGACTGGGCCGAGTACGCAGCGTAGTCAATAGTCGGGTCACGCAGTGGTCGCAAAGGCGCACCAAAGCCGCCTCAATGTTCGAATACGAGTCCTTGTCGTCGTCTGTCGCGCGGTCGTTGCCTGCGCCGCCTGTCCTACTTGCCCGCGTCGAGTTGTTTCCGCTGCCGCGATTCGATCCGTTTCATGCTTTCCGCAGTCGACAGGTTTTCGGGCATTGTTCCGCCGAGTTCTTCGATCGTCTTGCGGACTTTCTTCCCGACGTCGTAGTGCGTTTGGTTGGCGTTGGCTTTCCCCTTTATCTTGTCCCGACGAAGCTTCTCTTCCGCCTGGGTGGCGCGGAATAGGTTGGCCGCCAGTTCGGTGCTGCCCATGTGATCGAGAATTTGCTGGCTCTTCTTTAATTGCTTGCGGCGATGAATATCTTGCGCGCTCAGCCCGTCGTATAAACCCTGGTAGCCGTGATTTTGAAAGATGGCATAGTCGATCGGCTCGATCACGCCACAATCTTTCGCAGCTTCCGCGAGCTGCGTGTTGTGCTTTTTCAGCTCGTTCCGGAGCACCAATCGACGCTCGTCTTCCAATTGTTGATCGCTTAGCTCTTGGCGTCGGGTCTGAATCGCAAAATAGGATTGACCCAGCGCCACGATCTCTTTGGACGGGTCGGCGTTCTGGATGCTCAGGTAACAGGCGTAGCGCGAAAGAAGCGTAGTCTTCACCGCGCGCTGCCCACCCTTCCCGATCTCGATCATATCGGTGATATCAACGAAATGATCCTCGAGCCGCTGGCCGCTGTTGAAACAGGCCTTCTTCGCCTTTTCGACGACCTGCTCGAAATTGCGGTAATCGGTGTAATCAAGAACACGCGCAAAATCGCGGCTCGACCAGTGCTCGTTGCTGGATGCATTGACGCGCTTGATCCGCTCGAACGGGGAAGGCTCGTTTTGTGCTTTCGAACTCATCGATCGATCCTCCGCATAGACCCCGACATTAATTTGTACTATGATCCAAGGCAGTCGCAAAATCGACCAAATTCAACATGATCGAACCTACCGCACTCCCCGACAATCTCCTGCTCACCAACTTAAAGAAAGTGGTGAACTGGGCTCGCCGCAACTCGCTGTGGCCGATGCCGTTTGCCACCGCCTGCTGCGGGATCGAGCTGATGGCCACCGCGTCGAGTCGATACGACCTGGCTCGGTTCGGTATGGAACGCATGAGCTTCTCGCCGCGGCAGGCTGATTTGATGATTGTCGCGGGGCGGGTCACCATCAAACTGATGCCCGTGCTGCAGCATATTTATCAGCAGATGTCCGAGCCGAAGTGGGTCATCAGCATGGGCGCGTGCGCCTCCACCGGCGGCGTGTTTGATGCTTATGCGACCATTCAGGGGATCGATCAATTCATGCCGGTCGATGTGTACGTGCCCGGTTGCCCCCCGCGGCCCGAGACGCTGATTGAAGGCATCATGGCCATTCAGCGCATTATTGAACAGGAAGGCCTGCCTCCCACCGGGAAGCGCCGCCCGCTGCAACTGGCGATCGAACCAAGCTATGTACCCAAGCCGCAGCCGGTGGGTGTGCCCATCACAGTCGGCGGGCGCGGTATGTAAAATTTTGTTCGACGAGTTTTCGCGCATCGCTTATGCGAATCCCCCTTCGCAAACAGGATGAGGCGAGAAATGCATCGGTGAGACTAGGAAACTGGCCTCGCTGATTTTTTTACAGTGGTGTTTCTTCTGCGAAACCCTACGCGCGATCGATCCGATGAGTTCATCAACAGGTGTGATGATGAACTTCGAGGATGATCGGTCGTGGGGGTCATCGCTCGAAATTTTTCTTTCTCGTCCCGCTTTACCGATTCGGCGTATCTCCCCATCGGATTCACAAGCACTACGACCGCCGCCAAAAAGCCGCGAAGGCCCGCGTGAACGCAAACTCAGTCTGGGCAATCGCCCTGATGTATTCACGAAGTGGCACCCGCGTTTTTTCGTTGAATTATCGCGTATAGGCGTGGTATAAACGCCATCGCATTGTTATCTATCAGCGTATCGAGGTATACACTGCGCAATTGCCGGTCCTGTTTAATTAACAAAAGGCCGCACATGAAAACCCGCACCGGATCCCGCCAAACCGTACTGACCCGCGCCGTTTCCGAGGCGATGGAACGGCGCGTCCTGCTCGCGTTCAATAACGCGCTGGTGAATGACCCAACTCGGGACCCTGTAGGGATTAACGGAAGTTTCAACACCCAAAGCGAGACGGCAAGTCTTGCCTTCACGCCCTTGAACACAACCGAGCACTACGTGGTCAGCGCGTATAATGATACAGGCGAGGGACTGAATGGCCAACATGGCATGGGTTGGGCTTTGTCCATTGATGGTGGCCGAACATTTACCGACAAACCGACTCTTCCATACAGCACTGATAGAAGCCAAGGCCTTCGTGGGGAATCTGGTGATGCGGTACTGGCCCGCGACACGTTTTCCGGCACTATTTATTTAGCGGCTAACTCTAGACCGCTTGGGGCGGTCCCGGGTACCCAGGTCTTTCGATCGACGGACAATGGAGCAACATTTGCTGCTCCGGTAACGGCCTTGACTGGTATAAGCGGGGCAACCTTCATCGACAAACCTTGGATCGCCGTTGATAACGCCGACCCCACCAGACCGGGTAACGTCTATCTGATGGCGATGGTAGGCTTATCAACGGGAAACCGGAATCTCGTGTTTTGCCGCTCTATTGACTTTGGCAGCACTTGGAGCATGCCCATTACGATTTTGTCGGCACCAAGCGGCGCCACCACTTCGGGTGTAGGAGCGAATGTAGTTGTCGGGGCCGATCACAAGGTGTACGCATTTTACCGGCAACAAAGCACAATTTTTGGCTCCTCGTATGAGGTCCGGCGGTCAACGGATTTTGGGCTTAGCTTTGGCCCCGCGGGACGAGTTTCAACCGCCGGTGGTAGTGGCTCAGTGGGCTTGCTCAGCCTCGTTTTTGACGCGAACGGCTTCGTTCAAGCCGTTGCCAATCCAGCCGACGAAAATCAAGTGTTTGTCGTCTACGCCAGAAACAATGACCCGGATACAGATCGCGGCGACATCTTTCTCGTCTCTACAAATAATGGCGGATCAACATGGTCTTCCCCGGTGCGAGTGAATGATGACATCACCCTGCGCGACCAATGGCAGCCGTCGCTTTCCATCAAGCCGGACGGTCCGCAGCTTTTCGTGGGTTGGTACGACCGGCGTGAGGATGCCGACGACAATCCCGATACGCGCGATGACAATTTAATCGGCGTTTTCGGACGGATCGGCAACATCACCTCCAGCGGTGTGAGCTTCCAGCAGAATTCCTTCCGAATCTCCACGCAATCGTTCGATCCGTATTTTGGTAAGGACGACCAACTGCGTCCCCTCTACATGAGCGACTACGATCAGGCTACCGCCGACAGCACCGGTTTTTATCATAGCTGGGGCGACAACCGCGATGCCGATGCAGAATCGGCTACCAACCAAGGTCCTAACGTGCGCCTCCAACGCATTCCGTCGATCTCCGGCACTACAGCCGGAGAAACCATTACCATCAGCCGTTCCAGCGGCGGAACCGACATCCAAGCGCACGTCGGCTCTACGCTCGTCTACACCGAACTTTACACTAACGCCACTACCACCATCATCATCGACGGACGTGAGGGCGACGACACCATCGGCGTTGACACCACCAACGGCGCGATCGGCGTCGACCTGATTATCTACGGCGGCGACGGCAACGACGCCCTCACCGGCGGAACCGGCAACGATACGATCGACGGCGGCGTGGGTGCCGATTCGATTTCCGGCGGCGGCGGGAAAGATACCGCCGACTATGCCATTCGCACCGCAGCCGTCACCGTCACGCTCGACGGCATCGCCAACGACGGCGCCAGCGAGAACGACAACATCACCTCCAGCATCGAAGTCGTGCGCGGCGGCCGTGGTGCCGACAGCCTGGCCGTCGGCAGTTATGCCGCCGCGCTCGTCGGCGGGCCGGGGGATGATGAAATTCTCGGCTCATACGCCAACCCCCAATTTGCGACCGCCGGCTTTGACGATGACCCCAACGCCGTCAGCGCCGACCTGATGATCGGCTTCGCTGCCGACGGGTACGGCGGCTCCGACAGCCTCGTCGATATTCATCAGTTCAGCGGTTCGCCGTTCGACGATTCGATTTTCGGTTCGCTGGCTGCCGACACGATCTTCGGCAACGCTGGCAACGACACCATCGAAGGCGGCGAAGGGAGCGACAGCATGGTCGGCGGGCGCGGCGACGATGTGTATCTTTTCGATGACCAACTGATCAGCCAGGAACAATTCGTGATGGGCGGCGACGAAGGCTTGGATAGCTTTGGCAACCCCGGCGACGATGCCAACCCCAGCCTGGGCAGCGACACCATCAGCGAAAACGACGACCTGGATCGCGACCTGCTGGATTTCTCGGAGATCATCGAGCCGGTGATTGTTAACCTCGCCACGCACAGCACGAGTTCGTCGCAAATCGTGGCAACGACCAGCCTGGAGGTTCACCTTTACCTGCAACTGCGCAGCGAAAGCGGCGCTGGGACCGGCAACGGCATTGAAGATGTCGTCGGAAGCGACAATGCCGATTCGATCACCGGCAACGCACGTGGGAACACCCTTCGCGGCGGCGCCGCCGGCGACACGCTCACTGGCGGTGCCGGCGATGACACGCTCGTCGGCGGAGCCGGCGCGGATTCGATGCTCGGCGAGACGGGGATCGACACCGCGGATTACTCCGACCGCACCGCCGCCCTGACGATCACGATCAACGACACCGCCAACGACGGCGCGAGCGGCGAATACGACAATGTGAAAACCGACATCGAAAACATCGTCGGCGGCGGCGCGAACGATACGATCACCGGCTCGACCGGCAACAACATCATCGACGGCGGGCTGGGCGCCGACTCCATCGACGGCGGCAGCGGGTCGGACACGATCGACTACACCTCCGGCCGCGCTACCGGAGTGAGTATTACGCTCGGCGGATTGAACAGCGACAGCGATGTGCTGACCAGCATCGAAAACGCCACCGGGAGTCCGTTCGATGACACGATCGTCGGCGGCACAAGCGCCGAGACACTTTCCGGCGGGGTGGGAATGACGCGCTTACCGGCAACGGCGGGGACGATTTTCTGAGCGGAGGCGCGGACAACGACACGATCATCGGCAACGCTGGCGTTGACGCCATGAACGGCGGCCAAGGCGATGACTCGCTCATCGCCGCTGCTAACGATCCGATCAGCGGCCTGGTAGGCGGGTCGGGGAAGGACACGTTGGATTATACGGCGGAGACTACTTCTGTTGTCATTACCGTGCCACAGCAGATTCAGGTAGTTGTTGGCGGGATTGGTGACGACTCAATCGATGCGACCGGGCACCCCGGAAGGGTTACGCTCCAAGGGGGCGTGGGTACCGACAGCTTGATTGGTGCCGGCGGTGCCGATTCGTTGGTTGGCGGCGACGGTAACGACACACTTCGAGGTTTGGGCGGGAACGATACCTTAAAGGGCAATGACGGAAACGACTCCCTGATCGGCGGAGTTGGCAGAGACAGCGTGGAGGGCGGTAACGATAACGACTACTTCGATGCTCAAGATGACGAGATCGATATTCTCCGTGGCGATGGCGGTACCGACTCGGTATTGGGCGATCTTTTCGACAGCCTCGATACCATCGAGGTGACGCTTCCCGGTTAAGGTGGGCTGCTCGAAGGAACGACTCAAGCTTGGAGACTTGCATGCGTCTTCATCAAAAGTGTCTTGCAATTGTTGCGACTATGGTTGCGGCAGCACCCGTACATGCTGATCTACTGGTCGGCGACTTCAACAATCACAAAGTCCTCAGGTTTTCAGATACAGGGGCGCTTATCGGCACATTTGGTCAGGCCGGTGATGAGGTAGGCCTTGGCATCCCGGGGGGCATCACGTTTGATTCCGCCGGACGCACCTACGTCAAAAGTATGACAAGTGGTGACATACTCCGCTTCACTGTTACCGGGACGTTTTTGGACGTGTTTGGCAACGCGCGCTCGGGGGCGCAGAGGGGCCTCGCATTCGACAGCAACGAAAGTCTCTGGTTGCGCCGAATCCAATCGGCTGGTACGTTTGGGAATGAGATCGTCCGAATAGATACCTCCGGAAATATCGTTCAAACATTCAATTCCGGTTTGGCAGGTCTTGGTGGTGCCATTCTGGATCGGAACGATGTTCTCTATGTCCCCCGCGCCGAGCTGACGGACGACACTGGAAACCTGACCGACGGCATCTATCGGTTCACGACCGACGGCACCGCACTGGGTGTTTTCGGCCAAGCAACCGGTGCCATAAGCGGTTGCCGTCTCCCCGGTAGTGTGGCCTTTGACTCCGTCGGCAGGCTTTATGTGTCATCCGATGGACGAATTCTGCGTTATAGCACTACCGGCGACTATCTCGGCGTCTTCGCAACGGGCAACATCGGCGGATACATTATGCTTGACCCGCTTGATAATGTGTACATCGGCCACGGCAGCGAGAACGGCGTGATGAAATACGGCCCGCAGGGCAACTTCCTCGGCAAAATCATCAGCGCTGGGTTAGGTGGTGTCCCTGCTAATTTCCGCAACGAAGCCATCGCGTACATCCCGCCGATTCCTGAACCCGGTTGTTCGCTTCTGCTTGTCACAACGACCTTCACATTGCTCCGGCGCAATCGGCGTATCCGCAGCGGCGCCGGCGACGGGAATGACACGCTCGTCGGCAGAGCCGGGGCGGCGGCGTGTTTGATGCTTATGCGACCATTCAGGGGATCGATCAATTCATGCCGGTCGATGTGTACGTGCCCGGTTGCCCCCCGCGGCCCGAGACGCTGATTGAAGGCATCATGGCCATTCAGCGCATTATTGAACAGGAAGGCCTGCCTCCCACCGGGAAGCGCCGCCCGCTGCAACTGGCGATCGAACCAAGCTACGTTCCCAAACCCCAACCCGTCGGCGTGCCGATTACGGTCGGCGGACGGGGCGTCTGAGTTGGGGGGTCTGAATTTGGGCGTTTGATTTTCGCGCATCCGTTTTCTGCGAACCGACTGTTCGCAATCAGGATGAGGCGAGAAATGCATCAGCGAGGCCGGGAAACCGGTCTCGCTGGTTTTTTGATGCATGCCCCTCTGGCCGTCAATTCGTAAAGCACCCCCGGCGTTCGGTCGATGAACCCAACAACCGAGGTGCTTTCATGACTTTCATCGTACGTGTGTTAACGGTCGTTGTACTTACTGTGTCGGCGTGCCTGCAGTCGGGTTGCCTGCTGATTGCGGCGGCGGCGGGGACGGGGGCTACCGTGGCTTACGTGGCCGGCGACCTCAACTCCGCCGTTGACGCGCCGCCCGACAAGGTGGCCGTGGCGACCAAGGCGGCGATGGAAAAGCTGAAGATCAACGTCATCTCCACCGAGTCGACCAGCGTCGACGCCAAAGTGGTAGGCCGAACAGCGCGCGATACGCGGCTGACCGTCACCGCCAAATCATCAACCAGCAAATCCAGCGAAATTGCAATCCGTGCCGGCGCCTTCGGCGACGATGCACTACAGGCTAGATTGCTGGAAGCAATCCGACTGGAACTCGACGAAGCGGCAAGTGCCGCTGCGCCGGCGTCTCAACCAGTGCTCGCCGGCGAGCGACCTTGATTCTGGCCTGATTGCCTGCGGATTACTTTCTTCGACGCAGCAAAATCGCACCCACCCAAAACAACATTGCGCTTGCAGGTTCCGGAACCGTCGACCGCGGCAGGGTTGTGCCGAAGTTGGCGGCAAGGACGGTGAAATCGTCGAGGTTCACCGAACCATCGACCGTAAAATCGCCATCAACATAGGTTCGCCCGGTCGTGCCGAAGTTGGCCGCCAGCGTGGTGAAATCGTCGAGGTTCACCGCGTTGCTGCCGTCGGCATCGCCGGGCAGGCGCACTTCAACCGCGCCGACCATGAACGGGTGAATCTGGCACTTATACGGAAACGCACCGACGGTCGCGAAAGTGTGTTGAAACGTCGCGCCGTTGCCAAGAAAGCCCGAGTTAAACGCCGAAACCGGCGAGGTGGATGAAGCGGTGTGAGTGGTAAAGTCACTCTGCGTCCACCGTACGGCGGCAGCGGTGGGAATGATCAACTGAGGCGGGTTGAATGCAAAGCCTGCGATCGAAATAGGAATGGCGGCAACCGCGCCGCGGGTTCCGGTGCCGCCGTCGAGGGGGTCGTCGAGGGGGTTATCGACGGGGTTAATCGATGACTTGATAAACGATTCGCGGATCGATTGCTCCAGCGGCACGCTGCCCGGCGCGCAGGGGGTGCAGTCGGAGGTTTCACAGGCAGAGGCGCCGGTAATGCTCAGGCCCGCCAGCACAATGCAGAACGCAACGTTTGATAAGCCAATAAACGACATGTTCCTTCTCCCAGGATATAAAAACCAACCGCCGCCGCCCAGACAACCTGAGCAGCCGATCTGACCAGACAACATGCACGAACAGCCCGACGGCGCGCGTAAACGCGGCCCGTCATTGGTTGGGTGTGTTGTTGACACACGGATATTGCAGCGACCAGAATTATCTTATCAAGAATTTAGCGATCCGCGCGAAAGGGCAGGATCCGCCTGCGCCCGCCCAGCAACAGCGCGGCGGCGAGAATGGCGCCGCTCGGTTCCGGCACCGCCACCGACCGTTGCGGTTCCGCCGGAGCCGGCTGACCGAAATTGGCGGCGAGAATGGTGAAGTCGTCCAAGTTGATCGTACCGTCCCGGCTAAAGTCGCCCTGCATGAACGTGGTTTCACTCAAGCCGAAGTTTGCGGCGAGGGTTGTGAAGTCGTCCAGATTGACGGCATCATCACCGTCGGCGTCGCCGGGACGCAGGAACGTGACGAGCACTGTCGGGCGCTGTCCAACAACACCGGACTCACGTGAGTCAAAGCGCTTTGCCGTTCGTGCTTGAGTCTCAGCGCCGCGTGTAATCCAGCCAAAGTTGCCGTTTGGAGCATCTACCCAGCCTTGGACGTCGGCAGTAATGGCCGAACTGCTCCAGTGATAAAATGCTTGGGCGCCGCCAACGGACGTACTCGCAGATTCGGATTCGATGAAGTCGCCACCGGCAGTGTTCCAGCTTTCCGTGGGGAAGAAGCGGGAGAGCCAGGTCGCGTCACCGGATTGGGCCGGCGCGCCGGACCCGCCCCCACCGGTGCCCTGGCTTGAAGATTCGCCCCAGGCGTTCAGCAACCGATGTAGCTGTACCGGCAATGCCGGCACGCCGGTGTTCTCCTGCGCGAGCCAAAGGCGAACCGTTGCAGACTGGATGAATGAGCCAGAGGGCAAAATTGCGAGATCAAAGTAAATCAATCCTCGTCGTGTAGACGTAATCTGGTTTGCGTTGTTTCCTGCAAAGATTCCATTGGACGCGCCAGCGCTGTTCGATTCGGCGTCGCGGAAGATCGTGTTATCACGCGTTGCGACGATCTGGGCGTTGGCTGCGAGCGCCGTGGCCGCCTTTGATAGGAACATCAGCAGCAATGCGGCAGTCACCAACGTGGCGCGCAGCGGCCGCGTGGCAGTGACTGTTATTAAAGGTAGCATGTGATTTGGTTTGTCCTGACCGGGTCAAAAGTGGGGGCGGGGCCACGACGGTCCCGCCCCCCTTGCTTAAGAGTAACGAACAGACATGTCATAACGACGGCGACGCAGTAGAACGGCAGTCGCAGCACCAATCGCAGACAACACCGTCGGCTCCGGGATCGACTGCGGCACATACATCGCCATCAGCTGACCGCCGGCTACCAAGCCGTTGCTGTTGATGCTGTAAGCCGCCTGCGTGTCCATCAGAAACCAGCCGTCACCGAGGATGTCCCATGCTGGGATAATGCCCGATGATTCTGATCCGTCGGCAAATGAATAGCCGGCATCGTGTGTGGCGACTTTCAACAGCGCGTTTTCTTCGACGGTGTACATCCAAACGTCGTCGGTGCCGCTCCCGCCGTCTTCCTGGATCAATAGGCGCGTCTTGCCATCGCGACCGTTGACCAGCGTCATGTTGTCCATTGCCTGCGGAACGGACGCATCGGAACCACTGAACAGCAGATCGATCTGCCCGCCGAGTTCTGGTTGAGTGATGTCGTTTAACGTCAACCGATAAGCCCGGGTCGGCGCGGCGGCGGTCCCGGTGTTGACCCAGTAGAATTCATTCGGGCGTTCGGGATTCCAAACGCCGTCTTCCGGGCGGGCAAACTTGGTGACCAAGCCGGTCGTGCTCTGCGCTTGAAGGTCTGCGCCACTTGTGAAGTTAGTTACGTCCACGAACGTCGCAGCGCCGGAAGCGGTTGCGGCTGTCGTTTCACTAGCAACGGGCGACTTCAGACCAAAGAGCCGACCATCGCTCAAGCCGGCTTTGTCGATTTCACTTCCGGTTGCACTCTTGTTGCCGACGTACATATAGATTTCGCCCGGCGTGCTGTCGTCGGTCCCAATCACGATCGTCTTGTTTTGAGCAAACGGGCTGGCCAAGCTGTTTTCCCAAGAAAATTTCCCGAGCTTGGGGAGATAGTTCGCCTCGCCGGTCGATACGACCATTCCGTAGGCACGGCCTTCTGCGCCAACCTCTTCGCCGGTCATGAAGATGCGTTCTTGCGTGCCCAAGCCCGATGCGGGATTGAAGAATGCCGATTGTTCGGGCAAGTCAGCCGAACAGAATCGACCGAACGGTGCATTGCCACCGGCACCGACGACCGAAGTGATCAAGTCTTGGCCGCCAACAACGCTCAGATCACTTTTATTGATGACCCACTTGCTGACATAAGCGCCTGCGGCACCGTGAGCGCGAACTGCGCCTTGCGTGGCACCCAGCTCGTGGTTGGCCAGAAGCGTGAAAGTATTGTCGCCGTTATCAAACGCGCCCAAGCCGTCGGGGATCCCACCCAAACGGTACCCACCTCCGCCGCCCAGATTGGGGTAGGTTTCATCGGCGACGAGGTTGCCATTGTAAGTGGCAGCGCCGCCGCCGTTGCTTACGAGGGAAATCGTTTGCACGCTTGGTGCAACAGGAATGACATACGGCGTCTGCGCGGTGCTGGGACCGGCAAGCTGTGCGACGGCGGTGGCCGCTGCCGAATAAATAACTGTAAATCCAGTAGAAACAATCATTCGAGACATATCCATACCTCCTGAGCCGGCGCGCTGATGTGAATATTCCGTCAAACTGCGCCGGCCGAACTTGAAACTGGCGGCTGCAGCCACGCGGCGGCAACCGTGAAATGACATTCGTCCCTCGACGCAGCCTATGGGGTTTGCCCGGAAAGCGTCGAATCGTCGAAATGTGATCGAACGCGAATTCTACCCCGATGTATGAGGGTCCGATGAAGTTAACCGCATGATGAAAAGAAGAATTGGTAAAGCTTCTCCAGTTTCCCCTTCAACGAATTCGTCGCCGAGATTGTCGACATTGCATTCCACCGTCCCCGCATCGGCAGCAACGACCACATGCCTCGGCCGAAATGACCGTGGTCGCGCACCCCTGTGCGCCCCGGCACACAGTTGGAGCCAATTTCGCGGCGCGGTACTATAATGGGTGTGGCCGTACTACGTTTGGTGCGGCGGAACTTGTGTGGCAACCTCCGGTTACCGTGCTCCATGCCTCAAATTTCGCAACTTTCCAAGTCGGGTTATGACTCTGTTCCGCTAAAGCATCGGCTCGACCAGTTGCCGCCGCAACAGGAGTTTGGGTCTACGACCCGCACCGGCGCGTGGTGGTTGGGGCCGTTGCTGGTGTTTCTGGGGTTTAGCGCGTTCATCGTTTACGGCACGTGGGCGGCGTTTCAGGGCACGAATTACACGTTCGGGCCGTATTTGTCGCCGTTTTATTCGCCGGAATTGTTCGGAAGTTCGGAGCACGCGTGGTTCGGGCCTAAGCCGTCGTTCTGGCCGGCTTGGATGCCGTTTTCGCCGGCGCTGCTCATCCTTTGGGCGCCGGGCGGGTTTCGTTTCACGTGCTACTACTATCGCGGTGCGTATTACAAAGCGTTCTGGGCCGATCCCATTTCGTGCGCCGTCGGTGAGCCGCGGAAATCGTATTGGGGCGAGAACTCGCTTCCGCTGATCTTTCAAAACATTCATCGCTACTTTCTATATCTTGCGCTCCTATTCATTGTTCTGCTGGCGTGGGATGCGTGGAAGGCGATGTGGTGGATGAATCAATCGACCGGCGTGGAGCAATTCGGCATCGGATTAGGGACGATCATTCTCCTGGCGAACGTGGTGCTGCTATCGGGTTACGCCCTCGGCTGCCATTCGCTGCGGCACTTAATCGGCGGGGGCAAGGATGAGATTTCAAAATCGCCGGCGCGCCACAAAACCTACGATTGCGTGAGCTGTCTTAACCGCGGGCACGGGCGCTGGGCGTGGTTCTCGCTGTTTTCGGTGGCGTTCGCCGATTTGTATGTCCGGCTATGTAGCATCGGCATCTGGACCGATTGGAGAATTTTATAAATGCCCGACTTTCCGGTTCATCAATACGACGTGCTGATTATCGGTGCTGGCGGCGCCGGCTTGCGCGCAGCGATCGAAGCGTCGGCGGCGGGGGTGAGCGTGGGGCTGGTCTGCAAATCGCTGCTCGGAAAAGCGCACACCGTGATGGCCGAAGGCGGCATGGCGGCGGCGCTGGGGAATGTCGACGAACGCGATAACTGGCGCGTCCACTTCGCCGACACCATGCGCGGCGGGCAATACATCAACAACTGGCGCATGGCGGAACTGCACGCCAAAGAAGCGCCGGCGCGCGTGAACGAACTTGAGGCCTGGGGGGCTGTGTTCGATCGCACCAAAGACGGGAAGATTCTCCAACGCAACTTCGGCGGCCATCGCTATCCGCGTCTGGCGCACGTCGGCGATCGCACCGGGTTGGAACTGATTCGCACGCTGCAGGATCACGGCATCCATCAGGGGATGGATGTGCATATGGAAGTGACGATCGTCGCGCTGTTGAAGGACGGCAATCGCGTCGTCGGCGCGCTGGCTTACGAGCGTGAACACGGGCGGTTCAAGGTCTTTCACGCCAAGGCGGTCGTACTGGCCACGGGTGGGATCGGGCGCGCGTACAAAATCACGAGCAACAGTTGGGAGGGAACGGGCGACGGCCATTCGCTGGCGTATCACGCCGGCGCCGAACTGATCGATATGGAGTTCATTCAGTTCCACCCCACGGGAATGGTTTGGCCGCCGAGTGTGCGCGGAATTCTGGTGACCGAAGGCGTGCGCGGCGAGGGTGGGGTGCTGAGGAACAACCAAGGCCGTCGATTCATGTTCGACGACATTCCCGAAAATTACCGCAGCAGCACCGCCGACAACGAAGACGAAGGCTGGCGTTATACGCAAGGCGACAAGAACGCCCGCCGCCCGCCGGAACTGCTGACGCGCGATCACATCGCGCGGTGCATCATGCGCGAAGTAAAAGCCGGCCGGGGCAGTCCGCACGGCGGCGTGTTTCTGGATATTTCCTGGATCAAGCAGCGGCTTTCCAACGCCGGAGAGCACATCAAGAAAAAGCTGCCGAGCATGTACCATCAGTTCAAGCAACTGGCCGATCTCGATATCACCGCCGAGCCGATGGAAGTCGGCCCGACGACGCATTACGTCATGGGCGGCATTTATGTCGATGCCGATACGCAGATGTCCACCGTCCCGGGCCTGTTCGCCGCCGGCGAGTGCGCTTCGGGCATCAATGGTGCCAATCGCCTCGGCGGGAATTCGCTTTCCGATCTGCTGGTGTTCGGCAAGCGCGCCGGCGAGTACGCGGCGATTTACGCGAAAGAGAATTCACTCGGGAGCATCAACAACGATCAGGTCGACGCCGTCGCCAACGCGGCGCTCGAACCCTTCACACGTGGCCCCTCGGCGGGCAACCCCTATGAGGTCGAGTACAATCTGCAAGACCTGATGCAGAATTCTGTGGGCATCGTTCGAACCGAAACCGAAATGCAACAGGTGATGGACGAACTTGGCAAACTGTGGGACCGCGCCGGCAAAGTCGGCGTCGGCGCCAATCGCGATTTTAATCCCGGTTGGCATACGGCACTCGATTTGAAACACCTGCTGACCGTTTCCGAAGCCATCACCAAATCGGCCCTCGAACGCAAAGAGAGCCGCGGCGGACATTTTCGTGACGATTATCCTGACAAGGTCGCCGAGTTCGGCACGTTTAACATCGCCACGTACAAGGGAGACGACGGAAGAATGCAACTCCGCCGAACGCCCATCAAACCCATGCCGGCGGAACTGAAGGCCTTGATCGAGGAGATGAAGTAACCATGGCCCAGGCGATTTTCAGAATCTGGCGCGGCAACGCATCCGATGGAAAGTTTGTCGATTATTCGACGGAAGTTTCCGAAGGCATGGTGGTGCTCGACGCCGTTCACAGCATCCAGGCCGAACAGGCCGGCGACCTGGCCTGCCGCTGGAATTGCAAGGCCGGCAAGTGCGGCTCGTGCTCGGCGGAGGTCAACGGCATGCCGCGGCTGATGTGCATGACGCGATTGAACACTCTCAATCTCGACATGCCCGTGACCGTCGAACCGATGAAAGCGTTTCCGCTCATTCGCGATCTGGTGACCGATGTTTCGTGGAACTACCGGGTAAAAAAACAGATCAAGCAGTTCAAGCCGCGCAAACCCGACAACGCCGACGGCACTTGGACCATAGCCCAGAAAGATATCGACCGCGTGCAGGAATTCCGCAAGTGCATCGAGTGCTTCTTGTGCCAGGACGTCTGCCACGTGTTGCGCGATCACCACAAGCACGAAGAATTCATCGGCCCGCGTTACTTCGTCTACACCGCCGCGCTGGAAATGCACCCGCTGGATATCGAAGACCGGCTGCCGGAACTGAAGAAATCGCAAGGCATCGGCTACTGCAATATCACAAAATGCTGCACAAAGGTGTGCCCAGAAAATATCACAATCACCGACAACGCCATCATCCCGCTTAAAGAGCGCGTGGTGGATCGTTACTATGATCCGGTGAAAAAGCTGTTCCGGATGTTTACGGGAAAATAGTCGCCGCCGACGGTCGATCGACAAACCAGGGCTCGGGGTGCCACGACTTGGCTCTCAGGCCAAGTAGTGCCTTCTGCAGCCAGACTTCGCAACTCGCTTTTGCACGATACTCTCCGCCCAAGTCGTACGCCCTTGTCCTCGACCGGGCGGCGAACAAATAACACTATTAACACATAGTATAATTGACTTTCATCCGTCGTTCACTAATCATTAGCTGAAGAGAAAACCGGCTAATTTTATGCAAGTAGTTGATAATATTGATGTTATAGAAGGCCGCGCCTTCGCCACCGAACACGCGGCGGCTTGGGAATCGCCCTTGGCGGAGCAGATTGTCAACCGCGCGGGGGAGCTATTTGGCGACAAGCTCGCACTCACCGCCTCATTCGGCGGGGCGGCGGGGATGGTGCTGCTTGACCTCGCCATCAAACACGCGCCGCAAACCCCCGTCCTGCTCATCGATACCGGCGTGCTGTTTGACCAGACCTATCGCACGGTTGAAGAAGTGGAAAAACATTACGGCATTACCGTGCAGCGCATTCGCCCCAAGAGAACCATGGACGAGCAAGCAGCGGAATTTGGTGAAACGCTTTGGGAGCGGCAGCCCGACCGCTGCTGCCAGATGCGAAAAGTCGAGCCGTTGGCCGAGGCATTGCAGGGTTACCGCGCGTGGATGACCGCCATCCGCCGCGATCAGACCGCCGCCCGCGCCGCCACGCCGGTATTGGCATGGAACGACAAGCACAAACTGGTGAAGATCAGCCCGCTGGCCGGGTGGACGAGCGATGATGTCTGGCTGTACGTTCACAAGCATGTGCTGCCGTACAATCCGCTGCTGGCCGAGGGATACAACAGCCTTGGTTGCAAAACCTGCACGAAGAAATCGTTGGATGGCGACGAGCGATCGGGCCGATGGGCCGGTTTCACCAAAACCGAGTGCGGTTTGCATATATGAGGACGGGAAAAGCCGAATGACGAAACGAGAAATCTTAATCAATGTCGATCAATGTCGAATGACGAATTGAGACCTTTGATTAAACACGAAGCTCACCAAGGGCACGAAGAAATCATCTGTTTTTCCGAGGAGAGATTGGCGTTCTTAGTGAGCTTCGTGGTTCACATCGAGTTGATCGAAATCCTCAAATCGGATTTCGTGTTTCGGATTTGATTCGGGTTTCTGATTTCGTCATTGAATGTAAAGAATTTAAAGCATGGGTCAACGCACCAGATGTCTTCCACTCCCAATCCATCTCCCTTAAAGTCCGACAGAGGCGTCCCTGCGCCACTGTTGCACACGCCGGAAGACCAATTCAACGAGAACGAGAAGATCAAACTTGCCCAGGGCATCCGCGGAAACCTTTTCGAAGACTTTCGAGACGAATCCAGGGGCGATGTTCAGCATGACACCGAGGCATTAGCCAAAAGCCACGGCATCTACCTCGAATATAATCGCGCCAAAACCGGCAAAGAAAAAGACTGGATGTACATGATCCGCATCACCGTGCCCGGCGGCGGTGCGTTTAATCGGGAGCAGTGGCGGATCATCGACGACCTTTCAACCCGCGTCACCGCAGACGATGAAGGCCGGCCTTCGATTCGGCTGACCACGCGGCAGAACATTCAGTTTCACTGGATCAAAAAAGCGCAGCTCGTCGACGTCGTGCGCACCATCGCCGCCACCGGATTCTACACCCTCAACGGCTGCGGCGACAACACGCGAAACGTGATGGCCTGCCCGCTGAGCAAGTTCAGCGATGTATGCAACGCCTACGACATCGCGGTCGACACGGCCCGCTACTTTCAACTCGATGCCACGCCTCACATTCAGGTGTTTGAAATCGATACCTCGATGAATCGCGTCGAGCAGGAAGCCAGCGGCGAACGATTTGCGTACGCACCGAATCTTCTGAATCGCAAATTCAAGATCGGCTTCTCCACCGCCCACCGCAATCCACTCACCGGCGAAATCGAACGCGACAACTGCGTCGAAATGCGCACCAATGATCTGGGCGCCGCGCCGATCATCGAAAACGGCAAAACCGTCGCCTGGCAGGTATTCATCGGCGGCGGGCAGGGGGAGAAGGTCGGCAAGGCCACGTTCTGCGCGTTGGGCAAACCGTTTGGCATCTTCACGCCGCAAGCTTTGCAGAGCGGCATGGATGCGATCGTCAAAGTGCATCAGGAATGGGGCGATCGCAAGAACCGCCACTGGGCGCGCCTGAAGTACGTCGTAAACGCCCAGGGTATTCCGTGGTATCAGGCACAGGTGCGGGCGATGGGCGCATCGTTTGAAGCGCCGGATGAGTCGCTCGACCCCGGCCCGCGGAAGATGCACCACGGCTGGGAGAATCTGCCCAACGGCAAGGGCGCATTAGGATTGTTCATCGAATCCGGCCGGCTAATCGATCGCGGCGACGAGCGGCTCAAGTCGATGGCGCGCGGCATCATGGATCGCTTCGATGTCGAAACCATGATCACCGCCAATCAGGATCTGCTGTATGTCAACGTCGCTCCGGTTGTGCGAACGGAACTGGAAGAGTTTGCAAAATCGTTCGGTTATGGAACGCGACGCGCTAAGCCCTATTCCACGCTGCGCGTGCTGAGTGGCGCGTGCGTCGGGTTGCCCACATGCCGGCTGAGTTACACCGAAAGCGAACGGTTCATCCCCGAACTGCTCGATCAACTTGAAGATTTGGGCTACGGCGATTTGGCCGAAAGCATCGGCATCACCGGCTGCGAACGCCAGTGTTTTCGCCCCGCCACCAAAAGCATCGGCTGGGTGGGACAAGGCCCGGACATGTACATGCTGAAAATCGGCGGCAGTGAGGACGGCCGGCATCAAGGACTGCCGTTGAACGTCGACGGCGCGCTCTATCTGCGCCAAGTCCCGCGCGCAATGGTGGTGACCGTCACCGCGGCACTGTTCGACTATTTCAAGCGCGACCGTCAAGCCACCGACCCCGACTTAGGCGCTTTCCTCCGCCGCATCGGCCGACCGGCGCTGCTGAATTATCTCAAATCGAATCCCGCGACCGTGGATGTCACGGTAAAGACCGCCCCCGCGCCGTACGAGCCGGCGGTTTGACGCATTTGTCAGATCGGCGCCCAGGCAACGCCGATGGAACCGCAGCCCCCCAAAAACTCCGCCGCCGACCCCGCCGCCAACGCGGTCGAGAACCCAGGCGAGTTTCCGCTCACGCCGTGGACGATGGTTGCCCGCGCCGGGAAAGATCATGCGCACGACATGCGGCAGGCACTCGAACAGTTGTTAAAGCGATATATCCCGGCGTTGCACGCCAATCTGCTTCTGCTTACATCGTTGGCGAACTTTCTCGTCGACGAATTCCGCCGCCGCAAATCCGCCGGCGACGGCCTCGGCGCTGGGCGATTGTGAACAACAACTTCGTGGGCAACGGCGGCAACGACAACCTCGCTGGCGGGCGGTGGGAATGATGCGCTCATCGGCGGCAACGGCATCGACACCCTACGCGGCGGCGATAACGACGACACGCTGTGGGCCCGCGATAATGGCGCGATCGATATCGTCGACGGGCGGCAGCGGCAACGACCGTGCCCAGATCAGCGATCGCCTCATTGAAGAAGTGCCTAATTCGAGACTGGTTGTGTAGCCGGCGATCGCCGCGCGTAGAACCGCATGGGATAGGTGGGTGTGCCAGGCAAGGGATCGTAATGTTCCAGCGCCCACGCCACGATCGGATGACTGATCGGCGCGGGATCGGACCAGAAAACGAAAAGCTTTGGCGGGTTCTGCTGCAATTGTATGAGCGTGGTGTCGGTGAGCCGCTGGGCCATTGGGCCATCAAGGCAGTGCATTTTCCAAACGCCTGCATAACGGGCGCGTTTGCCGGCGACCCTGTACAACCAAGGTTCGTCGGCCCAGATGTAGATGTCATCGTGCGGTTGCAGCGTCGATTGGATGGCGAGCATGTCGGCGCGGGCGTCCATGAAGAGTTTGCCGTAACGCTTTCGCGACCACTCTTCGCCGGGGAGCTGATACCACGGCCATTGCGGCGCGACAATGGCCGCCACGGTTAAGGCGGCGGCGAGATGACCGATCCACTGGCGGCGCGGCAAACTATTGATCAGTGATGAGGAGGCGCATCCGCACGCGATCGCTAACGCCGGATACCACAGTTGATAGTAGTGTGCGGCAAACTGTCCCGGCAGCGCGACGGCAACGTGCGCGCCGGCGAGCATCGCGATCAGCAAGACCATGAATCGCGGCGATTGCGCAGCGATCATGTTGTCCGGCCGGCGCTGCATGAGTCGGGCCACCCAGCCGAGCAGACAAAGCAGTAGCATGGGCCAGATGACAACCATCGGGGCGCGCTGCCATGCCGCCGGCGTGAACGATGCCAGCAGATTATTGATCATCCCGCCGGCATAGTAGCGCGGGTAGACGAAGACGGTTTGAATGAAAATCTGGGCGCGCCCCGTGACCGCAAACCAGCCAAACAGCAACAGCCACCCCGCGGCGATCATGGCCACGAATGCAAGCGCGTGCGCGACGGCCGTCCGCCGGGCAATGGCGGTCGGCGGCACGACGGCGTGGGCAAGGGCCAGCAATACCGCCGGCGCGATCGCGACGTGTTTATACATGCTCGCCCAACTCGCGCAAGCCCCGGCAAGCAGAACCAGCATCCACCCGCGCTGCCCGCCGCCGGCCCGGAGCAACATCGCCCAGGCGAGCGTGAGAAACAGATTGATGAACGCCTCGGTATTGGGCATGCTCGCCGCCGAGAACGGCTCGAAACAGATCGCAACAAAAACCGCGCCAGCCCACCCCGCCGCCGTCAAGCTCGACCGCCGCGCCACAAGCCACACCGCCGCAAGCGTCGCGACGGCGGTGAGCACACTGAGCAGATAAACGCTCAGCGGCGATGCGGCAAAGGCTGTTTGAAGCACCGCATAGGTATAAAAAATCGCCGGCGGCTTCATGTCCCAAATGTCGGTGTAAAGCCCGCGGCCGTGCACGAGTTCATCGGCGATCAGGGAATAGGTGGCGATGTCCCATTCGGGGAGGTCGCAAAAGGAGGCGGCTCTTGCGATGACCAGAACCGCGGCAAAAAAGGTGAGGAGTAGAAGTTGACGCCGTTGCATTCGGCAGCCGCGCTGGAAGAGTTGCAGTTGGCACATCTGTTTTCGCCGCGGTCGTCAGACGCGAACCCAGCCAATTTCCTCTGGCTTCGGAACACCGACGCATATCTCGACAACCCGTCGGGTTTTCATTCCGATCAGCCCAAAGAAATAGAGCAGGATGCCGTCTTCGCCGAACTGCGAAAAGAACCGCATTTCGACGTCTCGGAACGAGAGCGGCGGGGATTTATCAAGGCCAATGTCGTTGTAGCGCCGCAGGAGCAGCTGTTGGGTGGCCTGCGATATTCCGGAGCTGGTATCGGCGTTCTTCAGGTCGCACGGATGTGAAGTTCCGCGAGCGATTCTTCGCGATTGAAGCCGGAGCTTTGCCAACTGGCGTTTGAGGAAGCGCCTCATGTAGTTCGCGAATAAGGACCAGGGTCGACTGAGCATGCACGTCAAACTCCGGTCACCCTTCTTCCGTCAACGTCTCCCGCACCACTTCTTCGATCGTTGTAACGCCGTCGTAGATGCCTATCAGGCCGCCCTGGCGCAATGTGCGCATGCCGCGTTTGCGGCATTCGGCTCTTAGCAC
>ENA-ORBV01002962-ORBV01002962.1-microbial-mat-metagenome-genome-assembly--contig:-NODE-2962-length-34807-cov-12.979960_pt1 | contig 34807 bp, 33 predicted proteins | sample MGYA00237777_ERZ505514 | MGnify/ENA primary metagenome ERZ505514 (study PRJEB26160, sample SAMN06269048) | microbial mat metagenome | isolation source: Oligotrophic lake microbial mat | place... | reverse complement strand
ACACCTCTCTATTCGTCGGCAGCGTCAGATGTGTATAAGAGACAGCTCCCACGCCAGGAACCTTTCTTGGGAATCCGGCGAAGGTTCGTCGGTCGGCGCGCGTCAGAGGGATAGGGCAAGGAACAGGGCAGGTCCGGACGAAGAATGGGATCGGCGCAAGACCCTGCGGCGATTTCCCAATGACTCGATCGGACACGGCACCGGCCGTCCCGCCCCCCCTGCTAGGCAACGCTCGCGATGGAACAGTACCTGGACTTCCTGATTTGGCTCGTGCTCGAGATCCTGCGCCGACTCGGTTAGTCGGCCCGCTCCGCACGCTCCAAAGGCCCCCCGGATAGACGCTTCAGATGCGGCGCTCGTCTGCGTCCGCGGCGTCGCGGTAGGCCACCTGGTAGAGGTCGAACCGGCGGTCGTTCCAGTTCTGCACTGTGCCCGTGCGGCGGTGGCGGCGCAGGAGCTCGAGGTCGACGTCGTGCATGACCAGAGTCTCGATGTTCGGGGTGCACTCTGCCGCGATGCCATCCCGGGCAAAACTGAGGTCCGAGGGGGTGAGGATCCCAGACTGCCCGTAGTGGACGTCCGCGTTGGCGACAAACGGCAGGTTGCCGACACAGCCCGACAGCGCGACGTACACGTGGTTCTCGATGCACCGCGCTTGGGCGCAGTAGCGCACACGCAGGTAACCCTCGCGGTTCTCCGTGTTGAAGGGCACGAAGAAGATGTTGGCGCCGCGACCCGCCGCAATGCGTGCGATCTCGGGGAACTCGATGTCGTAGCAAATCAGGATCGCGATGCGGCCGCGGTCCGTTTCGAACACCTGCAAACGATCACCGGGCGTAACACCCCACCAGCGGCGCTCGGCGGGTGTGACGTGCAGCTTGGCCTGCTTGGCGATCGTGCCGTCGCGGCGGAAGAGGTAGGAGACGTTGTAGAGCCGGTCCTCTTCGAGCGTAAACTGCGAGCCGCCGACGATGTTGACGTTGTACTTGATGGCCATGCGGCCAAACGCTTCCAGGTAGCGCGGTGTCAGCTCCGCGAGCCGCCGCGCGGCTTCACCTGGGCGCTCCGCGGGCAAAAACGACAGCATTTGCGTCGTGTGGAGCTCCGGGAACAGCACGAAGTCGCTCTTGTAGTCCGAAGCGGTATCGACAAAAAACTCCGCCTGGGCGACGAACTCTTCGAAGCTGGCGATCTGGCGCATCTGGTACTGCACGGTGCAAATGCGCACCAGGCTGACCTTTTGCTGCTTCGGTGCGGCCGCACCCTTGTAGTCGAGGTTGACCCATTCAAGGTGCGTCGCAAATCCGCGGGATTCGTTGTCCGACGGCAGATAACCGGGAATCAACCGCACGAGGTTAAAACCGTTCGCGACCTGCGCGGTCAGCACCGGGTCGAACAGCCCGCGGTGCACAACACGCTCGACGTAATCTTCGGCCGAGAGCTCCTCGGCGTACGCGCCGTAACCCGGGATGCGGCCGCCGACGACGATCCGCGCGAGGTCCATCTCAGTGCACAGCGCCTTGCGGGCGTCGTAGAGCCGCCGCGCGAGCTTCAGCCCGCGGTAACGCGGGTGCACCATGATCTCGATGCCGTACAGCGTGTCGCCGTCGTAGTCGTGGTTGCGGATCATTCCGCCGTCGGAAACGTCGCGCCAGTCGTGCCATTGCGAATAATCGTCGCGGTCGACGATCAAACTGCTTGAGGACGCGACGATGCGGCCCTCATAATCGATGCAAAGCTGCCCCTCGGGGAAATGGCGGACCTGGGATTCGATATGGGCCCGCGACCAGGTGGGCATCCCCGGGAAACACGCCTTTTGGAGCTCCACGAGCGCGTCGAAGTCACTGGGGGTGATTGGGCGAACGCGGATCTTGCGTTCGAAGTCCTCGAGGCGGAGTTTGCGCGGACCGGCCCGGGGGCCCGTGGAGCGGCGTGCCAAACCCGCCGTCGGGACCGCCGCGCCGCCCGGGCTGCGTGCGGCGGATTCAAATGCCGGCACTGAGTTCGAGCCCTTGCCGCCTGCGGGGTCGGTCGATTCCTGCGGTTTTTTGCGCTTCATCACCCCATCCTAGCCCGGGCTATTCATCAGGTTTTTGAGCAGACGAGCCAAATTCGTCGCCTGGTGGTGCTTTGCGGCCGCGGGATCCGCAGTCGACCTTGAACAGGTCAACGAGGACGCCCGTGGTCGCAAAGTGCCGCCCGAGGGCGAAAGGCGGCCGAAGGCCGCCGGTTGGGCCGTCCGATCGCAAAGCTGGTGAACAGCCCGGGCTAGGTCGCCCGGCGATAGAGCTTCGCTCCGGCGTCTCCCGCGCCGCGAAGGAGAGCTTCGCTCCGGGCCGCCGCGCGGGTAGCCTCGTCGGGCTCGCAACCCCGGCCGCGGGCCGCAGAATGCGCAGCCTCCGACCCCATGGGTCTATCTACGTGCGCCCCGCCGGCTCCGGCCCGCCCCCTCGCAGCACTCCTTTTTCTCCCATGCGCGAAGACCTCATCGTGTGGATCGACCTCGAAATGAGCGGGCTCGATCCCGATCGCGAGCGGATCCTGGAGGTCGCGGTGCTGATCACCGATTCCGAGCTCGAGGTGATCGCGCGCGGCCCGGAACTCGCCGTGCACCAAGCCGAATCCGTGCTCGCCGGCATGGACGATTGGAATCAGCGTCACCACGGATCGTCCGGACTCGTCGATCGTGTGCGCGCGAGCACCGTGCGCGATGCGGACGCGGAGGCCGCGGTCCTCGCTTTCGTGCGCGCCCATTGCGCCGAGCGCACCGCTCCGCTCGCGGGCAACTCGGTCTGGCAGGACCGCCGCTTCCTCGCGCGCTATTGGCCGCAATTCGAGGCCTACCTCCACCATCGACTGATCGATGTTTCGACCGTGAAGGAGCTGGCCCGGCGCTGGTGTCCGGGCGTGGCCGAGAGCGCGCCGCGAAAGCGCGAAGCACACCGAGCCCTGTTGGACATCGAGGACTCCCTCGACGAACTGCGCCACTACCGCAGCGAGCTATTTTGATGAATGCGCGCATCCTTGGCTCCCGCCCCATGGCTCGACATCTCCTTGCGCCCCTCGTGTGCGCGCTCGTTGCCGGGTGGGCCGCGGCAGCTCCGCTTTCCGCGCGGCTCGCGCAGGACAATGGCGGCAACGCGCGTAGCGCCAACCCGCGCGAAGTCGAGCTCGTGGCGCTGGAAGAGCTGCTCGAGCCGATCCGCGTGCGGCACGGCTTGCCGGCGCTGGGCGGCGTAATTTTCCGCAGCAACGGTCCGATGGCACTGGGTGTGACGGGTTTTCGCCGTGTGCGCGATGAAACCCCCGCCGAGCGCGGCGACCTGTGGCATATCGGGTCGTGCGGCAAGTCGATGACGGCGATGCTCGTCGCCGTGCTCGTTCAAAAGGAGCGCATCCGCTTCGAAACGACCCTGGGCGAAGTTTTCGACGACGTGCCCGACATGCATGCCGGCTGGCGCGACGTCACGCTGCACCAGTTGCTGGGACACCGCGGCGGCGCGCCGGCGCAGCCCGATCCCGCACTGTGGGTGAAGCTCTGGGCGATCAAGGGATCCCCCCGAGACCAACGCCGTTTGTTGGTCGAGGACGTGCTGGCGCGCGAGCCCGAAACGGTGCCCGGCACCAGTTTTGTGTATTCGAATGCGGGTTACGCGCTTGTGGGAGCGGCGCTCGAAAAGCGCCTTGGATTGCCGTTCGAGCAGCTCCTTTCGGAAGAAGTGCTGACACCCTTGGGACTCGTGACCGCCGGTTTTGGCGCGCCGGGTCACGGGGAGGCGCTTGACCAGCCGCGGGGCCACCGCGGCAACGAACGCGAGCCCGTTGCCGTCGAACCCGACGTGCGCGCGGACAATCCGCCGGCGCTGTCTTCGGCGGGGCGTGTGCACCTCTCGCTGATCGATTGGAGCCGCTACCTCGCTGCGCACCTGGGTGGCCGACGCGGCCAGAGCGCGCTTTTGCCCCGCGAAGCGTTCGAGTTCCTCCACCGTCCGCTTCCGGGCCAGGATTACGCCCTGGGGTGGAGCCGGGTGGAGCGCCCGTGGGGCCAGGGCCGCGTTCTGACGCATTCGGGCAGCAACACCATGTGGTACGCGGTGACGTGGCTAGCGCCGACCCGCGACTTCGGCGTTGCGGTCGTGACCAACGCCGCGTTCGCGACGACCCAGGGCGCCCTCGACGAAGCCGTGCGCGCGCTAATCCAACGTTTCGAGGCGCTCGGCGGCACCGAACCGCCGCCGGGCGGGCCGTTGCCGAGCGACCAACCGCCGCCGCCGGAGCCGCTGCCGGAGCCGGCTCCACAACCCGAACCTGTCCCGGCTCCCGAGCCCCAACCGGAGCCGGTGCCGGAACCGGTGCCGGAACCCGTGCCCGAACCGGAACCGCAGCCGGAGCCTGAGCCTCCGCAACCCGAACCGGATCCCGAACCTGTTCCTGAGCCCATTCCGGAGCCCCCGCCTGCTCCCGAACCCGAGCCCGACCCTCTCCCGGACCCCGAACCCACGCCCGACGTGCCGCCGCCGGACGCTCCGCTCGCGATCTAAACGGCCCGGCGCCGGAATTCGAGCAGGTCGAGCGCGACCGTGATGTCGAGGTGCTCAAGCGCGTCGACCCGCTCGCCCGCGCTGTGCCGCGCGCCACGGTAACTCGCGCTCAAGAGGTCGCCGATCGCCGCGCGGTCCAATCGGTGGCGCTCAGCGTGGCGCTCGCTACGCTCGAAATCGAACCGGCCTTCGAACAGCGCACGCGCAGCGGCGCCACGGTCCTCGAGTCGCCCCTCGCCCTGCACGGCCGCGCGCAGCTCAACGAGGTCATCCGGCGCAGGCACCCCGAGCAGCAGCACCCCCCCGGGCGCAAGAACCCGCGCGAACTCCTCGGGCGCCTTGGGGCCGGCGATCGAAATCAAAAGGTCGAGCGCCCCATCGCGCACGGGCAGCCGGCGGTCGGCATTGGCGACGATAAATAGGGCCAAGGAGCGCCGCTTGGCCGCGCGTTCGACCGCCTCGACCGACAGGTCGATGCCGGCGCACCAGCCGCGCGCGCCCAGCGCCTGCGCCAAAGTCGATGTGAGCGCGCCGTGGCCGGCTCCGACCTCGAGGACGGAGGCGGGTGTGCTCGCCGCCGCCTGCGCGATGGCGGTGGCGCGCTCCAAAACCCCCGCGAACATGGCCGCCCCGACTCCGGCACCGAGCAGCCGCTCGCGGGCCGCCGTCGATTCCAGGCGGTCGCCGGGGGTCTTCGAGCGCCGGTCCTGGGGCTGCAGCAGGTTGACGTACCCCGACCGGGCCCGGTCGAAGCCGTGGCCCGCGGCGCACGCGAAGCGCTGCTCGCCCGCCGCGAGCGGCAAGCCGCACCCGCGCACGGGGCACGCGAGGGGGTTCGCGGGGTCGGACATCGGGCGCGCACTGTGCGCGGGTCCCACTCCGAGCGCAAGCGGCCGGGGTTCGATCGAAATGGCGGGGCCATAGGCGCGCACCGCTGTCGTAACAGCGCAAGCTGGCGCCGAGGCCCAAGCCAAGGTGCCGGACGCCGAGCGCAACCGCGAGCGGCGCGAGTCGCACGGGACCAAAGGATTGCCCACCGTGCTGCTTTTGACCGCGGACGGCGAGGTGTGTTGGCGCCGCCCGGGTTATCGCGCAGCGGATTACGAGGGCCCGAACGGTTACGCGGGCGTTTCGCTGGAACAGCGCCGCACGGTGCGGCCGCTCGCGCTCGAAGCACGCGCGTTCATGCAGCACTTCGAAGCCGCGGGCGAATTCGCGCTGCCCGAACGCGCATAGGTTTACGGCGATCGATTGATGGCCCGTTTTTCTGACGATGCGACGGTCCGCGGTTTTGTGCGCGCGCACATCGCGGGCCCACCCAAGACGGATTGAGCTGCGCTGGAGTGCTGAGCTCGCGCGGATTCCGCGGTGATCAGGGTCTTTGCGCGCGATTCACCCGCGCCAATGCGTCCGCGATGCCAAAGGTGCGGCCCGCAAGGGTTACGATCGCCGCGCCATGAAAGCCATCCGAATCGCGCGCCACGGCGGTCCCGAAGTGCTCGACCTCGTCGAGACCGAAGACCCGTCCGCGGGCCCCGGCGAGCTCGTCGTCAAAGTCGAGTGCGCGGGTGTCAACTTCATCGACGTGTACCACCGCTCCGGACTGTACCCGCTCGATTTGCCGGCGAGTGTCGGTGTGGAGGGTGTGGGTGTCGTCGAGGACGTCGGCCCGCCGGCCCCCGAAGCGGATCCCGCGGCACCGCGATTTGCGCTGGGCGACCGGGTGGCGTGGATCCTTGCGCGCGGCGCATACGCGGAACGGGCACGCATCCCGGCGAGCCGCGCGCTTGTGCTGCGCGACGGCGATCCGTCCGCGCGCACGGCCGCGGTGCTGCTGCAGGGCTTGACCGCCCATTACCTCGTCCACGATTGTGGTCCCGTGGGCCACACGTTGGGGGCCGGATCCCGTGCCCTCGTGCACGCGGCGGCGGGTGGCGTTGGACTGCTTCTCGTGCAATGGCTGGCGCGCCTTGGGGTGCGTGTGTTTGGCACCGTGTCGAGCGCAGACAAGGCCGAGCTTGCGCGCGAGGCTGGCGCCGAGGAAGTGCGCGTCGCGCGCGAGGCGGAATCGGCAGAAGCAGTGCTTGCCTGGACCAAGGGCCGCGGTGTCCACATCGCCTACGACTCGGTGGGCCAGTCGACGCTGCGCGCCTCGCTCGCCGCCCTGCGGCCGCGGGGCATGCTCGTAAGCTACGGACAGTCGAGCGGCACCCCCCCCTCGATCACGACCCGCGAGTTGGGTGCACGCTCGCTCTTCATGGTGCGCCCAGGCCTGCAAGACTTCGTCGCGACGCGCGCCGAATACGACGGCCGCGCAAACGACGTGCTCGCCCTCGTCCGCAGCGGCGCACTGCGCGTGCGCATCGACAGCGAACTGCCCCTCGCGGAAGCACCCCGCGCACACCGCCGCCTGGAATCCCGCTCGAGCGCCGGCAAAATCCTGCTGCACCCCTAGCCCGGGTTAATCACCAGGTTTTCGAGCAGACGAGCCCAAGTCGTCGCCTGGTGGTGCTTTGCGGCCGCGGGACCCGCAGTCGACCTTGAACAGGTCAAGGAGGACACCCGTGGCCGCAAAGTGCTGCCAGAGGGCGAAAGACGGCCGAAGGCCGCCGGTTGGGCCGTCCGATCGCAAAGCGGGTGAATAGCCCGGGCTAGAGGCGGCGGAAGCGCAGCGCGTAGTTCTCGACGAGGCCCGGGATCGACGCCTGGTCCGTGAGCTTGAAGCCCGCCGCTTCAATCTCCGCGATCACGACTTCGCGACCGGCGCGCACGTGGCCGAGGATCCAGGGCCGCGACACTCCTTCGATGCGCTCGAAGTCGATGATCAAAAGCTCGCCGTTCGGCACGATCGCGCGGTGGATGGAGCGCAGCGTTTCGGCCGGATACTCGAAGTGGTGGTAGGTGTCGCACACAAACGCAACCTGCACACTGTGGTCGGGCAGGCGTACGTCGCGCTCACCCCCCTCCACCACCTGCACTTGCGTCATTCCTTTGGCGCGTGCGACGGACTCCAGGTGTTCGACGAGCCGCGGCGCGATCTCGACGGCAAACACCTTGCCTTCGTCGCCCACACGCTGCGCGAAGGGCACGGTGAACAGGCCCGTGCCCGCGCCGATGTCCGCGACACGCATGCCGTCGCACAGGCCCGTCCACTCGGCGATCCGCTCGCGGTGCACATAAACCTCGCGGCTTTCGCCCTCGAAGCGCTCCACAAGTCCGTCCACGTCGAGGGTCGGATCAAGGTAGGTGTCGTTGATGCCCGGCGCGACACTCAAGGTGAGTGCGGTCGCCTGCGCGTCGGCCGGCGCAATCCCGCGTTCCGCGGGTGCGGAGCAGGCCGCGAGGAGTGCGAGAAGGAGCAGGCTGGATCGTTGCATGGCGAGGGTCGTGAGTGAGCGGGCCGTGAGTGCACGGGCCTTGAGTGCACGCAAGCGCTTACCTTAACCCAGGTCCGAGGAGATCCACGAACGCTCCAGCGCCGACACCTGGGCGTGGGGTGTCCAATGCGCTTGGAACACCGGCCGGGTCGGCGCGCGCGTGAATTCGAGGGTCCGCGGCTGCGTCGGATGCGGAACACGAAGGTGCACGGCGTGCAGCGCGATTTGTCCGTCCGCGAGCGCCTTGGGTGCGCCGTACTTGAGGTCGCCGAGCAGCGGGTGGCCGAGGGAAGCCGCCGCGGCGCGCAGTTGGTGCGGACGTCCGGTCACGGCCTCGAGCGCGAGTAGCACCCGGTCCTGCGTGCGTGCGATCACACGGAAGCGCGAGTGGGCAAGTTTCGACCCCGCGGAAGCTCGAGCGCTCCAGCGCACTCGATTGGTGCGCTCGTCCTTGACCAAATGGTGAAGCACCTCACCGTCGTCGGGAGCGCTCCACGGGGCAACGACGGCAAGGTACGTTTTTGAGAGCGCGCCGTCGCGCAGGGACGCGCTCAGCCGAGCCGCGCCCTTACTGGTGCGTCCGAAGATCAGCAGGCCAGACACCGGACGGTCGAGCCGGTGGACGACGCCGAGGAACACGTCGCCGGGCTTGTCGAATGCCGCTTTGACCCACACCTTCGCGACATCGAGCGCACTCGTTTCGCCGCCAACATCGGGCACGCTCAGCATCCCCGCCGGCTTGTCGACAACAAGCATGTGGTTGTCCACGTACACCACGACGAGGCCAGCGCCCGCCGGCGCAGGGAACTGCGGCCCGGCGTTCACGGGAGGATGTCGGCGGGCTCGAAACCGCGCCACCAGCGCGCGCAAAACCCCTGGGACAGGCTCCGCGCGGGCAGTCCCGCGCGGGATTCTTCGACGAGCACGAGCTCCCCCGCGGCCGTTTCACCGCCCTCCAGCGCATCCAGTAGGTTCGCGAAGGCGAGCGGCGAATGCCCCACCGCGTAGGTCGAAAGCACGATCAGCGCACGTTCGGCACTGAGCGCTCCCGCAAGCTCGACGAGCTCCGCAAGATGCTCCTCGAGCTGCCACTTTTGCCCCTTCGGACCGCGGCCGTAATGCGGCGGATCGAGCAGCACGATCGAATACTTTGCGCCACGGCGAACCTCGCGCCGCGCGAACACCAGCGCGTCCTCGAGCACGTACCGCAGCCGCCCGTCGGGCACACCGGACGCAACGGCGTTCTGGCGGCAGCCATCGAGGGCGAGCCGGGACGCGTCGACATGCGTCACGCGGCATCCGTGGAGCGCGGCGAGCACGCTGGCCGCGCCGGTGTAGCCAAAAAGGTTGAGCAGCCGCAGCGGCTCGCCGCCAGCCCCGCGCGTCGACAGGCGCTCGAGCACCCGCCAATTCGCGGCCTGCTCGGGGAAAATACCCACGTGTTTGAACGGCGTCGGGCGGATCCAAAGGGTCGCGGGCCCCACTTCGATCGTCCACGCGGGATCGCGCCCTTGCACCAGGTTCGGCGACCCGGGGCGCACCCGCCAGGTCCCACCGCGATCGGTTTCGCGCTCGAAAACGAGGTCGGCGCGCTCCCAGTCCGCCGCGGGAAGGCGCGGGCGCCACAGGGCCTGGGGTTCAGGCCGGCGCAACAGGGCGGCCCCAAAACGCTCGAGCTTCTCGCCGCCCCCTGAATCCACGAGGCCGTGGCCCGCGAGCGGCTGAAACTCAAAATGGGCGGGTCGCATGGGGGGCGGGAGTGTCGCGCGCCCCTACCGCGCCTGTCTACCCGCGCGGATCAGACGAAGTCGAACCCGGCTTGGGTCAGCTCGAAGGATTCACCGCCCGGCACGGACCGCACCCAGCCTTCGGCCTCCGCGTGCTCGAGTCCCGGCGCGAAGGCATCTTCATCGTGGCCGCGCCCCTGCCACACACGCAAGAACACGCCGACGAGTTGCACATCGCCCGGTTTGAGCATGAAGTGGTTCACGAGGATCTCGAGGATCTCCGCGGCGGTTTCCCGGGCGAGGGCTTGATTGGACATGGTGGGTGTGAGCGAGGGGCTGGAAGGCGCGGAGCGTCCCCCCACTGGCGGTGATGGTAACCAACGCGGGGCTGATCGGGTTGGAGCGCCCACCCTGCGTGCCGGCTCCACCCTGCGTGTGGGAAGCGTGCCCTACCTCGTCGGGCGCCCCCTCGACCTGGGGCTCGAGGACGAGCCGGGTGTGAACCTCGTCCGGCGGCCGCCGTCCCAGCTCGTCGAGGGCCTGCGCGCCGGCGATCTGGATGTCGCGCTGGTGAGCTCGATCGAGCTCTTCCGCCGGCCCGGTTACGGCTACCTCAACGGTTACGCGGTGTTTGGCGAGGGGCGAGTGTCGAGCGTGCAACTTTTCCTGCGCCGCCCCGTTGAAACCCTCGAACGCGTCGCCCTCGACCCCGCCAGTCGCACCTCGGCCGCGCTCGTCCAGGTCCTGCTCGCCGACGTGCACGGCGCACAACCGCAGTTCGCCGAGCCGCCGGATGGGGTCGATCCCCGGGACGCCGAGGCGGACGCGTGGCTGCGCATTGGCGACCGCGCGCTGCGCGAGACGTTTGCCGCGAATCCCCCGCCGGCCTGGAACCCGTCCGAGGCGTGGCGCGCACACACCGGCCTGCCCTTCGTCTTCGCGCTTTGGATCTCCGCGCCGGGTGTCGACCTTGGGCCCTGGCGCGGCGCGTTCGAGCGCGCGCGGGAGCGCGGGCGGGCGGCGGCGCCTGCCCTGGCGCGCAACGCGGCCCGCGCAACGGGGCTGCCCGAGGGAGCGCTCCTGCATTATCTGCTGGAGGAGTGCGCGTACGAGCCGGGCGCGCGGCTGGGTGCGAGCCTCACCGCGTGGCGCGATCGCGCCGCCGCCCACGGCCTTTGCGACGGGGACTTGGAACCGATCTTTGGGTGACGGCCCCGGCGCGCGGATCCGTCTGGTCCCGGGCGAACGTTACAGTGCGCCCCCTCGCCCCATGACCCGCATCCTCAACCTCGATCGCTGTCCCCACTGCAAGGTGGAGCTGACCAAGCCCGTTCCGCGGATGTGCCCGGACTGCGGCGGATCGCTCCAGCGCCGCTACCTCACCGCGGGATGCTTGACGTCGAAGCCTCCGCTGATGCTCTTCGCGCTGGGGCTGGGCTGGCTTGCCACTCGCCTATTGTCCTGAGCACGGCGGCGCACGCCAGGGACCCGCGCTTGATCAAGTACCTGGGCTCAAAACGACGCATCCTCCCCGCGATCCTCGGGGCGATCGAAGGACTCGTCCCGCCGGACGGTCCCGGCGGCGCGACGGTCCTCGATCTCTTCAGCGGCACGGCCCGGGTCGGCCAGGGCCTCAGGGCACGCGGGTACCGGGTCATCGCCAACGATTCGGCGCGTTTTGCGGTCGTCCTCGCGCGCTGTTATGTGTGCGCGGATGGCCCGGACCTCGCGGAGCGCGCCGCGGCGGCCCTCGCGGACCTGCGCACCGCGCCCCCCCGCGCGGGTTGGTTCACCCAGCGCTACGCCGTCGAAGCGCGCTACTTCCATCCGGACAACGCGGCGCGCATCGAAGGCGCCCGCGAGCGGATCGCCGCTCGAGGCTACGACGCCGACCTCGAAGCCGTCCTGCTCACGGCCCTAATGGAGGCCGCAGACCGCGTCGATTCAACCGTGGGTGTCCAGATGGCCTATCTGAAGAGCTGGGCGCCGCGGGCACTGCGACCCTTCGAGCTGCGCATGCCACAGTTGGGTGCGGGCGCGGGCATCGCCCTCGAGGGAGATGCGCTGGACGCGGCCCGCACGCAGGTGGCGGACGTTGCGTACCTCGATCCGCCGTACAACCAACACAGTTACCTCGGCAACTACCACGTGTGGGAGACACTCGTGCGCTGGGACGATCCCCAGGTGTACGGTGTCGCGCGCAAGCGCGCCGACGTGCGCGAGCGCAAGAGCCGCTTCAACTCGCGCACCGCCGCGGCGGCCGCGTTGGGCGAGCTGATCGACGCCGTACGCGCTCCGCACCTCGTCGTTTCGTTCAGCGACGAGGGTTTCCTCGATCGCGAGACGGTGGCGGCGCTGCTCGAGCCGCGCGGGACGGTCGCGATCGCTGCGCTGGCCCAGCCCCGCTACGTCGGTGCGCGCATCGGCATCCACAGCCCGCAGGGTGTGCCCGTGGGTCGCGTGGGACGGCTTGCCAACACCGAGTACCTGTTCGTCGTGCGCGGCCGCGGCGTAACGCAGAAGGCATCGCAGAAGGCATCGCAGAAGGCGCCCCGAGCGGCGCCTGGAACGGCGTCGAGCGCCGCGCCCGCGGCCACGCCTTCGGACTGACGGAAGGGTTAGGCCTTTCGCTTACGCTGGTGCATTGCGCCGCGGGTCCCGGCGCCGCGGGTCCCGCGACTGGCGCGCGTCCCTACAACCGGCCTTGGGTGCGTGCACCCGCACCCCTTAGAACGCATCTTCGATCTCGAACGCCCCATCCTTTGCTCCCAAAACCGCCCGTGACCAGTCCTGGTTTGTTCGACTCCGCCGCGCCCGAGGGCACCGCGCCTTCCACCACGCGCCGCACACGGTCCGCGAAGAAACAATCCACTCCTGCGTCGGACGCTGCGAGCACGCCGGCGGCGTCCGGGGGTGCCACCAAGGAGAGCCCACGCCGCGGCGCAAACGCAGAGCAGCTCGCGGAACGGCAGCGCGAGATCTCCGTCGCGGAGTTTTTCACGAAAAACCGCCACCTGTTGGGCTTTGACTCGCCGCTCAAGGCGCTCCTGACGGCAATCAAGGAAGCCGTCGACAACAGCCTGGACGCCTGCGAGGAAGCGGGGGTCCTGCCTGAGATTTCGGTCGAGATCACGCCGACCGAAAACGAGAGCCGCTTCCGCATTGCCGTCGAGGACAACGGACCGGGCATCATCAAGGACCAGGTGGGCAAGATCTTCGGCAAGCTCCTCTACGGCTCGAAGTTCCACAAGCTGAGCCAAACACGCGGCCAGCAGGGCATCGGCATCGCGGCGGCGGGCATGTACGGCCAACTGACGACGGGCAAGCCGATGCGCATCCTGTCGCGGCCCGGCAAAGGGGCGCGCGCGCGCGAATTCGTGCTGTCGATCGACACCGCGAAAAACCGTCCGGAGATCCACCGCGAGCAAGAAATCCAGTGGGACCACGGCTCCGGGACGCGTGTCGAGCTCGAGCTCGAGGCGAAGTACCAAAAGGGGCTGCGCTCGGTCGACATGTACCTGAAGCAGACGGCCATCGCGAACCCGCACCTCACGCTCCACTACACCGACCCGGGCGCCGAGAAGGTCAGCTACGCGCGTGTGTCGAACGAACTTCCGCCGGAGACGATCGAAATCAAGCCGCACCCCCACGGGGTCGAGCTCGGCATGCTGATCAACATGCTGAAAAACACCGAGGCCAAAAGTCTCGTGGCGTTCCTTCAGGAAGAGTTCAGCCGCGTCGGTCCTAAGGTCGCGAAGGACATCATCGCTGCCGCGGGCAAAGGCCTCTCCGACAAGAGCTACCCGACACGCATCGCGCGCGAGGAAGCCAGCGCGCTGCATGAAGCGATCCAAAAGACGCGCATCATGGCGCCGTCCACCGACTGCATCGCGCCGATCGGCGAAGCATTGGTCCTCGCCGGGCTCAAGAAGGAGATCGAAGCGGACTTCTATGCTGCGATCACCCGCCCGCCGGCCGTGTACCGCGGCAATCCGTTCCAGGTCGAGGTGGGCATCGCGTACGGCAAACCGGGGGGGGTGGGCCTCGAGTTGACCGAAGAGGGCCGCATCAAAAAAACCAAGGCTCAGATCGCCACCGAAGATCTGGTCGCGGGCGCGGACGAACCCGTGCGCGTGTTGCGCTTCGCGAACCGCGTTCCGCTCTTGCACCAACAGTCCGCGTGTTCGATCACCAAGGCCATCACGCAGACCAACTGGCGCAGCTACGGCCTGCAGCACCCGCGCGGCGCGCTGCCCATCGGTCCGATGGCGCTGCTCGTGCACATCGCCAGCGTGTGGGTGCCGTTCACCTCCGAATCGAAGGAGGCGATCGCGTCCTACGAGGAAATCGTCAAGGAAGTGCGGCTCGGGCTTCAGGAATGCGGTCGCAAGCTGGGCACCTACATCCGCAAGGGCAAAAAGCTGCAGTCCGAGTTCTCAAAACGCAGCTTCATCGAAAAGTACATCCCCCACATCGGCATCGCGCTCCAGGACATCCTCGACCTCGACGACGCCGAACGCGACGGCACGGTCGCGACGCTCGAAGACGTGCTCCACCGCTCGCGCAAGCTGTGATCCATGGCAAAAAAAGCAGCAAAGAAGGCCACAAAAAAGGCCGCCGGGTTCCAAGTCGACAAGGTTGTGGTCAAGCGGACGGCGGCCCTCGACGAGCGCGACACCAAAACCCTCGGCCTGATCAAACACACGGCCGAGCGTGTGCGTAACACGATCCTCAAGCACTCCCTGCCGGAGCTGAAGTTCCCGGTGCGGTCGCTGGCGAACGTCGAGTACGACGTGAAGAAGGGTTACTTCGAACTGGGCAAGGGCCGCAAAGCCCGCGCCCTTTCCGTCAACACCGTGCGGACGTTTGCACAGACGCTGCGACTGATGGCGGTGTCGAAGGAAATGGTCGAGAACGACGACTTCGCCACCAAACGGGAGGCCTACTACGTCTCCAAGAACTGGGGTGACGCCAAGTTCAACGACCAGCCCGAATCGGACACCGTGCTCGACGACATCGAAGCGCTGGCTTCGCTAGAGGGACTCTCGCGCGAGCACTTGCGCTACCGCCCGGAGGAGCACGGCGGGGCGCTCGCCGGGGAACTGGTCGTCATCGACCGCGACCGCACAACCGGCCAGGAGATTCGCATCGACTGCGCGCGGATGGGGACGGGTGCGTACACCATCCCCAGTTCGGTCGAGCACCTGCGCTTTGAGACCAAGGCCCGCTTCATCCTCGCGATCGAAACCGGTGGCATGTTCGAGCGGCTCAACCAGCACAACTTCTGGCGCAGCGCGAACTGCATCCTGATCAGCATGGGCGGTGTGCCGAGCCGCGCCCAACGGCGTTTCATCCGGCGCCTGTGCGAGGAGAAGAAGCTGCCGGTTTATTGCTTCGTCGACTGCGACCCTTACGGCATCGGCAACATCTACCGCACACTCAAGGTCGGCTCCGGCAACGCAGCCCACATCAACCGGCTCTTTTGCGTCCCCGAAGCGCGTTTCCTGGGTGTCACGCCCCAGGACATCATCGATTTTAAGCTCGAGGACGCAACCCACAAGCTGCTCGAGGTCGACATCAAGCGCGCCAAGGACGCCCTCAAGAACGACCCCTTCTTCCAGGCCCACAAGCCCTGGCAGCAGGCGATCGAGCAACTGCTCAAGATGGGCGTGCGCGCCGAGCAGCAAGCGCTCGCCAAATGGGGCCTCAACTTCGTGTTGGAGGAATACCTGCCGCGGAAGCTCGCGGACCCCGACAGTTTTCTGCCCTGACGAACCGCCCCACCGGGCGGTCCAGCAGTCCTCGAACAAGCGCGCGCACCGGGCCGCGCGCTCGAATCAGTACGAGCGCGTCACGATCACGGCGATGTCGTCGTCGGTCGCGATGCCCCGCGCGCGGTTCGTGTTCGACGAGTTGATCACGGCGTCGGGGCCGCCGGAGAACAGAAACAGCGCGCCCGGATTGGTGTTCGTCTTCGCCACGTAGATCACCCGGAACGCAGCCCCCCACGGATCGCGCAGACCGCCCTGTGCGGTGTCGGCGGTGGCGACGTTCATCTCCGTGTTGCTGATGCGCACGCCGTCGCTCAGATACGGGCCCGACCAGCCGGTTGCGGTGAGGCTGTTGTTGTAGAAACAGGGGAAGCCGATGAAATCGTCCTGCACGTTAGCGGTCTGCGAAAACGCTGCGTTCGATGGCCACACACCGGTGTCGACGAAGTAGGCGTTGAACGCCTGCGCGATCGTCGACATGTCGGTCTTCGCCCGCGCCACGCGGGACTTTTGCATCTGCGCCCCCACCGCGGGCACGAGCACACCGGCGAGGAGAACGAGGATGCCCACGGCGGCGACGATCTCGATCATCGAAAAACCGGCGCGACGGGACGGACGCAAGAGGTTGAGTTTCATCGGTGGGGTGACGGGGAACGAAGTCGGTACGCCGGACAGTTGACGGCGCATAGGGGCTTTCGACCGGGCTGGCTCCGAAGCTGAAGGCCAAATCTGCCGTGCGCGCGAGGGTTCGACAGGGCAACTCCATTGCGGTCAAAGAACCGCGGTCATCCGCCCGCGACGTTGGTGGAGCCCACGCGCACGAGCGGCGCGAGCCCCGCCGGCACTCCCACGAAGGGGGACCCAAATGCGTCGAACTCGAACCCGGTCGCGGTCGGCAAAAAACCGCGCACGACGAGGCGCGCGAGCGCGGCGGACCAATTGCCGGGCAGCGGGTCCGTCACCTGATGCACGGCGTTGTAGTTCAGGACGGCTTGGTTGAGGATCTTGAGCGTGTTGACGGTCTGCTCGCGACGGACCAACGCCGCATCGACGCGGACGAGGAGGTCGTCGGCGTTGCCCAGCGTGCCGTCCGGGCCCGCGCTGTCGATCTGCAACACACTGCCCGCCACGCGGAAGCGGTAGGGCCGCGACCAACCGTCGACCTCGTGGCCTGGCAAGCCCGTACGCGCATCGGTGCCCAGCGAACCCAAATACGGTCCGCTCCAGCCCGCCGTACCAACGTCGCTGCCGAGCGCTTGCGCGGACGCGGGCAGCGCCCCGGTGTCCCGTGTGTGCTCAAGCGCGGCCGCGGCCAGTTGTTGGAGCTCCCCGCCCGTTGCCGTGCGCGCGGCCCGTTCCACGACCTTAGCCGCAACGGGCACGGCGGCGCCGGCAATCAAGCTGAGGATCGCAACGACGACGATCAGTTCGAGCAATGAAAACCCACGCCGCGACGGTTGGGAATTGGCCCTGCTCGACACGTTGGCTTGGCGTTTCATGGCGTTCACAGCGTCTCGTAGAGCTTGAAGATCGGAAGCAGCGCGGCAAGCAGGAGAAAACCCACGACGACCGCCGAAATCAACAGCAGCGTGGGTTCGAGCAGCGCGATGAAGCGTTTGACCTGCCGCGGGACTTCCTCGTCGTACCAGGCAGCGAGGCGGGCAAGGCAACCATCGAGGTTGCCCGTGGCCTCCCCCACCGCCACGAGCTGCGTCAACAACGGATCAACCAGCGGTTCCTTGGACAACCCTTCGTGCAAAGTGCTGCCACGCTGGGCCGACTGGCCGACGCGTCGCAGCGCCGCCCCCAGCGCGGCATTGCCGCAACTCGCGGCGGCAATGTCGATCACGAGGCGAATCTCACATCCAGCGGACTGCAACGTGGCCGCGATCGCTGCAAACCGGGATGTCGCGACCTGGTGCACGACGGGGCCGATCGCCGGAACCGCGAGCAGCACGCGGTGCGTGGCTTGAACGAAGCGCGGGACCCGTCGCAGGAACAGCAGCGCCACCACCGCCGCGACAAAAAGCACCGCGAGCCAGGGCGCAAACCCGCGTACGACGTCCGACACACCCATCACGATCTGCGTGGGCACGGGCAGGTCGCCGCGGCCGCCGGGATACAGCGCGGCGAGGCGAGGAATCAGGAACGTGAGCATCAGGGTGACCAGGCCCATCAGCGCGGCGCCGAGGAAGGCCGGGTAAATCAGCGCCTGGCGCACCGTTCCGCGCACACCCTGCTGCCACTCAAGGTGCTTCGAAAGCCGCAGCAGGAGCGGCGCAAGGGCCCCGGAAGCCTCCGCGGCACGGATCGAATGGATGTAAAGCGGGGGGAAGGTCAGTGGCTCCTTCTCCAGCGCCTCGAACAGGGACACACCCCCGCGCAAAGCGCGGCCAAGGCGTTCGATGACGACGCGGCTCTCCTCGCGGGCCGACCGGCGCGCCAGACCCTCGAGTGCCTCCAGCAGCGGCACCCCGGCCTCCACCGTCACGGCGAGTTGGGACGTGAACGCGATCAGTTCCCGCGGCCGCAGCCGGCCCCCATCCGAGCGGGCCACGCGCGCGCGCAACAGCACCGCGCCGCGGCGCTCGAGCTCGCGGTCGAGCTGGGCCTCGTCCGCGGCCACCTCGCGGCCCTTCAGCGTGGCGCCATTCGCGCCGACCGCCACGAACTCGTAGGTCCTCATGCGGCAGTGCGCTCGGCGCGCGTAAAGCGGTGGCTGCGGCAGGTGCGCTCAACTTCCTCACGACTGGTCAGGCCCGCGCCAACCAGACGGCGTCCGTCGTGTTCGATGCCGCGAAAACCCGACGCTGCGGCAAGCCGACGCAAACTCGGAAGGTCCGTGCCCTCGCGCAGGGCGTGTTCCATCGTGTCATCGGGCAGGAACAGCTCGCTCATCGCAATGCGTCCGCTGTAACCGCTTTCGTTACACCGCGGGCAGCCGCGCGCGCGCCGCAGACCGACGGACACGGGGCCGAGCCACAGCGCTTCCTCGTGGGTGGGCTCACCGGGAACGCTACAGCCCGAACACAACCGGCGCACGAGGCGCTGAGCGAGTACGCCAATCAGCGAATCCTCGAGCAGGTACGGCTCGACACCCAAATCGCACAGGCGCGGGATCGCGCCGATGGCATCGTTCGTGTGCAGCGTGGTGAGGACAAGGTGCCCGGTCATCGACGCGCGCACGGCCATGGATGCAGTCTCGGCATCACGCACCTCTCCGACCAGGATCACATCCGGATCCTGGCGCAGCAGCGCGCGCAAACCCTCCTGAAAACCGAAGCCGACGGCGTTGTCCACCTGGCTCTGGCGTACGAGGGGCATGCGGTATTCGATCGGGTCCTCGATCGTCGCCACGTTGCGGTGCATCGCGTCGACGCGCCCCAGCAGCGAATAAAGCGTCGTCGACTTGCCCGAACCGGTGGGCCCGGTCACGAGGAAAAGCCCATGGGGCCGTTGGGCCACGGTCTGCAACGCCGCCGCAACGTCCGCAGCGAATCCCAGGTTCTCGAGCGGTTTGCTTCCACTGGAACGGTCGAGCACGCGCAGCACGAGGTTCTCGCCATCCGCGACCGGGCGCGAGGAAACTCGCAGTTCGTACCGCTGGCGGTCAACTTCGATGCGCATACGCCCGTCCTGGGGCCGACGACGCTCGCTAATGTCGAGTCGTGCAAGGATCTTGATGCGCGACAGCACAGCATCCGTGAGCGCCCGCGGAAGGCTTTCTCCGGGCTGCAGCATCCCGTCGATGCGGTACCGCACACGCGCGACGTTTTCCTCGGGCTCGATGTGGACGTCCGTCGCACCGCGCCGGATCCCGTCTTCGATGAGCGCAGCGCTCAGCGCTTCGATCGGGGTGCCCTGCAGCTCGTCCCTGCCCAGCTCCGCGGCTCCCAGGATCTCTGCGACGCGGCTCGGAGCAGTCGCAAGGTATTCCCGCGCCAGTTCGAACAGGTCGTCCTCGGTGATCGCGGCGAAGGCGAGGGGCATCGGAAAGCGTTCGCGGACGAGCGCAACCTTCGGCAGGTCGAGCGGGTCGACCATCGCGACCTGCAAAACATCGCCCTGCATGCCGATCGGCAGGGCGCCGGTTTCGCGCACAAAAGCGAGATCGACCGCGGCAAGCACGAGGGGATCCGGCGCGAGCGAGCCGCGATCGATCAGCGGAATGCCCATTTGCTCGGAAAGCAGCTGGGCCAGCTCGCGCTGCTGGACGAACCCCAGCGAGATTAGGATCGCGCCGAGCGGCCGGTACGCGCGGCGCTGCTCGAGCAGCGCGATATCAAGTTGTGCGGCACTGACGATGCCCCGCTCCTGGAGCAGGTCACCAAGGCGCATGCGTTTCGAACGGTCTACCACGGCGGCACCTGCGCTTCCGCAGTCGCCCGCACGCCGGTGCGGTTCACGGAATCCGCATAGGCCTGGCGCATGGCTTGGACGATGCGCTCGGACTCGGGGTCGTCAACCACGCGCGGTGTCAGGAACACGATCAGCTCGCGCTTTTGCCGCTCATCCTCGTCGCTGCGAAAGAGGCGACCGATCAGCGGGATACGGGCGAGGCCGGGAACGCCCTTGTCGGTTTCGCTGCGCCGGTCCTGCATCAATCCGCCAAGGACCACCGTTTCGCGGTTGCGCACGAGGAAATCGACACCAATCGTGCGTTTGTCGATGACCGGAATGTCCTGGAAGCGCTCCGCAACTTCACTGAACTCCTGATCGACACGCATCCGCACGTAACCGCCAGCTTCGAGGGTCGGCGTCACCCGCAAACGAACACCGGCCTCCTTGAACTGGACTTCCTCGAGGGTTTGGGTGCCGATGCCCCCGGTGGTGCCGGTCGTTGTGCTCGTGACTTGCACGTAGGGCACCTCGCGCACCACTTCGATCAGCGCTTCGGTGCCCGACAGCGCGAGCACCCGCGGCGAACTGACGAGGTCCGTGCCGACGTATCTGGAAATGGCCTGGATCGTCGCTTCGACGGTGCCGTCGCGGGAGCCAAGAGTCGTCGCGAACGATGTGCTGTCGGTGATATTGAGGCTTTGCAGGATGCCGAGCGCTCCGCCATCAATGGAGCCGTCGACGAGACCGGTGATGCCCAAGCCAAAGTTTTCACCAAGCGTCACTTCGAGGATGCGCGCTTCCACGAGGATCTGGGCCGGACGGCGGTCGACCTCGTCGAGGTACGCCGCGATTTCCTCGAGGTTCGCGCGCTCGCCCTGGGCGAGGACCACACCGCCCAGCGTGTCCAGCACGATGCGCGTCGACGGCGCGGCCAGCGCACCGATGCCCGCACCGACCGCGTCGACGCTGACCGAGCGCATCCGGAACGTCGCACGAACCGGACCACCGCTGTCCATCGGGGTCACCCGGTAACCCATGGCACCCAACGCCTCGAGGCGCAGTCCATGGCGCACGAGCAACCACGCGAAGGCGTCCGCGATCGGCATCGGCGGCAGAGAAACGTCCAGCGGACTGCGCCCTTCGCTCTCGTCGATGAGCGCCACACCGGCGCGCAGCGCGAGGTCCGCGAGCACCTCGCTCAGCGCAACACCACGCAGCTCGAGCTGCACAACTTCGTCGCCCGGAAGACGCGCCGAGACCAGCGCCCGCGGCACGCGGTCCGCATGGCGATCGACGGGCGCGGACACGGCCTTGCCGCCGAGAACGTCGGGATGCTCATCCGCGAGGCTGACGGCAACGCCCTGTGCGTCGACCCGCAGACGCCCTTCGCGCTCGGGGATGGTGCGCTCGAACGCGCGGCAACCAAAGGCAACGAACAGGAGCAGGACCGCGACGAAGGTGCGCAAGATGGAGTTCAAAGTTGGGCCTCGGGGTTGGCTTCGGGTGCGGTTGCTGCCCCGGACTCCACCATCGGAACACTGCGGTCGGGCGCGGAAGAAGGCGGTGCGGCACCGCGACGCGCCGGTCCAAAATCGGCCCGGATGCGGTGCTCGCCCGCACCAAACAGCGCGCCGCGTCCGTCGACCTCGACCACGGCCCAACCACTGGTCCCCAGGGGATCCCCCGGGCTCAATCGCTGCCCGTCAAGCAGCAGCACTGCGCCCTTGCTGCCTACGATCGCGCCGCGCAGAGGCGCCGATTGCAGGTAGAGATCGAGCGACTGTCGGAGCGACTGGAGCGGGTTTCCGCGAGCGCGGTTTGCATTGCCACCCGCGTTGTTTGCGGTCAATGCCGTCCCCGCTGGAGCGCGGGGTTCAAGCGACGCGCGCGCGGGTTCGGGTGCGTTCGAAGAGCGCTCGAGCCGTGCGAGGGCCGCCGCGAGCTGCTGCGCGAGACCAGAGCTGGTTTGGCCACCACCCAGGCCGACACCGCCGGCGGCGTTCGCGGAAGTGACGGCGTCGAAGCCAAAAGCGAAGGTGCCATCGTCGATGGGCTCGTCTGAGGTGCCCCCGATCCCGGGGCCACCCAATCCGGAGAAAGAGGGGCCAGAGAGTTGCGGCACCGCATAAAGCGCACCGCACAGGACGAGCGCTCCGTACAACAGGATCCGGTTTTTGTGCGGCATGTTTGGGTCCTTCAGCGCAGCGGGCGGTGCATGAGCAGCGCGCTCACGCGCACGTCGAAACGCGGTGTGTCCTTGGCGGAAGCCGCGACCGGCGCGAGCACCGCTTCGAGGATTTGTAGCGGGCCGGCGATCGCGTCGATGTCGGCGCACCACGCAGCGAGTTGGTCGACGCTCGCGCTGCCGCGGAACTCGATACGCCGCCCGGCGAGCGTCGCAAACAGCGCTCCTGTGTCGCGCTCGACGTCGTCGAACGGATGGATCGCGCCAACTTCCGCGCGCAGCACGGCGATGCCCGCGCGCCGCAGCGACCCATCGAGGGCCGCCTGCGCGAAGATGGCCGGGCAATCCGTGGGGACGAGCGTTCGCCCTAAGTCCCGGGCGCGCTCGATCGCCGCGACGCCGCCGAGGCGCTCGAACGAATCGAGGTCGACGCGCAGTCGATGGTGTTCGTCGACACCTTCGAGCACTGTGTCGCGCTCGGCGCGCGCCCCTTCGAGCTGCGCGCGTGGGATCGCGAGCGCCACCGCGTGGGCGAGCACCGCCAGCACGACGGGGGCCAGCAACCAACCGGCGCGTTTGCGCCGCACGTTCGTCAGATTTGCCACGTCAGGTCCGCGCCCTCCAACGCGCATGCACTTCGAAGGGCAGTTCACTTTGCTGCCCCTCGACGCGGGGCAGTGGCTCGATGGTCAGCAGCTCGAACGCACCGGTTTGCTCCAGCGCCGCGGCCACACGGGCGAGCGCATGCGCACCGTCCGCCGCGTCGCCGCGGAAGTGGCCGACCCAGCGTGCGCCCTCGCGGTCGAAGCGGCGCTCGCCCATCTCGAACTCGCCGCCAAACGCGTTGTCGAGGACGATCAACGCGCGCTCAAGATCGAATCCGACGTTGCGTGCCTTGGCCGCGAGTTCGACTTCGGACTCGACGCTGCGCAGGTGCTCGACGACACGCTCGCGGACGCGGCGCAGCGAGCCAAGCTCGTGGATCTCGCCCGCAAACCGTGCACTGTCGCGCTCGACGGCGCGGCGTTCGACGCTAACGTTGCGTCCGCCGACGAGGCCGACAGACAGCGCGAGCGCAACCAACGCTCCCCCGGCGACCCATGCCCGTCCACGGCGGCGCCGCGGCCAAAAAACATCCGTCGACAACGCTGCCGCGCCGGGATCTGCAAAGAGCAGGGCAGCGCGCGCGTGGCCCTGTTCACTGGCTGCCGCGGGCAGACGCAACACACGCGCCGCGGGCAGCACCGTGGCGAGCGCGTGGCCCAGTGCCTGCGCGCGCGCCGTGGACAAACCGAGCACGGAAACACACGCGATCGACGCACCCTGGTTTTCCTTGCGCCACAGGGCGTCGAGGGAGCGCAGCTCGTGCACAAGGCTCGCGCCCAGGGACGTGGACTCGACGAGGTTGCCCGGCAGCGCCGTTTGATGGTGCAGCGCGCGGTCCTGGTAGAGGCTGACGATCACCTGGTCCGGGTCGACACACACGACCACCGTGGCGCCACTGCCCGCGCCGCTGTCGGACGCGGTTGGTCCGGACGCGAGACCCTGCGCAACACGCTGGGCTTCGATCGCAGCGTCCAAGTGCGCGAGCGCGGCAGGGACGGCGGCGCTCGGTCGCAACCCGCGGTCCTCGAGCGCGCGAAAGAGGGCGACCGTTGTGTCCTTGCGCATCGCAATCAGCAGCCAGCGCGCGGGTTTGCCGTCGCCTTTGGGCGGCAGTGGCACGGCGGCAAAGATCGCAGCGGCCCCGACGAGTTGGTCCGCGCGGCGCCCTAAGACTTCCATAAGCGGCCGGCGGGCGAGCGCGGGCAGTTCGATGATGCGCTCCTGCGCCAGACCGCCGCCGAGAAGCACACGGCAGCGCCGATTCGACGATCCGGAGGCGACGTACGCGGAGCGCGCCGCATCCGCCAGTGCATCGGGATCCGGCCCCGTGGGGACCGCCGTCGCACGGCTCGGCACACCGGCCACGCCGCACCACGCCCATTCGACCAGCGTGCTGGAAATCGCGAGCGTCGGCCGCCGCGTTTCGCCTTGTGCGGGCGGCCCAGGGGACGTCACCCTGCCGGGTTCGGCCGCGGAGGACAATTCGGTGGGTTGGAGCACGGGGACGGGTACGGGGTTGCCCCGTGTGGCGGGTCACGGCACGGGTGGTGCAGTCGTCGGACCGCTGGCAGTGCGCCTTGAGCACCACGCGCCGCACACCAGGTGCCAGGACCAAAATCGGGCGCCCCCGCTTGATCGCACCGGGCCGCGCGGCAAGCCTGGGTGGATGCCCCGACCCACAGCCCTTGCCCCGGACGAAGTCGCGCGCCGCACCGCGGCGCTCCCCCACTGGCGCCTCGAAGCGGGCACGCTCGCCCGCGACCTTCGATTTCCAGACTTCCGCCGCGCGTTTGCTTTCCTCGCCGCGGGCGCGCTCGAGGCCGAGCACCTTGACCACCATCCGGACTGGCGCAACGTCTACGACCGGGTAGAGGTGCGCCTTTCGACCCACGACCCGAAGGGCCTCACGGAGCTGGATTTCGACCTCGCCCAGCGCCTCGACGGCCACGCGGCGGCGCTCGGCGCGCGCTGAAGGGACTAGCCCGGGCTAGCCCGGACCGAAGTCCGCTGAAGCGATCACAGGGGCTGCTCGAAGAGCAAGTAACCCGAATCCACCATTCCGACCCGGCGGTAGGTGCGCTGGGCGCGGGTGTTGGCGTGCTCGACATAGAGCCGCACACCAACAACGTCCCCCGCGGCCCGCGCATCGCTTGCAACACGCGCGTGAAGGGCATCGTAGACACCCTGGCGACGGGCTTCGGGCTCGACGTACACGGATTGGATCCACCACCACCAGCCGTCGCGCCAGTCGCTCCACTCCCGTGTGACGAGCAACCCGCCAACCGCCTCGGCCACACCCGCACGCCGCCGTTCCGCGATCAGGTAGCGACCGCGCTGTGTGTCGGCGAGCGCCGCCGCGACCCCCCGCGCGAGCCGCGCGCGCGCGAGCACCAACCCCTCGGACTCCTGTGCGAGCCGAAGGTTCCAATCGACGAGCTGCTCCGCATCGCCGGCGCGGGCTGCCCGCACGACGAGTTCCAATTCCTCCCGCCCGTCCGCACCGATCGCCATGCGCGGATCCTGTCGCGAAGGGTGGCGCACCGCAAGCACGTCACACGCCGTCGAACTCGATCGCGAGTCCACTGCTCGTCGCGGACAGGCGCTGGACACGCGCGATGCGCCCGCTGCGCTCCCGTCGAACGCCGTCTTCGACCCACACGACCCGCACCGGCAGCGCCGCGTCCACGAGGATCAGGACGCCGGTTTCGGAGCGGTTTTGAAGTTCGCCAAGGACCGTTCCCGCGAACCACTCCACCGTCACCTCCCGAGTGTCGGCCACGCGCTCGGCCACACGGCGGTCGGGGACGGTGGCGTCCGCGGTGCGCGATGAGGGGTGCGGTTGGTCCGGCGAGGAGGCGGAGTCGGCCATGGGAGGCGCTCGAAGTGGACGGCGGCGTGGTGTGGGTCCCGGGGGGGCGACGACAACGCTCCATCGGCGGCCGCGGCGCTCCGCCTCAACACGCGCCTCAACACGCGCCTCAACCGGGGGCGCAATGCCTGTCGCCCGGGAAGGACACCGCGTGAGCAAAGGTGGCCCCGGTGGACCACGGCGAAGGACACCCCTTGGCCCTGCACCCCCGCCAGGACGCGGAAAACGCGGGTTTTAGGCCCGGCACGGGCTTTGATCAGGGACCGCCGGGCGCCGACGTGACGCCCCGGATGCGGCCCCGCCGCCAAGGAGCAAGACGAGCCATGGGAAACCCCTTCACAGCCCTCCGCGGACTCCAAAAACGCGCCGTCGCGCGCGTTGCACCCCTCGCCCTCGCCGCCGCCGCGCTCACCGGAGCGGCCAGCGCGGCTCCCGGCGGGCCGTCGGGTTACGGCCATCCCCCGCGCCCGGTCATCGTCCACGCGCCCGTGCACTACAGCGGCTACTACCCCACTCCGCGCGCGCCGCGCCGGGTCTGGATCCCGGGCGCGTGGGTCGAACAGCACACCCGCGTCTTTCTGCCCGGCCACACGGAGCGGGTCTGGCAGGAGCCGCGCTTCGAATGGCGTTACGACGACTGTGGGCGCGCGATCACCGTGCAGGTCGCCGCGGGTTGCTGGCGCACCGTCCAACACCCGGGACACTGGAAGGTCGAAGCGGTGAGTCTCTGGCGCCCCGGCCACTGGTCGCACGGACAGCGCTAACGCTCTTTTTGAACCACCGCGGGAACGACGGCGTTCCCGGGGGAGACGAGGGAGGCCCACCTCGGGGGAGGTGGGCTCGAGCGGGAGCACCCTTCGCGGGGTGCTCCCCTCTTTTTTTTGGGGCGACAGTCCGTGATCGCGGGGGTGATCGGGGGTTCACCGCGGCGGACCCATCGATGGCGCAGCGTCCGGGGCGGAGCGCTCCGCGGGTATGCGGCGCCAGACGGACAGCCGCGGCCCCACCGGTTGGCCCGGCGACGGCGGCGCACCGGCGACGGTTTCGAGCGCCGCGCTGCGATGGATCAGTTCGAACCCCGCGAGCTCCGGCGCCGTTGCTCCCACCGGCAGGTCGTGCACACCCAACCGCCAGAGTGCCGTGCGCTGCGCGAGACCCGAATACGCCTTGCCACGCGGGGTGCGCTCGAAGAGCTCGGCGCGCCGCTTTGGCGCCCACTCGGCGATGCGTGCGAGCGATGCGAGGTCCGACACATCCCGCGCGCGTACGACGACGCAGTCCGCGCCCAACTCGCGGGCGCGTTCGGCGAACTGCTCGCCGTCGGACTCCACCAACGCCGCCGCCGCGCCGACAAAACCACGCTGGCCCACGAAGCTGCCAAAATTCGTCGCCACGGTTGGGCGGCGCGCGTGGTATTCGATCATGTGCCCCATGCCCCAGTGGGCGAGCACACCCCAATCCTGGCGCGCATCGGGTGCATTCCAGGGCCCGGGCGACGGCGTTCCGGTTCGCATCCAGCGCAGTCCGCCAACGACGTCCGTGCGCCACGCGAGCAGCGCCGCGTGCTCCGCCGGAGGCACGGACAGCACCGCGTAAGCGCCCGGCAGCGCCGCGAGCACGACGAGGGCCGCGGCGACCCAACCCGCGCGCACGGCGCCGCGGCGGCCCGACCCGAGAAGGTCATGCACGAGGACCGCGGTTGCGATCGCGAGCGGCACCGCGAACGTGTCGCCAAAACGCCGCTGACCGAGCGTTTGGACGCTCCACAAAAGCGCGCTCGCAAGCAGCAACAGGCGCTCGGGTGCAAAACGCCGCGCGAGGATTTCGCGCACGACGAGCACCAACCAAACCGCGGGGAAGAGGACACCCACAGGCCCCAGGTCGGACAGCGCCAGCATGGCGTCCGGCGCACCGCGGCCGAGCAGCGGGCGGCTCTCCGCCACCACGTCCATGAAGAGGTTGCCGCGGCTCGCCCACGCAAAGCCCTCGGCAACACCCGCCGCAAAGCCGGGCAAAAGCGCCACGGCTGCGGCCAAGGCCGCGAGCGCTGCGCCGACCGCGCGCCCGCGTCCCCAACCCAAACGCGCAGCGACCTCGAGCGCCACGAACGGCCCGCACGCCGCGAGCAGCGCGAGCGGCACACCCATTGTCAGGTTCACGAGGCTGCCGGGTTGGGTTGCGTTCCACGGACTGCTGTCCGCGGGCACGATCACGACCGCGGCGGTCGCGGCGAGGAACAGGATGCCTGCGCGGCGGCGAGCGGCGGCGAGCGGCCCCGTTGCGGCGAGCGCCGCCACAAAGAACGCAACACCGCCAAGGCCCGCAAACAGGGCGCTCGGCAGCCACACGACGAGCGCCGTGCCGGTCAGCACCCCTGCGACGAGCGCAAACGTCAAGCCGTCGACGGGTTCGGTGCTGCGCACCGCGACGGCGACCGCCCCAAGTTGCAGGGCAAACAGCAATTGGATCGCGACGTGGTGGTCGATGCGCCCGCTCGCCCCGTACCAAATGGCGATCGGAGTGGTGGCAAGAACCAGGGCAGCCAGCGCGGCCGCGACGAAACGCCCCTTTGCGCCGCGCATGAACGCGCAGGCGGCGAGCGCCGTCGCGAGCACCGCACCCAGGCCGATCCAGGGTGGCAACGCGGCCAGCAAGCGCTCGATCCGCGCCTCCGTGAATCCGCCGATCTCGGAGCGCCCCTCTCGATCAGGTTCAAGCGCGCGCTGCACGGTAAGTGTGAGCGCGCCGCTGAACGCGGCAGGCCACGGCACGGGGCTGCCCTGTGGGTGGCTGAGGAACCGATCGAAGTCCGGCACGCGGCCGTTCGCGAGGCTCAGCTCCACGCGCCGCAGGTGGTACGCGGCATCGGGGTCGTCGACAAGGAAGTCGGTCCCGTCGGCGAGCGGCGTGTCGAGCACGTGGCCCGGCGCCATCGCGGTGCGCAGGACAAATCCGAGGACGAGGGCTGTGGCGAGCACCGCCAGGGCGATCGCGCGCATCAACCGTCGCCCCGCACGAATGCTGCGGAATCGAGGAACACCGCGAGGCGCGCGGGCCACTCGCGGTCATCCAACAGCGGAACGGCGTGCGCTGGCGCGGTGGCATAAGCGCGGACCTCGCCCGCAGTGACGCCCTTGCTGTTGAACGCCGCGACGGGCGCGACCACGAGCGAACGTGTGCCGAGCCCGGCGGGCGACTGCTGCGGCAAGCCGGGCAGCGCCAAGGCGAGCGAGACTGCGAGCGGCGCCGCGCCGCCGCGCTGGCGTGCCCGTGCCCACACGAGTTGCACGGCGAGCCCACTCGACGCGCGGGCGACCACGTGGATCGGAAGCTGCCGCAGCGCGGCTTCTTCGAAGAGCGCACCGAGGGAGCGCTCGAGCGCGCGGGTGTCGTCGGCGGGGATCGAAATCAGGTCGAAGCCGCGTGTGTCGAGGAACTCGGCCCAATCGCGGCCGCGGCTGCCACGCAGCACCGCCGCGGGCCCTTCCTGGGGCGGGGCGACCGCCACGACGAGGCCGCGCGCTTCCCCGTCAAAACCACGTCGCCAGCCGTCGGGCGCAGTGCCCGCTGCCGGCAGCGAAACCGCAAACCACGGCAACGGGATCGCGGGCAGACCCTGGTCCCCCACTGCGGTATCCGCAGCCAGCCACGCCGCAACCGCCGACGGCGGAACGCCATGCGCCGCGCGGATCCCGTGGTCCACGAGCTGCTCTAGCTCGCCGTACAGGTGGGCGCGCGCGGCATCGATCCCTGTCGGGGTTTTTGCGAGCGGACCCACAACGCCCTCGACTTCGACGGCGTGCCCGCGGACCGTCGCGCCCGCGCGGCGCCATTTTGGCGTCAGCGACCACATCCCGGGCGGGCCGCTTGGCGCACGGACAAAAAGCTCAAACCCCGGTGCGGCGAACGCCGCCGCGGTGACCTTTGCGCGGCGCACCTCGCGCTCGACACCGTCCGCGCCGCCAAGGATCAGCACAAGTTCCCCGTCCTGCGTCGGCCGCGGAGCGCCGGGGGGCATCCACACACGCACCGTCAGCGTCAGGGGCGGCCCTGCACCGCTGGCGGCGTGGGCGTCGAACGCGCCGGGCACCACCATCAAGTCGATGCCGTCAACCTCGGAACTGAGCTCCCGCGGCGCGTTCTCTGCGACCTCTTGCGTCGCGCGGGTCGCGCGCCCGATGGCCTCGAAGTCCGGCCACGCGAGCGCCGCCGCACGGCCCTGGCCCAGCTCGGCTGCCGCACGCTCCCGACGGGCCGCGCTCGCCGCATCGAGCGCCGCGAACAACTCCTCCACACGCTCCGCATAACGCGCCCGCGCGTGTTCCGCGAGGATGGGATCGAACCGATCGACGGTCTGCGCGAGCGCCGCGGTGGGTGCGAGCGCAGCGAATAGCGGTACGAGCAATTGGGCCAACTTCACGGAGCAACACCCCGCCGCGGCGACGGCGGTTCCCGTTCGACCACGACACGCCCGCGCACCACCACCGCGCGGACGGCGTTGCGCCCGAAGTCGTACACCAACTGGCGGTGGTTCGCGTGGTCGAGCACGACCACGTCTGCGCGTTTGCCCACTTCGAGCGTGCCGATGCGCGCTCCGCGCCCGATGGAACACGCCGGATTGAGCGTCGCCGCAACGAGGCACTCCGCGGCGCTCATGCGGTAGCGCAGGGCAGCAAACGTCAACGTGTCGGGCAGGCTCATCGCAGTGCAACTGCCCGGATTGAAATCGGTTGAGAGCGCGGGCGCGAGGCCGGCGTCGATCAGTGCGCGCGCCGGGGCCTCGCGCTCTTGGCGCAAGTAGAGCGGCACGAGCGGACACAACACCGGAATCACTCCCGCCGCGGCGAGGGCTTCGATGCCGCGCGGCGACACGTGTTCGAGGTGGTCCGCGCTCGCCGCCCCGAGTTCGGCCGCGAGTTCCGCGCCGCCCAGGGGTGTGAGCTGGTCGACGTGCAGGCGCAGCAAAAGGCCGAGTCCGCGCGCGCGCTCGAGGATGCGGCGGGTGTCCGCCAAAGTGAACACATGCGCTTCGGTGAAGATGTCCGCATACTCCGCGAGCTTGCGCTCGGCGACCGCGGGCAGCATTTCCTCGACGAGGAGGTCCACGTACATCCCGCGCCGGTCGCGGTATTCGGGCGGGAAGTCGTGCGCTCCGAGAAATGTGGGCGCGATGTCGACGGGGTGCATCGCCGCCGCGTCGCGCAGCACTTCGAGGCACTTGATCTCGTCCGCGGTCGAAAGGCCGTAACCGGTCTTGGCCTCGATCGCCGTGGTGCCAAGTTCGAGGAAACGGTCAAGGCGCACGAGCAGCGCGGCGAGCAGTTGTTCCTTCGACGCCGCACGCACACCGCGCACGCTGAAGAGGATGCCGCCACCGGCCGCGGCGATCTCGACGTAGGTGGCCCCGCGGGTGCGCTGCTCGAACTCCTCTTCGCGCGTCCCGAGGAACACGGGATGGGTGTGGGCGTCGACAAAACCCGGCACCAGGGTGCCACCGCGCGCGTCCAGGCGCTGGCGCGGGGAAAAACGCCGCTCGAGTTCGGCCTCGGGCCCGACGGCGACGATGTCCTCGCCGCGGATCGCAACCGCACCTCCCGCGATGACCCGGAGCTGGCCCAACGCGGCGCCTCCTTGCGGCGCGGCTCCTTCCGCGGTGGCGAGCTCGCGCGCGCCGCAGATCAGAAGGTCACACCGCTCGCGCCCGTCGGCTCCGCCGGCGCCGGGCACCGCTTCAATGGCATCCGCGATCGACGATCCTCTCCTAGCGGCAAACACGGCGCGCGAGTGTAGCGCCGCGCGCGGACTCACTCGCTGGCCAGGATTGGCGCAGTCGCTTTAGGATTCACGCCGCGCGCGCGAGAGCGACGCGCATGCGCGCAAACAGGCGCTTGCGGCTGCGGAAGACAATCATCTTCATGTTGGCCGCGCGGACACCCAGGCGCGCGGCGGCCTCGGGGTACGGCAGGCGCTCGAGCTCCACAAGTTCGAGGGCGAGCCGATCCCGCGGTGCGAGGGTGTTCCAGGCCTCGAGGTAACCCTTCAGGAATAGCATCCACGACGCACGCAGGCTGCCCAGTTGTTCGTCCTGGTCGGCGAGCCGGTCCGGTCCGGGGTTTTGATCCGCGGGCTCGTGCGGCCCCACGGGCAGCTCGACACACAGTTCGCGGCCGCGGCGCGAGCGCGCCCGGCGAACAAGGTTGCCAGCGATCGTCCGCACCCACACCCGGAAGCTCGCCGGGTGTTCGTCGCGGAAGCCCGACGGATAACGGTAGACGTTGACGAAGGTGTCCTGGAGGATTTCGACGGCGTCGATGTGCGCCGGACCCTGGCGCAGGAGCGAGCGGATCCAGATGGCGACGTCCTGACGCGCGGCGAGGTACAGCGCCTCAAATGCGGCGTCGCTCCCCGTATCCCTGAAATGGGCCATCAGGCGCGTGGCGGTCCGGTCGTCTCCGGTCGCGGGAGCGCCGGAGCGCGCCCCTGCGCGTATTTCGCCTGTCCCGGCTGTTCCCACCGCCGCGGATACCACCGCCGGGGATACCACCGCCCTGGATACCACCGCCCTGGACGCTACCGCCCTGGACGCTACCGTCCTGGCCCGCGGCCGGGTGAGTTCGCGGGTGGGCGCGGCTTGCAGGGTGGACGTCGACAGCAAAGGGGCTTCGATGGATCGCATGGCCTTCGCCAGCACACGCCATGCCACGCTGCGATCCATTGCCAAAGATAGTGCCTAAGTTGTTATTGAATCATCGATTAGGACATCGTTTCACAACCCCTTTGGAGCGCTCCGGCCACGCAACTTGCGCTGGCGCCGCAACGGCTCGCGCAGCATTTGCTCGGCGGGGGGGCAACTCGGGGCGCGCGACCCCACACCTTCGCCCCCGCCTTGGCACCGGGCTCGGGTTGCCGGGCCCGCAACCGGGACCTGCACAGGGATGGGGGCCGAACCGCAGCGGATTCGGTCGCCCGGGCCGGGCCCCGGGCGGGTGACCCACCCCGCCCGGGTGCTAGGATCGGACGTCCTGCGGGCAACCGGCAGGCCCGCCGCCTTCGCGGCCCTACGCTCCGACTCGCATCCCGTGAACACGAACGACCCAGCGTCGAGTTCGGGGTTCGCTCCCCTCGCGGAAATCTCCGCGACGGGAGTGGCCTCGCTCTGGATCCTCTCCGCCACCGCCTTGATCCTCGTGGGAGCCTGCTCGGTCCTGCGCCTGGCCCTCCTGCGCTCCCTCGCATCCCGGGTTCTGCCCCAGGCGGGCAGCGAGGCGCGCCGCAGCCGGCTCGCGCCCCTCCTCGAGCGCCCCGACAGCCTGGCGACGAGCGCCGGCCTTTTCCGCCTCGCGTTCGAACTGTGCTTCGCCGTGCTTCTGCTCGCCCTCGTCGCCGGGGGCGACGCCCTGGACTGGAGCGAAGGCCTGTTGGCGATCGCCCTCGCCGTGCCGCTGCTCGTGGTCGTCGGCGAAGTGCTGCCCGCCGTCCTTGTGGTTGGCCACGGGGACCGCGTGCTTGTCGCGGCCCTGCCGGTTTTCCACGCGATCCAATGGCCCGTGTCGTTCGTTTCGCGCGCGATCGAGGGCACCAAACACCTTGCGCGACAGGCTCTGGACGTGCGCGAGACCCCCGAGCGCACCCGCCAGATCGTCGAAGGACTGCGCGAGGCGATCGTCGATTCGGAGATCGAGGGTGGACTCGACGACACCGAGCGCGAGATCATCGAAAACGTCATGGAGTTCCACGACGTCGACGTCGCGGCGATCATGACCCCGCGCACCGAAATCCGCGCGATCGACCTCGCGGGTGGCATCGATGCCGCCGTGCGTACCGCGGCCGAAAGCCAGCATTCCCGCCTGCCCGTCTACGACGGCGGCCTCGACGCGATCGTCGGCATTTTTTCGTCGCGCGACGTCCTGCCGCTGATCGCAGCGGGTGGGCTCGCGGGAGCCGACCTGCGCCGGCTCCTGCGCCCGGTGACGTTCGTGCCCGAGACGAAGCGCATCAGCGACCTCCTCGCCGAGTTCCGCAAACAACAGGCAAAGTTCGCGATCGTGCTCGACGAATACGGCGGCACAGCCGGGCTCGTGACGATGGGCGACATCCTCACGGAGCTCGTCGGTGAGCTGCGCGACGAATACGACGACGAAGAGATCGCCGGAGTGCGGCGCATCGACGAATGGACGGCCGAGGTCGACGCCGCAGAGCACATCAGCGACGTCAACGAAGCCCTCGACTTGGATCTGCCCGAGGAAGACGATTACGAGACGCTAGCGGGGTTTGTCCTCGCGCGCCTCGGGCACTTCCCGGCCGAGGGCGAGAGCTTCGTGCACAAGGACGTCGAAGTGACTGTCCTGCGTGCGAGCGACCGCCGCGTGCTCGATGTTCGGCTGCGGCGCCTCGTCGCCGCCGGGGCCCCCTGAAGCGTCAGGGCGGGGCTCGGGCCGGCTCGCCGCGCTCCGCGGCCGCGTCGTCGAAGGCCGCGCCTGGCCGAATGGCGTCGCTTTGCACTGACCACGCGTTGCTGCTTGGTCGGACACCCTTTGGGGAATCGTCGCTCGTCGTCCAGGTGTTGACAAAGCGCACGAGCCGCGCCCACATCATGGCCCGTGGCGCCTACCGGCCCACGTCGGGTTACTGCGGCACACTCGACCTGTTCGACACCCTGGAACTCGACTGGCGCCCCCGCGATGCGGGCGGGCTCGGCGAACTGCGCGGCGCCCGAATACTCGTGCGCCGCCGCTCCATCGTCGCCTCGCTTGCGACGTACCGCGCCGCCCTGAGCGTGCTGGAGTTGCTCGACCTCGCCGCCCGGCCCGGTCAGCCCGAAGCGGGGATGTTCCGCCTCGCGGAGTCGGCGCTGGACCAGCTCGACACCCTCGGAGCGCAGGAGCGCGCCGCAGCCGAGGGCACGGAGGCGGCCGCGCGGATCGACCTCGTGCGCATCGCGTTCGACCTCGGCTTCCTCAACGAGCTCGGCCTCGCCCCCGCCCTCGATCGCTGCGCCGCCTGTGGACGCGAAGCTCCGCCGCCGGGGAGCGGTGCTCCGCGCACCCACTTTGCGCCGGCCCAAGGGGGACGGCTGTGCCGGCGCTGCGCGGAGGGCGCGCGAACGCTTGGAGCTCCCGTTCTCGAGGTCGAAAGCACGGTGCTCGAAGCCGGCGCCCTGTTGCTCGCGCACGGCCCGGACGCGCGCTCGCAGACGGCGCCCCCGTCGGGCACACTGTCCACCGCGCAGCGGCGGCGCCTGGCGGAGCTCGTCGAGGATTTCCTCGAACAGCATTTGGAACAACGCCCCCGCAGCCGCGCGCGGAGCCATCCGCCCGGCCCGCGCGGACACGGCGCCCGCTCGCCTGTGCTTCCGCCACCTTCCGCCCATCCGACGGCCCGCCCTTGAAC
>ENA-ORBV01002961-ORBV01002961.1-microbial-mat-metagenome-genome-assembly--contig:-NODE-2961-length-34843-cov-5.908330_pt1 | contig 34843 bp, 19 predicted proteins | sample MGYA00237777_ERZ505514 | MGnify/ENA primary metagenome ERZ505514 (study PRJEB26160, sample SAMN06269048) | microbial mat metagenome | isolation source: Oligotrophic lake microbial mat | place... | reverse complement strand
GCAAAATCATTAAAAAATAATCAATATATATATATATAAAGTTCACAAGCTCTCATACAATAACCGTAGCGAAGATAGCTCCTGCTGGTATTTGTGTTGTACAAGTTGTATGCTAGACCGTAGATCTGACGCCGATTGTTGGATATACGAGTCGATATCACTACTCCTAGTAGCAGCAGTAGTCATGGGTAGTGATGGTTGTCCCTCTCTATCGGGCAGTAGTAGATCCTGCAACCAGTAGGCAGATCCATACGATGCAAAGAGTTCGTCTCCTGCTTGGACAGTACGGGTTGTCACGGTGGCCATGATAGGAGCCGGTCCAAAGGGTATTTGCAGACAATTTTGTTGTTGAAAGGACACCTTATAATACGTTACAACGCCTTGTTTGGAATATTCCTCCACCACTGCTCCATCATTGACGCAATGGCTCATCCATCCAGGGTGGAGGGGTCGTTGCGGATTGATATCAATAAATAATTTTTGGAGCGGCAACTTTTGGTTGTCGTTATTGCTGGAATCCAAGGAGTCTGAACTGAAGTAATATCCGTTCAGTGGTCGATTTCCCAACAGATACTGTCGATAATTAGGACTCTCCTCATTATTATTATTGTCAGGATGATCAAAATAGAATTGATCTTGTTCTTCCAGAGATGCAATGGCGACATTGGGTCCTCCTAAATCAACACCAATCCCATGTACGGGATAGAAACTCACAATCGTGCCAGCTTGGATATGCTTGGTCGCAAACAATCCTCTTCCAGCACCGGGAATCGTTGATGGACCCACGTGAATTGCGTCTTTGCAAAAATTTAGCAGCCGTTGAAGTGAAGGAGTGTGGCGGTTCCAAACAGTATGGTCGTTCATCAACGTGCCCATTTTTTCCAAGGAGGACTCGATGGCCATGGCAAACAATGGGTCGTCCAGAAGAGTATTATTGTCACTGTCTTTTGTGACTGAATCTCCTCGAACGAGGTTGTTTTCATCTTGGTCTTGGCTGTCATTCTCCAGATGATCTGAAGTAGGTTCCATTCTTAGAGCCAAAGTAGAATACTTGGTCCGTGGTAACTGTGGTCGGGTGTCCCAGAGAACGCCATGCTGATGTTCCAAGACGCGCGGATGGGCCGAGGAAGGGATCCCAAAACAAATGGGGGAAGACATGGCTCCTCGTCGTCCAAGCGGCGCAAAGGCAACGACGGCATGGGCCAGCAACAAAACGACGAACCCTTTATTAATCATCCTTCTTGATGGAGGGCGACGACTCAATCGTACTGGAAGGCGAAGACTCACTGTCGGTTTGATTCGTATTTGTTTTCGACGCCTCGTCGTTGTTGACGACTAGGGGTGCGTTGAGTATGGGTCGAAAGATGTGCAGCCATAGATTAAAGACAATCACTCTGACAATGCTTTTGGCTACGAGGAAGGGAGTAGTTCCTGTTTCGTCGTAGCTCCACATGAACGACATTATGAATGGACAAATCCACTCGAAGAGAACATCGCCAACCTTGTTGGGCGTCATCTAGCCACTATAGCTAGAGCTAGTAGTATCGCAGCTGTACTGTATTAATGGCAAGTAAATGACGACCGTGAGTGTCGTGTCGTCGTGTAGCATGCAGTCATCAGGAGGAGTGAAGTGATTACAAAAAGCTATTGACTCCTTGTCCTTTCTTCCGCCAATCTACACTATGGTACCAGGTAGCGTGGGTCGTGTGACAACATGGTGCCATGCAACTCAACGTTCAACCACGCGAGAATTTCAAATGACTGAAGTGACTCACTCGATCACGGGGCGAATGAAATTTCAAATTTGAAATTCGAACCCTAAACCAATAAGCTTGGAGCCCGGGTGCGTGCTGAGTCCGTACAACCCCAACCCTAAAAAACCGGAGCCCCTGTCGGACCCCCCTGCTTTGGGCCCCCGGACATCATTCTCAATGAATGCTATTGAGCTCCAAAAACTGTTACCATTGCATGTTACTTATTGGAGAATATATTTTGTATGCTACCTATCAGGGCAAAGCTGCTCACGATTTCATGACGTTGAATTTGGTGGTGCTTTTGAAATGTTCAAGCGCTGTTTGTTACGGTACTGTGCTAGCTAGTAGCATGACATAGCTAGCTAGCAAGCACATCAAACCGACGATTTTAAAATTGGAGGATCATGTCAAACCACCACTACAAAAACAGGATACATTCCACCAGGTTTCTCACGAACTAAAGCCATAACCGGGAAACACTCTTTTCTACTATTTCATCCAGTCCAGCTCTTCCTGTGCCTTTTCGTATTCCTCCCATGCATCATTCGTAATGTCCCAAAGGAGCTCACAGACAAATACTTGTTCTTCGGACAAATCACGAGGGAGTTTGTCCGGATGCAAGAAAAACTTGAGTTTCCGAACCGCCTTTTGTAGTTTTTTCTCATCCAAACAACCACTTTGGGTCAACAAGTCGTCTCGCTGGATGGGTTCCCATCCACCAAAATGAGGGTGCGCCGCTACACCGTTATTGGGTGGATAAACACTTTGAACAGTTTGCAAAAGGTGATCAATGGGACGCAGACTTTGCATATTCGGTGGTTGTAATGCCCATTGAACGATAATGTTTCGCTTCAATTCTGTTCGATCGAAATCGGATTCCGAATTATCGTCGGTAACAGCCTCGGTATTGCTGATAACCGGACTTGGAGGAGGAGGTGAAGCACGATGCCGATGGTCTATTATTGGGGTGGGCGGTGGAGACTGGTGGCTGGAGCCAGCATGCGAACGTAGCGGGTCAAAGTCCATTCCTGAAAAAGTCGATGTGCTGGCGTTTGCTTCTTCCTGTCCGCTGTCTTGCTGGGAAGATGGTCGCTGTGGTTTAGGACTTTGGGCCGATTCCGCCCCTTTGCTGTTGTTGCTGTGGGCTGACTCTTGTGAGCGTTTGCGCTCCACGTCACCTAATCCAGAAATTTCGTTGCTCATTCTACGCAAAATTGCCGCGTCATCCGTGCTGGGGTTTGCATTCATGGCGTCATGTTTGAGCTTTTCTTTTCGTTCTTCCAGTTCTAAAAATCGCTGCTTCTTTTTTTCTTCGGCTCGTTTTTGTTGTTCGCGAAGACGCCGACGTTGTTCCTCCATTTCTTTTCGTCGTTGTTCCGCGGCTGCTTTTTTCTGATCCTCCAACGCTTGTTCCTTACGTGCTTGTTCGGTCATGCGGTTTTGTAGATGGTTGACTGCCACTTCGGCAATGGGCGGTTGTTGCGGCTGCAGCGCTTGGTGCTTTCGTTGTTGAATTTCGGCCTTGATCTTGACAACTTCTGCCCGCTTGTCTTTGAGTAAGGTTTCGGTTGCATGGATTTGTCGCTCAATCTGCTTCAGTTGCTCCGCCAAATCCTTATTGGTGACGCCCGTTCTCTGGCCGATAGCAGCTTGGGCCACCAATTCTTTCTTTCGCTTTTCCGTTTGAAAAAACTTCAAGTTCTTGAGCGACTCCTTCACCTTGTGTTCCGCCGCGGCCAGACTACGTTGTAGCGCTAAATCTTGACGACGGCGTTCAGCTGCCATTTTCTTTTCCTGTTCCGCCCGAACTGCCGCCGAAGCATAGGGAGGTGTTGGTGTGGTTGGTGCTGATGATGTAGTAGTAGTCGCAATAGTCTTGGCCGTTCCTACTTTAGTAGCAGGAGCTTGCGTGCGGTTCTGGTTGAGCATCGCTGTATATTTAGCAGCCGCCGCGGTAGTGGCTTGACGAAAATTATTGTCGTGACTACTAGGAGGATCGGCCCTTGTCTTTGTCGCATGCACTTTTTCCAGGTTGCTGGATGCAACATGTTCCATTTCTTGTAGCTTTTCTTCTGCTACTTGCTTATTGCTCGTCTTCGCCTGACGCTGCGGCTGCTGGCTTTGGACAATCGGATTGACTTGTGGGTGGTCCTTCATCGTTTGCTGCAGAAGAGGAGGCGACTTGGTCGCTGGAGCATCCATAATGTCTTCTTCATTTTCCTCTTCGTCAATAGTCCCATTGATGGCAGCCTCCAGCATGTCCGTGCTACTCGTTTGATTGGCGCGAATACTATCCGCATGGACGATATCGGTGTTGTTGTCTTGGTCATCCATTTCCACTTCCACACCTTCTTCTTCCATAAGTGGTTCAAAATTACTAGCGTCATCGTCTAATTCGCCAAGGCCGGATTCTTCATCAAATGGCACATCACTGGAGGCTGTCGGTACAACACCGAGACGATACGCTGGACCGTGGTTGGGTTCTTTTCCCTCCTTGGCGACATACTGGACCCACGCCATGGCCGATGCTGCCGAGTCACATCGCAGAGTGAATTCCACCTTTTCCTCGCTGTCGCGAAGGACCAGACGAGGATCTCCGTATAGATCAACATATCGCATCGAAAAAGTGCTGTTGTCGAGTGGAATTTGGTACAATATTTCCAAGCTTGACAAATGCGACGATGAATCAGAAGAAGACGAAGATGTAAATTGTTCTCGCACAATTTGGAGGTGATGAGGTCCCTTATTGGTTCCGTTGGCGACCAGTAGGAGGAGGACTTGTTCCCAAGAGGAAGAAAAGGAACAGCTTTCCAACCAACCAAAGGCCAAGACATCTTCCTTTTGTTGTGGGCACTCGTGATTGGTGTGAAGAGAAGTTCCAGTAACAGTGGTCGGAGTCGGATTTTTGGAGAAGCAAGGACGAACAGATTCAATACTGGTGGTAGTAGCTGTAGGGCAGGATGAAATCCGAGTCTCTTCTGCATCACCGTGCACCATGGCAGCATATTTATTAATTTTTGTTATTGTTGCCGCCTTATCGAGGAGTTGCTGTTGATGAAGACCAATATAACCATGCAAAGCTGCCAATGTTTGATAGAGCACGGGATGAAACGCATTGTCTTGTACATGGGGGAGAGACTCTGCGAGAAGTGCTGTCAAGGCGGCAGTAGAAGGAACAGAAGCATCGTAACTTGAAGGAGCTCCCATTCTGACGGTGTTCCTATTGATAGGAGAGATGTCTGCTATTCTATGTTAGCAAGGAGCTACTAAAGTACGGTCCTTGGTCGTTTCTTAGTTGGTGGTTGTCTTGTTTCTTCATTTGGTTTTTATGGGGAAGGCTTATTGTCGTCGTGGCAACGAGTTCAACTGGGTGTGGCTTCAGTTTCAGTCACGCAAGAAGTCGTGTCATGATTTTTCTATGCTTTCCGTTGTCACGCTCGCGTCTGCCGACCTTCCCGAAGCCCACATGAGGCACGTTTATCGGCCCACCGAGGGCAGTTTTGGCCGCTGCCCTTCTTCTCCTACTACTACACTGCTCCTAGCTAGTAGTAACTCGTACCTCTCTGGCAGCCGAATAGGCAACGATGAGATGGGATATTAACTAGTTGTTACTTTATGTTATATTTTACCCGGTTAGTTTCTGGATGAGTGAGATGTAGTTGAGCGTTTTTGAAACCATCGGCGAATCCTTGCCCAAGACGGCCAGGCACTTTTGGAAATGGTTCAGAGCTCTTTCATAGTCACCCATGCTGTACAGAACGAGGCCAATCTCATCATGAGCTGCTGCTGTTTTGGCATTGCCCCTACCCAAGACAGACTGCCTAATGGCAAGACACTTTTTCAAGTGTTTCAAGGCTCCCTTATGATCCCCCTTGATTCTTAGAATGGATCCAATCTCACTATGAGTCGTAGCAAGGCTAGGGTGAGTCTCGCTTAACACAGACTCTTGGATGGCTAGACATTGATGGTACTGTTTCAGGGCCTTGTCATACTCTTTCTTGCCCTTCCAGACCAAACCAATACCACTGTATGTGGTGCCAATGCTTGGATGGTCCTTGCCCAACTTAGCCTCTTGAATGGAAAGGCAAGTTTGATACTGTGTCATAGCTCCATCGTAGTCACCCTTTTCATACAAAAACCTTCCAATGTGGCTGTAAGTCACGGCAGTACTTAAGTGGTCCTTCCCCAAGACTGACTCTTGAATGGCAAGACACTTCTGAAGCTGCTCCAAAGCTCTGTCATGGTCACCCGTTTCCATAAGAACAGATCCAATTGCACCATAGGTCAGAGCAGTGTTTGGGTGGTCATTCCCGAGTGCTGACTCTTGAATGGAAAGACACTTTTGAAACTGCTCCAAAGCCCCATCATAATCACCCCTGTCAAAGAGAACCATGCCAATGTTACTGTAGGCAGCAGCAGTGCTAGGGTGGTCCTCTCCCAAGTAAGACTCTTGAATGGCAAGACAGTTGATGTGGTTGTCCAGTGCTTCGTCCAAGTGGCCCAAGGCTCTGAGCACACAACCTATGTTGTCATAAGTTGTGGCAGTGCTTGGATGATCCTTCCCCAGAGCGGACTCTTGAATGGCAAGACACTTGTTGTGCTGTTTCAGTGCACCAACAAAGTCACCCTTGACTCTCATGACGGCTCCAATGTTGTCGTAGGTCATAGCTGTGCTTGGATGATCTGTGCCCAATAGAACTTCTTCAATGGCAAGGCACTTCTGGTACTGCTCCAGGGCTCCATCATAGTCCCCTTTGGAGTCTAGAACAGATCCAATGTTGTTGTAGGTTGCGGCTACTTCCGGGTGGACCTTGCCATAAACGGACTCTTCAATGGCGAGACATCTTCGGTACTGCTGCAGTGCTGCATCAAAGTTACCCTTCTCATCAAGGACTGCACCAATAGAGCTGTGAGCTGTGGCTACTGCAAGATGGTACTTGCCATGGATAGCTTCTTGAATGTGGAGGCACTCCTCGTAGCTTTCGAGGGCTCTGTCAAAGTCACCCATAACCCTCAGAAGGGAGCCGATCGTGTTGCACGTTTTGGCTGTGCTTGCGTCGCCGTCACCGGCAGCGTACTTTTGCTGGATGTCCAAGCACCGTCGATACTGCTCCAGAGCTCCCTCAAAGTCGCCCTTCTTCTTAAGGACACCACCAATGATGCTGCAAGTCTTGGCTACACTTGGATGCTTGTTTCCCAGGACCGACTCTTGGATAGAAAGGCACCTCTGATACTGCTTCAGTGCTCCATCAAAGTCCTTACTGCTCTTGAGAACGGACCCAATGTTGTTGTGAGTTTTGACAGTACTGGCATGACCCTCACCCAGAAAAACCTCTTGCACCGCCAGGCACTTTTGGAAGTACTCCAAGGCCCCACCATAGTCACCCTTACTCTTCAGGATATAACCAATGTTGTTGTAGGTTGTAGCCATGCTTGGATGGTCCTGCCCAGAGACATACTCGTCGATTGCTAGGCACTTTAGGAAGTACTTCAAGGCCCCATCGTAATCACCCTTGTCGAAAAGGACAGTGCCGATGTTGTGGTAGCATCCCGCTGTGTTTGGATGGTCTTTACCAAAGACTGATTTGCGGATGGAGACACACTGCTTGTAGTGCTTCAAGGCTCCATCATAATCACCCATGTCATGCTGAAGTGCACCTATTTTGCTGCAAAGGATTGCTATATCTGCATGGTTCTTCCCCAAAAGGGACTCCCTGATCCTCAGGCACTGCTGGTAGTGCTCTAATGCCCCCTCATTCTCTCCCAAGCATTTGAGAACTCCAGCCAGATTGTTGTGGGTCTTGGCCGTACTTGCATGGTCCCTGCCCAAGAGGGACTGTTGCATGACTAAACACTTTTCGTACTGCAGCCTAGCTCCCTCATAGTCACCCTTGCAAGTAAAGAGCAACCCAATGTTTCCAAATGCTGTGGCAGTACTTGGATGATCCCCTCCCAAGATGGATTGTCTGATATCCAGACACTTTTGGCAATGCTGCAGTGCTCCATCGAAATCACCCTTGACTTTTAGGATCAAGCCAATGTTGTTGTAGGTTGTGGCAGTATCCAAGTGTTCACTGCCCAAGGTGGCCTCTTGAAGGGCAAGGCATTTCTTGTACTGCTCCAAGGCTCCATCCATGTCCCCTTTTCCCTTTAGGGTAAATCCAATATTATTGTAGGTGGTGGCAATGGTGGGATGATCACTACCAAAGATTTCTTCTTGAATGGACAGGCACATGTGAAACTGTTCCAAAGCGCCATCGTGGTCCCCTTTTTTGAAGAGCGACAAACCAATATTGCTATACGTGGTAGCCGTCCGAGCCTTGGTTGTTTTTTGCAACAGTTCCGCCGTTTCCGATCGGCGACTACTGGTGGACGAAAATAGACTCGAATGGCTGCTTCGTCGAGACAGTAAGCTGGAGTGGCTGTTTCGTCGAGAGAGGTTCATGGAACGAAAGGATTCGTCGTCCCGCCTCATGGCAATATGAAAGGAATTGTCATCCATTTGAGAGTGAACGGAATCGTTCAGGAGATAATCACTGGCGGGATGAGCCGAGTCGTCCATGCCGGGATGAAAGGAAGTGTCCATGGTAATGGCACTTTCGTCGTCGTCTTTATCTTCTTCTTTGGCCACGGCACGACGTCGTTTGTGAATATCCAGTTTGGCCGCTACCAAATCCTCTCGTGATGGAAATTCAAACCTGTACTTTGGGTTGCTCTTTTTGCTGCTGATTAACATCAACAGAAAAATCGAGGAGGTAGCAGAAGTAATTTGGTGCTTTTCGACGTTGGTCCATAGCAATTGCACTTTATTTGGGGAAGGTTCTTCTCCTTCTGGGTCTGGGTAGTAGATGAAACCATTCGGCGTTAACAATAGCTTTCCAGGCTTGGGGTCTCCCTTGAGTTTCACGTTGTTATAGGTAGAGTTGGGACGCAACGTAGACGCCCTTCTTCTTCCTTTAGTAGAACCGTTCTCAAAGACCTCTTTCGGAACCGTACTGAGAGATAAACTTCCGCTGCTGCTGGAAGCCAACACTCCCTTGTTATCCATGGGATGCAAAATCATGTTGCAATGATATTTCTCAAAGTTTGGCCTTTCGTTGTCGACTGGCCGCGATGTGGTCCTATCTATTCTGGGCTCTATCATTTCTTCCTTTCTTCCTTTTGGGGTGGTAATCATATGAAGTTAGGATAGTTTAATGCTGACACGGTCCCTGCATTCTCATACCGGTTGAGGTAGTAAAGGTAAAAGCTGTTGTTTCGTCACTTCAGATTATTATGCGTGTCGGGGATGGTCAAAAGACCACGCGTTTGCATGCATTATTATCGACTGTACTAGTACGTACTATTGTAGTCTACTACCGGTACAATTGTACCGGTACGGTAAGGCTTATCGATCGGTAATTAGACGCTCCAGACCGGGAATTAGTGGGTGCAGTTTGGTCGTAGAAAATGGTCATAGAGCGGTTAAGCCAATTAGGTGCAAAAAGTAAGCATCTGATTTCACGACTGGGCTATTAAGTAGAAACGGCTTTGCGAGCCATATTCAACTATATATGATTATTGCGTCCTTTAAAGCGCACAGGGGGAGCTCAACAGGGCATACCCCGGTGTCACTTAAAAGCGTCATCATTGGGGTGAAAATGATGGAAATTAAAGCAGCAATTGATTGCACAGGGCATGCAGACTTAGCTAATGCGGTCCTAACTTGCGGGGCACAAGTGGTTTTTGACTGACGAATTGTCATTTGTCATCTGCAGAAAAAAAGAACAAGATGAAAACAAAATCATGAAAGGAATCAAAGACAATCGGAATGCACAATGACAAATTGAATTCCAAAGCATCATGTCACAGTTGATGGCAACACCTAATGCAACACATCTGTGGTTGTCACATGCAACTGAACAATTGTCATTGACCATATGTTTGAATCACAAAGCTGGGTTGATTTTTTGAACACCCCTTTTCTGCAGGAAAGAAAATGTTTCCAAATGAATTTCTCAACTTAACAAACTCGAATGAAAAGCAATTGCAATTTGGTTTCTTTTTTGTGACATCTGCCACTGGGCACGTTTTTCACAATCATTTTTTGAAGTGAGTTATTTGCAGTAGCTTCCTCATGCATTTGTGTGTCTGATGTGTGTCTTTATCTGCTTTTCCAGCAAGAAACAGAACACAGATGCCCGGTGAGACTTTGATTGGCAACATGCGACAAAATCTTTCTGATCTTCGCTCTTTTGTTGACTTGACTCCCCGAGAGCATCCAAAATGAAAGGATGACTTACTGCTTATTTTGAAACAACTTTGAATGGCTTACGTGATACAAATAAGATGGTTTGTAGCTCCAGTGAATTGAACAAAGAATTGGTGGTTGTGGTGGTTTGATTGTTTTTGATTGTCTGGTCATCATGATCTGAACAAGACCCAAACATGCAACAGTGAGATTGACTCTTGCTGACTACTAGCTGACAATCTGGCAAGCTCAAGCTGGAGGAATCTAAAAAGATGTGTAACCCCTAATGAGTAGCTGCTCTGTGGGTCATCTCCAAATTCTTGCAGTCTCTGAATCTGCATTCAATCATCCATCCTTCTAACCTTTTCCCTAATTCGACTGCCAGTAACTAGATAGCACAGCCGCCAGTCAGTGTCAAAAAGGACAAGCGAATCATGGAACAAAGGGCAACGTCACTGCTGCTTTCTGATAACGGTTCTCTTCTTCCTGCAGAAGGAAAGATCTGCAACTCATTTTTTCAGCGAAAAACACTGTCAAGCATTTTCGCCCCTTCAATATCGATAGATGTCAATGTCAATCTTTGGTTTGGACCCAGGAAAATGAAATGCTTTGTCCCCGTCAGCGCTGTTTTTTCCTTGCTTTGCTATCTTCTTAGTGCGCATGTTTTCTTTATCCAGGTAGACGCCTTTCTACTGGCGGAGATACCACCCACGTCTGCTAGAACATTCTCGAAGAGAACACCTCTCTTCGTGGTGGCAGAACCCGAGGCGGAAACGAAGATACCAATCTCGAAAAATAATAATGACGGGGCTTTAAAACGGCTGTCTTTTAGAAAGCCGAAACAGATTGAAACGATCGAAGCCTACAAGTCGGTCGTCGTAGACGAAACCGAGCAAATCGTGGTGGTTCGTTTCTTTTCTCCAGTCTGCAAATCTTGCCAAGCGGCGGAAAAGTATTTCAAACGAATGTGTCGTGAATATCCCGACATTAAATTTGTCGAAGTTCCCGTGACCAAGAACAATGCCTATCTTCATGAAGGCCTGGGTGTTACCTCCTTTCCTTTCGGGCATATATACCACCCCGAGGCAGGTCTTGTGGAGGAGCTCAAGATCAACAAGCATGTCTTTGGAGAATTTCAACGCGTCCTACAATATTATGTGGACGGACAAGGGGAGGTAGACTATCCAGAAGAAGGTCTCTGTGAGCCTGCAGGATGTCGTGTCGACTACTGAGTATAGGGGATTTTTGGATTGAGAATACCGAAAGTACAATAGCATTGTGAAGGAGCCATAATATCATCGATACGATATCCCGCGTGTATTCGCTCCATAAGAATAAGAGATATAACAATTATTATTTGCATACTTAATAAGATACCTACTCTTTTCCACTGTTCCGAAGGGTCTGATGACTAATCATTTGTAAGATGTTGATACTTGTGTGAACCATTTGCTGATTTTGTTGGTCAAGAATTCCTCGGTTGCCAGATTCTGCTTCTTGCCTAATATTTGCCAAGCAAGTTAATACTCGGCAGGTGGATACAGCAGCGAGATAAGGCATATGGAGTCGGCAACCGGCATCTAGTGGCCATAAGTAAATGAATACACAAAAAATGTTGTAAATTAATACAGAAAAAATGGTTAAAGCATCCAATGCGCCAATGCCATGCAGGTATAGGCCGTAAACGAATACGAGGCTCCCAACAGGCACACCGTCTTGTGTTGTTCGGAAAAGACATGTCCAAAGACATGACCCGGAACACTAAAACCCAACCAGGCGGTATGGGCCAGACAAAAGTACTCGGCCAAGCCCAATTTTTTGTTGTCCGAGTCGCCATGCCAAAAATGCACCAGAGTACTAAAACAAACCGAACTGGTGAGCCAGGTAATGCCTGCCACGACAATGGGATTACTGTCGTGTTGGTCAATCGTCATGTTGGGGGATTGTTCTTTCATGGCTTTAAGCCATGTCTTGCCAAACAAGGGCCCGTACCAGAGATATCCCGTGAATTGGGCCGCCACAAATCCTACCAGTGTGGGCAAGAAAGGAAAGGTCCCCGATTGGCCCATGTCTTTGACACTCCTAAACATTATTATGCCTTCTTACTACTAGTAGTTTATTCAAGGTAATTGTTTTTGGAGTTTGCTATTCCATGGGAAGAAATAACAAGTCGAGGGATATAAATGTTGACCAAAAGATCCCTCGATCTTTCGTGATCATGGTTCAGAACTTCACCCACCCGGGCAGATATATTTCCCAACCTTGCTTGCTTGGCCGTCAAAATTAATTAATAATCTCGTCGCAATTATTGAAGTTAACCATGTCCATTAATTTGATTGATTAAAATGTTATCCCACGAATAGCTGCAGCTCTCTCTATAAGCATGAATGAATGGAAAAGTAGCCCAACATGGGAAGCAGCTGCGAGAAAATATGGGCCTGCAGCACTCCTTCAAGACTTGGACAAGGCGGCTACTCACGAGGCCAAAGATGTCATTTTGGATGCCTTGGCATTGGCCGTGAGAGCAACCGCTATGACGTATGCTCGAAATTATGCAAACGAGGTTCAAAATCCCGGTCCTCTACCCCACAATGCTGACGAATGTCCTTTGTACCAAGCGATTCAAGAAACGGGAGCGCAAATGGAAATGTTTGATGCGACGGTGGTACAATTTCTCCGTGGTTTTGTCGGTAGGTGGGGGGCTCCACTGACCTGCAAAGAAGTGGCGCTTCGGGACCAAAATATTCAAATACACCGGCATCGAGCATTTTTAAAGAAAAACAAGGATCCAGGAATAGACGCACACTTGAAAAATGCTTCTAGCAATGTTGTCAAGGAGAGCTCTGCTGAAGATGATATTCTCAAATGGAACAATCTCGAGTCTGTCGGCATTCAAGACTTGGAACTATTTCATCCCAGCTTGGGACGGAAATTAGAGGGGACGCTGATAACCGATACCTTTACACCCATGGTGGGGACGACAACCCTCCTAGAGGACAGAAATGGAGATGTCATACTCATTGCCTTGTACAATTTTTTGCCACAAGGCGTCACGGGGACTGCGGCCGAAGCCATGGCCTTTGAAAAAATTCCCCGAGGATCACACGTCCAAATTGCGGAACCCTTTTTGAAAATATTCAACAGTGGGCAGCGGGGCATCCGAATTGACAATCCACAGGATCTCCGAGTCCTGACAACGCCATCCAACCAGACTTCCTTCACGTTTGACCCATTCTTGGCCGAGCAAAAGAAAAAAGGAAATGAGCTCTTCTCCAAGGGTCTCTACCAAGCTGCTATGGAGACATATCTAGTTGGACTACGCCAGGATAGTTTCACAGCCACGCTGTTATCGAATCGGGCACAGGCATCCTGCCATTTAGATCAATATGAATTGGCCCTTGTGGATGCTGCTGCATCACTCACAATACGGCCTTTCGACAAGAAAACTTGGTCTCGATACCGAAAGGCTTTGTCACAAGTCGAGGGTGAGGGGGAAGCCTTACTCAACAATATCATTTCCAAGATGCTACAAGAGCAACCACCCCCAGTCTCCGGATCTTCGGTTGACGATCTCAAAGAATCTGGGAATGCAGCTTTCGGCAAGAAAGACTACACGCTTGCCTGCCAGTATTACTCACAAGCCCTTGGCCAGCGTCAATTATCCAGAGCTATGCTCAGCAATTGGGCCTTGTGTAGCTTGCATATGAATGCTCTTCATGATGCAATGGCTGCAAGTCTAGCTTCCTTGAGACTCGCCTGGGACGCGAAGGCTGCCTACCGTCTCGCAAAGTCAACTCTATTGCTTGGCGCACCTGACTGTGCCATCCAACTTGTAGATCACAATGACAAGAGCAACCCAAGCCGGGACACAAGAGAACTTGGCGAGACAGCTCATCTCTTCAAGGCAAGGGACGCTTTTTCGAATCCTGCCACAGCCTTCGCAGTACCTCACGAGATAATACCCAACTGGTATTCGCCAAGCATTGAGACATTTTCTGCGGGAACCGAGGGCCGCGGTGTGTGGGCCACTAAGAATTTGCAAGCGGGGCAGTGCATTTTGGTGGAGCGCCCCATCGCGTCATGTGAGTCCCCAGCGGATAAAGTCGTGTTGCCGGTAACCAAAACACAAACAGACGACGCCAGTCAATCTGCAATCAAGTCTGCCATTGTTCAACGAGCTCAGCGTGATGCTGTCCTTTCGCGTGTCGTTAGCCACTTGAGTGATGGCGCGCAAGAGATGGTTGTTGTACCCTTTGAAGACCTTCTTCTCAACCTCAATATGATACATCCGTCACTTTTTCTTCTTCCCGGTCACTTTGATTATTACATTGAATCGCCCGAGCTCGAGCCCCCGCAGCCGATATCGGCGGATAGAGTTGGGCGTATTGTAATCAATTCAGATGGTTCACAAGAGGATCAATTATCGATGGGTAAAACCACGGAGCTCTTTCCAGGGGTATCCATGTTCAATCATTCGGAGGAACCAAATTGTAGCTGGACCGGTTCACGTGATCGATGCCTTGTCATGACTATCAATGATGTCCAGGAGGGTGAGGAGCTGACAATATCATACCAACCTGACGACGAGCAAGCCAAACTCAATTGGGAGTTTTGAGCCATACAGCAATTATTATTTATGAGAAACCCCCACCAACAATCTTTCAAAATTGAATATATTTTTTCGCTTGTGGCCAAACGGTTCGCCCCGGGCTCAGAATATTCTGGTTAGGGTTAGGGTTTCACTACGTCCGAACTTGAGCGAAATAAGTCGCACACTATCATCCGAGTTGTTTCTCCTGAAAAATGCCTCCTCAACCAAGAACATGGGGGGTCACAATGACTTGCGTAACCTATTTTCCGATCCCAACTGGGATTCCTGGATTGCATACAATGTCCACTAGTAGCTAGTTTAATACCTTAGCTCAACTAGCTTGGGCGAAACAAAACGGAAACGGTCATAATTTGAGGATGATCACCGAAAACAGCACCTCCTACGATAATCTCCTTGCTCTTGGCAGCGAACCGCGTTGCGACGAGGAAGGCAACACGCATCTCGAACCGGCGCAGCTTGGCGATGACTTCAACCACGGTTTCAATGTACCCGGCCATAAGAAGGTCCATGGATCCAATCCATCTATGCACACTGCTGCTACAAGGGATGCTTCGAGCAGCACTCTCGGCAGCAACAATATCCGTCATGACAGTCCTACAAGCATTGATTGTTTGGAAAACAATCACCACAAGGAAGGATTGGACTCTTTCCTTGACGAGTACAACGCCGATGGAGTGTTGGAATCTCAACAAGAGACAATTGAGTTCATTAACAGCCACGAACTGTCTCGATCGGCTCCCAAGATGATTCGTTCTCCAAAATTTTCGCCCTTGTCGTCGACGTCCAAGACGGTGCATTCCAATGCTGCCCAACAAGCTGACTTGTTGGCCTTCACCGACGCCATGGACACTCCTAACGAGGAATCCACAGGAAAGGAGCACGAGCCGTTCCTCGAGGAAATGGAAGGTGGTATGGGACAGTCGACGCCGCACTGTACGGTTGCTGCACTGAGCCTCGATGACGGCCCGCCGAAGCACCTGTGGGTGCCTCCTCTGACCCCCAAACGCCAATCGGCTCGGAAGTCGGTTCGGAGCCTGAGCCCCAAGCGCCCACCGACGAGAGAGAAACTCTCAGCGTACAGCCTGAGTCCCAAACGTCAGTCGGCTCGCAGGCTCGAGGCGATGAAAGTACGTCCAATCCCGACTCACAAAGCATCCACTGCATGCAGCCGTCTCGCTGCACCCGTGTCTCCCGCCAGGTCCTCGCATACTCTTCATAGCATCGACGAGGAAAGTTTGGCCTCCGTCTCTATGGGATCGCTGCGCTCATTTGTCATCATGGAAGATAACCTCACAAGAATGGACTCCATCAAGTCTCTCGACGACTGGGGCGGCGCGTGTTCTCCGTTGCTTCTCTCTCCCAAGACAGCCCCAAATACAGAATCTGAAGCTAGCGATGACGACGTGGACATATTTTCCTATCACACACACCCCGTTCAAAGCTTTCGACAAGATTTCCGACACTCCAAGAATTCCAGCTTGGTGACATCGCAACGAAGTATCGGTTCCTTTCTGTCTTTTGGGTCGAAAGCTTCGAAGTCGTCCACAAGGCCCTTCAAGAGCTTTCGCAAGTCAGTGGGGACTTTATTGCCGTCTACTGGACATGGAAGTACCACGCACCAGGGAAACGCGTATATGTCGATTCGCCAGACCGTTCGAGACGCGCTACCTACAATCATGAAGAGTGGCGTGAATATGCACCTCTCCGACCACGAATATTCTTTGATTGAAGAGTCCTTGAAAAAGAACTTTTTGTTCAAGAAACTATGCCCCAAGTCGCTACATGCGCTTGTTATGGCTTTTGAACGGACGGAAGCCGTCAAGGATGAGATCATTATTCAGCAAGGAGATACTTGCGAGGATGACTCTTACGTGTACGTGATTGCTGAGGGCGTGGCGTCTGTTCTTGTGGACGGCAAGCAGGTCCCTCCTCCGTACGGGTCCCTTGCCCCCAAATGTATCTTTGGAGAGCTTGGAGTACTTTATAAAGCAAACAGGGCAGCCACAATCAAGATCAAGACCGACTACGCAGTCCTTTTCCGGGCTAGCGGCGAGGCTTTCACGAAGGCATTTGACATGAAACCCACAAACGACACGGCCGAAGACGTGGAAGATGATCTACTTGAAATCGATGAAGCCATTAACCAGCTCTGTGGGACCAAGAGTCTCCACCAAGGAGGCGACATTTTTCTCCAGTACAAGCTAGGTCGAGGCTGGCTCTGGGCGCAGTGGAGTGGTACAGTTCTGGAGCAGAGTTTGCTAACAAGCCTTTTCGCCATGTTCATATCTTTGCTGCTTGTTGTCTTCATACAAGTATTTGCAGAGCCGACCTGGTCGCTAGGAATGCCCCCGGATGAAGATCACCCGTGGATCCAGCGTCTCAGTATGATCAATAAACTTTGGACATACATGCAAATATCAACGATCTTTACGCTGACTTTTTATGTTTCTCAGGCGTACGCGTTCTGGGCGAGCATCGTCGGCGTTGTGAGAAAAGTCCAAGGTACGATCGCCGATTTCAATGTGTTGGTGGCAACCTGTGCAGAACGGAATAAAGATGGATCATTCACTGTCGGAGCCGAGGCTATGCTGGATGATATCAGTTCGTCTACTCGACTGTGGCACGCCCTGATGTGGGCATCCAATGCTCGACGCTTCAAATCAGTCGCCACGCCCACTGGTTTGGGGCGGCTTGCGCACAGAGGAATCATGACACACAAGCAGCTCCATGTGCTCCAGAGTCTTGAGACAGACAGCCACACTAAGTATAATGCATTCTTGGAATGGATGATGATACGAGCTTATGCCGGTATCGAAGCAGGAGATCTTCGCGACTGTGGGTCCTTGACGCATTTGCTCTTGTCAACTATGTGTGGTCTGCGCGCCTTGTCTGCTACAATCGGAGATAGTGCGAAGAGCCGTATGGTAAGCAGAAAGATCGCTGCCAAGATCGTCTCGGCAATGACAAGGATATCCACTCACTCACAAATGCCTTACTCTCTAGCCCCTTGCATATACTCATTTCGTCCAAATCCTTTGTGACACCTTCATCTTGATTTCCCCCTTTGCCCTCTACCCCGAATTAGGAGTTTATTCCATCTTTTGCGTTGGTCTCATCACATTGTTTTACTCCGGCCTGCTTGATCTCGCCAAGATTTTCCTTGACCCCTTTGACAATCAAAACTTCAAGAAGACTGCGATCAACTTAGGTATGGACCTTGGTGTGTTGACCAGAGAGTCCAATGCTGGCTCCACCATTTTCAAAGCATCAGCAACAAAGCTGCCCTTTGAGCATACCGTCGCAGCGTTTTGAAAAAACGCTCTCTTCAAGGGAACAGGATAAAACATCAATCTATGGCAGCACCCGACCAGTGTGGGTAGAAAATATAACAATAACTAATAGTAGACAGAAAAACGTGGTAGAGAAATGGTGTCACGTCGCAGAACACAGGCCTCGTCAACAGGACTGTTCATATTTATGTGCTCTCACTAGTAGCATTGGCTGGATGCAATTCGTCTAGTGCTTGATATTACTTGTGATTGGCTTTATTATTTATTTTCAAATCAAATTCTCTTGCGTAAATATATATCGTAATTGTAATTCGTAGACTTCTATGCTTGCCGGCAGTTTCATATGAAATCCCATGTGCCTTTCTTTGTTCTTCTTCCTAGTGACATTGTCCACGGCCCCTTTCGTGCACCAAATAATTCATCACCATGATGGTAGCACAATCCCGGAGTTTTAAGCTCCCTAATCACGGCGGCGCTTGCCACAGTTGCGTGCAGGGGCAGTGCGTGCAGGAGGTGGGTTCTCCTGGTTGCCAACAGGAGCAATATTCTCCTCGTTGACATGGTGTGGGCGACGCGGTAACAAGAGAGCCCCATCGCTATTGTTCCCATTGTGGACGCGGTTCGCTAGCAAAGAGCGCTGATCCACAGGTTGGACCTGCCCACCTTCTCGAAGGAGTGCGGCCCACATTTGGTCCCGGTTGGCCGCTCGTTCCTGAATGTATTCCATTGTGCGTCTGTTGCTTTCCGCCTACGAAAATGGATTGAATGTGTCAGCAAGCTGGAAGGCTCAGAAACGAAACAAGAACAAGTCATTGGTTGGTTGCTACTTACAAGGTCGAGAAGCAGCTGGGTGTCCTCGACATCAAGATCCTGCTGGCGTTGCATAAGGCTAATCAGGTAGTCTTGCATTGTGGTTTCGTACTCGCCAGTCATCTGCGGAGTGGAGACAACGAAGAAGAAATGGGAGCAATTGAGTAACGCCAAGACCTTACTCCAAGCAAAACACGACTTTCTCTCCAGGGAAAGGCGATTCGAAGTTTGCACGGAAAGAAGAACCGATGATTAATACGATCATTGATACAAGAACCGGTCATTAATGCGATGACTTCCGATGCTCCGGCCCACTTTTCAAGCGAGGTCTTTGGAACCGCTTCATTGTTTTTGTAGGCAGGCAGTCGACTTGCTCTTGCTCGATTTGCAACAAATTCTGTCTCCCTCGGAGATAGCTGAGTTGAAGGGAGGTTGTAAGAGGGTGGAATTCCAATGAAAACCACGAGCGCTAGTGTGCTCAACTTGCATTGATTTCAATCGAAGGATGCGATTTTCGATTCTTCGAAGTACCTCAGAACATTCAAATTACGTCAAAGTGATTATGTATCTAAAGTTCCACCACCAGCCTAGTCACATGGATTTTTAGTGGTTAGCACCACATCTGGGTTCGATTCCTGGAATGACTCTTTTCGCAATTCTCACTCGGCGTTAAACTTTCGTCGTTGGTCGAAGTACGGCTTTGCAATTCCTGTTTAGCTCTCATGCTACAGGGCCAAGACGAGGAGGTATGCTTTTTGTTATCGATTGATTGTGTGTTGTTTGCTGATCCATTTTCTTCCCTTCCAATGCGGAGTAAGTAAAAAAAACGGCTTGTTATTTTGTACATGTTTGGAAAACCCGCTTTGTTTTGTACTTCTTTGAATTTCCTGTTCTCTTCAAAGCTGCAGGTGCCGCTTGTGTCTATGTCTTTTCTTCTTCAAGTGCAATGGGACCCTCCATGTTTGCTGCGTGCAAAGAGTCCAAGGATGATGAGGTTCAACGCATGCAACGTTGGAAGTCGATCGCACCGATTAATAGTGGGGTGTGGTTGCCCCGGTGTCCCCACTGGAATAATACAGTAAATGGTAATATTAGGTGAACTTGGCATTGGCAAAAAACATTGCTGGTAAACTTTGAATAAGGCTGGACGAGAGCCATTTCAATTAGTACCCCGTTCAATCGTTGTACCACGATGTGAAAGTATTTTGCCGTTAGAACTATGCTTTAGAGAGGCTTGTGCTTTCGATTGCTAGTCAGCTAGCTAGTGATGTGGATAAAATCAACATTCAATAAAGGCAAAAATGTTTATTATAAAGAAAAATTACTATATCACTCAAAAGCTTTATACAGTAATACGAGTGAATGTTTCAGGCACAGGGAGGCCCAACGTTTCTTGTTGTGCTGCCACTGCTACTTCGAGAATGACCAACATTGGTGTCGTGACGGCAGGTACGATCCAAGCCGTGGGTAACAGTAACTGTCCTCAATCCAAAGCTTCTCAGGGTAGGTTTTGCCCAAGAAAGTGCATTCTTATCGCCACGAAGAGCCCGAGGAAATGCGCATTCTGGGAGAAGGTGGTTGGATGCTGCATCTTCCTTTTCGTCATCAAGGGCCGACAAATTAGCGTCGCTGTCAACACGTCGCGGCATTTTTGGTGCGCTCACCACTTCGCGACGTGGCATTCTTGGAGGGCATGATGTTCTTGAATCAGTGCAACCGATATCGCTGCCCCACCTGTCCGAGTTGCGAGTGATAAGAGTTGGGGAGACGTTGTCATCCGCTTCTTTGGCTGCTGTGTGCTGACAGTTGCAGGAGCATGAGTGCAAGCTGTTGCTTTGGCTGTGGTCATCTTCGCTATTAGTTTGATACAATGATGGAGATGATGTCGATGAGGTAGACGACAACGGGGTATCGTCGACGACAATGCAGATGAATTCGGGGACCATATTTGCTTTGTTGTTATGTTTGGGCTATGTTGCTGAAATTGTGAGACAAAATAATGAGCACTGAGAACGCACTGTGGTGGAAAGCAGCTAAAATTAATTGGGAAGGAGGAGCTATCGTACGAAAATTCTGTTGTTCGTCGGCAATAGCTGTTCTTCATCAGATGCTTCTTGCTTGAGTAAGTGGGGCATGTTCATTTTGTTCTTTGGCAACCCATGAGTTTTATTGGAAGGACTCTCTTAAGTCTGCACTACCCCGCCTGTTCTGAGCGACTCAGTACGTACTACGTACAGTATATGGGTAGTTGGTCTACTACAGTCTACAGTAGCTAATAGTACCCACCACGACACTTTAATTATGTCAATGGCTCACTGCGTTCTCTCTTGTCCCGGCGAATTTTGGCTACTGAGTAATTTTTATACTACAGTACTTCACCACTCAGAGTATGAACCCCAGGAAGGGAGCGAGGAATCTCAAGGTCGAATTTCGGGCCTTTTTACAAGATCGTTCTAGCTTCTTCTTTTTAGTTGCACACCCGTCTTTTGTAAACTACTCAGTAACAGTCTTTTAGCATGATAAAAAAGACATCGTCACTTGTAATTGGTCCCTGCTGTGATTCTCTGCTTTCCTGCAGTTGCGAAAAAGAATGTTCCACAAAGGGGCGGGTTCGGAATTCATCATCGGAATTCATCATGAGGGATTGACGGAGCCAATAAAATCGGACTGAAGATTTTTTTCGGTTAGTTGTAACCACTAACCACTTAAGCAGCCCAATTTTCCCAAATCAAAAGAAAAGCGATTAAAAATGGTCCCGTTTTCGCGATAGAGAAGCAATACTGTAGTCCCGATTACCCTTTTGAGAGAAGCATCCGGCACCAGAAGCCTTCTTACTCATGTTGGTGAACTCATCAGCGCCTTCTCTCACCAAGCCATGTGCAATTTAACCTACAAAATGGAAATCGTTTTGCTTTGTTTCTTTTCCTTGTAAGAGATGCGTCCTCGCTGGGGCTTCAACAGTAGTACTGTAGTATTCACACTGCTAGCTAACTGCCGGCAGTAGCAAACGATAAACACAACGTAATAGGTACTCTAGCTAGCTATGACGCGCTGCTATTACCGAATTCGCAGTTCACTACTGCTGGCAACCCCAAGGAAACCTCCGGTACTGCTGACTCGGGCCGGGAAGCCTGTTTTTACTGTCACACAAGAATCCAATGAGAAGCATTCTCATACACGAATTTAATAAGAAGCATTCTCTCACCAAGCTATGCCCAGTGCCAGTGGACAGAATGGAACTAGATGGCTTGAGTGCTTGGCGTCCCTTCCAAGTGGTTCCTCGCTGACTCACTCTACATGTACTACTCAAGCTAGTAAGTCCAGTAGAGACCATGCAAGTGGTCCTGGTCCTTGTATGTCTTGTCGCGGGTCATGCGACATACTACCGTAATGATGAGCCGGCGGGACGGGCCCTTGCCATGCTTTTTGGCCGGAGCAGGTGGGTCGGATAGGAAGATTGTCAGCGACTGCTTTGTCGGTTGTATAGGAACTGAAGCGATGAACTTTTTTGGAAAAATGCGAAGGGTGTCCGTGATAAATGATACCTGCAGTGTCTTGGCTGGTGGGAGCGGAGATCAGTGTGCTAGTAGGAGATTACAAAGTCGTGATTTTTTTCAAGACACTGTAGGTAGAAGCGCAAGATCAAAAGGTTAAAAAGAAGCAACTTGGCAACCAAACTAAAGTATAACACGATCGATCATTTTGGTGAGCTCGGTTGAATCTTCGTTTGGTGTCGAGCTAGATCCTGGGGAAGCTTGAAACTGCTATTCTTCCACCGGGTTGATCCTGCATTGGCTTCTCGGATCAAAACTCCCAAATCCATAAAGATAGAATTCTCGCAAAAGTTCTCGTTGTTCAGCGGATCCAAAAATATCTTGGCCAAATTCAAAAAACCTGTGTAGGAAAGGGTAATGATACCCACAGCAATCACAGAATATTCCTTCAACTCCGAATACAGTGCCACCGGTGCAATCACCACGAAGGTGTCCACCAAGATCTGAACAAGGTGCGTATATGCCAACGGTGTCCTACCCGCCAGCTTGTCCGAAATGGCCACATAGGCTCCCCGGATCTCGGTCGTTTGTTTTAGAAATTGAGCCCTGGTGGCGGGGTCACTTTTCAAGATGCCGTCGTCCATGCCTTGATTCACCCGGATCATCATCCACTGCAAAGGAGCCGTTTCCAATTGGTCGGTGGGCACATCCAAATCATTTAATACCTCTAGTTGTGACATGGTAATAAGACCCCGGCTTTCCATCCGATCAGCAACATAGAAAAGCGCTTGGCGACACTGGCCCACATGAGGATATGAAACAACCGGCTGTACTCGCCCACGTCGTCCAACAATTCTTCCGATTCGTCTGGCAGCGTTCCATCCGGATTGCGCTTTACATTGGTAGCCAATAATAAATGATAATCATTCAATCGTCCTTGAATTTGCCGACCCAGATCGTACACATGACTCCAAAAAGCATAGGCTTGATTGAGGAAAAAGGTCAAGACAAAAATGGTAAGGTTCCTTTGATAGCTCCAGATTTGATCGATGGCCGACAAGCGTTCCATAAAGTCTTCCTTGTTGGTGACAAATGTCTCGGTCGTCATGCCGCTGATATTTTCCCCCATAAAGAAGGGGTCGCCCGTAACATATTTGGCATAGAAAATAAAAACCACGCACGCAAGCATATTGAACAGAGTGGCTTTGAGACTAATCTTGAGAACCGTCCCAGAATACTGTTGCCACAACCAAACTCGTTCGGGTTGGTAGGTTGGGATGATATCACCACCATACAAAGGTTCCGTTCCGATCACTTGATTAATGGCGGCATCAATTTCCTTCATGCTCACCAAGGTTTCTGTTGGTTTGTTCAAGAGATCCAAAAAGGTCTCGCCATAAATGCGATAGATGGTGGCACCCGTCGGAGGAGACTTGGCCGACACAGTGGCAGCTCGTGGTTTGTTGTAAAAGACGCCCAATTCCCCAAAGATTTGACCTCCCTTAATCGCCACGGGAGACTGGACGCCATCCACCGTTGCCGTGCACTGACTCCCCTCGCCAACCAAATAAACATAATAATCATCCATGTTGGGATCGCCTTGTTCGCAAATGATATCCCCAGGAAGAGCCGTGAACTTTTCAAAGGCGTCGATTAATTTGTCTTCTGTTTCGTCGGGTAGATTCTGAAAGAGGGCCTTCTTTTGCAGAGACTCCAAGATAAAGTCTTCTTCTTCGCTTGTTTTGACAGTAGTCACATCAGGCGTTACTATGGTTGCCTGAACCGTGTTTCCACTGAAAACGTTGCCATGATTCCGGTATCTGTTTTTGATGATGGGGGGTGTCGAAAAAGCAGTGGCGCCGTGTGGAACAGAAGCAGCAAGAGCAAGGGCAGGGACTAGAGAGAATAGATGAGCAGTGTTCCATGATGAATTTAATAAATTTGTAGTCATCTTATTACAGTAGACTACTTTAATTTATACTGGTGGCAATGGATCATTAATTCCATTGAGTGTCAGGACTTGGTTTTTCAAAAAAAGTCGGCTCATCAAAGTTTTGAAAAATTTGAATTTTGAATTCAATCGACCCTTCCGATGACGGCCTCGGACGCACACAAATTCTACTATGATTGGACGCACATAAAAATTCCAAAACATGAGAATAATAGGACCGGGTGGGTCAATGAATTTTCGACGGCGTTCGCAATAATTGCAACAGCAGATGTTATTGATGCACCCCCATGGTCGATGCCTGTGTGTGTTGTTCAGGATCGGAAGTTTCCTGTTGTTCAATTCAAGGGTGCTGTTTTTGAGAAGGAGAATTAAAAACATACTTACTTTGAAGTACTGTAGCTCACTCCGCCAACAGATTGAAGCCAACTGCCACTGCTTGAAGTTCGTTGGTGATTGAACGTCCGCATAAACAGGCACACTGACCCAATACAACCAGCAATGAATAAGAAGGCACACTCAGCTGGCCCACTTTAGCAGCACACTTTTTGGCAACCCTCCTACGTACATGTACTCAAACCTATCCGTTTGTTCACCTCCATTTTCACGCCACCCACTACGTCGTATTTCCTGCTGCAGACAAGAATTAATAATTCTCCACTTTTCACCTTTGTGTATTACAGCTCTATCCATCGAGCCAGATAATAAATATAGTAAGCAGAAAGAAAAGATATTCAGCCACAATGCCTCAAGACAACGTCCCTCCAACCCCTGAAGAAGAAGCAGAGGTGCCATTCGCGCCCGAGCCAACACCAGCTACAAAATCTAACACGAAGAATGCCGACACCGCGGCGGCTGCTTCTTCTATTCCGCATAAAGATTCCAACGGCGAGGAAGACTTTGCCGCAAGCCTCTTGGACCTACTCGGCCCTGCCTACGCGCGACACGCTCAATTCTGGAAGGGCTGCTTCTGGAGCTCGATCCCCCAAGGCGTCGTGTTGGCCTTTGTTCTCTTGGGGTTTAAAAACTTGTACGACTGGTTGGCCAAGATCACATGGTTGACGCACGAATACGAAGAAGCCTTGGAATTTATTCCCGATCTGGAGAATATGATCCAGACATTTACGGAGCTTCCTTTTGCAAATTTACTTGAAGGTGCTCTCACTGAAGCTGTCGCTGAAGGTGGTGGACATGGAGAATTCGAACGAGACTCTCATGTTGTGGATATTCTAAAATTGGGCAACGGAGAGTGGTGGTATGTGGGCCTCCTCGCCGCGGCCGGTCTCGGTGTGGGCCTCATCAAGACCGTATGGACGCTCTTGGTACCCACCGAGCATGCCTATCCCCAAAAGATGCCTGGTTTCATCTACGATGTTAGAGAATTGAGAGCACACAGTGTGTATCTGCCCATTCCCGTGCTCCTTTGTTCGGCCATTTCGATTGGTTGTGGAGCGTCCTGTGGTCCAGAAGCACCGTTGGGAACTACTGGGACAGCACTCGGTCAAATTCTGGCTGCTCGGTGGCGTGTGGGTCGTCATGAAGCAGTTTCTGCCAACAAAGCTGACAAGGAAGAGAAGGCGGATAGCAACGACAAGGAGAGCAGCCCTGAAGCTAAGAAACCATCCTTCTTCTCCACTCTACTACCCGACTTTTCCAACGATCGCGAGTATTGCGTCATGGACGGCATTTCTGCGGCTTTTGGCGCCCTCTTTCCATCGCAGTACCTCGGGCCCATGCTAGTGATCGAACTGGGCGGTCACTGGGGTCCGGGCGGAAAGCTGTCTTTGACGGAAACCGTGGCTCGTACCGGTCTGTCGGCTTCTATTTCCTACACTATTTTCGTCACGCTAGCCGACAAGACATTGCTCGAACAGATTCCTTTACCAGCAGCGGCCTACGACCTCCTTCCCAAAGTCGACCCAATCGAAATGTTGCAAGGAGCACTCTTGGGTATCATTTGTGGACTCGTTGGATGTTTGGGTCTGGTGATTGTAGGAGTTGGCCGGGCCATTGGCGATAAGGTCTGGGCCATGCTCGATAGTGTTGGGGATCGGGTAGGACTGAAAAATGCCACGGGTATCAGTCTCGGCCTGTTGTTGACGCCCGTGGTTGGAGGCGCCCTCGTCGGTCTCCTCTGCGTCGCTGCGCCCTTGATTCTCTCGGACGGAGGCGAACAACTTGGAGCTGTCATTTCCTTGGGCAAAGTACTTGGCTCTGGTACGCTTGTTGTTACGGGCTTGCTGAAACTCTTGGCGGTTTCCATTTCGCTGGGGTTTGGATTTGTGGGTGGTCCAGTCTTTCCGTTCATCTTTACCGGTATCTGTGTTGGTACCGTGGCCCACTTGCTGTTTGAAGATTCCATGAATATTCTGGTCAGTGTTCCAGCATGTATGGTCGCAGTGCCTTGTGCCTTTGTCCCCGCCGTTTTTACCTTTACAACATTGGCGAGCATGGTGCTCGCGCTAGGTGGAGCCGCAACGTCGCCGGTCTTTTTTGCGTGTTTTTGTTCGTATACGACCGTGTGTGGTTTTGGCATTGTTCAGGATTTCGTTGTAAAGAAGATGGGAAAAGGAAATGGTGGAGACAACAAAGAGGGTGGCAATGGTTAAGACGAACGATTCAATCCATGGTGAAAGAAATGTGAAGTGGCAGATGTGTTATGTAGAACAGAGCTCGATGGACAAGTGCCAGGCGCTCCTGAAACTCAAATGTTCAGGGTTCAGGATGAGCTCCACACGAATGATGTAAATGATGATCAATGAATATTAAGAGGCTGCCCAAACAATAGAATTCTAACATTTCAGATTGGCAAATGTAAATACATGGATAAATTGATAAAATTGTTTTGGCCTTCTCTACATTCGATTTGACCTGACCTCATCAGAATCGAAGAGGCCATTGTTACTGACTAGCTTTGTCCAGTAAGTTTAAATTGGCTGACACAAGAAAAAGTGATCAATTGCGCCAAATTAGCTGTTTTAGAGTAACAATTCAAACAAAAGAAGCCACATTCAAACAAAGTGATCAAATTTGGCCTTGGGCCATCATTTGGGCCCAAGTGGTTTGGACGGGCTCCAAGAGAGCAGCACAGCTGACAGAACACCGGGTCCACTGAAATTGTACGGTGCAGAGGTTGTGGTAGCTACAGCAATAGCAGTAGTGTTGGTACTAGCTTCTACTAGCAAGAGCTAATTAAGTAGGTGCAGTAGAGCTCGTTACTAGCTAGCTAGATAGATGATGCACTGTTGTAGCTGAAATTTGTGACATGCATACAATTGAAGGCATTGAGATTCCGGCCTCGCACGCACACAGGTTCCAATCTGATTGGACGCACGTCAATTCAAACCCCAAACCAAAAGAATACTATGACCGGGTTAACTCCAAATCATGGCCATCAATGAATCAATCAAATGACGTGGCTTCTTGGAGCTCGTTTTGGTTCGTGTTGAGCCAATCAAATCAATCAATGAATCTTTCGACGGCGTCCGTGACAGATGTTAGATTTTGCTGCAGCAACAGGGTGCGTGTTCAGGATTTTCTTTGCGAATTGAATTGCCGATCCATCAAGGGTAGTCAGCGAGCGACCACCACGATGACAAGGGTCGCTTCTTCGAAGAAGCACTTCTAAAACCTACCGTTTCTCACGCTTCAATACAACTTTCTAACATTCCAATAGTAGTACTAGTAGCTAGTAGTACGTACCAGCAACACAATCGACCAGCACGCTGTCTCTCGTCTACATACAGTGACTACTCGTACGGACGAGGTCCACTATCCCTTGAATGCAGCTGTTCGATACAGGGGAAAAGAAACACTGAGTAACGGCAGCACCTTCGCAACCTAATAGCTAGCTAACTACACACAAGGCCAGAGAACGAGAACACTGAAAAGGGAGTGGTAGAGCAACGCAATAGTGGAATTCATCTACTAGTAGAACCAAACATGACAACCGACGCAGCAATGAAATTCAGAACAGTCGTAGCATCACCACCGCCACCAGCGGCCGACTCTTCGTTCGTCAAAATGAGACGCAAGAGAAGACGAACACCTAGCAGCAGTAGCAGCAGTAGTAGTCTGTCTGGTTCTTGGCGCGTGCTCTTGGTCGTTGCTGCTACCGCCGCATGGAGCACACAACCAGAAGAATCCAAGTTTGGTGTAAACGCCTTTGCACCGACAAGCGTAAGAACCACAACCCTTTCACGGCTGCAGGCTGTCAGCACGACCAGGCGAAGAAACGAACCGCCCGTAGTAGTACAGCCCGAATTCGACGTCTTGGAAACACTGTGGGTGGGTCCCATTGACAAGATCGACAACGATAACAGCAATGGATTGTGGAATCCTTCCAACAAAGAAAAGGGCAGTTTGGACGAGGAACAAGATGGCGCTGTCACGGCAGAAGCATGCCTCGACGTCGACGACGACCAGGAGTTATCCAAGAGTCAGTTACCGCCGTGGCTCCAGCGCTACTATCAAAAAGACCAGGTACTTCTAGCAGAAGAAGAAGAAGGGGCTTCTTCCAGTACTGGTAGTTTTCCGACAAAAGAGCTCCAAGCTCTCCAAACGACGTTGGCCAGGAATGGATTTTCCCCACACGACGTTCACGAAGTATTGGAAACGATGGCCTTTTACTGTGCCGCCAGTGGTGAGGAGTCTTCCTCGGCTGCTACTGCAGCAACCGCCAAAACAACAACCAACAACAACAACCACAAACCAGTCGAATTTGCAACCACCGTCGATACGTCGCTCTTGTTGGGAATGATTGATTTTGTCCAACTCATTTTGGCAGAACAAAATCATTTTGAAGAGCATTGTGACAAAGTCGATGTTGTCCATGAGGACACTACCAACGCTGTTGACCCTTCTACTACGACTGGACCCACCAAGAAGAACATGCATCGTGACGTCTTTGCTAGCAAGCCAGTGATTTTGGCGGGAATTGTCCATTATGCAGAGTGTGTGGCAGCCCGACAAGAAGGAATCTATGACTGGTTTGCCGTGGGGCAGTCTTTGCAACGGTTGTCATCCAGCCAGGCCAAGAGACCGGCTTTTGCTCCCTCCTCGTCTGCAGCAGCAGCCATCAGCGGTGGTGCCGTGGATACGACCACCAAATCCCAAGACGACACGTCCCTTGCTACCACAGATTCATCTTCTTCGTCTCTGACTCCACCTCTACCTGCCACGGCCCAACAAATTGCATCGTCGGCGGCTACCATTAAACGAGCCGAAATCCTAGCTGCGACCATCATGGGAGTGGGCAGTTCGCGTCGTCTTTCCCAAACCGAAGCCGATGGCTTACGAGGACTCTTGTTGAGCAGTATGGACGATTGGAGGGCCTTGGCCTTGCGTTGTATCGCCAGTTTGTTTCGACTCGAAAACATTCTGGCACAACAACAGTCGCAACAGCACGCTGACGCGGGGACTTATTCACCACTCTTGTTGCCGGGATTGCGGTCTCCCGAAGTGGTCCATACCGCTCAAGAAGCCATTATGGTCTATGCCACTTTGGCACAACGATTGGGAATGCATCAACTCAAAGCCAAGATTGAAGAACGGGCCTTTCGAATCTTGTATCAACGGCAATATCGCGCCGTCTCGTCGGTTTACCAACAAAATGAAGGTGCCATGTACGCCATTCGAGGGTACCTCGTCAAACGGATTGATGCCTTGCTTCGCAGCGATGACTCCTTAATGGCACACATTGAGGATATACAAATCAGTAGTCGCGTCAAGGAACCCTACAGTTTTTGGAGAAAATGCTCAAAACAAAGGCCAAACAACGCAAGACAACGTCCGCGGCGGCAGTGCCATCGTCGTTGCCTCGGTTGCCAGAGAAATCATCGGCGACCGCTGCGCCCTTGCACTCGTCCTCATCGACGACTCCACCAACAAGGGACAGCAGCAACGTCAGCACCACTTCGACATCGAATCTGTCCTTGGACCAAGTCCAGGATGGAATTGCTTTGCGGATCATTTTGAAAGCCAAAACGTCCCCCAACGAATCGGAAGACACGACCCGAGCCAGAGAACGCCTCTTGTGCTACTACGTGCAGCATTTGATTCAGCAACAGTGGCCCGTCTTGAATGGCAATGAAGATCGCGTCAAGGATTATATTCGCTTTCCCAAACCAAACGGCTATCAGAGTTTGCACTATACGGCATCTCTGACTTATCATACCGGTCAAGAATTTCCGTTTGAAGTGCAAGTGAGAAGCGAAGAGATGCATCGGATTGCGGAATACGGCGTCGCTGCCCATTGGGATTACAAGTTGGCCACCAAAGCTGTCGCCACGACAACCACAGCAGGCGGGGACCAAGCCGAGGATGCGACACCAACTCTGGATCTCGAAACGTTGCCCGTTCCTGTGATTGATGCAGATGTGGAAAAAGTAGAAACTACGACGACTACCGAGCCCGAATATACTAGTAGCGCCGAAAAGGGGCAAGCTGACAACGTAGACAAGCCGGCTGAGCTAGTGCAAGATGAAGTTGTGTCGAGCCGTTTCACGCCTGGCTCGTTGGTGGTGAACGAACGTCTGCTGTCAACCTTGAGCTACAAGCATGGATCTGCTGTGGAAACAAAGGAGAGTAACAAGGAAGGCTCCCCAACGGCGTCCGGCAAGACGAGCAAGCAGCTCGACTACATTGATGCACTTGTCACTGCGCGACAAAGTCTAGTGCGAGATCGAGTGTACGTCTTTGTGGCAGGTGCAGCCTCCCTGACCATGGAACAGGGGCAGTTGGTGATCCTGGACTCGGGATCCTCCATACGTGACGCTCTCGACCATATGAAAGAGAGCTCGCCCGAATTGGTGTCTCGTCACTTAAACGACAATGATGATGATTGTGACAATGGTGACAATGACAAATCCGTTCAACCCGAAAAGGAGCCTACGGCAACGGCGACTTGTCGCATGGAACCGCGTGTGTGGAAGAATGGGCAACTTGCCGGAATGGAGGAGACCATTCGCAATGGCGATGTTCTCCTTTTAGAACTTTAGGTATAGGGTTGGTGACCCCCCCCCTTGCAATTCTCGAATGGGCCACCACTCTGCTATGTATTACTTATTTTAGATTATTTATATCAACTAGCTACTGTACCACAACGTCTGCACCACCTACTACTCACTCAAAGCACAGTACATAGCATGTACGCAAGGAGAAGACTACTTCCGCTAGATCGGGAATTCTCCGGGTAAACCAAAATGAAACAAATGTACACTATTATCATCTTTATTTAGTTTAATAGGGTATTAAGCGTCCATCCGGATACAAATGGCATCGAATGGGAATGGCATTGCGAGGACGAACTTCGGGAGTCGTTGCCATGAGTGCCGCTCGAATCACATTGTAATGACCTACCACGGCCATGATTTGTTCGGGGCGTTCGGTGGCCAAAAATTGAAAAATATGCTGCATGCGTTCCGATTTTGGGACATGGGCGCTGTGTCCGTCGGTTTCGTGTTTAGGTGGCCAATGAGTAGGTTGCAATGTGGTGGCGTCGATTCGTGTAGAGGAATGGTCGTGGAGTGTCTGTCCATGTTTGGTAGAAATACACTTGAGTACCTTAGCCATGTCCCCACGAGGAATATTTTCGGGTATGGAAGAGCCAATTTCTCGTAAACCGTAATGGACCAAAATGGGAGGCGCATCTTGGATGAGATTCGTAACAGTAGCGTTGCACGTGTGTCGGTTGTGAAATCCCAACACGGCTGTTTCCAGGGCTCTTGTGAGGGGAGAGGACACGACCAATTCAATCATCGACATCGAAGCGTCTTCTTCCAATGGTTGCAATAAGGAAGGAATTTGTTGTGCCTCTTGGGTGCCCTTTTTGGACAAGCCACAATCGATCAGTGACACGTCACGCTTTCGATCGATGCCGTGTTGTTTGGCTGTTTGTCCCAACGATTGTCCATGACGAATCATATACACAGTCTTGACGGCAGCAGTAGCACTAGAAGCTGCAGCCGTCGCCGTTTCTTGCCGCTCCTCTTTGGTTGGCTTCTTTTTGTGGTGTTTACTGGAAGGCGGCATATTGTTGTATGGCGGAATAGTATTATTGTCTCTTGGAAAAGTAATCACGATGAGCAGCGAAAGGAAACACAAGAAGGAGCAACAACCTCTGGGATGATGAAAAGGGCGTCTATTGCTTCCGCAACCAGCATTTCTTTGAAACCTGCGCTTCAACCCAATCCACAGCACACGTGGTCTCGTCTACTTGTAGAATCTGAAAATTGATTCTAATGGTTTAATTATTCATAAGAATGATTTCCTCCCAGAGAGGCCAAAAATAATCATCTGCTACTCTGTCTGTGTTGCTTCATGCATTGAAAGATCGAGACGTGCTGCGCCAAAGGATGATGAGGCTTGATACAGACTAATTTCTCGCCAGTCGGCAACAGCAGAGCTCTCATAGTCTTTTGAGTCTTCCTCTGAGATTCTCACCTTTTTCAACTTGAATCCACCAAGGGTGTGAGCCCTCAACAGTGGAGCTGGTGACCTCTGCAATGTTACCACTTGGATGCACAATTTCCCACTTTGGCCCCCCAAGCTTTGAAAATGAAACAAAGTCGGCATGCACATTGAAGTCATGGTTGTCTGTCCCACAAGTTGTCATTGTGACATTCCTTTCATGTGATAGGTAACCACTGTACAGCACACATGCATAAAAAGCATGCGTGCACACATGTGCATAGACAGACAAATGAAACTCTGACAAACCCTGCACTAAAGTTAAGGTCAAATGCAGCACAACAACAACAATTCGCAGACCCATTTGAGCATGCAGGGACAATGACAAAAGCACGATTTCATCCGTGATTCAGTCCAAGAATCCAAGTCGTGTCCCAAGTTCTAGGCCCAGAACTAATGTGCATCCCCAAGGGAAAAGATGCAAGATCAAATCTGGAACATAAGAAGGGAACGAAATGTTGAGTTCCCACGCCATGTTCCATCTCGATTGTTGGATGAAGAGATCTATTTGTTGGTAAACAGATCAGTTGTATAGAAATGTTGGATGAAGAGATCTATTTGTTGGTAAACAGATCAGTTATATAGAAATTATAAGCACTGTAGTGCTGCTAGCTATGGTTGTGGAATCTTCTGGAGTATTCCATGTTGTTGGCTAAGCTACACTTCAAGCTACCCACAGGTGCACACCTGCTCCTTATGGAATACTAGCTGTGCCAGCTGTACTTCCAACACCTGGCCCTTTTTGTAGCCGGCTTGAAGAAAGAACGACGACAAGTTTTCCCGCGAGTGGACTCCAACAAGGCCTGTTCGATCATGTCGTTCTGGGCCATGCGGCAGTGAAATGCCGCCTCGTTGATCTTCTTGGGGACCTTTACAACGGTGTTTGCGACACAGCGTTGGATCGTGGTGTCACTGGTCACCATCATCTTGGATCCCTTGTGAGCGTCCGAACCCGCGCAATTCTTTGGGAACTCAGCGAGGCACTTTCGTTCAAAGATTTCCCAGTCTGCAGCAGTGTCAAGCTCCGCCATGAGTGCCGCCTGCATCTCGGGAGTAATTTTTTTCTGCTCCTTCGCACCAGCCATCTTGGATCGGACCACGTAACAGATCGCGTCGTTGAGAGCATCCTTGTCACCGCACGTTTCCTTCGCGGCAATTCGTCAACCAAGTACACTTTGGCATCTGTTCGCAACAGGCAACAGGCGCGTTAGTGTTGCTTTGTGGACATTGTTGTGTGGAACGAGCACCATTGCTTCTTACCTTTCAACTATTTTCTCTTTTAACAATTCTTTTCGTTTGGCAAATGATTGTTCTTTTGACGAGCGTTCGTTTTTATGAGCTTTGTCAACTACCCGACTCTGTTCTTTTTCGTTTGCTCTGTCAACGTTTCACATCAATTTGTGGGACTAGTTTTGCCCACGATTTTCACTTTGCGATTTCGTACTGTGTTCCAGATCAATCTCATTTTGATAATCATGTTTCAGCCGTTATGCACCCGTTCGGCCCTTTCCGACTAATGCAGTCTTACATGGTCGAATGCAGTCTTACACGGACCGTGTACACTCCAATTTTGGAATTTCTTCCTACTTCTTTTGCCCGCCGGCTTTGCACCGACCGACATCTGCCGGCTCGCACCGGCCGATGTTCTCCCGGAGGGTGGCTCGACGGTGTCTGCCCGTCCACCCGCCGTTTTTTCTTTCCAGTTGCGTGCGTGCGCGACTGGTGCCTCCAATAAGTGTGGCTCCTCTCTACTGCTTGGTCTGTCTGTCCAAGTGCTGCGTCGGCACCTTGTGGCCAGGCCAAATAGCTCTTAATCTCACTCCCTAGCCTGTGGGGCTACTATTTTAGTTGCACTTCTACCTAGGCAAATGCTGAGCTATCTGTGTAGTTATTTTAGTCACTAGTCAACACCCCAGCTGAGGCGGAGGCAGGAAATCTCTGATTCTGCACAGCCAAGACTCCAGGCCTTGTTGACAGGCTGGGTCTGGCCCTCTGCCCCCACACAGAAGTGTCTAGTCAGGACTAGCCAAAAAGTGACTACTTTCACACTTTTTTGACCACATGCAACACCAACAGGGCCCACCACGGCCATGGTTTTTATCTCTCCCTCCTCATCCCACCCACCTAGGCCAAATGGCTCTTAATCTCACTCCCTAGCATGTGGGGCTACTATTTTAGTTGCACTTCTACCTAGGCAAATACTGAGCTATCTGTATAGTTATTTTAAGTCACTAGT
>ENA-ORBV01002960-ORBV01002960.1-microbial-mat-metagenome-genome-assembly--contig:-NODE-2960-length-34881-cov-13.508850_pt1 | contig 34881 bp, 35 predicted proteins | sample MGYA00237777_ERZ505514 | MGnify/ENA primary metagenome ERZ505514 (study PRJEB26160, sample SAMN06269048) | microbial mat metagenome | isolation source: Oligotrophic lake microbial mat | place... | reverse complement strand
TCGTCGGCAGCGTCAGATGTGTATAAGAGACAGAGTGGGGAGAGAGTTAAGAGTTTTGAGTTTTGAGTTTTAAGAACAGGAGAGGAGAGAGGAGAGAGGGATGAGGAGTGTTGAGTGATTTCTGACTTCTGACTTCTGACTTCTGACTCCTGACTTCTGGTTTCGGGCGGGCAATGGCGAAATCTTACTATGCGATCGCGGCAATCATCATCAGATTGATGGTGTGAGTAAGTGCGCAAGCGCGCCATACGTTCTTCCTGGTTCAATGTTCCCTTTTTGTTGAACCTTTTGGCTGCACGTCTTGTCTTACTCTAGAGAACGACAGAATGGAGGCAGTGAGTTTTCCAGGTGTCAGTTGTGCCGACAGTGTCTAGCGATCGCCCTCAGGGTGAATCCGACCATCATCTGGTGCAGCGGTGTCTTCGAGGAGACACTCGTTGTTTCCAGCAGCTTTACAGTCGGCATCAACAGCGGGTGCGATCCATTCTCTACCAATTGTGCGATGCATCGGCTTTGGATGACTTAGTGCAGGAGGTGTTTTTGCGTGCCTGGAAGGGATTACCAAAGTTCCGTCAAACGGCTCAGTTCTCTACCTGGGTTTACCGGATTGCCTGGAATGTGGCATCAGATCAACGACGATCGGCGGCTCAAGGGCGATCGCGGCTTCAGGCGATCAGTCGTCAAACCTCGACTCAGCAAGATGATCCGGGTGTAATGCATTTGCATTATCAGGATTTAGTCAGGCGGGGGTTGGAGAGTCTTAGCTTTGACCACCGGACGATCCTGGTGCTGCATGACCTTGAGGAAGTGCCCCAAAAAGAGGTTGCTGAGCTGCTGGAGATTCCAGTGGGCACGGTCAAATCTCGTCTGTTTCACGCCCGCGCTGCTATGCGCCAATTTCTCCAGAAGGAAGGAGTCCAGTTATGAGCCAGTTCCCTAATGATGATCGTAAGTTAGTCGCTTTTTTGAAGCAGCATCGCCCTCAGGTGCCTCCGGCTGATCCAGCCTTGGAGTCGCGGTTATTTGACGCGATCGAGGCACTGCCAACCCAAGAAAACCTGGTGCCATTCCGGCGATCGCAGCTAAGAGCGAGGCGATCGCTGATCTGGCTCATACCACCAACCTTAGCGGCAAGCCTAGTAGCGACGGTCATTGGCTACCGCATGCTTGCTCCAGCTAAACCTAGCGCTGCCGAACTTGCCAATCTGCAAGCCTTTATGGAAAGCAACTGGCGCGGCACCATCAGCAGCAGTAGTGTTGATGAGGATGCCCCGCTGTTTAGCGATGGCACAACGAATTGAAGCTGATGGTAGTTGCTAGTTGTCAGTTGTTAGAAGGAGTCAGAAGGCAAAACTGACCTCAAGCTCATCCCTTCTTTTCTCATTCCCTTTCTATCTCTTCCAAGGCAGTGATTTTCATGTCTCCCCGTCATCTTTCTATTCTTGCTGCTGTGGTTGTTCTCCTTGGAGGTGCTGTGGCGATCGCCAACCCCTTACTGCGATTCCAGCCGATCGCACAAACTTCAGCCCCTTCTCCTAGCCCCAATGATTCAGGATCTAAGGAACCGGGATGGCTCAAGGAGCTAAATCTTAGCGCTGACCAGGTGCAAAAAATGCGCGCTATTCGCACTCAGTATCAGGGCAAGATCAACCAGGGTCGGCAGTCTGTCCGTCAGTCCAAGCAAGAGTTGCAGACGTTAATGGCAGGGGATGTAACCGAAACGCAGATTCGGGACAAGTACAACCAGCTTAAAGTGCTGAAGCAGCAAGTGGCTGATGCCCAGTTTGAAAGCATGTTGGCAACGCGAAACGTCCTTAACCCCGATCAGCGGCGCAAATTTGCCAATCGTCTTCTGAAGCGGCAGCAACCAGGCGAGTGCCCGTTAGAGCGGAGAGAACGTGGGCAGCTATGACAGCGTTAGCAGGTTTGGCTGTGGTTTTAGCTTCATGACGGTTACGCCAGCTTGCTTTACCCTTATCCCTGGCTTTTAGTATGCACGTGCTATCAAAACTCTGGTGGTTGCCGTTTTGCTTTGGTTGGGGGCGATCGTGCCCAATCAGGCAACCGCTTCAGCCGATCCAAAGCTTCTGCACGTCCTTAATCGTCTCGCTACATCTACCTGCACGGGTTTGCCTCCATTCTCCGATCGGCAAAAGCACGAGATTTGAGCGATCGCTTTGCCAGCCTCACTATTTCCCTAATCATTCGTTGGGTGTAGTGTAGGAAGCTGCCCAAGGAGCGTTCTGCTAAACTGCTGTCTTGTTCGCAATTTTTGCTAGTAACCGCAACGCCTCATTCACCGAAGCCGAATCTCGAAAAATTTCTGCCACATCTGTATCAAGCACAACCACATTGCTTGACTGCCGATACGCTTCATAATACTTGCCACGCACGCCACCCGAAAAATCGTACTCCGGTCTCATCTCGTCATCCACACTCATCTCAGATTCCTGACTCATAGCTCGGGCACGAATCAACCGCACTTCACCGTCCCGCTCTGTGTGGGATACAACCAGAAGCCGTTGCGATCGTGATACACCTGTCGTTAGAAGACGGAACTCACCCACTGAGTGATCAGGGTCTGGAATCGTCGCAGCGAGTAAATCTCCAAACACTGTGACGGCTTCTTCAAAGGACACTCCATGCTTCTCGGCATTAATCCGTGCTTTGTTGACATCCCACTGAAATTGCATGGGTCTATTCTACCCTTAGGCAAAGCTGCTGCCGAAGGTGTTAGCAGCATGAATTGAAGCAGAAACCCTCAACAAAAGCGATGCACTATCTTTACCTGCACGGGTTTGCCTCCAATCCCCGATCGACCAAGGCACGAGATTTGAGCGATCGCCTCGCCAAACTGAACATTCCCTTGTCCCTTCCCGATCTGAATCAAGGTGACTTTACTCATCTCACCCTCAGTCGCCAGATCCAGCAGGTTGAGGCACTCTTTCCACCTAAACCAGAGCCTGTAACGCTGATCGGCTCTAGCTTTGGGGGCTTAACTGCCGCCTGGTTAGGTGAGCGCCATGTACAGGTCGATCGCCTCGTGCTATTAGCCCCAGCCTTTGGTTTTTTGGATCACTGGCTAACCCGCATGGGTGAAATGCCAGTGAAACAGTGGCAAACAGATGGCTATCTATTGGTGTACCACTATGGTGAGCAGAAAAAACTGCCGCTTAGCTATGGCTTTGTGACCGATGCGATGCAGTATCGGGAGGAGTCGATCGCACGATCGCTCCCCACCCTAGTTCTGCACGGCAAACGTGATGATGTGATTCCTCTACAAGCCAGCCTCAATTTTGCAGCAACCCGTCCCTGGGTGACATTAATTACGCTTGACAGCGATCATGCGCTTACGGACGTTAGCCAAGAGCTTTGGCAGGCAATTCAGCGCTTTTGTGCTTTGTAGGCTGTGATAGGGACGTTTCATGGAACGTCCCTACAGATAGTTCCTACTTCCGGTGCCCATTGCGGATAGGCGTTCCGCAAGGATAGGTGGCAACCAGTTCCCGTACCGCAGGTTCTACTACTGGAATAGGGGACGATACTGAGTGCGTAGGGTTTGCCTTCGCGGCAAGGTAGTCAGCCTGGAGTTTTGCCAGCAGCGCTTCCCGTCGATCGTACAACCGCTTTAACGGACGGGCTTCGCACTGATCGATCACGTAAGCGGTCATGATGGGTAGCGCGATTGTGCTGTCGGTGTAGCAGACGATCGTGTTGGGCAACTTATCGGGATCAACCTTGCCCCAACTGACGGCTTCGCTCGGTGTCGCGCCTGAAAGCCCACCTGTATCAGGACGAGCATCCGTCACCTGAATAAAGTAGTCGTGCCCCCGCTCTTCCAGACCCAGCACTTCATGCAGTTGGGGCTGAGTTTGGAGCAGGAAGTTTTTGGGACTACCGCCACCAATAATCAACGCTGCACTTCTGCCTTCGACATCAGGGATGCCGCTGTCACGAGCTGCATAGGCGATCGCAGCAGTTTCGTTGACATCCAGCGATGGATCGAGGACGAGTTGGGAACCTTCGAGGGCGATCGCGGCGATGTTCATGCCGATGGAGCTATCACCAGGCGATGACGTGTAGATGGGCACACCGCACTCATAAGCGGTCGCCAGCAGGCAGGAGTTTTTCACACCCACTTGCTTTTCCACTTCGCTCACGTACTTGCCCAGCAGATAGTGAAACTCCGCCGTGCTCATGCGCTTCTGGAACGGTTCCGCTTTCAGCAGTTCGCGCAAAAACGCATCGGTTTCCAGCAGTACATCGTAGTCAAACACAATGTCGTAGATACGAATGCGTCCTTCCTGGCGCAGCTTTACGTCGTCTAGAAAGGGACTGCTGGAGTAGAGTTCCAGTCCCAGCCCGTAGTGCATATCGTGATAGAGATTCGCGCCCGTGCTGATGATCCAATCCACAAACCCGTGACGCATTAAGGGGGCGAGTACCGATACCCCAAAGCCTGCGGGGGTCATGGCTCCAGAGAGGCTCAAGCCCACGGTGACACCGGGTTGTATCACTTCGCGGCTCAACAGGTGACAGATTTCGCGTAAGCGGGCAGAGTTGTATGCCGTAAAATAACCGTCAATCAGGTCAACAACGCTGATGGAGGCAGGCATGGGGGAGGGTGCGATTTTTTGACTAAGCAATTTCGACATTGTTTGACTCCAAAAAGAATGGACAGCATAGAAGAATAGAGAGGGTTTACAGACATCACCTCAACGGAACCGATACCCCAACAGCAGCAGGGGCAAGCAATCGCAGCACAGGTGGGGCTATTAAAACAAGCTTGGCAAGAACGGGCTGCAACTTAGCTCGCTCACCTCAGGTTTCCCGACCAAGAGAGCAAAGTAGACCTGATCACGTGTGCGAATAAAGACATCGGTTCTGATCACGATCGCGCATTTAAAGCTGCGATCGCACCACCGTCAAAAGGACAAAGCCTCTGCCGACCTTACGAACCTGTTGCAAAACGTGCATCAACGCACAAAAACTCATTCAGCCTTCAATTCAAAAATTCCCCTATAGAGAACCTGACCGACCCAGTTCGCAATGCAGCAAGAAAGAGAAGCAATTCGCTGAAGAATCCTTCAAGCCAATCTCTACTGCTCGTGAACCTTAAGTTACAGGTCGATCAGCTCATACTGGGCGCTTCACAACGATCAGCCCAGGACAGCGCGGGATCGCATTGCCGCTTCCGCTTTAGCTTCATCTCCAGATACCAGAGCGGTCTCCAGGGGTATCCAGTTAAGGAAGGAAGTTTCAATGCTTTTTACACAACCTTCAGACACTAACATCATTAATTTAGCACTAATGTTTCAGGGCTTCTTCACCAAACGGATGATTTTTTGTTTTTGTCTTAGTCTGTAGCTAAAACAACATCAATGACTCTCTTTCGTGCTTTGGGAGTTGAGCTTAGAGTAGTTATAGAGTGCCTAGAGGTTTTCAGCGACTAGCAGTCAGCTATCAGCACATCACTCTCATAGGCTTGCTTTGACATCCACAAAGAACATTCATACAGATACCGTGACGACATTGCCTACAAACAATCAATCTCAGTCCGATCGCCCCCAACCCAATCGGGCTTCCTCTCTCACCGCCGAGCAACATCGCCAAAAAATGGAACGGCGTAAGGACGTGCAGGAGCAACGCCTTGCCGACATGGTTGCCGAAAAGGGATTGGTCATCGTGCATACGGGCAACGGTAAGGGCAAAACGACCGCTGCGCTTGGGATGGTGCTGCGATCGCTCGGTCATGGCTATCGAGTGGCGATTGTCCAGTTCATTAAAGGAGCTTGGGAACCTGCCGAGAAAGCTGCTTTTAGCCATTGGTCAGAACAGTTGGAATTTCACGCGATGGGCGAAGGCTTTACCTGGGAAACGCAGGATCGCGATCGGGATACCCAAAAGGCTCAGGAAGCCTGGGAAAAGGCGCTCACGTTTATTCAAGATCCCGACTTCAGGCTCGTTTTGCTGGATGAAGTCAACATCGCGCTCAAGTTGGGCTACCTGACCGTTGAGCAAGTCTTAGCAGGACTGGAACAAAAGCCGGTCGATTCTCATGTGATTTTGACTGGCAGAGGCGCACCAAAGGAGTTGTGCGATCGTGCCGATCTCGTCACCGAAATGACACTCGTAAAACATCCCTTCCGCGAACAAGGCATTAAAGCCCAACCTGGCATCGAGTTTTGAGGAGATGGGCGATCGCTTAACCACTTACTCCTTTTGGTTCGCCGCTGCAAGCAAACTGGCAACGCTATCAGCCAATGATTTGACTGTATCTGCCTGCTGTTGGGCGATCGCTGCCTGCTGCTTGGCTGTTGCTGATTGCTCTTGCACCAATGCCTTTAGCTCTGTCAGTCCGTCAGTGATATGGCTGACGTGTTCTGACTGCTCTTGTACTAGTACCTTCAGCTCTGTGAGTCCTTCGGTGAAGTGCCCTATCTGGTCAGTCAATATGTCTAGTTTCTGGTTCTGCTGGCTAAAGCCCTGCTCAATGAAGAGAGCAAGGCTGGCAAGTGCCTGCTGAAAACTCGGTTCTAACGGTTCATTCCAACTGGTCATATTTTCTTTGCGATCGCGCTAGTGCGCTGATTATACCCAACGATCGATCATCTAGGCATGGAGTGGCTGAAGGGCAAGCCTAAAGAATCGGCAGTACTTGGTTTTTGCTAAACGAATTGGGGAAGTATCAGTCCACAAGGTTTGGAAGCATCGATAATGAAGGGTCAGTGGTTAACCCTACCTTTTGACTCTTGGTTCCTGACTTCTGGCTTCTGACTGGAAAGTCACTATCTCTTTTGAGCCATAGTTAGTACAATTGTTCGGATGCGAGGCTCTCTCAAGACGCTTCGCCAACGCCCTTTCCCTCCCGCTAACTGGCTTGATCATGGAAATTCTCTCAGTTAGCCTCAAGAACTTTAAGTCGCACAGCGATCGCCACTTCACCTTTCAACCAGGCACCAACGCTATCTGTGGCGAGAATGGTGCGGGGAAGACCAGCATTCTGGAGGCGATCGCCTGGGTACTGTTTGACTATGCAGGTGACTACAACAAAGAGGATTTGATTCGCAACGGGGCTGCCAGCGCTCAAGTGCGGGTTGCGTTCATTTCTAGCCGCGATGGGCGTACGTATGAAGTGCAGCGTTGCACCAGCAAGAGCTACACGCTCTATGATCCCCAGCTTGATGAGCGTCTGCCCTACACCCGCATCAAAGAAGAGGTGATGCCCTGGCTACGAGAGCATTTAGGTGTGGCGGCGGGAACGGATTTGAGTCAGTTGTTTTCCAGTACGATCGGCGTACCACAGGGCACCTTTGCAGTGGATTTCTTGCTAACCAAAGAAAAGCGCAAGCCCATTTTCGACAAGATTTTGAAGGTCGAAGAGTACCAACAAAGCTGGAAAAAGCTAGGCGAATTGGAAAAATACGCCAAAAGTCAGGTAGAAAGCCTGGAGCAGGAAATTGCTCACTACGACGAAGACTTAGAGCAACTGGAACCGCTGCTGCAAAAGCATCAGGAGCAGAGTCAGTCGGTTGAGTGCGTGCAGGCAGAGCTACAGCAAGCCCAGATAGCGTTGGCGCAATTGCAGCAGGAGCAGGAGCAACTCAGCGCTCAAGCCACTCAGAGGCAGCAGTTTAACGGTCAGCTAGAAAAGCTGATTGGCCGCATTCAAACTCAGTCAGTACTGGTAGAACGGTTGCGCCTTGACCTGCAAGAGGCAGAACAAGCTGTGGCAATCTGCACAGCAAACCGTGAGGCATATCAGGCGTTCTTGGAGGCAGAAAAAACGCTGAAGGTACTGGAGCAGCAGCAGCGATCGGAACGAGAACTTCAGCAAAAGCGCCAGCACAGTCAAGAGCAATTGCGCGATCGCCAAACCAAATTAGCAACACTCACTCATCAACTCGATCGCCTTCAGCAAGCAAAAGCGGACATTACACAACTAGAGCCGCTGATTGAACAGCAGCAGCAGCTTGAGCAAGCCCTGAAAGCGCTCGGACAGGAACTTCAGAATTGCCTCAACTGGCAGCGCACCGCCAAAGACCAGGAGAAGCGTCTGTCTCAAGTACAGACTCGTATCACGCAGATCGACAAGGACATCAGCCGCCTTCGATCGCTGGAAGCCTTAGTACAACAAATTCCTGCTTTGGAGCAACAGCAGCAGCGCTATCAACAGCAGCTTAGTCGCATTGCTGCCGCCGCCCAGTTTGAAGCGGATTTGCGGCAGTTGCTAGAGCAGTCAGAAGACGCAGGCGATCGCTACCTGACTCAAGCCGAGCAAGCCCAGGCAACGCTCAAAGACCTCCAGCGCACCGTGCCACTCTGGAGTGAACCGTTAGAGCTGGCGCTGGCAACCCTTCAGAGTGGAGTCAACTGGCAGCAGCAGCTGATGACTGCTCTTCAATCGATTCTGAAAGATCTGGCAGAGCAGACTTCGGAAGCTCGGTTGGCACAACACTTACAAAAACTCCAGGCAGACTTGCAAATGGCTCGACAGCAGCAGCTTGAGTTTTCGAGCTTAGAGCGCCTGCTGAACGATCGAGACGAGCGCACTGAAGCGGCGATCGCGCTCCAGGCAAGCTTAACCGAGTTACGTACTCACTTGACCGCAGAACCATTTTTACAAAAGCAACAGACGCGGCTTGCCCAAGACCTTGAGGCGTTGAGCGATCCCCGTGGTCGCAGTCGGTTATGGCAGCAGGAACTTCAGCAAGAGCCTGCGTTAAAAACAAAAAACCAGGCATTACAGGCATCGCTTGCAACCGATCAGCAAGCGATCGCCGCGCTCGATCAGCAGCTTGCCGCCTTCTCGACTCTAGCTGAAGCGTTGCAAGCCCAACAGTCGCTGCGAGAACAGCATCGGGAAGCACATCAGGAGTATTTAGAGAATCAAAAGCAGGCGAACAGTCGGCGAGAACGGCAGCAGCAGTTGCAAGCAGCGATCGCTCAACTCCAAACGTTGGAGCAAGAAACGAAGACCGTCAGTGACAATCGCGATCGCTTGAATGCAACGTTTGATGCGGCTCATTTTCAAACGGTTCAAACTGCCTACCAACAGATGAAAGAGCGCGCCATTGGGCTGAACGCCAGCCTGCCAGAGAAGCTTAAATATCTGGACGCATTGAACCAGCAGTTGACCCGCTTGGAAACCACACAGACCAAGCGATCGCACACTCAAGTCTCCTTAGAGCAAAAGCGGCAGATTCAGCGGTTCGTTAAGTTTGCCCGTGACGCTTACAAAAAAGCTGGGCCACGCATCACCGAACGTTACGTCCAAAACATTTCTCGCGAGGCAGACCGACTGTTTCGTGAACTGTTGAATCGTCCGAATGTGGGATTGGAATGGACACGAGAGTACGAAATCATGGTGCAAGAAGGTGCGCATACTCGACGGTTCATCAACCTTTCTGGCGGAGAACAAATGTGTGCAGCGTTAGCGGTACGTCTGGCATTGCTCAAAGTGCTGGCAGATATTGATGTGGCGTTTTTTGATGAGCCAACGACTAATATGGATAAACCCCGTCGGGATCATCTGGCAGAAGCGATCGCCAACATCAAAACCTTCCGCCAACTCTTCGTCATTAGCCACGATGACACGTTCGAGAAAGTGACTGAAAACATCATTCTGGTCGAACGCGAACCTTAAAAACCCCTAAAAAGGGACACGATTTCTCGTGTCCCTTCTCAAGCTATTGGTAGTTACCAACTATTTTTTCGCTTGTTTCTGAAAATCGGCTTTACAAACATTCAGAATACGGTGGTCATTTTCACTGATTTTACCGAGGCGCTGAAAGCCTTGCAGTCCGATGTCCTGGAAGGCTGGATTGCCTTGAGACGCGACATTGGAAGTTTTTTCTAACGCAATTTCAAACGGGTTGGTGGTGCGATCGTAGCTATTCACCACTGTTAGTGCGAGCTGGTCGCCCTGAAACTTACCGGCGGTGCAATCGAAGGACGATCGCGGCATATAAAGCGCCCCAACGACGTTTCCTTGCTTCGATTCAAACACAAAATAGCCTTGACCAACCTGATCGGGCTGCGCCGATTGCCCATACAGATACACGCCGTCTGGCAAGGCTTGCTTGGTGGCTTGCGGTTTTGGTGCAGCTTCAGCGTCAACGATCGCAGGCAGTAAAGCAGCGCTGAGTAAACCAACCGTTAGCGATAGCCCTGTCAACAAATGGCGAGAACGGCTACTGTGAGAAAACCAAGGTGAGATGGCATTAATGAGAGAATTTCGCATCGCGTTTCTCCTCTGGACTAAACGATGGCTTAAAAAAGAAGTCTTTTGAATGGCACGCCCCCGCTTGGAGGCATGGTGTGGAACTGACTGAGGTAGATACACAGTGATTTAAGCGGTTCCGGAACGTGCTAACAGTTTATGACGGACTCGAACGCTCCACATCACCCCTCTGACTCACCTTACTGGGTGGATATAAGTCACTTTTGACAGATTTAGCCAGGACTTCTGCTTGTGGTTCGGCTGATTCTGCTTATGGTCTTTCACCGCTCTATAACTATCAAATCATTAAGAGCAGGCTCCTACAATTACATTTAGTGACAGTAGTTGACTGTGTGGTCTTTGCTTGTGCTGGGTACTATCTAAAGAGGGGTGAAGCGACAGCTAACGGTTCAACGGTCAGGCTACCACCATTCTTTTTGATGGCTTCTACAGTCTTGGTAGCAGCTTGAGACCGATTTACCAATGCGTTGGAACTGCTGTAGATCAGGGCAAGCGCTCTTGTGTGAGGCAAGCTTCAAGCACAGCAACTCATCTGGAACAGTGACCTTTGAGTAAACACTGAGAACCATCAGCCCGTTCTCCGCTCAAAAGGCGTTAGACGCAATGGCAGTATGAGGTGCGATCGCTCGTTTTGTAAGTCTTGCTGGCGATGAAAGTCTTTGCCAGTGCCACGCTTGCCTTCAATTGTCGTCAATTTAGTTCTTGCTCTACCGTTTCTTTTGCCCCAGCCCAAATTCTTGCAGCTTACATGACGGATTTCCGCTTTAACCCCAAAGGGATAGTCAGAAACGGTCGCCGTTGGCTCACGCTGGCTCTAAAGCACCCTGCGTTCTTGTCTAGCCTTTTGGCTACTGGTTTAGTGCTCGGCGTTCGTCAAGCTGGTGGGCTTCAATCGTTAGAGCTACTGGCGTTTGACCAGATGGTGCGACTACGCCCCAGTGCTGGTGCAGATCCGAGATTGCTTGTTGTAGCCATCACTGAAGACGATATTCGATCGCAGAATCGGTGGCCTATTTCTGATCAGGTCGTCGCTCAGCTACTGGCGAAGTTAAACCAGTACCAACCCAAAGCGATCGGGCTAGACCTTTATCGCGACGTGCCGCAAGCACCGGGGCATGAGGCGTTGCTAAAGCAACTGCGAACTAGCAATGTGACGACTGTGATGCTTCTGGGCGATGCTGACAATAGTAGTGTGCCGCCACCACCGGGCGTATCTAGCGATCGCGTTGGCTTCAGCGATTTTGTGATTGACCCCGATGCCGTTGTGCGACGAAATCTGCTGCTTGTCACATCAAAAAACGAAAAATTTCACTCGTTTGCCCTACGCCTGAGTCTGCAATACCTGGCTGACAAACAACTGCCATTTCGCGTCAGTCCCAATGCTTTACACCTTGGCAACGCGGACTTTCCGGCGCTAGATTCCAGTGTTGGTGGGTATCATGCCCTCGACGATCGCGGCTATCAGGTGCTGCTTGACTACCGTGCCAACCGTGTGGCGCGGCAAGTCACGCTCACCCAAGTGCTAAAGGGAGAGCTTCAGCCAGAGTGGGTGAAAGACAAGCTCGTGTTGATTGGTACGACAGCGCCCAGCGGCAAAGATTTATTTTTAACGCCGTACAATTTATCGGCAACGCAGCAGACCCCGAAAACGCCAGGAGTCTTAATTCACGCTCAAATGGTGAGTCAGATTCTCGGTCGTGTTTTAGACGGTACCCCCTTGCTGTGGTACTGGTCTGAGTTGGCTGAACTGTTGTGGCTGTGGCTATGGGCAATGGCGGGCGGCGTTTTGGCATGGCAGTTCCGTCATCCAGGTTCGCTGGTTATCATGCTTGCTACCGCAGGTGGCGGTCTCTTCTGCGTCTGCTTTGGGCTTTTATTGCAGGCTGGCTGGGTACCCGTTGTGCCTGCGACGATCGCCCTTATGCTGGCTACGGCTGGTGTAGTGGTTTATCGACTGCTGCACGATGCGTTTCACGATGCGCTGACGGGATTGCCTAACCGCGCTTTGTTTATGAAGCAGCTCCAGTGGGTGATCAAGCAGCAGCCCTTTTTCAAGCAGAGCAAGCGAACAGAAGCACCCACGATCGCGGTTCTTTTTCTCGGTTTGGATGGGTTCAAAGCGATTAACGACAGCTTTGGGCATCGCCTTGGTGATCAGCTTTTGGTCGTGACGACCGATCGGCTTAAAGCCTGCCTGCATCCGACCGATCAGTTAGCACGGGTTGGCGGTGATGAGTTTGTTGTCTTGCGCCGTCATGTGCAAGATCCAGACGAAGTGACCCACCTAGCCGCTCAGCTGCAACGACAGGTCACGCTACCAATCACGCTCAATGGGCAAGAGGTGTTTAGCACCGCCAGCATCGGGATAGTGCTCGGTCGCGCCGATGCAGATTATGAGCCTGAAGACATTCTGCGGGATGCTCATACCGCGATGTATCGGGCAAAAGCATCAGGCAAAGCGCGCCATGAGGTGTTTGTCACAGGGATGCGTGTGCAGGTGATGACGCGTCTCCAGCTTGAAACCGATTTGCGTCGTGCGGTGGAACGACAAGAATTTCGACTCCATTACCAACCCTTGATTTCGCTGCAAACGGGAAAAATTGCTGGCTTTGAAGCGTTGGTACGCTGGCAGCATCCCGATCGCGGCTTGGTGCCTCCCAACGATTTTATCCCTGTAGCGGAAGAAACCGATTTGATCATTCCAATGGGGAAATGGATTACGCACGAAGCGTGTCGTCAACTGCGCCTGTGGCAAGAAAAGTTTCCCAGAGAGCAGCCGTTGATCGTCAGCGTCAATTTGTCGGGCAAGCAATTTTCGCAGCCAGATTTAGTGGAACACATTGAACACACGCTACAAGAAACAGCACTGGATGGACATAGTCTGAAACTGGAAATTACTGAAAGCATAGCAATGACGGATGTAGCATCCACGATCGCCCTGCTTCAGCGTCTCAAAGCGCTCCATCTACAGCTCAGCATTGATGACTTTGGCACAGGCTACTCGTCGTTGAGCTACCTGCATCGCTTTCCGACTGACACCATCAAGGTCGATCGCTCCTTTGTAAGCCGCATGGGGGACGAAAGTGAAGATGCCCAAATCGTTCAAACCATCATTATTCTGGGACACAATTTGAATATGGATATTGTGGCAGAAGGGGTTGAAACTGCTGGACAACTTGCCAGCCTGCGCGCACTGAAATGCGAATATGGGCAGGGCTTTTTCTTTTCTAAGCCTTTAGCAGCAGAAGCCGCAGAAGCATTGTTGCAGACTGACCCGCAATGGTGAGGACGATTAGGGAGTTGAAGCGGGGAAAGTTTTGAGCGATCCCCTTTACGATTCCTACCTTCCGCCTCCTGCCTTTAACGTATACTAACTCTGTGAAAGCTACTTGCTGCTGGGCAGTTGACCGATGCAAAGAATTTGGAGGGGCATTTGGGCGGTTATTTTGGTTGCCTTGCTCACTGCCTGTAGCTTCCCGATTGGGGCACCAAGCCATCATCTAGTGGAGCGGGCGATCGTACTGCAATTACGCCAAACCCAAGCAGCGCTCAACCAACAGCTCCGGCTAGACGTGCAGCCAACGGATCTTGAAATCAGGCGGGTTGTCATTGCAGACCAAATGCCCATGACGATCGAAGACCTGAAGGCATTTCGCGTGCGCGGCACATACAATGTCACCACGAAACTATCAACACGGCAGATTACAGAGCAGCAAAACCCTTTTGACGTCTATCTCCAGCGACAAAAAGAGGGTAAAACCTGGCATCTGGCGCGCTTGCAAGCAGATGATAACGGTGAGCCAATTTGGCTAACACAGCGTATTGAATGAGACTGGCGCTGGATCGAGCTGTGACAGGCTAAAGCGGTTCTACGTCGAGCACTTTTACCCAAGCTATGGGGGTTTTTAAGGAAAGAGGGTATGAGTTCGCGAGTCTCATGCCCCCCTCACTCAGCTTGCTCTGCGTTTGAGCGGTGTCAGTTTTCTAACGACGATACTCGTAGTGACCGGGAACCCAGACGCGACTACGACGTGAGTAGTCCCAACGTCCAGCGACCCATACTCGGCGCTCAATGCGGCGAGGGGCTTGCACTACAACGGGAGTGCGAGCAGGGGTGCGAAAGACGAGTCGGATAATGACATCTGCGGAAGCTGGATTTGGTAGTAGCGCGGTCGCTGCCAATGGTAGTGCAAGCATTACGGCTGCAATGATTCCTTTCATGTTCAAATCTCCTTGTGTCTGAGTTTCGTGCGAAGACAGTACATCTCCGGGCGATGCACCCTAGCTCGATCGATGCAGAGAGAACGTAAACCTACACCTGCCGAAACCTCGTCTTGGTGATCAGTCAGGAAGACGGTAACCCGGCATCTGGGTAGCGGTTAACCGTAGTCGTTGGTTTACATAGCTTGAGACTGATAACTTTGTTCATCGGTTCAGCAGGTGTCGGCGCATGGCACCAAACGAGTAGGACGAGGGGTGGTCGATCGCTAGCGTTTGTAGACGATGAAGCCCGCGATCGCGTCTAGCATTGCCTCTGGCTCATCGGCGCGTATGGAGTGACCGCTGTGTTCAAAAATCCGCAAATCTGCGTTGGGGATGGTGGCGGCGATTTCTTCGGAAAATTCGGGGGGACAAATCCAGTCGTGCCGTGCGCCGATGACGAGAGTAGGAGCCGTGATTTTAGGCAACTCGCTCCGAATATCGTAAGTCCGCAAAAAGCCTCCAAAGGCAACGTTAATCGCATCAGGTGAGAGGATGGCACGATCCCAGGCTTTTTGCGGTGAGTCTGGATCGTAGGTGATGGAGTAGAGCGATCGCATAACAGTGAAATATTCACGCAGTTGGTCTTCATTCTCAAAGTTGCCATCCCAAAGGCGTTGGGCGATCGCTTTCTGTGCCTCGTTCCCTCGTTCTGCCAAAATTTCTTTGGCTCGCTCCAAAAAGCGGTAGTCGGGTACGGTGACGATCGCAATCAAGTGCGACACGTTTTGCGGATAGCGGCTGGCGTAAGTAAGTGCCACCATGCCACCATAAGACGCGCCAATCACTACAATCTGGTCTAACCCAAGATGCCGGCGGAGTGCCTCCATATCCTCGACGTTGTTGTCCAACGTGTAGGTTTCCTTCGCGCCGCGTGCCGATCGCCCTTGACCGCGATGGTCAAAGTAAACCAACTGCATTTTCTGACTCAGCGGTGAAAGCGTGGGTTTAAACGAGGTGTGATCGGCTCCGGGACCGCCGTGAATGAGGAACGCAACGGGTTTTTCCCGCATCCGCTTGCCATCTGGCACTAGTCCGGCACCTTCAATATCGAAGTAGATTTCGGTATCGCGTAACTTGGCTCGCATGGGAGTGGGGAGTAGGGAGTGGGGAGTAGGGAGTAGGGAGTAGGGAGTGGGGAGTGGGGAGTGGGGAGTAGGGAGTAGGGAGTAGGGGTAGCGGAGGAAGATTTGAGTTTAGCCTTTAGCCTTCATCCCTCATCCCTCATCCCTCAGCCCTCATCACGAATATCCCTTCGTCTGCGCTGGCAGGTTCATCACCGATCGATAATGCGCTTCGATTTGAGCAATTTTGGTCGATTGGCGGTTTGTGATCCACTGACTGCGATCGAACAAATTTTGCCGTAAGTCATCTACGTTAATGGTGGCAACAGTACCGTCAGCGACAATACGCTTGCCCCGCACCCAAACGCTATCCACTGCTTGCGTCGGACGACCCAACACCAACAGCCCGATCGGATCGGTACGCGGTAGCAACGAGAGGTTCTTCAGGTCATACAGCACCAGATCTGCCTGCTTACCAATGGTTAGTGAACCAAATGCATCTGCCATGCCCAGCCCAGTTGCACCGCCGATCGCTGCAATTTCTATAGCTTCGCGGGGTGTCATCCAGTGGCGATAGTCCATGTCGGTGACGTTGTGCAGAATGGAGCCGATCTTAATGGCTTCTAGTAGGTCTTGAGAGTCGTTGCTGGCAGAACCGTCGCAGCCAAAGGCAACATTTACACCTGCTCGAAGATATTTCAGGATGGGTGCAATGCCGCTGCCTAAACGCAAGTTGCTCAGCGGATTGTGGACAACTGTGGACTGAGTTTCGGCAAGAATCGCAATGTCGGCATCGTCTAACCAGACGCAATGAGCCAGAGAAGTGCGATCGCTCAGAAAGCCAAGTTGCTTGAGATGCTCAACGGCACTACAGCCATATTTTTCGTGCGCTAACATCTGCTGCGCTTTGGTTTCTAACAAATGGGTGTGGAGTGGGAGCTTATGGCGATCGCTCAACTCGATAAACGCTTCAAACAAAGCATCGGAACTCAACTGCAATCCCGTTGGGGCAGGCAGAATGACAATGCCCTCGTCAGGTTTGTGGAACTGAAGAATCGCTGCTTCAAGAATGGCGATCGATTCTTGCGTCGTCCGCTGATAGGGAACATGCTCTCGCTCAATGCCACCCGACGGAATGCTGGCGGTAAGCGGTTCATCCTGCATCAACGGCCCAATAAACGCACGAATGCCGACTTCGCGATAGGCGCGCACAGCCATCGCGATCGACTCCAGTTCGTGCCCCGGAATCATCACCAGATGATCGACAACGCTGGTGCCGCCTGACAGCAAGGTTTCGACGGCTGTGCCTAAAGCACTCAGGTAGAGTTGCTCTGGGTCAAGCGGCTCAAATTCATACAGTTCGGCAATCCAGAGTTCCAACGGTGTAGGAGGAATCATGCCCCGTTGCCACAGCTCAGATGAATGAGTGTGAGCATTCACAAAACCGGGCAGCAGCAGCTTATCGCGCCCATCCACAGCAGTTCCTACGACGGGTAGACTGGGAGCGATCGCCCCAATGCGCCCATCCACAATCTGCACATCAACCGTCTCATACCCTTGCTCAACCGGAACCAATGCACTCTGAATGGTGAAATCCACGAACTTAATCCTTCCTAACTGACTGACTATCCTTTTAAGGATGAGAAACCCCACTAATGGCAGCTTTTATCCATCAACTCATTTTAGTTGTAGATACTGTGTTCATTGTTTGAAGTCAAGCAGTCAAGGTCTTGCAACGACTAGATTTGTATTGAACGAACTGACCAGTCAGCACTTGCGCGATCGCGTCGTCAACGCTACGAAAATGCGGATCATGCAGTCAATCGGATCATGCAGTCAATCATTCACCGAGTTCAGCAACATCAGCAGCAGCGCTATGGGTGATCGAGCAGATGTAAAGCCCAGATCCCCGGCTTCTCCAAGAAGCCGGGGATCTGAAAGCCAGGAATCTAGAGCCAGTTAGCTAGCAACGGGAGCCTGGTTGTAGTCGTTGTTGCAGCCCTGGCAGGCTAACGCCAAATTTTCAGCGATCGTGTCACCGTTCCGGCTGGTGGGGATGACATGTTCAATCACCAATGACTCGATCGCAAACCTGGCTTGACTGCGGCAGTATTCACAGCAGCCCTTTGCTCGATCGAACACGAGGCGCTTCAAAGCAACAGGAATATAGTCCTTAGGCATACGTGGGCGACTGGATGCCTAAATCGTCCATCAATTGCAGGAGGGGAATCTGGCGCAGGGTTGCGAGGTTGACTAAGGCATCTGCCCGTTGAGCCGTCGGCAGTTCGATGCGATCGCTCAGATGTAAAAGTTCCTCATACTCTGCGGGAGTCAGGGTTTCAGCATCTCGTTTTTCGGTTAAGACGTGGTAACGCTGATGCAGGTCAGCAGGAATGCCCTGATTGATTTGTAGCAGCAGTGAGGCTTCCTGCGAGGGGAGAATTAGCGCTTTGCGACGCGCACGGAGCAGAAAGATCCCGTTGACGAGGGTTTCTAAATCAGTCTCGCTGAGTTGAGTAGCAGCGTTGAGAAGTTCATCAAGGCTCATGAGTTGCCTTCAGAGTGTGCACTTGCGCGTGGCTGTATTTTACTGCGATCGCTGATGGGAAACCAAAGACCTTGAGCCGTCTGGGTTACGCTGGCGCTAACTCATCCCACGGCGGAGGTTGCTGGAAAGCGAAGCAGCAAAACCTATATTCGTCGAAAGCAGATCACAAACTATGTTGTGTCAGCTTATACTGTGTATACTTTTTCTCAACAGATCTATTTCTATCAACTAAAATTGAATTAAAAATTGAATTAATTTAGTTGCTTTCTCAGATCTTCTATGGAGAGAAGGAATTTCCCACGGTGCAGCATCCGATGACAATTCGAGCAGACAGGAACTAAATCCTCTATGCTAATACTCGTTTCCTCCGTAAGTGAAGAAATCGGCTCCTTATGATGAGCTTCAATAAAATCAGTACCAATTTCTCCATACCTCTCCTTAAATGAGAAAGAGCAAACCGAGCATCTTATTGGCTCCTCGTTTTGTTTCTTCCAAAATTTCTTTGCATCTTCAATCAATTTGCGATTACGTTCTTTTACTATGTGAAGGCGAAATCTAGCCTTTCCTTCCTGATACTGGCGACTGTTTGGACTCAATCCAAATTCACAAAATATCAATTCTTCAAAATTTTCATCTTGATTGATGTTTGGGGATGATGACCGTCTTACATCCTCGCCAAAGAAATCTTCAATAAGATTACATTCGGCAACATCACTTTGCGCCTTCTTTAAAAGGCAGGGCTCTTCCGGATCTGTGGTTGAAATCGTATGAAAGGCTACAAAATGCCGCCCGATCGACGGCTGAAACCCAGTGATAGTTTGATATAAGGTTGTCTTATCAGCGCAAAGCCGGGAGAGCCAAAGGCAGTGCTTGAGTTCATCCGATCCTTCTATTAGCCAATCTTTAACAAGCCCTTTAAAGTGAGAAGTGTTTTGTATATAAGGTCGAAGTTTTCTAGAAGGAACATCTGCAATTCCGAAGCTTGGAATGTTCCATTTTTCTTCGACTATATGCATAGCATCATTAACTAACTTGTCGATAGGTTTATCACTTTTATCTTGTGAGTTGTATTTGTTTCTAACTTCTCTGATAATATCGACTGCTTGCTCAATCTGCTTTCTCATATTTCATAAATTTATTTACTCAGCAGTTTATACAGCTCATTGATCGCTTGAGGTTGAATCATTTCTGCCTATGATTGTTCTAATGCTGTGGTCAAGCGAGTTGCATTAGCAGGCGATCGAAAACGCCATCAGCATGAGGGGCGATCAGCGAGAGAAACCGGGTTTCTGACCATCATTTGGATATTAACAGCATCTTTCGTGAAGAAACCCGATTTCTAGACAGCTAGAGGAATGATCGCGCAGCCTAGTAGGATGGATGGGTGAGCACATTCTGCGATCGACACACTGCAATCCACAATTCCCATGAGCCAGCCTTCTGACAGCATTGCTCCCCACGGTGGGCAACTGATTAACCGCATCGCCACACCCGCACAGCGCGCCGAATTTCTCGACAAAGCCGACTTTTTGCCCAGAGTGAAACTGGAAGCACGAGCGGTTTCGGATCTGGAGCTGATTGCGATCGGTGGCTTTAGTCCCCTCACGGGCTTCATGAATGAGGCAGACTACAACGGGGTCGTTAATGATATGCACCTGGCGAATGGCTTGCCCTGGTCGATCCCCATCACGCTGCCTGTATCGGAAGAAGTTGCTGCACCGCTCAAAGAAGGCACCCTGATCCGGTTAGACAATCCTTACGATGGATTTGTGGGTGTTTTGCAGTTGACTCAAAAGTATCGCTACGACAAACGCCACGAAGCGCTGCTAGTCTACCGCACCAACGAAGAGAAGCATCCCGGCGTATCGGTTGTTTACAGGCAAGGTGTGGTGAATCTGGCAGGCGATGTCTGGTTGCTGGAACGCAATCCACACACGCTGTTTCCTACGTATCAAATTGATCCGCTGGAGTCGCGATCGCTCTTTCGGGGCAAAGGCTGGAAGTCGATCGTCGGTTTTCAGACCCGTAACCCCATCCATCGCGCCCACGAGTACATCATCAAGTGCGCTATGGAAACCGTAGATGGGCTGTTTCTGCATCCTCTAGTCGGTGCCACGAAAGAAGACGACATTCCCGCTGATGTGCGGATGCGCTGCTACGAAATCATGCTGGAGCATTACTTTCCCAAAGATCGGGTTATTTTGGCAATCAATCCCGCTGCAATGCGCTATGCGGGACCGCGTGAAGCCATCTTCCATGCGCTTGTACGGAAGAACTACGGCTGCACCCACTTCATCATCGGTCGGGATCACGCTGGTGTGGGGGACTACTACGGCACCTACGACGCGCAATACATCTTCGACGAGTTTGAACCAGGCGAATTGGGCATCACGCCTATGAAGTTTGAACATGCCTTCTACTGCCTGCGCACTCAGTCGATGGCAACGACAAAAACCAGCCCCAGCAACCGCGACGAGCGCATTCACTTATCAGGAACCAAGGTGCGAGAACTCCTCCGCAAAGGGGAACTGCCGCCGCCAGAGTTCTCTCGTCCAGAGGTTGCGGCTGAACTGTCGAGGGCGATGCAGGCTCCGGAGGTTTCGTATGAGATTTAGGGAGTAGGGAGTAGGGAGTAGGGAGTAGGGAGTAGGGAGTAGGGAGTAGGGAGTAGGGAGTAGGGAGTAGGGAGTCAAGAAGTGGAATTAACTCAAAACTTGCAACTCAAAACTCAAAACTCTTACCCCTCTCCCCTCTCCCCTGATACCTGACGGCTCATAGCTGGCGGTCAACATGAAGCGACGGGGTTTTCTACAACGATCGGGCTTAACGCTGGCGCATTGGAGTTTGGTGACCTGACGCTGGCACCGATCGTAAAATGCTACCAGCAGGCATTAGCAGCCACAACGCAACGCAAACTGGCATTGCTGATTGGCATGTCAGTATCGTTTGACGATACTTTATAGCTGCTTGACGGATGTGGAGTTGCAGTGAGAACTGCTGGTTCATCGCTTGATATGATCGCGTAGCAACGGCAGTCAGGCAGGACTTTTGTAGCATCTGCTTCATTTCTAAAGCGGCTCATGTCCTTACAATGGCACCGAATCATGATGCTGACGCTTAAAAAATCAGCATGAATGCAACAGGCTGCTATGAATTATTTAGATTTTGGCATTTTTATTCCGATCGCTAATAATGGTTGGATTATTTCCAAGGCATCGCAATACATGCCATCTTTTGAACTCAACAAAGAGATTACGCTAAGCGCTGAAACCTACGGCTTTGATTTTGCCTTTTCGATGGTCAAATGGCGCGGTTACGGCGGTGAAATTGAGCATTGGGATTATGCTCTGGAGTCGTTTACCTTAATGGCAGGGTTGGCGGCTGTGACAAGCACGATCGACCTCTATGCGTCCATTGCCATTCCTACCATTCATCCAGCAGTGATGGCACGGATGGCAGTCACGATCGACGACATCAGTAAAGGTAGATTTGGCATCAATATTGTTTCCGGGTGGAACAAACTTGAATATGCTCAAATGGGCATTTTGGCAGACGATTCCTATCTGTCGTACCGCTACGAATATGCCACGGAATATGTTGAGATTCTTAAAAGGCTGTGGGCAACTGGTCGAGTCACCTATAAAGGAAAATTCTTTGAGCTAACTGATTGTCTCTGCCAGCCAACACCCTCGCGCGAGATTCCCATTGTGTGTGCAGGACAATCCGATCGTGGCATTCAATTCACCGCTGAACTGGGCAACTACAACTTTGTATTAGGCGAACTCGAAACCGTGAGCAATATCAACATTCGCCTCAAAAAGAAAGCTGCTGCTTGTAACCGTCAAGTTGGCACCTATGCTCTCTTTACCGTCGTTGCCGCTCCTACCGATGCCGCTGCACAGACGAGAGTGCAGGAACTAGCCGAAAACGCGGATATCGCTGCCATTCAAGCCTGGGGCGGTGCCTTAGCCACAGACCAAGAGGGCGGTATGTCCAAAGCGATGCAGGCAGAAATGTTTATGGGAATTCCTACTATCATTGGCTCCTATGCCACCGTTGCCGCTAAACTCGATCAACTCGCAACCGAAACCACGATTGACGGCGTACTGTTTACTTTCCCAAACTTCGTAGACGACATCACGACCTTTGGCGAAGCCGTTATGCCCTTATTGCAATGTCGCCAGAAGACAAAACGGGCGATCGCGGCATGATGCAGGCAGAGGGCAGAAAGTGTTGTTAGTTGGTTGTTAGTTGGTTGTTAGTTGGTTGTTAGTTGTTGGTTGTAAAGCCCTGTGGTCATCCAAGAAAAGAAGAGGCTGAACCCAAAACTCTCCTCACTCCTCTTCCAACTCAAAACTCTCTAGCTTGTCGGCGCACTTACGAAGTAGCTCTCAAAGAGCTATAGCTACTCAAAACTCTCTTCACACCTCTCACCCAACTCAAAACTCAAAATTTTTATCCTTCATCCTTTATCCTTTCTTCTTCCCCTCCCATGCCCGGAACCCCCATCATCCCCGAAGGCTCACCGCCACCCCTCGCTCCCTACTCGCCCGGAATGCTGGCAGCAGGCGAAGTGCTCTACGTCTCCGGTACGCTTTCGCTTGATACAGACGGAAAGCTCGTCGGTGAGGGTGATGCAACCGCGCAGACCCGCCAGGTTTTGGAAACCATCAAACGCGTGGTTGCAGCCGCTGGTGGCACGATGGCAGATGTCACCTTCAATATGATTTTCCTAAAGGATTTTGCTGATTATCCCCAGATGAACGCAGTGTACGCTGAGTACTTCCCCAGCCCGTGCCCTGCTCGTTACTGCATTCGCGCCGATCTGGTCAAGCCAGAGTTTCTAGTCGAAATTTCGTCGATCGCCCATCTTAGCCGTTAACCTGCATCATCATGGCTTCACTACTGACCGTACCTGCGAAACCAGAGGCGATCACTGTCAACCCCCACGAAACAGCCTTGGTCGTAGTAGACATGCAAAATGCCTATGCGTCTAAAGGTGGCTATCTAGACATTTTGGGTGTTGATCTGTCAGCTATCCCCGCCGTTGTTGAGTCAATCCAACGCGTCATTGCAACCTCTCGCAGTGTGGGAATGCAAATTGTGTTTCTCCAAAACGGGTGGAGCGCCAGCCTGCACGAAGCAGGTTCCCCTGCCTCACCGCACTGGCACAAATCCAACGCCATGCGGCTGATGCGCGCGAATGCCGACCTGCAAGGCAAACTCACCATCAAAGGCACCTGGGATTACGACTTCATTGACGCGATTCAGCCTCAGCCAGAGGACTACATCGTGCAAAAACCTCGCTACAGCGGCTTTTTTGGCACCAACCTGGATATGTTTTTGCGGGGCAAAGGCATTCGCAATCTGGTTTTTGTAGGCGTGGCAACCAATGTCTGCGTTGAATCGACCCTGCGGGATGCCTTCTTTTTAGAATACTTCGCGCTCATGCTCGCCGATGCCACACTGCACATTGGTTCCCCATTGATTCAGGAAGCCACACTCTTCAACGTCGAGAAATTCTTCGGCTGGGTGACATCCACACAGGAGTATTTAAGTGCGCTCAAAGGCCTTTCGTTTGAGCCGCTTCAACCGCAAACCGTTGCTCGACTGGTTTAGGAGACTCTTTGCAGTACTTCAATAGAAGGTCAAACGCGGTGTGAAAACTATTGCTATGCTATTGCGATCGACTCGCCAGCGCAACCACATATAGGCTACGGACGAACGTTGTGATTGAGCGCATTGGCATAGCCTGCTCAAACCTACGCATCGTCCACCTTAAAAGACAGAGCTTGTAGGGGCATGGCAATGCCATGCCCTTGCCCAGTTTTATCAGCGATTGTTCTGCAAATCGGTATCAGAATAGACAAGGCTTTGAGACACTTGTCTCAGGCAACCAGGTTAACAGTCAACCATCAAATATCTGTATGATCGGCTATCTCAAAGGCACTGTCGCCTACATTCAAAAAAACAGTAACCGCGTCACGTTGACCTTAGAGGTCAATCAAATCGGCTATGACATTCAAATCGTGCCGCGTTTATTGCAGCAGTTGACTGGTGTAGGGGAGACGGTGCAAATCTTTACCCACTTGCACGTACGCGAAGATCAGGTTGTGCTGTTTGGGTTTGACTCTGCCGCTGAGCGAGACCTGTTTCGGCAACTGGTCAGTGTGAGCGGCATTGGTCCTCAACTAGGGCTGGCACTTCTAGATACGATGGGCTTGCAAGACCTGGTGCAGGCGATCGTCGTTGGCAATACCCGCGCTCTTTCTCGCACTCCAGGCGTAGGCACTAAAACCGCCGAACGCCTTGCGCTCGAACTCAAAACCAAGCTAGCAGAATGGCGACAGCAGGCTGGCATGATCACCACACCGTCTGCGGGTCCCACACTCTCCATTCAAGAAGATGTAGAAATGACGCTGCTGGCGCTAGGTTACACCAATAGCGAAATCACTCAGGCGCTACAAACCGTGGGGCAAAGCAGCAGCCTTTCCAAAACTGCCGATGCGGAAGAGTGGATTCGCAGCGCGATCGCGTGGTTGAGTCGGTAGGAAGAAGGAGAGGAGTGAGGGGAGGAGTGAAGTGTAGAAGGCTCAAAACTCAAAACTCAAAACTCAAAACTCAAAACTCCCTTCGGCTTGAGCGCTCAGGTCGAAAGCAAAACTCAAAACTTCCTGCCCCTCTCCCCTCTCCCCTCACTCCTCTCCTCTATTTGCAATCCGTACTCATAACGAGTATGATTTAAGAGTGAGATTGAGAGAGATGATATGGTCAGAATAGAAGCAATCCCCATCAGCAAGATTCGTCGTCCCCTGTTTCGACAAAACGACCAGACGAAAGTCGCCGCCTTGATGGAGTCGATTCAAGCAATCGGTCTACAGGAGCCGATCGACGTGTTAGAGGTTGACGGTGAATACTATGGGTTTTCCGGTTGCCATCGCTACGAGGCGTGCAGCCGCCTGGAACAAGAAACGATCCTTTGCAGGGTACGCCGTGCGCCGCGTTCAGTTTTGCAACGCCATTTAGCTTAGGCTTAACTTAACCATAGGGTGCGTGAATGAGTGATGGCTCGATCGCACGCTAATACGTCTCTCTGCGTAAGTGCCACTGCACTCAAAGCTGGTTACCAAAGCTTCCACAGCACGTGCTTTACAATTTTCATTCGCTCAATTCAATCGAGTTTTCATCCAATCCGGAGGACAGTATGGCAGTTCCAATCGCAGCAATTCCAATCAACATCGGCATTGACGAAAAGTCGAGAGGTGCGATCGCAGAAGGGCTTTCCCACCTGCTGGCAGACACGTATTCCCTCTATCTCAAGACCCACAACTTCCACTGGAACGTTACGGGACCGATGTTCCAAACGTTACATCTGATGTTTGAAGGGCAATACACCGAACTGTCAGCCGCAGTAGACCTGATTGCTGAGCGCATTCGGGCACTTGGTTTTCCGGCACCCGGTACTTATTCAGAGTTTGCGCGGTTAAGCTCGATTCCTGAAACGACAGGTGTTCCCAAAGCAGAAGACATGATTCGCGAGTTGGTTGAAGGTCAGGAAGCAGTTGTGCGTACTGCGCGATCAATCTTCCCGATCCTTGAGGAGGTAAACGACGAACCCACGGCTGACCTCTTGACCCAGCGGATGCAGGTGCATGAAAAGACCGCCTGGATGCTGAGAAGCCTTTTAGAGAGTTAAGAGTTTGGGAAAGTTAAGAGTTTGGGAAAGTTAAGAGTTTTGAGTTTTGAGTTAGGGGTCACAATTAAAATTCAAAACTTGTCATTCAAAACTTCTTTCCCTATGTCCAACGATTTTACCCACCGCTTGCGCACCTTGATGCAGTCGGTGGGTTTTTCCAGTTTTAAGGGGTTACGTCAAGCGGCAAACGTCTCAGAAAAGCAGCTTTTACGACTACGACGCGGCGAAGTAGCTCAATTGCGGGTTGAGACGCTCTTGAAACTGAGTCAGGTGTTGCAGGTATCGGTGGCGGATCTGTTGGTGATGTTGGATGAGGTTGAAGGTCAGGAGTCAGAAGTCAGAAGTCAGAAGTCAGGAGTCAGCACTCCCTTCGGCTTGAGCTCAGGTCGAAAGCAAAACTCAAAACTCAAAACTCAAAACTCTCTCTCAGAACTATCAGACTTGAGGCACGAGTACGATCGCCTTCAGCAGCAGCTAGTGCAACAGCGCCAAGACTTGTGGCAAGAGTTTCAGCAGTCGAGTGTGCAAGTTTTGGAATCACTGCTGCTCCAACTGCCCACAGCAGCATACGCAGCGCAGCAAAATCCTCAGGCTCCTGCGGTCAAGCTACTCCCGTTGCTACGTCCGCTCGATCGGCTGCTACAGGACTGGGGCATTGAGTCGATCGCCCCGGTGGGTGCTGAAATTCCCTATGATCCCCAGCAGCATCAGCTTATGGGAGGGACGGCTCAAGCTGGCGATCGTGTCAAAGTGCGTTATGCAGGCTACCGTCAAGCCGATCGTCTGCTCTATCGGGCAAAGGTCAGCGCGATCGAACGATGATCAATCGAACACAATCCAATCTATGCAGTTTGCTCTGGCGGACACTATCGTAGGATGGAGTCATCTTTAGGACGATGTCGGATGCAACGAGATCAACGCACTTATGCCTTACAGCGTCTACTGCCTATCTTCCTGCCGCAGCAGAGACTTTCCTGGGCAGTGCTAGCCATTGCCTGTCTGCTGAGCCTGGCAGCAAAGTCGGGGGTCGCCGCTCCACGCAAGGATGTTGACCTGCAAATCGGCATCGAGCAGCGCTTTGGCAGTAAGGCGACAGATGCACTGATCCTGGAAGCACCAGCGGGCGATCGTCTCACCTTCCGCTTTGAGACGGAGGGTAAAGCGCAAGCGATCGCAGGCACAAGCGCCACTTTGGATGTAGTCCAGCAACCCTTACCAGAACCGACGCTGCAAGAGCGGGTCGTGCTCAGCACGCATCGCAGCTTTGAGAGTGCTGAAGATAGTGCTAACCGTTGGCTGGCACAGGGGATTCCCGTAGAAGTTGCTCAGCCAGAGCGCTGGCAGGTGTGGGCAAAGCGCGATCTTTACAACAGTCCTCTCTTGCGCCGACTGCTGCTGCAAAGTTTGCAGGCACAAGGCATTCAAACGGCTTATATCGATACACAATTTTTGCCAAAACAGCCGCGCGCGTCGCTAGTCGTGAATGGCTACCGCTATACCCGCGATCGCATCGAAATCTCGTCCGGGCAGGGGATCATTCGAGTGACTGAGAAAAGCGGCGACAAAACCCGCAATCTCTATGGAGGCAGTTTGCGGCTGCAACCCAATACCTACGGCACCTACACGCTCGTGAATCAGGTGCCGCTGGAGACTTACTTACGCGGTGTTGTGCCCTACGAGATTGGTACATGGGCAGTACAACCAGTGCTACAGGTACAGGCAATTCTGGCGCGCACCTACGCCCTTCGTAACTTGCGACGGTTTGCGATCGATAGCTACCAGCTTTGCGCGGATACTCAGTGTCAGGTCTACAAGGGACTCACAGGCGTTCATCCTGCCACGGATCGGGCGATCGCCACTACTCGTGGCAAAGTTTTAACCTACAACAACGAACTGGTGGATGCTGTCTACTCTTCCTCCACAGGCGGCATCACGGCTCCATTTAACGACGTTTGGTCTGGTGCCGAGCGTCCTTACCTGCGGGCAATCATCGATTCCGTGGGTAAGCCGTGGGATCTGTCACGCCAAAGTTTGGCAGATGAGCAGAACTTTCGCCGCTTTATTAGCCAAACTGAAGGGTTTAACGAAGCAAGCGAGAAGATGTTTCGTTGGCGCATTGAAAGCAGCATGGCATCGTTAAAGCAGGACTTGCGGCGCTATCTGACGGCGAACAAAAGCCCCTTAGCCACCTTCAAAACAATTCAGCGCCTTGATGTGACGCGTCGATCGCCCGCCGGACGGGTTTTGCAAGTGACTGCTACAACCGATCGCGGCACCGTAGTGCTGGAAAAAGACAATATTCTGGTAGCGCTCTACGCGCCCAACAGCACCCTTTTCTATCTGGAGCCGCTCTATGGCGCAAACCGAACCTTGCAAGGCTACACGTTTGTTGGCGGCGGGTTTGGGCACGGGGTGGGGCTAAGCCAAACAGGCACCTATAATTTGGGCAAATTAGGTTGGTCGAGCGATCGTATCCTTAGCTTTTACTTTCCTGGCACTCAGCTTCAGCCGCTCAGCGATGCGATCACCTTGTGGCGAACGGAGCCGCGCAAGGGCAGTGGCGGTTAGAGCGAGATCACAGCAGTGTTCAAAACAACGTCTGACTGCTGCCTCAAAAACCAAAAAGAGGTAAAGAGTGCTTATCTCTTTACCTCTCGCCACATGATTAATGCAATCAAGGCGTGTGGTTAGTACAGCTCTTCTTCTTGATGGGTGATGATGGTGCAATCAGAGGTGGGATAAGCCACACATGTAAGCACATAGCCCGCTTCAATCTGATCGTCATCCAAGAAGGATTGGTCAGATTGGTCAACTGTACCTTCTTTAATTTTGCCAGCACAAGTTGAACAAGCCCCTGCTCTACAGGAGTAGGGTAGATCAAGCCCCTGCTCTTCGGCGGCATCGAGAATATATTCGTCTTCAGGAACCTCGATCGTTGTGTTCAGCCCTTCGGCCTCGTTGATTAACGTGACCTTAAAAGTTGCCATGCAGTGGTCCTCTCAATTAATGGAAACAGCACTCTAAGCTCATTGGAAGCTGGCTCTGTAGCTTGGTGTGCATAAAGTCTGCTTCCTAAATCAGCTTTACTCTTGATACTACGGGAAAACAACGGCTTTAGAAACGTCAATGTATCAGTGGGATGAATGGTATTCGTAATAAAAGTACCAGCTTTAATCTAGTTAGCTTATATAACGACCCGTGTGGTGATGCCTCCTAGCAAGGGAAACGATTGCTGGGAAGCCAACTCACTGGGGTCAAGCCTCTGGGTGCCCCCTCTCACTGAGCTTAAGTAGCGCCTTTAGGATCATGCACCGATCGCACCGATCAACGCAGCCAGTACGGAAATTGTCGCTTCGCCACAGTGATGAAACGCAGTTTTCCGTAGGGGCGCACGGCTGTGCGCCCCTACCTACGAACAATTTGTCGGTTTTATTGAATCCACGATCCTTAGCAAAATGCATCCAAACACCCTAAAACCTCGTATTAACCCTGAAACCCCGTATTAACTCTGTAGGGTGTACTGGGTTTTCGACTTTTAGCTGCCAGCACGATCGCCCTAGTGACTAGCAAAGGCGAGTTTTTTGAGTGCCCAAACCATTCTCTAGAGCAGGGTAGGAACCAAAGACCATTATTCACCTTACAAGGAATATCATGAGTAGAAGTAGAAAAAGTTTGGTTAGCCTGGTGCTCGGGCTAATAACTTGCCTGATGATTGTGGGTGTCTCAACACCTTCCATGAGCAAGAGTTTTGACAGTCTTGCGATCGCACCGATCGACGCCGAGAGCCGCCTCATCAGAGATGCTGCCCCCCAATTGGCAATGCACCTGCAAGCAGCGGAAACGGCGTTGCTGGCACAAGCGGAGCCAGCAGCACCAGCACCGATGCCTACGGACATGGCTCCGATGCGAAGTGCCCCGATGGTCAGCTATGTCGCTGTGATGACAGGCAAGGCGACCGTGCCTTCTGCATCAACCTTTGCGTTTGGCTCCGCAGGCGCTGTATTGGTTGGCAATCGCTTTGTCGTTCGCGGCAATTTCAGTGGTTTGAATAGCCCACTACGTGACTTTGCAACCGATCCCGTTAATCCAGCAAATCCCAATGTTAATTCGGGCATCCATGTTCACAAAGGCGAACCCTCGAAGAACGGGCCCTTCCAATACGCTTTAGAGGTGCAGCCAGGAGCCGATCAACTCAGCGGCAGATTTAAGGGCGAGTACACGCTGACAGACGAGCAACTGCAAGCGCTGTCCAACGGTACGCTGTACATGGATTTGCACACCAAGCAAAACCGTGCTGGTGAACTGCGCGGCATCTTCAAAGTCTACTAGCCCAAGTCTATTAGCGGCCATTCATGCCATAGAGTAGAAGCGTTACAGATAAAGCTTCTACAAACAATGAACCACCGATCTGGAGTACGACCAAACGGTAAACGACAGGTGTATCTGTCCTCTACCGTTTACGTTTGACAGTCGGTCTATTGAGTGCGCCGCTGATGACTGAAACCATTGACGTTTTTTCACGCCCTTTACAGATTGGTTTGATTGGCACGGGCTATGCCGCCAAGCTACGATCGCAAGCCTTGCAGACAGAACCACGAGCAACCTTAACAGCCGTTGCTGGACACACGCTCGAAACCACTCAAGCTTTTAGCCAAACCTATGGCGCAAAGCCGAGCGACTCTTGGGCAGAATTAGTGCAGCAACCGTCCCTTGATCTAGTGATTGTCGCTACGGTGAATCGAGATCATGGTGCGATCGTCCGTGCGGCGCTTGAGGCAGGAAAGCACGTCATTGTGGAATATCCCTTAGCGTTGGATGTTGCCGAAGCGACCGCTTTAATCGCGTTAGCAAAGGCTCAAGCGAAACTGTTGCATGTTGAGCATATCGAGCTGTTGGGCAACATGCATCAAGCGCTGAGAACTTCTCTGCCTGCGATCGGCACGCCCTTTTACGCCCGTTACACCACGATCAAACCCGAAAGACATGCCCCCAAACGCTGGACGTATCACCCTGAATTATTCGGCTTCCCGTTGATGGGTGCCCTGTCTCGCCTGCATCGTCTCATCGATCTGTATGGCGCTGTAGCAACCGTAAGCTGCCAGACGCAGTTTGGCGATCGCAACGAAGCGTCTGATCCCTACTACACAACCTGTTACTGTACTGCCCAGTTGCGTTTTCAGTCAGGACTGTTGGCAGACGTGATCTATGGCAAGGGGGAAGCCTTATGGCAAGCAGAGCGCAAAATGGAAGTGCATGGTCAAGCAGGCGCACTGATTTTTGATGGAGAGCAGGGATTATTAGTGCAGGCTGAGGGTAGCCAACCGATCGTGCTGGGCAGTCGTCAGGGAATCTTTGCCAAAGATACTGCAATGGTGCTGGATTACCTGACCGACGGTACACCACTCTACGTTACGCCCGAAGCAAGTTTGTACACGCTGAAAGTGGCAGATGCGGCGCGACGATCGGTAGAAACAGGACAAACCATTACACTGGAGTGAAACGTTAATTCAATCAGACTGTCCTTCTTGATCCCAGCGTTCCAGGATACGACGGTTCTCGGTCTGCAAGCCTCTCACCTCTGCCTGCATCTCTTCAATGTGCCGTGAATGAACACGAGTAACGGCTACCAGTGATTCAACTGATGCTGTTGCTTCTGCTGTTGAGCCACCAATTTGGGTAAAGAGTCGTTGTGCTTCGTAGATAAAGCTATCAACGCGCTGCCCAAGTTGATTCAAAGTTTGATCGGTTCTGGCAGACTGTTGCGAAAGAGCTGCGATCGCCAAAGCATTACTCTGCACCAACTCCTTAAGTTCCTGCATATCCACCTCTAGCCTTGCTAAGCGCTCTTCTACCGCCATACATCTACTCCAAGATGTTCGTACTCTAGCTTATTTTGAGGTTGCAGAGAAGCAAGTAACAACTTCTAGCTTGCCTACCGCTTTTTGGATTGCTGTTTGTGTGATGGTGTTTGTACGAGTTCCGTTCTATATTTTAGTCCATCAGGTCCTTCCCCTATCAATTCATCTAAAGACCCAGTTTTAGCAAGCCGCGTTCGACATTCGCTCGATAAAACTTTGCCATCGTTCCAAGAAAAGTTTGCTAATTCCTGTTCATTTATACAAAGTAATGCCTCTTGATATTTCTGATTTGCTTTTTCTTCAGCCTCCGCTATTTTTCTGGTTGCATCCTCCATAGCGGTTGTTAGCTTATCGACGGCATCATACTCTTTTCTCTTTGCTTCAGTCTCTTGTCGGATCTGGAAACAACCGCATCTAGTGCTGAACAATCTTCCTTCATCAGCAGTACAAATAGTAACGGTAGCGCCACCAGCACTACGAATGGCAAGACAGCCGCTGCAACGATTTAGGCTGTGCGTTTTTCATAGACAAGACCTGCTTTCATGCAATCGGCGATCGCCCATTAGCTTCAGGACTGACGCAAACCTCGGAGGTTTTTAATCAGGAATGAAACATATGATCGACGCAGTTGCTTAAACCTCCGAGGTTTAGTCAAAATGCGATCGCTCGCTTCTTTGATAGTGGGCGATCGCGCTTCTGCTTGGGGCGGTCGCCGCATCAAAACGCCTTAGTATGCTGATGCAATGGACGATCGCCCTCAAAAAAGGACTCTCACATTGAACCTGCTGCATCCCACACACACTTCCGGCATGAGCAAAAGACGCAGTTTCTTCAAAGATCAGATGTTTCCTTAACCAAAGCGACCTTGTACATATCGCTGCGTCGTTTCCTGCTGAGGATGATGAAAAATCACATCAGTGTCGTCGTACTCCACTAATTCACCTGTACGGCTACCCTCTTGCATAATATTGAAAAAGGCTGCCCTGTCAGAGACACGTGCAGCTTGTTGTAGGTTGTGAGTCACAATCACGATCGTGTGCTGCTGCTTCAGATCTTCCAGCAACGCTTCAATTTGCCTGGTTGCCAGTGGATCAAGCGCAGAACAAGGTTCATCCATCAAAATTACCTCCGGCTTTGCTGCCAGTGCCCTGGCAATACACAACCGCTGCTGCTGCCCACCAGAGAGATCGAGAGCGCTTTCCTGGAGTCGATCTTTGACTTCATCCCACAAATAGGCTCGACGCAACGCTTGCTCAACTTGCTCATCCAGCATTGCCTGAAAATGCTGATTCCGAGGACTAAAGGCAATATTAGCGAAGATTGATTTGGGAAAGGGATTAGGCTTTTGGAAGACCATCCCAACGTTCGCTCGGAGCGCGATCGGATCAATTTCTGGCTGATAGACATTGGTATTGTGAAACAGCACCTGACCTTGCAGTCGCGTCCCTGAAATAAGCTCGTTCATACGATTGAAGCATCGTAGCAACGTACTTTTGCCACAGCCGGAGGGACCAATCAAGGCTGTGATGGTGTTTTTGTAGATAGGAAGGTTAACATTACGCAGAGCCAGAAACTTGCCATAGTATAAAGCTTCTACCTGGGCGTGCAGAATGATTTCGGTTTTGTTGGTAGAGGTCGCTGTAGGTGATAGAGAATCGACAACCATAACTCTCCCTTAATTAGTTCAATGAGATCAATGCAGTCTTCAAGTATTGATCATTCCTCTCAATCTAAAATTTAAGATCGAAGTGTGAGGAACTTGTGAGGACATCTGAGTCAATTTACTTTGATTGCTTTAGAGCGATTGTGAATAAGCGCCTTCTGCATTGCGACTTTCCAAACGACGATCGCGCGCCAAAAAAGGGTGAATCTGACAAACCAGGCTTCAATCAAATCTCAACGTAGCTTGTTTCAATAGTCCACTGAACTTTGACAGCATTTACTCAAGAAAGCCTCTACCTTTTGAATGGGTTAGTAGAACGTATACCATTCACGGTCAAATCAAACGCTTACTACAATGTTGTTACTTGCACTAAAGCTTTTCGGTCTCACTACCACCAATCTTTTTGTGTCTAGATTGAGGTGAAAACCCTGCAATGCCTTGCTGCCGTGCTAAAGAGATTTGAATGTCACTTCGATCGTAAAAATTTGATGCGTTTTGATACAAATCATACAACTCAAACATCGGCATAGACATGATTTCAAACATCCTCATGCCATGCTGCTTAAAGTTAGGGCAGCGATCGCTCATTCAGAATACCTAATTTGAATTCAAAGAGATGACTTACTTACTTTCCCTTTTAACAACCAAATTTCCTTCTGAAGAATCTAATCGCAGCCTCTGTTATTACATTAATAACACAAGCCATGTTCAGGTCATTCGAGCGATGAGTGGGGTAACGTGCCATTTTGAGCGCGGTGTCTTCTCAGGAGAGGGCATTTTGTTTGAAGCGGCACCAGAATTTTATCTGGAAATCTATTCGCCTCTGATTCATGGCACACGATCGAGCAAAATTGATTGCAAATTATTACACATCAATAAGGGTGAGAGTAACTAATTAAGACCTAGAATAGATCTATAGACAAGCGATAACGTTACACATCGCGAGCTATCTAATGATGAATACCAATGAAGTTCTGCAACGCTATGCAGAGGGACAACGAAATTTTAGATCACAAGCTTTGAAAGGTCTGAGCCTTGTTAAAGCGGATTTGAGTGGTGTTGATTTTACGGAAGCAAACTTGAGTGGGGCAGACTTGAGCCATGCAGATCTCAGTTATGCCAACTTCAATTGGACAACCTTGAGAGGCGCTAATCTCGGCGGAACAAATTTGCTTGGATCAAAAATGCCGGATGGAAACATTCACAATGATTATTTGGCATCTGCCAATCATATAGGTGTCTGATACAGCAAAACTCAGGAGTCGGGAGTCAGAAGTCAGAAGTGGAAAGGGCTACCAATGAGGCTTTCGGGCTTCAACATGTAATTCATTGATCTGCGAATCTAGGACTTACGCGTGAAGTGTTCAGATCTCCGACTTCTGATGAATGACTAGAGCTGCCTAGTTTGATGTGCGGTAGAAGTCGGGGATCTTTGCGTAAGTCCTATAAGAAAGAGAGAAAACCATCGTTTTCCCAAAGCGTCAAAGCATAGAAACTGTCTCTTATACACATCTCCGAGCCCACGAGACTAAGGCGAATCTCGTATGCC
>ENA-ORBV01002959-ORBV01002959.1-microbial-mat-metagenome-genome-assembly--contig:-NODE-2959-length-34886-cov-5.031515_pt1 | contig 34886 bp, 20 predicted proteins | sample MGYA00237777_ERZ505514 | MGnify/ENA primary metagenome ERZ505514 (study PRJEB26160, sample SAMN06269048) | microbial mat metagenome | isolation source: Oligotrophic lake microbial mat | place... | reverse complement strand
ATGATACGGCGACCACCGAGATCTACACCTCTCTATTCGTCGGCAGCGTCAGATGTGTATAAGAGACAGGCGTGGATGGCGACCACTGGCGTCGGATCCTCACCACAACAACAAGGGCAATGATAAGAACAATGGCGATGGACCGCAACAAGAGCAAGTGAGTCGTGATCATGTGATTTCGGAGAATCCAGAGACGGGAGTCATCTTTGTAGCGGGGGGCAAGTGGACAACTTGGCGAGAAATGGCACAAGATGTGACGGATCATATCGTGGGGGAAAGGGGCCCGCGGTGTACGACCCGCGATATTGTCTTGTGGGGTGGACAGGGCTATTCCAACGACTTGCCAGAACGGCTGGAAAAGGACTATGGACTGGATCGCGATATTGCCCAACACTTGGTAGCCACCTACGGTGGTTGTGCAATTCAAGTGGCAGACATTTATCGAACCCAAAACTGCCAACGCCTTGTCGACGGCTTTCCGTATTTGCAGGCTGAAGTCCTCTATGCCTGTCGAGAATATGCTTGTACGATTGAAGACATCTTGAGTCGACGCACCCGACTAGCCTACTTGAACAAGGAGAGGGCCTTGGAAGCACTTCCAATCGTCGCGGACCTGTTGGCAGAAGAGCTGGAGTGGTCGTACAGCGCATTGAAAAATCAAATCAACTTTGCCCTCCTCTATCTTGGCTCATTCGCCGGGAGGGAACCAGCTTCTATTGATACCGCTCCCGCCAAGGAGAATACAAGTACATCGAATGAGGAACTCCGCAGTCGATCATATGCATTCGAAGACATTCGCAACAGCAATCTTCTTGAAGCGACTCGAAATGTAACATTTGGTTTGGAGGAGGTTCGAAATGTGACACGTGTCTAATTTTGAGCTGCATACCTCCGAGGGAATGCACCTGGCGGGAAGCCGCACGCCAGATTATGACAAAGAGAAGGCGAGGCACATGGTTTTCATTGCGGAGGAGGGAGGAGGGAAAAAGAAAACATCTTGCTCCTTTACGCCATCGTCTATTTGGCCAGTATTTCAACGAACAAGTGATAGCTATGGAAAAGAATACCTTTTCAAAGGGATAACCAAAATTCCCCAAGACCGATATACAGCTGTAAAAAAAGATCGGAGCAGAGCTTGCCGGCACTAGCAATAGGGTTGGCGGGCGACTGCACACCGCATCGGAGGTACAGGAGAGTTAGGGTAGTGCAGTTTATATTATATTTCCATTGTGTTGTGTCATCTATTTGCACGTTAAACAGTTGCCACCACAACACCAAAGCTATACATAAACATGTAGGCCATGAGGTCATTATAGGTTTGCGCCATGTTTGCGAAGTAACACAGTAACCGGGTGCTCCTCGCCCATCCGTTCCAGTGCAATACTTAGGGGAGTTTGATCATAAGCGGTGCGACCGTTGACATCTGCTCCAGCTGCAATCAACGTCTCGACTGTATTTTGGTGTCCACTACGGACCGCCAGATGCAGAGCCGCCCAATCGTTCTTATCTTTCTTGTCCACCCAGCCAGGGCGTTGGTCAAGATAATCGGCTAATTCTGCAGCATTGCCCGCGGAGGCAGCCCGACGAATGTCTCTTGGTGCAAACGGCCTACCTTTGAATTCTGGTTCTGGAGGGGTTTCTGCACCACCCTGCTGGGATTTTGTAGGTTCAGGTTTGGCACTAGCGTCAGCGCTAGCGCCCGCAAAAGCGCCCCCACCAAAACCTGGTGGGGCGTTGTCTTCTTCTCGCAGGAAGCTACCAAAGCCCATTGGGAGATCAGCGTTCCAACCACCTTTTAAGTTTTGGTCTTTGAAACCTCTTGGTCTGTAAACTGAGTCGGCACCAAAAGCTTCGAAGCCTTTGGGCTCGACAAAGGCGGAGTCGCCAGAAGTGAAGGAGCCAAAACCCTTTACATTTGCATTGTTCAGAGGCTGACCTGTACCGTCCTCTGCTTCGTGTTGTTTTCCCACCTTGGCTTGCTGTTGTGCAGCCGTGGCCTCTGCACGCTCTTTCTCTTGACGCAATCTCTCCCTTTCGAGTTTCTCTTGTTCTTTCTTTCTCGCAGCTTCCTCCTGTTTTGCTTTTTGTTGTGCCCAGAACTCGCGTTTTTTGCGCTCTTCCTCGGAAATCTGCTCTTCTTGCTGCACAGGCGCTTCATCTTCCTTAATCTGTTGTTGCTCTTTAGGCTCTGGTATTTGTTCCTGCATTTGTTCCTGCGCTTGCTCCTTTACCGGTGCCTCTGTTTGTACGTCAGGTTGCTGCCGGTCCATTTCACGCTGCTGTCGTTGCTGTTCAAGTTGCTGCAGTTCTCGTTCTCTCAATTCATCGCGACGCATCAATTGCTCGTCCCTCTCTTTTCTCATTGCTTCTCTCTCTGCGAGAATTTGGTCAAGATTTTGCTCACCGCCACCACCTTGTTCTTGCATTTGCCGCAAAAGATTAAGCCTCTCTCGGTCAGCCCGCTCCTTGAGCAGAATCTCTTTCTTTTTGGCCCATTCCTCTTCTTCTGTCAGACTATCTCCCTGATTCCCTTTCTGGCCGTCCCTTCCCTGGCCAATCTCCACTGGCGATTGTTCGTGTTGTTATTGTTCCTGGCGCTTCCGTTGTTCCTCCTCCAATTCACGCTGGCGTTGCTCTGCTGTTCTCTGTTGTTCTTCCTGTTCCTGTTTCCGACGTTGCAAACGTCTCTGTTCCTCTTGTCTCTGTTGTAGGAGTTTCACTTCCAAATCATCCAAGTGGGGTGCTTCCTTGATGCACCTACCATCCATTCCCAGTTCACATTCTGTCGCTTCCTGTCCTTCGAGGTCGCTGCCTTGGCTGACGGCCTCAGACGTGATATCTTCTTCATCCGGAACGGGCGGGTCGTCTTGGTGCTGTTCTTGTTCTGTTTCCTTCTTACCCGTCAACCATGAATTAATATCCAAACACTCTTGTTTTCCGTTGACCATGCGACACAATTGTGAAGGTGGCTGATGCTGCTGTGGTGGACTGTTGTACTTGGGGATCATATAAATGACACTTAAGGAAAACAAAAACGAGGAAGCCACCGCAATCAGCATCGTCCACGTCCCCCAGGTTCGTATCCACCCCTTCTGAACGTGGGCGGTGACGTCTTGGGTCACTTCGGTAACCTTTTCGACATTTTCTGCTGCGATGTCTTCCATTTCTCCAAGTAACCCTTGCGTTTGGTCTTTGAGCGTCGAATGAATTCGTTCGGTTTCATTTTTTAATTGCTCTGCCATTTGAGAAATAGCTTGCTCAATTTGTTCACGTTGAGCTTTTTGGAAAGCTGCAATGTCCATATTGTTGCCATTATTGTTGTTGTTGAATGTGCTTTGGTTGGTTGGGGCTGCCGCGCTCGATCTATGTTCATCGCCAGCATCATTTGGCATGGGCTGCCCAATCAAGTCGCGCTCCACTGGTATCTCAAACGGGTCTTCATCGTTGTTGTTGTCGTCCATTTCCTCCTCCTCTTGCTTTTTCTTTTCATCAGGGAAGAATACTTGTTCAATCAAATTTGGTCCCGGCTGTGGCAGTGGCAGTGGCTGTGGCTGTTCCTCTTCTTCCTCTTGTAGCAAGAACACCTGTGAACTATTAAATATGTCTTCTTTTTCTTGTCGTTGCAAGGCATGCATAGCCTCGTGGGCTTTTTGACTGGCACGGTAGACACGTTGTTCGTACTCTTGATACCAACGCGGCGTTGGATTCTCCTCCAACCCACTAATAGTACCGACCGCGCCAATATCATTTTGTCGTTCCAGATACTCATGAAAGGATTGCTGAATTTGCTGCCAGATAGATTGCAACAATTCCATGCGTCGTTCTAGACATTGCCATGGCATGGCACCGTTCTCTTTATCATTAGCATTCCCGTGATTGTTGTTTTCCATGCAATGCAAGAGTCGATGAAGCTCCAAAATCAATTGTTTGAATCTCCTGTCCGAAGGAGCTGCCACAGACGCCGATGGAGCCGTAGCTCCTCTTGGGTTTCCGGCACTCGTAGAGGGAGTCCTCACCGAAGATCGGTCAAAATGTGAAATAGCTGACAGCATCTTTCACTTCCAGTGGTGCTGTACAGCAATGCAGGGCGAAAGGACTGTGCTAGTGGCCTCTTTCTTGTGCTAACAAAATAGCGACAAGCTAGGACAGTACTAATAGTAGTGTTGTGTGTCGGTGAAAATTGAACAAGCTGTCCAACGGCGCAATGGTCAATCGTACAGCGCGGTATGTTCACTCTGTGATTCCTGTCTTCCTAGTAGGTCTTGGCTGTGCTCTGAAAACAACAGCGATCTAAGGTAGACTAAATAAAGAGGCTGTAGTAGATACACAAACCAAACAATACAAAATTAAATAGAATGACCGTAGGCTACAACCAACAAGTACTAGTAGCTGTTGCTGTTTGTTGTCTGTCCTTCCATCCTTGGAAGATCCAGTCATGAACCTCAATCGTGTCGCCTGCCAACAATTTTCGACTCTCCGTTTGACCCAAGGGCTCCATTTGTCGATCAACCCTCTCTTTGCCAGATCAATTCCCCCCTCTTCACTTTGTTGAACTTCTCCAATGTCAGTTTCTGATCCCGTTGATCATTTCAGTGCAAGCGCTCCAGTTTCTGGTGTTCTCCATCATTATCGACTCATCTCCTGCAACCCATCTTTCAGTTCAGACAGTTGTTCAGATGCTTGAAGCAAATGGGACCCCCTGACTTGTGCACTGCCCCTGAACATGTTATGAGATCAATCATGGAAATAATGCCATATCAGTTCCTTAGCATCTGTCAAAACACATGTGGATGGCATAAACATTGATGATGTGATGCACGGCACGTTCTCACAACATGTTTTTGCTAGCTCATGGTTCAGACCGATGCACTGCAAGATTGCAGATTGCTTGTCCCACAAGCCTCCAGTGAAGAGAACTGACATTCAACTCTACAAGGATGCAATTGCTACTCTTGCATAACTCTTCAAACATCGCCAGATAGAGTGGATGCAGATTTGAGATCTGATTGAACTTGTCTCAAATTGCATTTCATTTCTGGCTTCATTTCTAAATCTTGCAATTTCTTTTTTTGCTTAGCAACACCTAAAAGACATTGCTTTTAATGCAGTGCACACTCCTGCAGTTCTAGTACCCTCATTGTTTCTGTTGTTCTTGATAGTCAGTAGCTCTCTCACCGGATGACATTTAAAAACAGCTTGACTGTCTCTCCGTGACTCTTCTTTTCTGGTTGCAGAGTTCCAAAATTGCATTAGGCATGCTGTGCGGTGCTGCTGCTGATAAGTCCATATGTGCCATGTCATCTTTTTATCCTGATCAAACCATGCTTTACTTCATCTTTGATCATGAACCCAATTTTTTGCCCCTTTTGGTCTCTGCGTTGCATTGAATGCATTTCCCTGTTTTCCTTTTGCAGAAACAAACAAGCTGCAGAAATCATCACAACTCAGTCATGCACCATCCCCCTCAAACAATTTGAGTTGCTTTCTAATCTATCAGGCTTGCTCATCATTTACAAAGTGTTCACACACATGTCACATTAAGTCCTGCTGTGGTGCTATCTGACATTTGGATCACAGTGACCGTTCATAACAGTTCTTCCAGTTGGAAGTTCTTTGTTGTTCATCGCCGGTGCCGATCTGGCAGGTCCCCGGGTATTGCACAGTTAAGTACTCGTAACTGCGCGGAGCCGCTTCTTCTTCATCGCAATCATGAAGGATGATAGTACAGTTGAGTATCCTCTCACAATTTCGTTCCAGAATTTACTACTAGTAGAACGATGATTCTTACCCACAATACACCGGAAACCTGCAAAAACAAAATGCGAGTACCTCAAACTAGCAAAGATCAAAGGGACAAATTAAGTGCCACCAATAAGTGCTGGAAGCATTGGGAGCTTCAATTCCAAAAGAAAAAACAAACAAGCAAACGACGGTCACTTTTATCGGATTTTGTATGCCCCATTGAAGAGCGGCACATGGACTTGCTTCCCGATGATCCAGCCTCATACAAGGCCAAGGTGGCCAGTCCAAAGTACTTGTACCATGAACAAACAAGCAAACGACGGTCACTTTTATCGGAGTTTTTAAGCCCCATTGAAGATCGGCACCTGGACTTGCTTCCCGATGATCCAGCCTCATACGAGGCCAAGGTGGCCAGTCCAAAGTACCATTGTGCTAATGTGATGCCACCGTCCTTGTCCTCCTCGCTTCCGTTGGACTCTCTCCCCTGCCACCCATCAATGCAGATTTGCGATCAAAACCATGGTGCCCCCCCCGCCACTACCCCACTGACAGCAACGTCATTATCATTGCGAGCGCGAAACCGATTACCACTAACTGAAAGAGTTGTGAACATCATAAGAGATTCCTCTGCTGTCTACACAACCCGAAAACTGAGAAGCTCCCGAACATCGAAGTACAGATTTTCGTCCTTGCGAGCACCACCGAACAAGTCTATATATGTCTTTTGCAGTATGAAGCATCCTGTGCCTCACCTTTATACTATAACAATATTTTAACTACAATAAAATCACAGTCATCTTGCTGATAGGTTGTCTACTATATCGCGTCTTCCCGACGCCTTCATTTATTTCCTTTGCCCTCGGCTAATTCACCTGGATAAATGTCCATCCCCGATTTTGTTGTAGTAGAGAGCAGGTTTCGTAGACCACAGATCCACAACTATTTATCCTTGTCCTTGTGAGCGTCACCCGTTGGTCGTGTAAATAGGCTCGCTCTGGGCGATCATTCTTCTCTGACACGCACATGAAACCTTCAGCGTGTCCTAAGGATAGAGCAGCAGGCTTGACTACAACCTGCAATTTCTTTGGTCAATCCCATTAGATATTCATCAACTAGAAATAGGATGCCGTCAAAGCTACATCCATTGCCGCCCGTTAAACCGATAGGCGAAGCCTATTTATTTGTTGTCAGCAGGGACCACCGATACTTTCCCCTTGGAATCCATGTCGACTCGAATACCAAGGCCACTGAGTTCTGCCGACTGCACTGGCTGATTGGCTTCAAGCTTAGCTACCACAGCTTGATTCAATTCGTTTTGGTCCAAAAGATTGCGTATAGCAATAATGGACCATTCTCGCAGAAGAAAGCAAGAGTGGGCCAAGCTGGTACAGGAGAGAATCACATGCAAGGCATTTCGCTCTTCCTCGTCGTTGGCACTATCGCCAGCGGAAGAAGAAATGACGTCCACAGTTTTTGTTGTTGTTGTTGGGACCATTGTCGTCCGAACCAAATCTTGATTTTGACGACACCGAAAACACAAGTTACCGATCAATTGGACCAAGGCGGTCGTGACTTGCTTTTCTTCTTCGGACATGAAAAAGTCGCGATTCTTTCGTCCAAGATTTCGGGTCGTAATCGAATCCACCAATGCTCCCAAATCTCGGCCCGAATCCGAAAGCAAAGTTGTGTCCCCTTTTTCTTCTTGTCCCAAGGCTGTTCGTGCCAACGCAATGGCAGGGTCATCCATTCCCAGCGAGCATGAGAGAATCTCCAGAATGGTTACCAAGGCAGAATGGTTGAGACACACATCTGGATCTGTTTGTATTGTTGCTTCGGGAACAGTCGGGTGCTCCAAGGGAACCCGATTCCTCAAAACTCCTACAATCTTTGCTAAGAAAACATGGGTGGATATGACACCTTGTTCTCCGGCTTCTCCTCCCATGAGCAAGTAATTATGTTGTTGTTGCTGTTGCTGCTTCTGTGTCATGTTGTCACGAGAAATCGTTCTTGGAGCAGATTGCACGTCCAGTTCGCTACGGATACTTTCCAAGAGTACTACGTGCTCCGGCACAATGACAATCTTGTCCCATGCGCGGCCATTTTCGCCTCCACCCGAAGCAGAGACAAACAAAGTTGGTAATAAGCCGAGCTTGCACAACTTGGTCAAAAGTAACACGATCCATTCCGTGGTGGCATCGGCTAGACTGGAGTCTTCATTTCCGATTCTATTTGATGGTTTTTGTATGGATTCTTGTCCTCCATTGACAGGTGAAGCGCCATTTCGTTGTTGCTTTTGCTGTTGTGTATTTGAGTTTTTTTGCGGTAGTAACGAGATCATTTGACGAAGGAGTGTGCTCACCAAAAGACTGTCAGATGCCATTTTTTTGGCAAACGTTGGAACCCCAGTTTGTGTTGTCTCTGAAGACTCTGGTTGTTCTTGTTGTGGTGGCAGCTGTAATGAAATGATGGAATTGTGCAGGGCAGCAACAATTCCCGCGAAGGCGGGTCGATCATTGGAATGGGCACAGGAGAGAATCAAATCGACCCAATTCCATTTATTATTTGTGGTGGAAACAGTGTAGGGTTCAGTTATTGATTCATTGTCAATTTTTGTAGCTTTGTTTCTGCTGGTGTCGTTATTATTGATCCCAAGGTGGGCAAGACCTTGTCCTATTTGTTGATCTACCATGTCTTGGGAAGGTGACAAGGGCAATGCCGATGTAATGGCGAGGGAGGCTTGGGAATGTGACGTGACGAGATTGCTCAACAATTGAGATGCGAACAATCGACATTTGGAATCGCCTCGTCTTGGATGCGACAAAATATGAAACAATTGTATGTGCCATATGCATTCCACCACGGCTTGTTGGACCATTTCATCACGACTACAGCCACCACTATCATCACCCCCATCACGATCGCTGTTGCTTTCGTAAGAAGAACAAATCAGGGCAATGCGTAGAGCCGCTCGCGTATTCAAGATGATTTTCTTTTTGTCTTGCGCAGAGATTGTTGCCCCTGTGTTGTCTTTTTGGCCTGCAAATTCGTCATTGGTGCTACCAGTAGCCGCCGCACAGTCCAACAATTGGCAATAAGTTTCCAGCGCACATTTCAGGAGAGGAAATTTGGATTGCACTTCTACCAACAAGAACTCTACCTCTTCTTTAGTACTAGCTGTAGCTGTAGTAGTCCCCTCTTGCGGTTGTTTCGAATCGTTTCCTTGCTGAAGGGCTGTTCGCAGCTGACCCAAGAGTTGGATCCAATCTACCATTTCTTGTTCTTGTTCTTGTTCTTCTTCATTACGGTTGTTGTCTTGCTTGGGATTGTGCCCCAGGTGTTCCTGCATTGCGCGACGTTTCTTCCAGTACCAACGCACTGACGACGTACCAATATTTGTTTAGTTTGCAAATCACTTACGGCGCCATTAGACGGATAGATACCAGTGAGCAGCAAGCACTATTGCGCCCCATTAGAGATGTTACTTCGATTCATGGTGTGGTTGGGCTACTAGAGAAGATTTGAATGACAATCATGCAGAAATGAATGAATGCATGGTTGTGAAGGTTGGACTCACTGACTCGCCCATGGATGGCAATGGAAATCAAAGGCATTTGATTGGGTCATGCACTGCGGGCAACCGTGCGCACTAGTGAGGATCCACTTGGACGCACATGTTCGGTCTCCCACGAAGATCTCTGAGTTGAAGATGGTTTCCATGCACACAGTTGAATCTTCTATAGTTTACCAAGAATTGACTCAATAATTTTTCAAGATTTCTATTTGCTTTAGATTCACGCATGCTCCATTCAATGGCAGCATGGAGACCTGTTCTGTAACCTCAATTTCTGTTCAAAAAAGGCCAGGGAGTGATTTGCTTGGTTTTTGAATAAGTGCAAGCAAATGTCACAGCTGCATTCAGCACCTGTGATTTTAGGGGTGATGTTGGATTGAGCTGATGTTAGCTAGCATGCAAGCTGATGACTGTGCATTGATTTGCATTAATCTCTATCTTTGTTCATGGAGAAAATTTGGCATTGGTTAAAACATGAAAATGTGACTGCACTCACCAACTGAAAACGATTGATCATTGACATTGGAGAGAAATGAGCCAGATTTGATAGTGGAAACAGAAGAACAAGCTGACAATTTGTCAAACACTTCAGCATTCAAAGCCACTGAATCCATTGTGCTGTGAGAGCAACAAAAAGAGATCATTTCCTGTTTACATTCAAAGCAATAGCCTTCAGTTGGAAAGAGTTCCAACAATTTGCTACTAGTGTGTGTCAGTCACTCTTCGGTGTTTAGCGTGAAACTGTTGCAATGACATTCAACTCTTCTTTTCTCAGTCTTTGCAGTGGTAGACTGATGTTGAAGATTAAGTTTCTCTCCTTCCAGGAACACACATCCCATTCTGGCGGCATGCACTACCAAATCCACTGGAGAGAGATGTTCAAAAATTAAGCTTGAACAAGGTTTCTTCATCCCCCACAACATTGAGAATCACTGGTGTGAGCGGGAGAGGCGACCATGCTTGGTTCACCCTGCCAAGCCACAAGGAATCCAAAACTTGCACAAGGAAATCAAGAGAGAATGTTGAATCAATGATGATGGCTGAGTGAATTGTCTATGTGTCTAACTGGCACATGCATGTTGTCCAATTAGCAGATTGTGATTGTGACATGACATGCGACACTTCAAGTGCATGCACACGCAAGCAGCCGATGGCTTCTGCCTAACCACTAGTGTGAGTCTTGACTGTCAACTGGCTAGCTAGGAAGCAGCCTGACCCCGACCCCCGGCGAAGGATGAGTTGGGCGGGGCGCGGGTGTTGGGACATCTGATGTGCAGCAACATTTGACATGCAATGTCGACCTGAGACTTAGCCATCGTGCGGCACAAATGTTGGCTATCCACTGGCTGGTAAAAAATCACTTCTAGATTGCTTGTGCTGTAGCATTGGTACCAGTAGCTATTGAAATGACAACTCCCTCAAAAAAAAATCTGGCTATCGAAGGGATTGCTGGCGCCATGACCAACAGAAACAGGGAGAAAGAGTTGGGGTTCATGTTGCTTCCGTGACTAATTCAGTCCTGTACGGCATATGCGAAAGCAATTGCCACCACGTTAGAGTTTACCGTGGTGCTGTGCGTGACGACGGTAGATTTGGTATCTGCACAAGCAGACCCACGAAAACAAGAAGAAAAAGCACACTCGAGAACCACAAACTTGTTGGTAGCCATAGCTAGCTAGTAGCTTGTTATAGAGTTCCTTGTAATTGTAGTGCCCGTCAGCCAGCAATTACTACCTTTATCATATCACGAAAAGGCTACTCGAATTGTGGTTGAAAGCCAACCCAATCGATTTACGTTTGTCATTGTTTGTCATTGTATTATTTCGCCACCACCATGACAGACAAAACTAGTACGATGACTACTACTGTACGCAAGGAAAAGGTGTATGTCTTGTATGGTTCTCAAACAGGAAATTCCGAAGAATACGCCAATACGTTTGCCGAAGAATTGCCCAAGAAATTAAGCTCCTCCGAATTACAAGAAATGACGGGTACTTCTCAGTCGATCCAACTCGAACCCAAATGTATGCAATTGGACGACTTTTTGGAATTGCAAAAATGCGATTGGACCCGTCTCGTCATTATTTTTGTGTCGAGTTACGGTGTGGGACAAGCTCCACTCGGCTCGTATCGATTTCGGGATTTGTGTGATGCCTGGAAAGAGCGCAAGACCCCCAATGCCCTTTTGAAGGGTGTCCAATTTGCTCTGTGTGGATTGGGGGATTCCTCGTATACGACTTTTTTTCAAAATCCTACAAGCATCTATGAAGGACTAGAACAAGTGGGTGCCAAACGGATTGGAACCATTGGCAAAGCCGATGCTAGTAAGTCTGGTGATGATGCTCAGGCACCTGTCATTGCACGATGGAAAGAAGCCTTGTGGCAACCACTGGCTGAAGCGGTTGTAGAAGATCCCTTGTCGGAGGAAACACTGAAAACCATGCAACAAAAAACCATTGAATTGTGTTGTGAAATCAATCCCGATTTTGTAGCTCCCGGTGCCAAGCCATCGGCAACGGCTGCTGCGGCCATGTCGAAATCCTCCAGTGGCAGTGATGTTTTGCCTTTCACCGTGGTGCCCGTAATCATGGTGATCATTGCCATTGTGGCCATTTATTATCTCAAATAAAAATGACGTATGGCTTGACGAGGCTATCGTGTTTTTGTGTGCAGGTGTTGGAGACGTTGTTTGTGAGGGCTGATTCCTTGTAAAATGAATGGGTGGAAAATCCGACAATTAATTACCTATTAGCGGTGAATGTTTGTTCCCAGGTGCTGGTATTTCCATGAATGGCAAAAAGAAAGATTGAAGTGTCGTGTGGAATTCCGAGTTTTGGTTGCTATTGTCAAACGATATTGGGAAGACAAATTGGTGTGAATGGTTCGTTGTGGCTGATAATATATGTATTGTGAAAAGAGAAGGTAGAATGAACAAACAATAACACTTTTCTCTCTAGAAGGTAAAAGAATAGTAGAAACCGTCGTGTACGTATTCTTAATGTCTTGTCCAAAATAGGTTCAGCAAACTAATTGTCATGATTCATTTGACAAGGGCGCACACACGTCTTTCGAAGTGAATTAACTTAGTACCTCTACGTTGGGCGTGCACCTGTCGCAGACTTCATCTTAAAAAGTGGCGTCTGAAGTACGAAACAAAAATCAAGAATTCTTTTCCATATGTATTACTTGGATAGTCTCTCCACCTGAACAAATCCTTCACAGCGAAAAATGTTCTCGTGCACATCTTCCAGCCGGTACGACCAATTCCATCGTTTGCACTTGTCCGGAGTGGAGCTGGCCACCTTGACATTGGCCCGATCCTCTTCGTCTATATATTGGTACGCTAGCATTTTGAATTGATCTGCCGCCACAGCATTGGCTTCCTCGACGCTTGTATACAATTCTTTTTTTTGTTTTTTTCCAGTGGTAAACTCATCATCTTCGCGATCGTCTTCTTCATCTGATCCATAATAACCGTCGTTATTATCGAAGGTTTTATCCGCTAACTCTTCAATTGTTCGACTCAATTTCCAAGAGACTTTGTAGTAAATTTCTTTCTTTTTTGTGGATTTACTCTCCTTCTCTGAGGATACGGAAGATATTTTTTGATAGGGTTCTTCACTGCTTTTCATTTCGTCTTCCCAGAGTGTATTGTATTGTTGTAACCAATAGGTAAATTCGTCTTCGGTCATTTCTTCTTGTGCTCCATCTTCATAGGTGACATGCCACAACTTTTTCTTGCGTCGCTTGTCAAATCGAAATTTGTCCACCAAACCATAGAACCATTTTTTGGTCTTGCCTCCAAACGGTTTGGCCACGCGTGCTCCGACAAAGACTTCGCCCGACCAATCATCGACAATAAAGGCTACGCCGTCGGTCCCCAAGAGATTGGCATCATGGAGTAGTTGTGTTGGAAGTTTGCTTTTGCTGGGTTTGTCATTCTTAAAGGATGGGGTGGTGGCCGTGGATGTAGAGACTTTCTTCTTCTTCCTTTTCTTGGTCGTCGTCGCTGCTTTCACGGAGGGAGAAGAAGGTCCTTTGCGGGGAGTCACTTTGCGCCGTCTATTGCTGATTCGGGTGTTCATTCTTTCGTATTGTATTTCAGTAGGTGCTCAACCTCACAAGTTACATGTCCGATGGCGCCTCCACTTTTGGTGGTTGGTCCAAACAATAGTGGATGGTTGTGTGCGGAAGAAGAAGCATGCATATTATGTTGGCGTCGGTCGATCACGACCAAGAACACGATGTAACCAAACAAAAATGAAACCGCGACTTCACATGGGTGGGTCGCACTGATGTCAGAAACGCGCATGTCGGCACTCATTATGTAACAAACTAAATTTTTGGAAGGTGCGCATTTGCTCTGAACAAACACAGACAGAGTACGGACAGCATAAAGACAGATAATCGCACGTTGGCTCCACGAAATGGCTCCTGCACCGAAAATTCAAAATAATTTCAGAAATCTGCTCGTGACATGCTATTATTTTTGACGACAGTATGTTTTACAGACTAACTTTACTGCCAGTATGATGTGAAAGCTGTTAAAGTGCGTAATAGTAAAAGGAGAAAGAGTGGCACCTTCCAAACAAAGTAATGATTACTGAAAAAAGAGTTTTGTCGCCTGATTTTCCCGCCAAACAAATCGAAATCGTTTCAGAAAGCGTCGCTCGGCAACATTCGTTTCAGAAAGCGTCGTTCGGCAACATTTAATTCACTTGCACCACACTGTTGTTCCTACTCATTCATTTAAAGCTGCTTATCAAACAGAATGGCATTGCACTGAACCAGCTGGTGCAATGGCTCGTACATTTCATGAAGTTGATCCACAACCACCTTGCCATTGTCATCCGTTGCAAAATCGAGGAGCATTGTGGATTGGTACTCATAGCCAAGACTCTTATAGTAGCCTTCCAGCCATGCCTTGTAGGGTCGCTTTTCGCCATGAGCCGGGCACATGATGGCCAATAACATTTTTGTAGCTCCTTTATCCCGGGCCATGGCCTCCGCTTTGCGCACCAATGCCGGACCAATGCCTCGACCTCGTTTGGAACTTCCAGCTTTTACGGTGCGGTCAATGGCAACCTCCTGTGTATTGGCGTTGGTCACCACAGCCGCCACGTCGGAGGCAACGGCCAAACAAGTAAACTCGGCCACCACATCCTTTTGTTTGTTTTTGTCATCGTCTCTACTATCCAAGGGCAGGCTGCCTCCAAATTTGACTTGGATGCAACCAAGGAGTTCCTTCGTTTCAGGATCCAGTGCCATTAATAGTTCCTCGTTCTCAACCATGTATTGAATGTCTTGTGGACGCAGTCTCGTAGAGCTTAGTGTGGTCCCAGTGTCGGACGTCGCATATTCGTTGTTGACTAGATTCCGAGCCTGCTCAATCAAGTCGGCGTCGTCTGGTGTTTTGGCCACTCGGATATGGACTTCATGCTTGGGCGCCGGCTTTGGTTTATTGGGGTACATAGCATGCCCCAAGGCAGGTCGGGTGGACGTATCCGAGGCCCCTGGCTTCACACCACGGCAAATGTACATATTCATGACACCAAACAAATCCTCTCCCTCCCAATCCAATCGCTCCATGGCGAGGGTCCGTTCTTGCTGGCTAATCGCACCGTTCGCTTCTGACAACCGTGCCATGTAACTAATGGGCACTATCTTTTCCAAGTTCTCCCGGCCCATGAATGGCAAGGGGAATATTTGTAACTCAATATCTTGGCAACCGGTTGCCCGCAACAATCGTGGCATTTGCAAGCCCATTGAGGAATGACAGGCCAAAGTGGGGACGACACCATATAACAGTTTGGCCATGAGTTCATAAAAGTCAAAGTCCAACTCGGCAGGAGGCCGTCGAAGTTCTCCCCATCTTTGACTTTGAGAAGGAAGATCCATGGTAAAGGATCGAAAGTCGGGATTGGCAATGACTAGGCAACCTCCTGGTTTGGTCACGCGTAGCATTTCCTGTGCGGCTTCCCAGGGCCGAATGATGTGTTCCAATACTCGATCTTCCTTGACCACATCAAAGGAATTCGCCTCAAAAGGCAAGTCGTAGACATTGCCTACTTGGAATTGAACATTGTCAAGGCTTTGGTACTTTCGAGTGGCCTCTTGAATGACCGACGAAGAAATATCCACTCCGACGATGTTTCCAGTCGGTCCTACCAACTTGGAATACTTAGGAATGTGCGTTCCCGTGCCACAACCGACATCGAGAATTCTATGACCCGCTTGTAAATGAAGAGCCTGCTGTATTGCATCCTTGTACAGGGCCGTCTCGGGAACTTCATCGAATCCTTTGAGGTACGAAGCTGGATCGGGTGCTTGAAGAGGACAGGCGTCATCCTTTGTATTTCCAGTCTGTCGCCATGTAGCCGAATAATTCAATGACGACTGGTCTTGACACCGTTGAAAGGAAGGAGCAAAATATCTTTGTTGTTGTTGCCGAAATGGAAGATACCACCTGCTGCTCCCTAACAACATCCGTTTTGGAACCGATTGAAAGACATGCGCAACCATCCTTCTTCGTCCCTGCAACAATCTAAAATATCTGTACGGCCTTCTATTTACGGCTTTCTCTATGTGTCTGGGTGGTAGATTATGAGGATGGATGGAAAAATACAGATAATATCCAAAGACCTGATCGGATAGTTGTTTGGGTTTTGTTTGCATGATGGCTGATGAACAAGGTCCAAGATCCTAATCCATCAGAGATCCGATTTCCTAGAGCCAAGGATAGGCCCCTTTGGTGTGGGAGATTGGGAGAGGGCTTTCTTTTATGGGAAGTCACATGGTTCAAGGTGCTATGATAATATTTAGCTGCTTCTACCAGCCCTTCCTTTCTATTACAATAGCATAATTAATTGCCATTGGACATAACATGAGCAAACAAACTTGCTGACCCTCTTCCCAGAATGTGACCACTTCAGTTGCATGCATGGGTGAGAACATGCCATCACTGCTCGTCATTGACAATGTCATGTCAATCCCCATGATCTATCCAATTTTGAGGGCTACAGTAGCAGCATGTTCCACTGTTAAATGCAGTCTTTGTTAACTGAAAACATCTATGTCGAACACTTGGTTTTATTTTTGCTGTCACCGTTTCTTTCTGTTTCGGTTTGTGGCATCGTTTTGCAATGTCAGTGTGTGAGCATGTGTCATAAAAGAGGGACACAGTGATAAAAAATTTCACTAAGTTTCAATGCCTTTCTTTGAATCTGTGTTGGATGCAATAAAAAATGAAAGACATGGGAGGAGAAAGACAACCAAGACATGTGGTGGTGGCCTGGTGCTTCAACATCTGTTTCGTTAGTTGAAAAACAATCAGTGTTTTCAAAGTCAAAGAGATCTTGGCTTGTACATCAATTTGGTGTTAAATTAAAATTAAAACTATTGCTGTGCTTCAGATGCTTCATGACATGAGGTCTCCATCCATCACAAAGAAACTGCACTTTTTGGTGGCAGTTCTGTTACCCTAAACCCTAAAAAACCAGTTGACTCGTGATTCAGTTACTTTCCCACGATTCGGGTGTACAGTACTTTATTTATCGGTTCAATGAATGAATGATTCATTGGATCGAGCCGGTGAATAAAATCCAATGCTAACATAACAGTTGTTGAGTCGATTCGACGCCATCAAAACAAGTGCCACAACTAGTCTATTTGGGGTCTTCGCTACTAACTGTTGGTAAGATACTCATAGAAGCTCAAGAAACAGGCGAGGCCAGCCCGTAGTAGAAGAACGTAACTAATACAGTACCCAGCGTCATGCATCTACCACGACGACGACACGATACACCAGCCGATGGGGGTCGCTCTTGGATGCGTTTGCTTCGAGGCGTCGGGCATGTACCACTGCTGTGCGTGTGGTGGTTGTTGGTAGTGGCGTGTCTCTTGCCTTCTTCCACCCCTATAATAGCAAGCGCTGCTGATACGTCCAGTAGTAGTGTCTCTGGATCTGCTCCCTTGACGAAATATCAAGAAAAAGTCAATCATGCTTGGAATAATCTGGTTTCAGATTTTGATGGCCTAAAGGCGCTCTTTGCGGACAATGCCAAGATTAAAATGTGTTTGCAAGGCATGCCCTTTTGTACGGAAGGTACCTTTGTGGAAATGCTGGAAGGATACCGTGTGGCCTTTGTTTCCTTTCAAGTCAAGCACAAATTTTTGACCGGTGCCTCCCATCCCCAAGACACCTTTTTGGTTGAATGGGTCAATAGCATTGAAACACAAATTAGTGGCAGTGGTCAACAACGACAACTTTGCAAAGCCATGTGGTGGGGATATGCCACGTATGAATTCAATGATCAGGGAAAAATCAAACGATTTGTGGGCATGTCAGAAGATTCCCAAGATGTCTTGCATTGTATTTCCAAAGTGTCAGGCATTAACGCAGAATTGTAAAAACAGAGAAATGCTAAGAAATTTAATTGCGTATCAATCTGCTGCATCGAGGGAAAAAGAGATGCTGGGAGCCCTGTTTGGCACCATGTAAAGGGTTTGCCGCCTCCAAGTCTTCTACCCTTTACTACTCGAAGTTACTACTGCAAAGGATGTGCTAACTGGATACAAAAATAACAGTACTTACGCAGTGGTACATCGTAGTGATGCTACTTCTCCCTTGCCTATTAATAAATTACAGCTTGATAGGTTTGTCTTTTTTATTAATAAAATGAATGTGATAATGCATTCAACAAAGATCTTTCGCAAGAAAGATACTTCACGGAACGGATAAAATAATGATCATCACGCCAGTATAGTTTGCATAGCAATGCGGGTAGCTCCACTCCACCACTTAACCGTTTCCAGCCGCACTCACCTGTTTGTAAAGTAAAAGTTATGCATACAATTTTGTGAGCAAACAGGGAGTTGTGACGTCTTCGTTTCTCGTTTTCACAGTCCGCTTCCATGAAACGACGAGACAAAATCACAACAACAATAACGTAGAATACACTTACTCTTGGAATATCATTGTGTTCGGTGAGATTTCCCAATTTTTCATTGAATTCTTCAATTCGATCACGATGGCTTTTGCTCGCCGCCAATTCCAATTCTGCTCGTTCCCGTTCTAATTTGCGTTTCTTGGCCTTTTTCTCAGCTTCGGTCAATTCTTCTTCTTCCTCCTCTTCTTGCAAAATGGCAGCAGCCGCAGCAGCCTCTTTTTCCTTGTCCTCCATCGAGTGCTTGGACTTGCTCTTTTTCTTCTTGGCCTTTTTCTTCTTGCCTTCGCCCTTGAAGGACAAGGATCCTCCCATGAAAGCAGTTTTTGTCATTGTAACTAATTTCTTACTCTCGTTCTAGATGAATCAACGCTTATTGTTACTTTGCTCTGTTTTTCTCTTGGGGACACAGTCACAAGAAAATTGTTGTTTTCGCTTGAGATTGGATGGGCTGTCAAATACTCGCTAAAGAAACGTTTTTGAATTCACTCTCTTTGGAATATTTTTCAGTTCAGTACGAACGTTCCTCGTGTTCGGCCGAAATAAGAATACAAGGAGAATACTGTAGCAGCCGAGTTGCGGTGTGCTGTGCCGTGTCGTGTCGTAGAACGAAAAGGAGGATGTTCGAAAAAACCGGATGTACAATGTAGCACCGATTTAGCTGTACCTCTTGTCGCTCACAGCCTGTTTGCTTGGATCTTTGACCGAGTGTCACTCTCCTGAACTCTATCAATTCTAGAGTAGTCAACAGGTGGCTTGTCTGTCGAAGCCTGTTATCAGCAATATTGTGAATAGGTATGATCGCTTTCTTCTCTCTTGGCGCTGTTTTGATGGGCGGCAATAGGCCGTGCTGCGGTTGCATTGCTGGGAATGAAATCAATGGATGCACACTAGTGCAAAATATTTAGAAGCACACCTGCTCAGGTGAAAAGTTGCCATGATTTCGCCCCCTTCACAATCCGACGAACCTATGCCTCGGAGCAAATCAACTTCCCTTCCCTCCTATTGCCTTTAGCTCTACTTCTAGCTACTAAGACTTAGCTTATTGCTATTATCATCGACGCTTTAATTCAAACAGACTAGATTACTATAGTTTAAATTGAGGCTAGCCAATGGTGCCACACCTTCAACTGGAAACCCAACTCAAATGCTGGATCCAGCTTAGTTATGCATTGGGTTTCTTGCATGCTTCCTTATGGCCTGCCTTCCAATCTTCCTTTTGACAAGTGCGGCTACAATAATAAACCACCTTGCATTGGGTGCACCCTTTCAAAGGACCCGCGCACGATGCATGGCAGGTAGCACACATGGATGGTTTCTCCTTATCCCCCTCATTTTCCGACAATGGCTTGTAGATATTTCCCTTGGAATCGGTCTCACCGTAGCAATCGTAATGTCTGGCAATGGAATGTCTCCACATTTGCAAGATTTCTCGTTCCAACATGCGATACAGCGTTCCAGTTCTCATATTCCCTTGCTGCGACTTTAACAGAGACACGTCTTCCGCGAGCGAAGACGTTGGCAACTGCTGTAACCGGTAATCAATCATTTCCAAAATTATTGATCCAGGTTCCCATGGTTCAATGACAATATTCTCACCACCTGCCATGGCCTCGTCCAGAGCTTCTTTTGTCGTCAAGGACAGGACTGCATAAAGGTGAATATTATTCAGGTAATGGGGTCGCCATTCCGTCAGGGACGACCGGACCTTGCTGATACTCAATTTGTCCCCGAAGAGGGCAAACGGAGTTCCAACTTGCGCCGTTACATACGGCGGGTTTTCAATCAAATGACTGCGTTCCAGCGCCTTGCTGCCACTTCGATCGCTGGTCAATTCACTCCACCGAGGATCAGCTTCCTCCCATACCAAATGTTGGGGCGGCAGCATATGGACCGCATCCAATGGATCCACGCAAGGCTTGCTATCATCATTTGCATTCTCACTTAACGGCAAAAATCCAAATTTCGAGACGAAGATTTGATTGGATACTTGCCCATACGAAAACATGACTTCTTCTCCCGCCGCGATATCACGACTTGCCTGCAGAACGACATGGGTGCCAGGAAAATGCAGCAAATGCGTGTTACAACGAAGACTGCCTTCCCGATCTCCGTTGATCAAATCAATGAGGGGACAAGTACAGCGGGAGTTTTTTTGGGCACTCGATTCCGCCATGCCTGCCGTATCCAAGGCGTGCATCCGAGAATAAATGGTGCAAATGGCACGTCGATAACACGTCTGCAACAATTTCCGATCGATTTCCACCACATCATCGGTACTTTCCAGCGTCGTCAATAGGTAGTCTTCCAAAACATCCCGAAAGCATTGGTCCCAATTCTCGTCCATTTCCGTCCGCAACCGCTGCACGAGTGAATGGCACGACGTTCCTTGGAGATTGTCAATTTCATCTTGCGTCCAATGAAAGATCAGGGAATCATAACTGTGAGGCAGCGTGTCCAAATAATGTTTCCAGTGGCGAGCAGCTCTGGTCAAGTTGGATGCCGCGGCGGAGGATACCAATGACACGGCGTGTAATTCTTTTTGCAACTCATGAGAAAAGAGTAGCAGTGTAATGTGCAGCGCCAGTCGCAATTCATCGACACAAAAGACGCGTCCTTTTTGCTTTTGCTTGGCATAGGGATCCCATGGACTGTAATGCTTGTACCGGTCCTGGCTATACTGCGCCGTTATAGTGTCTGTGTACACGGTCATGGCCTTGTCCACGACATCCCGCGCAATATCGACCAATAAGGGATGACTTTCGTGCACAACACAATCTTGCGATACTGTCATGATGACTTCACCGACTTGTATGGATTCCTTGGCAAAGACTCCCACCATGGGTGGACAATAAGATGATGATGAGCCAATGGTGGCAGTAGTTTCATTTTCCTTCGTATCGGTACGCGTTTTGAACGAGATTTTGTCCAGGTTGATGATGGGAGAAAAGAGTTCGCAGTTGCTTTGTCCAATGGAATCTACCCATTGAATGCAGCTCTCAATGGCTTGCATTCGCTGCTTCAGTGCCGCCATTGTCTGTTACACCTTTCAGAACTGGCTGATTTTTCCGATTTTTGTTTAGTTTGGTTGGCCTCTTGTCGACACACCAAAAAGGGAAAACGTCTTGCCCTTGGTTTGTTTGGCTGTTAGAACTCGCTATTGAATAAACTTTGGATTCTCTCTTTCTGTTCTTGACCAGTAAAGAGGTTGCTTTTGTTCATCCTCCAGCGAAGTAAAGGAGACTACTGTATGCGGTTTCTTGTGCTGTGTCGGGTTGTGGCGTATCGTATCCTTTTAACTCGTCGCTCGCGGCCTGTTTGTTTGGTGCTCCTTTGTTTGGGTCCTCGACCGAGTCTCACCTCTCCTGAACGCTTTCAATTCTAGCTTGTCTGTTGCGGTGCCGAGTATCAGTGATCCGAGTCCTGTTTGATGGCGATGATTTGTTTCCTTTTCTCCGCATCCATCCAGCTTGCTTGTCGCTGCCACGCGCAGTGCCCGTAGTAATAGGGCTACTGTGCTAGCTACTAGATAGCTAGCTACTACTAGCTAGCTAGCTACTCGGAGTAGCTAGCTAGCTAGTAACAGGTACCAGTACCAGGGCTGTAAAAGATCCACGTGAAACAGCTCGGGTGGACGGACAGACCATTGTTCTGACCCAGCAACACAGTTTTGAAGTTCTGGATTGTGCAAAAGGTCCTGAGGTTTATGCACAGTGCTACTGTAGCTTAGTGAATTAGCTAATACAAAACACCCACACAATGCCTGGTCCAGGAAGTGTTTTGAGCTGTTGTCATGGCCAGTTGGCTCACCTGTTGCTTCTCGTCGTTCCATGGAGACATTGGGGTAGACAGGCTGCTTCAGTTTGAACTGCGGTGTGACATGCTTTGTCAAGCGGGCCAATTTTTTTGTCCATACCTGCTATCGCTGCAGTGCTTTGTTTGAATGTCTCAGGCACTAAGATTTTGTGTAGTTTTGTGCTGAGATGATTTGATTCCGTTTTGCATGTGACATTTTTTGGCATGTGCTGAACTTGTTCCATGAGTGACCTACAAAACACTAAATTCTATGTGGTGAGGGCCTGCCAAAAAATCACAACTAGCCCCCTTGGAAAACCCTATTGTTAGGACATTAGAAAATCAAGCAGATGTTGGCTGCTTCACAATGTCTGCTTCAAAATGACATTTAGTTGCATCTGATTGAAGCCAAAGCTAAGTCACTTTTAAGGCACTATGAAAGAGACCCAAAACTTTATTAAAAATAATCAATGAAGTAACTAATTGGCTATTAAAGCTATTTGCCAAAAGGATCAAACATTGATGAATGCTGGGGCATTTCTGAGCTGTTCTAATGTCGTTTGTCAAGAATGGAGCCAAATCAAATTGATTGTTGACTTCAACAGTTATCTGATGTTCCGACAATGACTTTTTACAACCCAATTGACAATTGGTAGCTCAAGAAGTAGCATGGTAGGTAAGTGTTTTGCTTTATGGTGAATGTTTCAATTTTGCTGTTGATTTTGAATTTTGTGACATGAATTGATGCACAAGAAAATCAGACCAACATTTTCATAGCAGGCAGGGCATTGCAAGTCAGGCCCACCCCAGAAAAAAGGCAATTCAAATCTCATCCATGGGTCATCTAGGACATGTCTGGGACTTAGTGTGTCTAGGACAGAAGCATTCTGAGTACGTACAGAGGAGCCTTTCCTTTGGCATGCAGCCTGCTTGGATGGGGAGCACAGTGTGACCAGCCTTCGGTAAGTCGGAATAAAATCAATGAACGCACATGAGCGCATTACATTTCGAAGCACACATGTTCAACAAAATAGAAAATAATGGTTAGGGTACTTGTAATGGCGATGCCGCACGAGCAGAGCGTTGAGCGATCGATCGCTGAGCTTGCATCAAATGACGAAGACCCGCAACAATAGGACAACATACTTTCGTTTTCGACACAAGCCAACGAGAGCAACGTGAGTTGGTGGCATTCCTGTTTTTCAGTTGAATAGATTACGGGATGGGCAAGAGAGGACACAATGTCCCCAATGCGGAGATGGAGCCCTTGCTCAACCAAATAAAGGACTCGCTTCGAAATGCGTCCAATGACGCGGTGCAGCGCTTTGAAAGCCAGCTGAAGGAAATGCTTGAAAAGGCATCCGAAGATCTCAATGCGACTAGTGAAGCAGGTCTATCCGACAAAGAAAAAAAGAGACCACGAGTTGAACCCAAACCCATGCTCTTAAAAAAAGCAAGAAATGGCCACCGCAACAAGAGTCACAGACGTGCCAAGGACCAAGCTCATGATTCAACGGGGTATTCAACGCCTTGCCGAAAGAAAAGGGCAAAAAACAAAGTAATAGTTGATCGTCCGGAGGCAACGGCAACCTTTCCGTCTATCAATGTAAGGCAAGTCTCCCCTTTGGGGGTGCCCCTTATTGTCCAATCCTTTATGCCGCAGTTTATCAAGTTGCCCCGGAACGTTCCAAATATATTCTCTTCTCGAAACCTCAAAAAGGTATCTGCCAGATATCGTACCATCAAGGATTACCTTCGTGTCTACGGCTGGGAAAATAAGTTGCTCCTGAAGGAGGCCGAAGATAAAGTTAAATGCTCAGCAAAGAGGAGTGGCAGCACTGACCTTCACCGTCATCTTGTTTCTTCGGGGATCGTTCCACAGGCCAGCACGAAGGGGGGCAGCATAAACTCTGATTTGTTTGTAAATAAACAAGTAGATGGAAATTCCAACACGTGTGATCTCATTCGCCCGAAAGTCAATTTCAAGAAAAGGATGGATTTGGTCGATTCGATCGTGGAAGCTGTGGATATATGTGGTTATTCGCAAATAGCATTCCACGTGGCCATCACATTAATTGACAAAGCCTTATCGTGGATACCACGGAAATTCTCGAATGAAAGTTGGGGCGGTCACAAACTGAAATGCCTTGCTATGTAAGTTCTGCTTCTACGGATTTTACCTGTAGCCTCAAGGCCCCATCTAACACACAAACCCAACCTACCCCCAGTGCTTGCTTATGGATAGCTATTAAGTTAGAAGAGGCGGATACGCCGCCTCGTGCTCACGAGATCATCCTTTATACAGGGTCAAGCTGCTCCAAGAACGATCTTATAAAAATGGAAGCTGCTGTCTGTTTTAGGTTGCAGTTCCGTCTTCAACATGTCACCCCGTTTCACTTTGCAGATGAGTATCTCATAGTAGCCAGCATTAGCATAGCTTCTACAAGCACAGAGGGGCTACGGCGCTGCTTCTACTTTCTACTGGACTTGAGCCGGTTCGCTGCAGAGCTCATTCACGAGAAGCCCAGCGTGGTTGCCGCAGGTTCACTATACCTGGCTCTAGCCACAGTAGGTTGCTCGTCTATTACCACTTCTAACGGAGGGAAAAACAGCGCAAAGTGGACAAGAGCACTGCGGTATTATACAGGATATGAATACCGCGATTTGAAGAGTGTCATCGATATCATCGGCTCCCTGATGCAAAAGATAGCTTCCCCGAAAAGAGTTGCCCATAACTTGGGGAACGTATACGAGAAGCACAAGAACACAGTCCTCTTCGCGAGGAAGGCCAAAACTGTCGCTTTAGTTGAAGAATAGGAAAACCCCTGCTTCAGAGTTAAATCTAGAACGATTGCCTCCTGGACGAGCCGAGTCAGGACAGTGGCGCAGTGGTCTTGTTCACAACTATTCTTCACCAAGCCGAAACTGAATGGAATCAACTATAAGCTAAACCATATTACTGGGTGGCAAGCGCTACTCCTTTGAGCCAGTTATCAGATACCAGATACCAGATACCAGATACCAGTGCAGTATGTGCTGCAGGAACCAACCTGCAGCATGTAACTTCCGTTTGCTGGTTGTATGAAGGAAACGTAAGCCACATAATTCGCTCGGATATTCCTGATCTCTCCTAGCCAATCGAAGAACCAATGGCTAGGTTTCGAGGGTCATTTGTATGATTAGGCTAGGGGTCGCTCTTTGACTACTAGCGAATGCAAGCACAAATTTAGATGATGAAGTGCTTTGCCTGAAAGCCCTAGTCCGTCATGACAGAACAAACAGCATCAGAAAGGCAACTAGCTTGTGGAGCAGATGCATTAACTCTGCCACCTTCGAAGGAAACAAATAGCAGAATCGCTGCAAGGGCCTGGCTATTCCATTCAGCAACTAGTAGGATGGATTGGCATTCTTTTCCAAATCTTGCCTACGGCACACAGTGCCAACCGAATTATCAAGTAAGTTCCGCTGAAAATGGTAGCTTACGAAAAGAAGTAGGCTGTTCCGGTGTGGTATTCAGTAAAGCATGCCTTGACCATTGTTCCCTAGACCATTTTGAACTTTTTTCATAAACCTTTCACTATAAAGGCTCTTCGTGGCTACTCCTTTATCTTGATGGATGATAGTGGATAATCACTCCTGTTCAATCTACTAGTAGCCCTGTAGGTGCAGGAAAGAGGAAACAGCATAAATCAGTATGTGAAGCACCCGATCACAAAAGAAGTGTTCCCGCTTCTTTTTTGGAAACGAATGGGTCCCGTTGAATTAATGACGCTATGGTTGTTGACGCTTTTTAGACGAAGCTTCGCATTTTGACAAAACTTCTTTTTGATGCTTACGCAAGTCCTGGTTTCATTTTCTTGTTAATAGACCAGGTTTTTCGAATCTTGTTGTGGTGCATACGCAAGTCCTGGGGTCTACTTGGTGGAAATCTAGTATTGATTTAATCGCTTTTTTCGTATTGCCACTGCAACTTGAAAGTTGTCGCGAACCGTTCGCTCAAGACGAACGACGAGCTAAAAAAACATTTACCGCTTCAATAGCCCCGAAGAAAAACCCTGTCACAGAAAGGGCAAAGGGGCAGTTCTGCTCAAGTCACTATCCAGTAGGGTGAACCAGTACCCCTTAGTACTGTTTTGTGATACTACGGACTCCCCTTGGTCATCCCTATTTCAGAAAACGAATCGAAATTTTAGAAATGCCAGACTTGCTACTTCTCCTTCAACTAGACTACGACTCTACAAGTACGCTGTACGTAGAATTGCACAGAAGGGCATCTCACTATTCCGACCGTACCGGTACTACACAGGCTATACTGCTGGTTCATACCAATACCGCAGTGGACAAGCTGCTACTTTAGCCTCTACTACGTAGCTAGCTAGATAGTAGTAGTCTAGTACCGCAGAATGGTATAAACTTGGATCTATTCTCTCGCTCCGTCTCTGTTTGCTCACAAAACGAAACAGTCACTATTTCAAACTGTTTGCCATCGCAACAAACAGCTCATTATTTTCAAACTCACACCACTTCTACTTTATTCCACTATATGATGTCTTCCTCGATTACCAACCGATATGGCATGTCTTCTTCTGACAGAATCGGGAGTACTGCGAAGATGATGTCTTCCTCCGTTACCAAACGATATGGCATGTCTTCTTCGGACAGAACCGGGGGTACGATGCAGGACAACGGCAGCAAGCTTTACTCATCATCACGATATGCTAGTTCCTTGCTGACGATCAGTAGCCACAACAGCATGGCCTCCTGGGATGACATTGAAAAGGAGATGAAGCGCTACACAGCTTCGAAGGAGATGAAGAAGTACACAACTACAGAAAGTAACCAAAATGCCACATTCCAATCAAAGAAGAAGGATACTACCACATCCACGATTCCCATGTTGCTGGATTGTGGATCATTGTTGGATTCCAGTGTGCAGCCTCTCATGCGAGATGAATCCAGCAAGATCTCGACCATTTACCTTCCAAAATTGAAGCAGCAAGTCCAAAAGGATACTACCCCCCAAGAGCAGCCGGAGACAACGGCTGCACCCAAGGTCGAAAAGCAGAAGACGGCAACGGCTGCACCCATGGTTGCGCCTACGAATCCTTCTCCTTCTCAACTTCTACAGTTTATGCTCCAGGGGATCTCGATGGAGCCCTTTGAGATGGACTCTATTTGGAATAAGTACTTTGCTATCGAATCCACCAAACCCACCGTGGTAGTTGAATCCTTTCCTGCCAAGCTTCAAAAGAAGGTACTACGTCATGACAATCTGGAGAAACTCAAGACAATTGTGGAGCAAGGTTTGGTGGATTTAAAGTCGTCCACAGCCACCGGCGAGACAATGTTGGCATTGGCATGTCGCGAAGGAGCCACGACGATTGTTGAGTATTTGATCAAAGAAGTGGGTGTTCCAGTCAAAGTACGAGACCAGACCGGCAAGACACCCCTGCACGAAGTGTGCTGGCATACCCATCCTCCGAACTTTGAGATTGTGTCGCTCTTGTTGTGTCAAGCACCTGAATTGATTTTGGCCCGAGATGATCGCCACTTTACCGCCCTGGATTATATCCCTCTCAAATGCCGTAACGAGTGGTGCCTGTACTTGGAACGCAAAGCGTCGTATTTGCGCATCATGTTGGAATTGTCGGCTTGTCGTTGGTCTTTGGTACTCGTTCGTGAATCCCAATTCCAATACTGTTTGCAAGATGAAAGCATGAAACATTCGTCTCGTCAGAACTGCGCCGACTTTTAAGTTGGTTAAGGAAAAGAAGAACGGGACAGTGCATATTTTTAAAAGAAGAAACAGATAGAAAAAACCAATGTGCTACAGTAAAAGTAAAAAACCATGGTGTTTCATTAATGACATGGTGTCTAGTGATAACAATTGTGTCCAACACCGCAAGCACTCACACAAACACTGACTGAAAGACTAGTGTGTCTATAGATCCGGATCCGGGTCATTCACATCAAATTTGAGCTCCTGGGTGGCTGCCGTCACCGGAACGGCCGCGTCCTTATTCTTGATGGCCCGAGCATCTTCCCGATTGACACATTTGATGCCATCCTTGGCCGCTTTTTCTCCTTCATCGCAGCGCTGTTGAAACTGCACTCCTTCCTTGTCACCCCCACCAGCCGCAGCACCAGCAGCGCCAGCATCCTCCATGTCCTTGTCGGGACCCGCGTCGAGGGCCAATCCATCCAACAATTCGTCCAACCGAACCTTTTGATCATCATCCTCATCGTCCTCCTCCTCGTCGTCATCGTCCTCGGCTTCTTCCATGACGGCATCCCTAACTTTCTTGACAACAGGCGCCGCCTTGTACAGATTCATATTTTGTCGCATTTCCTTGTCGGCTTCCACTTCTTGCATAAAATCTTCTTCGTCTTGATCGTCCATCTCTTGTTGTTCCTTGGCACGACGCGCCTTCATGGAGGCGCCCTCGTCTCCCGCCGCCACGGGCAAGCGTTTCAAGGCCCATTTGCGACTCGACTTTTTCTGGTCGGCATCGGCGACGCCCCCGTATAATTTGCGCAAAATAATGACGCGGGGCAATTTGCCCTCCACTTGCAAATCTTGGGCGTCGTCGATGCTGTCGTTTTGGATCAACTGGGCATGCTCCAAATCGTATCCGGCACAGACATCGCCGGCTTGCATGAGATATCCGACATGCGAGCGTTCGACGTATTGTTGATTGTTTTGACCGAGGTCGTCTTCTTTGGCCAAGGTCAATTCGGCCAAGCGGGCCTTTTGTTTTTTGGCCGTCGCACGCTGCGACACATTGCGTCGCAAGAAAATGGGTTCTTTATTGAGAACGACAAAGCGGGTCATGCGCGTCCTCTTCGCGGTAAGAATGGGCCGTAAATTCAAAGCATCCCGCCAGTATTGATCGGCATTGAGCGTGGCCACTTGTCCCGACAGGGGATCAATGAAATGAATGACATTGCTAATGTTTTTCACCAAGACCAATTGGGATATATTCCCCAATTGTCGCGCGAGTTTGGCGGGTAAAAACAAAACATCGTCTTTACAGAGGGGACAAATTTCGACAAGACTGGTGTATTTGAAATTGGCAATGTTGCTCTTGTCGTCGGTTCCAATCAACTTTTTCGAAACCTTGGTTTTGGTGGGCACCACACTGTCCAAAAAACACTGAAAGCGGGCCGCCTTGCTCTTGTCGGGAAAATAAAAATCCATCCCATCTCGAAAGGCTTCAATCGATAGAGCACCCCGATGGGCATCGTGTTTTAAAATCAATTGTTCCAAATGCAAGAAGGTCCGTTTGTGTCCCACGCGTTGTCGAACTTGCACCAAGGATTTCCACGCGCCTTGTCGAAATTCCGACGCACAATCGGAACATTGTTGATTTCTCACTAAAAATTCCACCACAAAGGATTGTTGCAAAATGGTGCCCAGTTGGACTTCTTTTTGAATCGTGAGGCGCGTTTTCAAACGCATGCTGTGGGGTTCCGTCCAAATCCACGAGGCATCGACCAAACGCGCCGTCTGGTCTTTTTTGTGTTTGTTGTTCAGTCCATTTATATTGGCCAAACACAGTGCCATTAATTCACGCGATTCCAGTGTCGCCAACATCCATTTGCCGGCCCCACGATGCCAGCGTTTGCAACCCTTGCATTGGTGCAATTGCACTTCGGTACTAATCCCACGAGTAATGTCCGAGTTGGCCGCCAAACAAGACGAACACGTGTTGGCGGCATTGGGAGCAATGGAGATCCCGCAGACACAACACAAGACTTGGACCATAGTGTGTGTGTTGTTTTGGTGTTGTGTATTATTGATTACTGTTAATTGTTTTTGGTTATTGGGTTTTATAGTTTGTTTTCGTTACGGCTATCTATTGCTGTGTTTTCTGGAATCCAAGAAAACAATCAAGCAAGTCAAGAAGGAAAAAATGACTGGTGGTGGTTGGAAAACCGCTGAATCGAATCCATGGTATCGAAACGATCAGTCGTAGGGATAGTGTTAGAAGCTAGCTCATGACCCAAATGAGTTGGTCGGATGGCGTTGCCGAGAAAAGGGTTGGGGTCACAAGGATAAGAACAAAGAAACACCCTGCATGGAAAGGTTCATGTCACAGCATCATTGCAAGGCTGCATGTCACCCTTGATCCACCCCTATTAATTCAACTCCTCTTGCTGACATTCCATCATGACAACAACAACACAATTGGAAGCTGAGGAGTTCAGGGAGGACATGTTGTTGATCAAAGTGCAATTGTTGTTTGGGCAACAACAAAAAAGCCACTGCAGCAGCACTCAATGATGTTGCAATTAAAAAGAGCTCGCAAGAAAGATTCCAAAGACAAAAACATTTACTCCTTTCCAAAACATCATGGACAAAACTGAAGAAGAAAGAGCATGCGAATTTTGGTTCGTCTGTCAAAAGATCATTTCATTGGACCAATGTTTGCTGCCAAACTGTGAGGACAATGACAAATTTGTTAAATCCATGACAAAAATGAGAGCCTTCTTCATCCACTAATGCAAACATGACACATTGTTCTGAATGTCATTCAGATTGTCAAGCTCAGATTCTCTTTTTGTGTCCAGCATCAACAGTTCTTTGATGAACGAACATCACCACAACGCACTGAACAACATTCTTGTGAATGGTGTTGAAATAAAATGAACAAATGTCACAAGTTGGAAACTTGTGAAGCCACAGATGGACAAACAGAATGCAGCAAGGAACAAGTGGAAGATTCTGTTCCATGGCAAAAAGTGGCAGATGGTGTTGAGATCAAAATTAAAAGACTCACATTTGATCTTTGTATCATCCACGAGTTGTTTACTCCGACTGCTGATTTCCCGACCTCTCAACGACAGAATTTCGTCCAAGAAAAAGGGGGAGGACCGAAACAGAATGAATCTGTTTACTTAGGAGAAAAAAGGGGCGCGAATCATTGTTGTGCGAACTGTGCGAACCCAGAATATTTCATAGAAACAAAACAACACGGGGCCTTCCGAATGGCGATGATAAAAAATTTCATAAAAAAAACCTCTCACATGGACTTTACTCCTTACACAACAACTAACTCGTCGGAGTAGGTACAGTAGGGCCCATCACTCGTTCTCATAATTCATATTCTTCTTGCAACTTATTCACTCCTTACTGTAGTCAAGTTACGAAGGAACCATGAGCAGCGCCGAAGGTAAATTCTGCTAGCTAGCTAGAAGGCCGCCTGTTCGCCAATGCCTTTGTTGTCAGTGAATTTGCTCCCACAAACTCTCACACAAACTCTCTCTCTCTCTCTTTTCTACGTATACGCACACTTCCAGTTCCTCTCGCGTCCACTCTGCTGGAGTTTGCTCCGGGCGCCATTGGCGGATTTTGCAATGTTTTGGTGGGCCAACCCATGGATCGCGTCAAAGTGATGCAGCAACAGAGCACCACTACCACCACTGCTAGCATTACTACTACTAGTACTTTGGCTACCTCTACCACCCATAATAGTACGCGACGAGCCGTAGCCGCCGTTTTGGTAGCCCCCCGCCTTTCGTCTTCTTCTTCCACCACGGCCGCTTCCACCACAACAGGAATGCTGCGCGACATTATTGCGACCGAAGGCATGATGGGACTCTATCGAGGCGTTGCCTCTCCTCTCTTGGCCGTGACGCCCGCCTTTGCCATTTCCTTTTATTCCTGCGATGTGGCCAAATCGTGGATGGTGCAACAGCCACCCGGCCAAACGAGTAGTAGCAAAGACGATCTTTCCATTGCACAAATTGCGGCGGCGGGAGGATTCTCGGGATTGCCGCTGGCGTGTGTCTTGGGTCCTTCCGAACGCATCAAGTGCCTCATGCAAGTCCAGAACAAGTACGATGGCTTTGGGGATTGTGCCCGCCAAGTCTATAAGGAAGGCGGACTCCGAAGTGTCTTTCGGGGGACGGCCAGTGCGGCCATTCGGGATGTCCCAGGAAATGCGGCCTACTTTGCCTCGTACGAATTCTGCAAGCGACAATTGTGTGCTTTGGAAGACAATCATAACAAGACGCCCTCGACGCCTTCCATTTTGTTGGCGGGAGGCATGGCGGGCGTGGCCAATTGGGTCGTCGCCCTTCCCTTTGATACCATCAAGAGTCGGATCCAGACCGCACCCTCGGGAATGTACAGTAGCTACGCCGATGTCCTCCAAAAAACGGTCCAAAAGGAGGGCGTCCGAGCCCTCTTCAAGGGATTGACACCGGCTCTGCTCCGGGCCTTTCCCGCCAATGCGGCCTGTCTCTACGGAGTCGAATCGGCCCGTTCCTTCTTTGCGGCCCACATGAGATAACACAACTAAACACTAAAACAACCAATATTCATTTTTGTCACAACTTCCAAGTATAGTAAACTGTAGCTAGCTAGCAATAGTTAGAGTTGAGTAAGCTCTGTAGGTTTTAGTCAGTGAGTTGACATTCGCAAGCAACGAGAATTTCCATCCTGGAGAAGATTTTAAGGATAACGAATCCCAACATTTAGTAAGTATCTACATGGACGGTGTCTACAAAGTCGGTTTGCCACGTATCGTATACTGATTTATATAGCTTTTGAATCTCGGGGAAGCACTCCACCATTGGAATAGGCATTGGAGGAAACTAATGTTGCAGCTCGGTTGTCGGGGAAAGCATGTATGTGCATTTTATTCTATGTAAGACTTTAAGTAAAAAAGGGACTGGAGAGCAAACCCCGGGATGTCAGAATGAGTTCACTCTCTTTGAATTTGGCGGCTCGTTCTCTCGCCAAGAACAGCGTCTCCAGAACCTTCCAACCAGCACTGTCATTGGCGTCGAGCAATTCCACTAGACTGGACCAGCAATCTTCGGCCTCGACATAGTCTCGGAATTGGGAGATATCCTTTTCAAAAATGTCACTGAGCAATCGCTGCAGCGTATCTTCGTCGGTTGCTGGAATTGGATCCTTGGCCGAGGGATTGACTTCTGCCAGCGAGGACAACAACAAACCCACCGCCACAAATCCGAGGGCGTGCATGTCTTCGGCAATGGCAAAATTGGTAGCCACAATGCTTTGTTCCCCTTTTCGAAAGGAAAAGCCAAAGGTCCTGGCCCGCGTGATGAATTCGGGATCCTCCGTGCTGGCTTCCAGTGGTCCCGAAAAGCCAAAATCCGCCAATTTGACGCGCAACTGCGATGTGGATGTCGCGTAAATAGAGGATGCCTCCCGCTTGTCCATGGCCTTGGACGACAAGAGAAAGGAACTCCGTCCAAGGCTCCGATGTGCCAGTCCGGCATCGTGCAAGGTCGCCATGGCGTCAATGGCCGATTTCAAAATGCCCTGGACGATATACTTGGCGCGTTGGTCAAAACTGGGCAGGGGTGGTGGTTCCACCACGTTGCCAAAAAATCCCTTTTTGGGCGGTAGTTGTTGTCGACGGACCTGTGGCGGTTGCGCCGTATATTGGGAGACACTCATCAATCCCGGATACTCATAGACGATCCATACCGCACTGGCTTTGGGGGGTCGTACTTTGAGTGCTCTATATTTCATAATTTTGTAGAGACATGGAATGTAAATTTCATTCGAACAAGAAACATGTTTGTTGAATGTGTTTGTCTGACCATAAAAACACACGCATCCACGCATTCACCCAATTTAGAAATCGTACCTGTAAAATTCATTGGGATCCATATCGTCTAATTCGGCCAAATTGCACTCTCCCAAAATCCCCACAAAGGGAGCCTCCTGCAATAAGAGCAACAATCGTGCCACATGGTTATTGTCCTCTCGTTCCATGACCGATCGAGAGGATGCCGCTCGATACCATCCTCCATCTTTTGGTTGTGCCGCCGAAGCTTCCTTGGCGACGACGGTACTCTGCAATTTGGCAATGCTAGCCAATTCATTCCTCGCCAATTCCAGTGCCATGTCTCCCGTGTATTCCTTGACCAAGACGCGTCGATCGTATCCTTGTGCCGAAATCATGCCACCCAGAGTGCCCACCAACTCGCCTCGAAAGAGTCGAACGACGGATCCACTTTTGGTTCGGGTCCTTCGGGGCGTCGCCTTGTGAAAGGGATTGGGATTGACGACCTTGCGGCGGTCGTTGGAGTCGTCCTCGTTTTCGTAATAATATTCCCAGTCGGTCACTTCGTCAAAACCCATGGTGCCGATAAAGGAATCCAACACGAAATCGCGACCCAAGGACAATTGGCGGACGCGACAGGCCGACAAGTCTTGACGTCTGCCGCCGCCTTGTCGGGACTGTAGAATATCGGATACTTTCAGTTCCGACGATGACGACGACGCATCGTCCTTTGTCTCAAAATCACCAAAGTCATTGTATTCGACGGCTCGTCGCAGAAGTGGCTGCTTATTATGATAATGGGGGGCATGAGGAGGGTGTGCCTGTGGTTGGGCCAAAAAGGCTTGACTTCTCGGCTGCTGAGCTACAAGTACCAGTAGCGCCAGCAAGAGGCTAGGTCTAGTACAAAGTCTCATCTCGTACATGTGCTTTTGGTTTCCTCGGATACTACAGTGCAGTAGTTTGTTTGTGGTATTTGGTTTATCTCTCTTTGTTTGCCGTCAATGAATACTGTAACATGGAGCACCCGCGCCGTTTGGAGGATGGAATCCATAGAAAAGTTTTTGGGGGGGTTAGGCCAGACCGCAGGGTGGAGAGGGGAGAAGAAGGAGAGAAAAAAGAAGGAGTTGATTCCCGATTCCTTTTGTGTGCAGACTGGGACTCAATTACCACGTCATTTGCTGTTTACAGTAGGACGTTTACTACAAAGATAGGGGTTAGAGGCAAGAAAGTGGGGATGATGCTTATATCTTTAGTCTTGACACATATGTCCATGCGAACCATTTAGCC
>ENA-ORBV01002956-ORBV01002956.1-microbial-mat-metagenome-genome-assembly--contig:-NODE-2956-length-34897-cov-9.875330_pt1 | contig 34897 bp, 21 predicted proteins | sample MGYA00237777_ERZ505514 | MGnify/ENA primary metagenome ERZ505514 (study PRJEB26160, sample SAMN06269048) | microbial mat metagenome | isolation source: Oligotrophic lake microbial mat | place... | reverse complement strand
CCTGGATGCCATTAGTCCGGATGCCCGCTGTTTCGGTCATGCCCGCACCGCCGAGGATCGTGATCAAACCAGCACCTGCACCCGAGACGCTGATGGTCTGGGTCACGCCGTTGTTGGTCGAATCAATCAGGGCATCGCTGTTGGCTGCGCCTGCGTCTGCGTTGCCTGTGACAAGAAGGTTACCGTTGCTGACCGTGATGCTCTGGATCGTGCCCGCCGTAATGATGGCGGCATCAGCATTAAGTCCATTGCCGCCGGTCAAGCTCAAATTGCTCACTGCACTGGCCCCACTGATCAGAACCTCTTGGGTGCCGGTCGCACTCAGCTGGTTTATGAAACCAAAAGAATCACTGCCCGTGCCGCCTGTCAACGTGGCATTTCCTGTGGTGACAGTCACCTGCTGCGCCTGACCCGTTCCAGTGGACAGGATGCCAGCGAAGCTGGACGCTCCACTGCCACCCGTAATCGTCAAGCCTTGGGCGAGAGTCACGGTCTGGGCCGAGGTACCAGCGCTGCTCACCAGAACCCCTTCATTTGATCCCGCACCACCGATAAGGCTCATTGTTCCATCGCTCGGAGCTAGGCCATTGACCGTGATGATCTGGCTGGCTGCTCCGGTGTTGGTCTGACTGATGATCGCTGTACTGTTGCCGGCAACTGCGTTCTGGTTGCCACGGACAATCAACTGGCCCGCATCAATGATGATGCGCTGGGCTTCAATGCCTGCTCCAGCTCCGTCGAGACCGGCACTGGTAACCAAGGCTCTGGAAGTGGCACCATCACCACCCTCAACCACCATGTCACCGTCGGTGATCAGGCGGATGCTCTGACGTCCGTCTGCATCAAGCATGCTGATGGTGGCTGTTTCCGTTGCGCCTACTCCACCTCGGACAATCACGCCGCCGTTGGTGACGTTGATGCTCTGAACCGCAGTTCCGGCTGCGTTGGCCAGAAGGCTGACCAGGGCATCGGCGTTGGCTGTGGCGGCGTTGGTCTGGTCGCCCTGGACTGTCAGGGCACCGTTAAGAACATTGATTGTCTGGGTCAGACCGTTGCTGGTCACGTTGGCGTCGGCATTGAGGCCCGTGCCTCCCAGGATGGCGAAGTTACCCAGAGTCACCGTGATGTCCTGGGTGTCGGTGTCGTCACCCTGCTTGACGATAAAGGCCGTGCTATCCTGGCCACTGCCGCCGGTCACTGTGATGCCGTTGGCTGCCGTGATGGCCTGGATGCCATTAGTCCGGATGCCCGCTGTTTCGGTCATGCCCGCACCGCCGAGGATCGTGATCAAACCAGCACCTACACCCGAGACGCTGATGGTCTGGGTCACGCCGTTGTTGGTCGAATCAATCAAGGCATCCGAGTTGGCAGCAACTGCATCCTGGTTACCCGTCAGCAAAAGATTTCCTGCCGTGACCGTGATGCTCTGGATTGTGCCGGCTGCCGTGATCTCCGCATCCGCGTTCAGGCCGTTACCGCCGGTCAAGCTCAGGTTGCTCAAAGCCGATGCTCCGCTAACCAATATCGTCTGGGTTCCCGTGGTCTGGGTCTGGCGAATAAAGGCGGTCGTGTCCTCGCCTGTTCCACCCGTTAACGTGGCGTTCCCAGTGGTGACTGTGATGCTCTGGGCTTCACCCACGCCGGTGGCACTGATGCCCGCCGTCGAGGTCATTCCCGATCCGCCTGTGATTGTCAGGCCCCGGGCGATGGTGATGGTCTGGGCAACCGTGCCAGCACTGGTGATCAAGGCTGTTTCAGAGGTTCCCGAGCCGCCCAGCACGCTGACCGTGCCATCCGTTCCCGCCAAGCCGCTGACCGTGATGATCTGGCTGGCTGAGCCGGTATTGACCTGTGAAATGGTGGCACTGCTGTTGCCGGCAACAGCGTTCTGGTTGCCGCGAACGATCAACTGGCCGTTACTCACTATGATACGCTGGGCTACGTTGCCCGCTCCAAGTCCGTTCAGACCTTCGGCAAAAATGGTGGCACGTGCAAAGTTACCATCTCCACCCTCAACGACGAGGTCGCCCGTGGTCACGGTGATGAACTGGCGGCCCTGAAAGTTGGAATACCGCACTCCGGCTGAGGCCATGGAGCCCGTGCCGCCGATGACACTCATGCCGCGGGCAGCAGTGATGCTTTGAGCCAAGCCGAGAGTAGAATTAAAACCTGCGCTGCTGAAGCTCGCAATTTCATCATTTCCGGCCCCGCCGAGCACAAGAATGGTGCCTGCAGTGCCGGCCGTCCCTCCCACCTCGACTAACTGCGTGGCGGCTCCGGAGTTAATCTGTGAAATGGTGGCAAAGCTGTTGCCGGCAACAGCGTTCTGGTTGCCGCGAACGATCAACTGGCCGTCACTGACGATGATGCGCTGGGCTTCGTTACCCGCTCCAACTCCGTTCAAACCACTGGCCGAAATTCTGGCACCGCTGTTGCCACCATCTCCGCCCTCAACAACGAGGTCGCCCGTGGTGATGGTGATGAACTGGCGTCCCTGATCCCCGGATTGCGTCACTTGGGCGGTGGCGCTATTGCCCGTTCCGCCGATGACACTCATGCCGCGGGCGGCAGTGATGCTTTGATCCAAGCCGGGAGTCGAATTAAAACCTTCGCTGTTGATGTCCGCACTTTCACTGCTTCCGGCGCCGCCGAGTACAAGAATGGTGCCTGCAGTGCCGACCGTGCCGCCCACTTGGATCAACTGCGTGGCTAATCCGGTATTGGTCTGTGAAATGGTGGCACTGCTGTTGTTGGCAGCAGCGTTCTGGTTGCCGCGAACGACCAACTGGCCGTCACTGACGATGATGCGCTGAGCCTCTTGATTGGCCCCACCGCCATTCAGGCCCGCGCTGGTAACCAAAGCTGTAGCTCCCGAGCCATCGCCACCGGTCACGATCATGTTGCCGTTGGCAAGGGTAATCGTTTGCCTGCCGGTGTCGGATGTTGTGGTCAAACCTGCCGTGGCACTGCTGCCTGTCCCGCCGGTGATTAAAATCGAGTCAGTAGCAGTCACGCCGGTGACGGTGAAGGATTGAGCTCCGACCGAAGTGACCAAAGCCGAGGTGCCGCCACCTGTGCCACCTTGGATGCGAAGACCCCCAGCACCAAGAATACCTGTTTGAGCCGTAGCCCCGGTATTGGTGCTGGAAACGCTTGCCGAGGCAGAGCCAGCAGAGCCGCCCTGAACAAGCAGGGCCGCACTGGAATCAGTAGCACTCAAAGTTCCCGGTCCGGCCGGCAAACCAGTGGCATTGATGCTCATGGCACCACTGGATTGAACCAAGGTGGTGGCATTGGCCGTGTCGCCACCGCTTACCCGGATACGTCCCGTATTAGCCGTCGAAGTCAGAGTTAACGCACCCCCCACACCTTGCGCGTTGACAACTGTGGTGCTGTTGGCACTAGGTGAGCCTATGTAAATACCATTGGTGATCAGACCACTTGTTGTAATTGCATCAATGTCATCCAAGTTGGAATTTCTAGCCGTAAACGCCACTGCTCCATTGGCGGTTTGAATTAATCCTGCGGACGTATCACCAATGACAATAACATCGTCCTCCGCTATAAGTTCGACAAAGGCGTTACCTCCAATGATTCCTGTAGTGGTGACAGAAGTATTGACGGCATAAATGTCACCTGAGTTAATTCCCGCGGCATCGTTTCTTACCCGTATCGCTCCGTTACCAGCCGAGTCGGCTGTATTCAAGCCCCCACTAACTGTTCCCAGTCCGGCGTTGAATCCGAGTCCAGTGAACAGATCCGCGACATCAGTGATGACAATGTTGCCGGTGCCGGGAGGGGTTACTGGATCAGTGTTGAGGATATTGACATTGCCAGTAGGTGCGACGGTCGTAAAACTGGACACGGTGCTATTACGCAATGCAAGGTTGTAGCTTCCTGTTGTCCGAATCGGGCTGGCCAGGGTTCCAATACCTGCTGCCGCAGCCAGCAACAGGTTGCCGTTGTTCATGTTGATGCGAATGGTTGTGTTCGTTTGGGTGATGGCACCATTATCGGCAATCAGTTGAACCGTGCGTCCCGCCGGAGGAGTGATGGACTGGGCCAACACAATATTGCTCCCGCTAAAGCCTACTGTATTGCGGACGCGAATATCTCCCTGGGTCGCTGCGACTGTCGTGACACCATCCACATTCAAGGAAGCACCTGAGGTATTTTCCTGTGTGGCTCCGATTGTCACGACGCGGGCGACATTGGCGGGGTTGGCCGCATTGGCGATATTGGTAACGTACACGCCACCATTATCGTCGAGGTTTGTATCTGTCGCCTCGGCTCCCAGGGTATAACTGCCGCTGGTCAGGATTGCCAGATTGACAGCGCCTATACCGTCTTCGGCAGACATAATGAGATTACCACCAGCCATGTTAATGACGCCATTGACACCTGCACCCATCCGGATCTGGCCGCCCGGCACAGCATCAGCAATGAGAACCACGTGTTGATTGGTTTGGGAAACCTGGATGCGGTCATTAATGATAATGTCTCCACCACTATTTTCGATACGCACATTTTTAGATATGCTTGAAAGAGTATTGATCGTTGAGGACTGAAGAACACCATTGAAGGTTCCAAGTGTTGTGTGATCTCCCGCGAAAGTGTCCGCCGTGTATTGCGGAGTAAAAGCGTTGACTGCACCGATAGTCACATCCCCCAGAGAATTCCGGACAAAGAAACCGCCCGCTGTGCCGCTGTTCTGACCTGCCAGCGTGTAGCTGCCGGTGGTGAGTATCGGAGAGGCCAGGGATCCGACCCCTTCACGACCGACTAGCAACAGATTTCCTCCATTTAGCGTGATCACCCCGCCTGCGGTGTTCGAGATGCTGGAGCTGAACGTTGCGATATTCCCGGCAATAAGGTGAACATTACTGTCCGAGCCAGCCAAGATTCCAGACGATGCGATCGAAATGTTGGCTGCTGCGGTATTGTATCCTGTAGAAACGTTCAGCGTGGCAGGAGCAATGGTGCCAAAGACCGCTCCGGCGGGACCGCCGACGGTGATGCTGTTGAGTTCACGGATGAAGATATCACCCTGATCCTTGTTAAAGGTCAGGTTGGCGGTGTTGGAGTAGATACCGTTCCCTAGGCTGGTTCCCACGTTGCCAATGCCGTTAAGGTTGATTGCGGTGGAGCTGACTTCGGTGGCCAGGCCGCCCACGGTCTGTAGCAGTCCATCATGGTTATAATTAACCGTGCCGGTGTTGGCTGTAACGAGGGCACGGAAAGTAGCCTCATTGAATGAAAAGTTCACATTACCAGAGGTGCTTGTGATGTTAGCTCCCGCAAGCTGGCTCAGATCCTGGCCACCAGTTGCACCCAGATTAATGGTCACACCCGTGCCTGCGTTGATCGTGTTGTTGAGGGCAAGGTTGATGGCACCGTTATAAAGAAAAGAGCCAGAATTGGCGGCTACAAGGCCAAAGGCGGCCACGCGGTTCCCAGTATCGTTGAGCGTGATTGAGCCGCTAGTGGTGTTGAGACGGACTTCCGTGCCCGGATTTTCAACAATCAAAGGTCCGAAGGACTGGTCGATGCTTCCAGCGGCGGTCAGGTTAAGGTCCAAGGAGCCTTGGAGTGTCCCCCCAATGGTAACGCCTGCAACAGTTTCCGTAAGGAAGGCATCCCCACTCCCGACGGTTTTATTAAAAATAGTGCGGACACTTGACTGGCGGAGCTTGGTCAAGGCTGAAGTTCCTACTTGGCCGATGCTGGCGTAGGTAATGTTTCCATCAGAGCCGCTACCTGTGGCGGAAAGGAGGCGGTTGGCGACACTGTTATCCTGAGTGGCAATACCCCGGTTGTTAACGAAAACGTTTTCACCGCTGGCATTTTCATTCAGCCGGAAATTACTAGCCATGGTAGTGCCTCCGGTGTTGCTGTTCAAAGTGAGGTCGCCGCCTGCGGCAATAGCGCTGAAAGGTGTCGCACGCTGTGCCAAGACGATGGCATTGTTCCCCGAACCGCCGCCCAGTCCTGTGGCTCCGATAAGGAAGGTCGCGTTCACGGTCAAAAGGTTGGAGCCGTTGATAGTGACAAAGCCCGTCCCAGCACCCGTCTTGGCCGTGGCAATGCTACCTGCGGTGGTTACCAAGAAACCCCCAGTGTTGTTCAGATCGGAGTCGGCTACAAAGGTAAAGCCCGCACCCGCGGTGCCGATGAGTGCACCGGTGACGATGATGTCGTCGGTGGCGAAGAAGTTGGTGTTACTGGCGTATGTGCCGCCAGTGATGACGTTGGTGGCGAGTCCCCCGTCGAGCGTCAGGGTGGTGCCCACGCCCGAGGTGGCCGTGCCATCGTTCTGCACTCCACCGAATACGTTGACCGCGCCGCCCGTTCCAGCGCCCGCAGCCACGGTGACCCCCGCGTTGATGATCAAATTGGGACCTGCATTAATGGAGGGATCGACAATAAGGTTCACGCTGCCGCCTCCTGCCACATTGCTCGCGACAGTGATGCTGTTATTGGCGCTGGTGCGCAGATTGACCGTTCCGGTCGCGCTGACTCCAGTCAACGTGCCCGGTCCGGCCAAGGTGATGCTTCCTATGGTGTAATTGTTTGAGTTGTTTCGGTAATCCACCAAGCCTGCGGCCGCTCCAATAGCAACCGTGCCCACCTGGGTCGAAACGAATGTCACCCCGGCGTCACCGACGCGGCTTCCGGCACGCAGGGCCAATTGACTACCAACTCCCCCACCGGTGAAGGCGGTTCCACCGTTGCCGTTGATGGCGGTTCCTGCTTCCAGGAAGGTGATCGCGGTGGCCCCGTTATTGGTCAACCCGTTGACCGTGATGTTGGTTCCAGGGGTGGCGTTGTTGAAGGAAAAATTGCCATTGACGCTGCCGCTGATCGAGCTGATGGTCTCGTTCTGCACAAAGTGACCGGCCGCCGTGAGTTTGTTGAACACGATATTACCCGAGGATGTCAGCAGCGGATCCACATAGGACGTTCCAAGAGCACCCGTTCCCGAAAGGGTAAGGGTGCCAGCGGGCGCGGTCCGGATCCGCCCGCCGTTGGAATCCAGCACTCCCCCATTACTGACATTGACCGTATTCGTCGAATTGGAACCAATATCGGCTGCCAAGGTAATGGCTCCAGCCGAATTGACGGTGATTCCACCCGTTCCCGTAATGGCCTGATTAACAATGATGGCGCCGCCCGCGGTTGAGTTGATCAGTTCCACTTGGTTGCCCGCGCTGGCAGAAACCCCGGAGGTCGGGGTGCCCGGCACGGCTATGTTAGCTAGCGTGATGTTGCCGAGAGGACCGGTATTCTCGATAAAAACGCCGCCACTGGCGCCTGCAGCCGCCAGATTGTACGTGCCCGTGGTAGCAAAGCGGTTGCCAGCACCAGAGGCTCCGATGGAGGAGGCGCGGAGTTTCAAGTTGCCTCCACCCATATTCACCGCAGAAGCACCAGTCGTAGTCAGGGCACCAGCTAGCAACTCAATGTTCACGCTACCCGATCCGACAGTAATACCGGAAACCGCATTGACCGTGCCCACCGCCAATGCGGTTGAATTACTCAAGTCCAGGTTCAAGGTGGAAAGGGCATTGCCCAGACTGGAAGACACGGTGCCGAAAGAATTGCCCGGTTGGGTGAAGTTGAAGCTGCTTGCACTGGCAACGGCATTGTTTTGGCGCAACAACAAGCCTGCGGAGGTAACCGTTCCACCTGTCTGGTTTACATTGCCCAGGACTGTGCCAAGTTCGGTAAAGCCTATGGCGTTAATCGCACCGGCGACATTGTAACCGTCACTGTCGACATACTGGAAGTTGTTGGCAGCGGAGACCGTGCCGAGGTTGGCGATGTTGTTGGAAGTACTGGTCAGAACGGCGTTGCTCCCAAGTCCAGTAGTGGTGACATTTAGGGCACCGCCAACGGTCTGGATGATGGCGGTGGCGCCCAACTGGGTCAGATTACCATTGGAAGTCACGCTGAAGTCGCCCCCGTTAGTGGTGACATTACCGAGAACCGTCGCCTGGTTGTTGTTGAGGATTACGTTACCCGTGCCGGTCTTGGTAAAGGACACTGCGCCGGTCAGAAGATTGCCTGCATTGTTCACCGTGATGGTGTTGCCGCTGGTGGTGCCGACAAAATTGGATGTGCCCGTGACATTCAGCGCACCCGAGTTGGTCATATTACCAGTGGAACTCACCGAGAGATTTCCCGTCAGAACAGAGGCGGCCAGATTGGTGGCTGTGCTGTTGACCAAAGTGGCATTCTGGCCGATGAAGGAAATCGGGCCGGTCAGGCTGTTGGTGCCGTTGATGTTGATTGCACCGACAGTTGTTCCCACATCCGTACCATCAATCGCCCGGAAGGTGGAAGTTCCCCCCACAGTCAGCGTGGCTGTGTTCTGGTTGATTCCCGCAGGCTGCCCGGTCACGTTGGCAAAGGTGTTGGCCGCACCGCCTGTATTGACCACGAGTCCTCCGCTGAAGTTGTTGGCAAAACTGTTCAGATCAATGGCCGTGCCGTTGATTTCAGCACTGGTAAAATTTATTCCGTCCTCAAGGGAGATGATGGTCAGGGAACCAGCCCCGGTGTTAATCGTGCCGGAGATATCGGTATTGATATCCACCACGCCGATCTTACGGAAGAAAATGGAACCGCCGGAAAGGCTGGCTGCGTTGGCCAGAACGTTATCGTCACGATCCAAAACAGTTGTTCCCCCCGTGGTGGTCAGGGTTCCACGCACGCGGACAGCACCCGTCTGGGTGACCCCGCCGGCACTGGCTGCCAGGGTGTAGTCACCAGCAACGGTCGAGGTGCCAGCACCCAGCACCGTTCCACCCACCGCATTACTGTTATTCACCGTCACATCACCACGATCGATGGTCAGGTTGGTAAAAGAAGCCTGCCCGGCCACAGTCAAAGCACCGGTCTGGGTGATGGAAGATCCTGCTTGGTCTTGTTGAACGATGATGAGATCGCCGCCTACGTTGGAAGCCGCCAGGACTGTTCCGGCTGAAGCATTGTTTGTGATCTGAACATCACCCGTGGCCGTGGTTGTTGTCAGGGCAATGGCTCCGACCAGATTATTGAGGGCCGCATTCAGGGTGATGGATCCTGTGCCTGTGCTCAAGGTGGTGGTGGTTCCAACGCTCAGGACTCCGGTCTGGGTCACGTTGTCATCTGAGGTGGTCAGGGAGAAAGACCCCAAATTTGCCGTCACTGTTCCGAGCACAGTCGCCACCGTGTTCCTGATGGCAAGATCATTTCCGCTCAGGTTGAGGGTTCCAGCAATGACGTTGTTGACATCATTCAGTGTAATATCATTGGCTGCTCCGGCCGTAATGCTTGTGACACCAGAAACCAAGGCCTGGGTCTGGGTGACTGCACCGTTGGTGAGCAAGGTAAAGATTCCCGCACCTGTATTGACACCTGCAACTGTGCCTGCCGTGCCGATGTTGATACCGGTGGCATCCGTATAGGTCAGATTACCGGCGGTGTTGGCCGCCAGATTGGTGACAGCGTTCGCTTCGGTCAGGGTGATTGCGCCTGTACCAGCCTGAAGACCCAAATTGGTTTCCGTGATGGTGAAGCCAGCGACTTGGGTGATGCTATTGCTGCCGCCCGTTTGCAGGATCAGGGTGTTGGTCCCCGTTGGGGCGATGGAGCCCGCAATGAGAATATTGCCGGAATTGGCATTCCCGATCTGGATGCTGCTGGCGGTTATGGTATTGAGTTCCGCACTGGTCAAGGCCAGGCGACCTACCGTATTGGCACCAAGATCAATCAGTTGGCCGTTGGTGAACTGGGCAATAGAAACGTTGCCTGTCGTGGTGATGGTAGTCCCAGCAACAAGTTCCGCCGTATTGGCAACGACAGCCACATTACCACTGCCTGCATTGATGGACCCCCCCGGTGTATGATCAAAGTCAGTTGTTGCAGCACCGGAAGCCGTCATAGTGATATTACCCGACGTCGAGGAAATCGTTCCTGCTTGTCTGAAGGCGACTGTATTGTTGACAGCCGCTAAGGCAGTCAACGCAATATTTGAGGTGGTCGAGGAGATGGTGATTGCGCCAAGGTTAATACCGCGATTAAGATTACTGACCGAGGCGTTCGTTGTTCCATTTACGGTAATGCTACCCAGACCGGTGGACGTAATGGATCCACCGGTTCCAGTGACCCCATCATTATCATCAAGGCTGTTTCCAGTAGTCGCGTTTCCGGTAATGAGGATGTCTCCACTGATGGTGGAGATGGTGCCACCGCTGGTACGTACTCCGCTGTTGAATGAGGTGCCCGTTCCGCCTGTCCCGTTGATCGTGATGCTGGAACCTCCAACGGCGTTCAATGATCGAATTAGTTGACTATCTATAAGCACCCCGACATTATTATTACCTGTAGTCGCGGAACTGGCCGTTCCTGTGATGCTGATGGCTCCCGTTCCAGTTGAAGTTACATTTCCCGACGAAAGGCGAACCCCGGTATTAGCGCTTGTTCCATTTCCGCCGATGCCTACAAGTGTTATGCCACCGCTGCCCGAATTTGAAATCGTTGTATTACTACTAGTAATGCCCCGATTTTGAAAAACCGTTGAGGTGCTGGGACCTGTTCCCGTCACGGAAAGTAATCCATTGACGGAACTGAGGGTTGTCGAGAAAAGTTCAACGCCCTCGTTATCACTGCCGTCTGTGATAAGATTTATTCCGCTGACCGTTAGAGTGCCTCCACCATCTGTAGTGACGGAGCCGCCAGCAATTTGAACCCCATATGAGTTGGCTGCTGATCCTGAGCCGGCAAAGCTTGTTCCCGTAATGGCAATATTTCCGCCCGAGGCTGTCAGGGTGCCGGACAGTCTTACCCCGGAAGTATTACCCCCCCCCGGTCCGCCAAAACCGTTCAGGGTGATATTCCCCCCATTACTTAAGATTGTACCGCTGATATTCACCCCTCCAACCTGGCTTAAACCGAAAGTACCCACATTGACTGTCACAGCGCCGCCGCCAGTTGTAATAACCCCGGGGTTATTTAAATTGAAAACAGCCACACCTGCGTCACGATTACCGACGTCCGCAGCGCCATCATTGATCGTAGCGGTAAAAGCCCCAGTTCCCGAAAGGGTGACAAAACCTTCCATAATGATACTGCGGCCGGCCTGCATGGTGAGACTTAAGTTATTGGCCAGGACAATGTTGGCTCCGACGCTTTGCGTGATGTCATTATTGGCCTGAAGAACCACATTGGCCACAGCGGCATTAATGGTGGCCACGTTGATAAAGGAGTCGGCTGCGGGTGTGTCCGTAAAGGCGTCCACATCGGCCAGCAGGGCAGGACCGGCGTTATTGATGATGATATTTTTGGGATCAAGGAGAAGCGTTCCGCGGGATCCATTGGCCGCCCCCAGATCCGCTGTTCCCGTGAAAGCCAGAACTTCCTTGCCGGAAACTTCCGCAAAACCGCCATTGCCACTCTGCTCGCCACCTCTGGCACTCAAAGAACCCTGGTAAGTCGTGGCACTATCCGCCCAGACCACCACTTTGCCACCGTCGCCGGATTCCGTAGCATCCGCATTAATCTTGGCCCCAGTTCCCACAAAAGTTTTTTCCGCATTGATGACATCGGGATTGGAGCCCCGGTAATCGCCGCCGATCAGGGCTGTCCCGCCACCTTTTTTACCGCTGACATCCACCACAGCATTGCCAATCAATCCAACATTTTTACCCTCAGCTACGACGGTTCCACCTTTTTCATCGGAAGTCTTCGCGCTGAGCGTTCCAGAGCTGATCACCGTGCCGCCAAGGCCGGTCAGTCGGACCTTGCCGCCGCTCATGTTCACGCCCTGGGCGCGGACAATGCCTTCGTTGTTCACCGCCACGGAATACATCGATCCGGTCGCCTTCATCGTGGCCACCGCCGCCTGGATCTCACCCTTGTTGCTGATGCCTGTGCCGGAAGCACTGGAGCCGACCAAAACCGAGGTGCGTTCGTCACCGGATTGCCTCAACAAAACTTCAGAACCGGCCACCAACCCGACTTCACCATTGGGCGAGGAAATCTTGCCGCTGTTCTCGATCTTTTGGGAGATGAGGAACACACCGCTGGTGCCGTTGATGGTGCCAAGGTTGACAATGGAAGCCTGCGAATTACCGGCGAATTTCATGTCGCCGCCCCTCATGAAGGTTTCGGTGTCGAGGTCAAGGGTGGAAGCCACAAAACCAGCCGTGTTGATCACACCGCCGGCACCGACAAAAATACCGCTTTGGTTGACGAGGAATACCTGGCCGTTGGCCTGCAGAGTTCCGTAGATCTGGGAAACGTTGTTGCCAATAACTTTGTTGAGGACGGCGGATTGGGCATTGGGCTGGACGAATTTGGTCAACTCACCGCCGGCGATGGAGAAATCCTGCCAGTTGATGATGGCTGTTTGGGTAGCCTGGTTGATCGTGGTGGTAGTACCCGCGTTGCTGATGTCGGCCTGTCCGGCGACGACTTCGCCCCCGGTCGGATTGGCCAACACGATGGCCGGACTCAGTTGAAAGACAAAGACGAGTACGAACATGATCCAGCGCACAGCCATGTGCAGGGTTCGTAGGTTTCCGCGTTCAGATTTCAGCATAATATTTTTTTCCGGACACTGCCACATGGATAGGCGATAGGCTGGCCGGTAAACTTCCCAAAAAGCTTTCGGCTGACACATCCCCACGCTTCTTGAAGCAGATCCCGTGCTCGATACCAGCGATTTTTCAGAAGTACGCAAGGGATTTTCTTCGAAATCTTTCTCAAGCCTGCCATTAATTTGTAACCTTCAGCTTTTAAGCTACTTAGGTACAGACTACCGCCCGTAGATTTTACAATTTTTAAGGTAGAAAAGAACCGCCTTTCAGGCCCTTTTTTCCCGGCACTTGAAAAAGCAACCAAATCACTTTTTCCGCTGCGATTTTTATGAAATACATAATAATTTTAAACTTTATCGTTAAATTCAAACAAATATATAATAAAACATCGAAATTGACCCGTTTCTATGATTTCCGGCAATTAAAACTGAGTTCTTTTATTGTCTTCCTTCTCCGCTTTAGGCAGAGGAGAACCGGGCCGTCCACAAATTAGATCTTGTCCGCACGCCATGGCTTGTCTCATGCGACTCATCGGGCCTTCCTGCTACGATCCAATAATGCCATCTGCCAGAATCCATGACGACTACAACGCCAGGATCCGGCTTTGGGCCCGGAATCCCCAGGTCGCCCCCCCGCTTGGCCCATACCCATGGCCACGTTTTCCACCCCAGCGCTTCAAATCTTGTCAGGAAATGCAGAATTTTAAAAACCGGTTGATTTAACTTTCAGCCATGGGAAGCAAGGTGTGGACGCCGTCTTCGCAAAGTAGAACCAGGCCGGAGCCCGCTACCTCCTGATCCGTGGGCAGGCCATACGCCTGCATGGTCTCCCACGATACTTGATGGATTGGGATCTGTTTGAGCCTGGAAAGGATGAGGCCAACCACGCCCTGATCAATCTGGCACTCTGAAATGACCTCCAGCTTCCCTTGGCTATGATGGGGGATCAGGGGGAAAATTTTCTTCAAACCGAGCAGCTCAGCCAAAGCACCTTGCAATTTCACCTGACTGTTTCGGGACTTTCTTTCGTGGATGCCGAGAAAAATGCCCATTTTCTACATGAATCAGTCGGGGGTGCTCCTATCCGCTGCCTCTCCGCCCTGGACCTTCTCAAGTCCAAGGAGGCCGCCAACCGACCGGTCGATCAACAGGACATTCTTTACCTGAAAGCCAAGCTTGGCCTTTGACCTGAATCCTGGCCTCCCCACAGGTGCCCCCTCCCCACACTTGAGATTTTTGCATCCGCAACCCTGAAATTTCTTGGCAACGCTCCTTGCTTTGCCAACCTTTCCCCGCCATGCCCAAACGCACCGACATCCATTCCATTCTCGTCATCGGCTCCGGCCCCATCATCATCGGCCAGGCCTGCGAGTTCGACTACTCGGGCGTACAAGCCTGCAAGGCCCTGCGCGAAGAAGGTTATAAGGTCATTCTTATCAACTCCAACCCCGCCACCATCATGACGGATCCCGAGTTTGCCCACCGCACTTACATCGAACCCATTACCCCCGAAGTCGTGGAAATGATCATTGCCAAGGAAAAGCCTGACGCCCTTCTCCCCACCCTCGGTGGCCAGACCGCTCTCAACACCGCCATGTCCCTCTTCAATTCCGGCGTTCTGGAAAAATACGGGGCTCAGATGATTGGCGCCAACGCCGAAGCCATCGTCAAAGGGGAAGACCGCAGGATTTTCAAAGAATGCATGTTCAAAATCGGCCTGGACTGCGCCAAATCAGACGTCGCCCATACCATCGAAGAAGCCCGCGCCATTGTCCTGCAACTGGGCAGCTACCCCATCATCATCCGCCCTGCCTTCACGCTGGGTGGAAGCGGTGGCGGTATCGCCTACAATAAGGAAGAATTCGAACAAATCGCCCAGTCGGGATTGGACCTCTCCCCCGTCACGGAAATTCTGGTGGAAGAATGCCTCCTGGGCTGGAAGGAATATGAGATGGAAGTCGTGCGCGACCACAACGACAACTGCATCATCATCTGTTCCATCGAGAATTTCGACCCCATGGGTGTGCACACCGGAGACAGCATCACGGTTGCGCCTATCCAGACACTCAGTGATAAAGAATACCAGCGCATGCGCGATGCGTCGTTCGCGGTCATCCGCGAAGTCGGTGTGGAAACCGGAGGCTCCAACATCCAGTTTGCCGTCGATCCCCAGACCGGCCGCATGGTGGTCATCGAGATGAATCCCCGCGTGTCCCGCTCTTCAGCCCTCGCTTCCAAGGCCACCGGATTTCCCATCGCCAAGATTGCCGCGAAACTGGCCGTCGGTTACACCCTGGACGAACTGAAGAACGACATCACCAAGACCACCCCGGCTTCCTTTGAGCCGACCATTGACTACGTCGTGACCAAGATCCCCCGTTTTACCTTCGAGAAATTCCCGGGGGCAGACACCACCCTGACCACCCAGATGAAATCGGTGGGAGAAGCCATGGCCATCGGACGCACCTTCAAAGAATCCTTCCAGAAAGCCGTCCGCTCCATGGACCTGAAAGACAAGGAAGGCACTCTCGCCTTCGGAACTCCCACCAACAAAGAGCCTGACGAACTGATCCGAAGCAAACTCCGCACCCCCAACAACCAGCGTCTCTGGTGGATCACCCATGCCTTCCAGTGCGGCTACTCTGTTGATGCCATTTTTGACCTGACCAAGATCGATCCCTGGTTCCTGGAAAACATCAAACAACTTTCCGATCTGGCCCTGGAATTGGAAAAAGTGGATCTGTTGGATGAGAAGAACCTGCAGCTTCTTGAAAAAGCCAAGTCCTACGGTTTCAGCGATCTCCAACTCGCCGCCCTTCAAACCCAAAACCCCAAACTCAAAACCCCAAACGCTTTCCGCAGCCACCGGACAAAACACGGACTGGTTCCCAGCTTTCGTCTGGTCGACACCTGTTCCGCCGAATTCGAAGCCTACACCCCCTACTTCTACTCGACCTACGACCGGGGCGACAACGAAATCAAAGAAACCCCACGCAAAAAAATCATGATCCTGGGAGGCGGGCCCAACCGCATCGGGCAGGGCATCGAATTCGATTATTGTTGCGTCCACGCCAGCCTCTCCCTGCGTGAAGCCGGATTTGAGACCATCATGGTCAACTCCAATCCCGAGACCGTCTCCACAGATTACGACATCTCAGACAAACTTTACTTCGAGCCGCTGACGGTTGAAGACGTTCTCCACATCTACAATGCTGAAAACAAGGACGACCAGATCCTGGGCGTTATTGTACAATTCGGAGGCCAAACACCCCTCAACCTGGCCGCCGGACTGGCCGAAGCCGGCGTGCGCATCATCGGAACATCCGTCGAAGCAATCGCCCGCGCGGAAGACCGCAAGCTTTTCCAGGAAATGCTGCACAAGCTGAAGCTGCGCCAACCCCGCAACTCCACCGCCACGGACGAGGAAGCCGCTCTGTTAGGAGCCAATATCACCGGATATCCTGTGCTGATGCGCCCTTCCTTCGTCCTGGGTGGCCGCAACATGAAGATCGTGTACAACGATCAGGAACTCCTCCATTACATGCGCACCTGCGTGGAAGTTTCTCCAGACCGACCGATTCTCATCGACCAGTTTCTGGACGATGCCACGGAAGTCGACGTCGATTGTATCTGCGACGGCGAACAAGCCGTTATTGGTGCGGTCATGGAACACATCGAGCGGGCCGGTGTACACTCCGGCGACAGCGCCTGCGCCATCCCTCCCTACTCCCTCAAGCAGAGTGTCATTGACGAGATCAAGGAATCCACCATCGCCATGGCCAAAGAACTCGGCGTCAAAGGGCTGATGAATGTCCAGTTTGCGGTCAAAGACAATCTGGTTTATGTCCTCGAAGTAAATCCACGCGCTTCCCGCACTGTTCCCTTTGTCAGCAAAGCCATCGGCAAACCCCTGGCCAAGCTTGCCTCGCTGGTCATGTCAGGCAAAACACTCAAGGAACTGAATTTCACCAAAGAAATCATCCCCACTTTTTTCAACGTCAAGGAAGCGGTTTTCCCCTTCAACAAATTCCGCGGCGTCGATATCCTTCTCAGCCCGGAGATGAAATCCACCGGCGAGGTCATGGGCATCGATCCCGACTTCGGCATCGCCTATGCGAAAACCCAGATGGCGGCAGGCTCACCGCTTCCCACCAGCGGTCAGGTTTTTGTTAGTGTACAGGATTCAGACAAGCCCCAGGCAGTCCAAATCGCCAAGGAACTGATCGAATTGGGGTTCACCATCTGCAGCACCAGCGGAACCTGCAAAGCACTCAAAGATGCCGGCGTCCGCGTGAACGAGCTGCACAAACTGTCCGAGGGACGCCCGAACGTTCTGGATCTTCTGAAGAACAGCGAACTGACCCTCGTCATCAATACCCCGGCTGGGCCCGTGGCCCGTGCGGATGAAATCACCATCCGAACCACAGCGCTTTACACGAAGGTGCCGGTCATGACCACCATGGCCGCAGCCCAGGCAACCGTTAAGGGTATCCGCTCCATCAAAAAGTCAGGCTTCGGCGTCAAAGCCCTGCAGGATTATCACTCTGCGTAGGAGCGACCTCGTGTCGCGATGGTCTTCATCTTCCACCCAACCCACCCTTCGCGTGACAAGCACGCTCCTACAAGACGTCCCCGTAGGAGCGACCTTGTGTCGCGATGGTCTTCATCTTGCACCCAGCCCACCCTTCGCGTGACAAGCACGCTCCTACGAATCTTCCCCGTAGGAGCGACCTCGCGTCGCGATGGTCTTCATCTTGCACCCAGCCCACCCTTCGCGTGACAAGCACGCTCCACCAAATCTTCCCCGTAGGAGCGACCTTGCGTCGCGATGGTCTTCATCTTGCACCCAACCCACCCTTCGCGTGACAAGCACGCTCCACCAAATCTTCCCCGTAAGAGCGACCTTGTGTCGCGATGGTCTTCATCTTGCACCCAACCCAACCTTCGCGTGACAAGCACGCTCCTACGAATCTTCCCCGTAGGAGCGACCTCGTGTCGCGACGGGCTTCATTTTGCACCCAGCCCACCCTTCGCGTGACAAGCACGCTCCTACAAGACGTTCCCGTAGGAGCGACCTTGTGTCGCGATGGTCTTCATCCTCCAAACGACCAACGTGCAATTCCTTAACCCTGCCGACCCTCGACCGCAGCCAGCAAAATCCCGGCAGCCAATCCCAAGCGTCGGTCCAAAAGCCCACCGGTATCAGCCGAAAAATCCATCTCTAACTTGAAAATGAAGGGATTGAACCGTTGGCGATACTCCGCCACTACGGCATCCCCTATCTTCAAACTAAAGCGCTGTGGGATAATATCGCTCAGAAAGCGCCGGATCAAAGCCAGGGCCATGTTATCCTCCTGAATCTGGCCGATCTCACGATCCTCCGCATCCAGCACATGCCAGGCATCACGAAGGATGGATGAAAAACCTTTGCGACGAAGCACACCGACTTTCACATTCAACACCGGATCAAAAACATCGTAGGCCGCTGAAAAATCCATGATCTGGCGCGCCTGAATGGAAAGAACTTCCCCGGACATTGTTTCATCAGCGTAGATTCTGATATCTTCCCGCAACTTGAAGGCTTTTTGGCGTGAGAAAAAGACGACCGACCCCAACGGATCAAACACATGAAAACTGGCCCCGAGGAAGGAAAAAACCTTCCTCCGCAGAAGATAGCTGCTGTGCTGGAACCGTCCGGAACCTGTCGCGATGACAGGCACCTGCCTTTCCTGCCCGATACCTGCCGGGGCCGAGGCACTAAAATAAGCTGCGACCGTTTGCCATGCAGCATCGCCCTCCTGGCAGCAGGGCGTTTCGGAAGTCAACTGACCTTCCGCTTGAAGCTGCAAAACCTGCTCGCGGGTAAACGGGCCAAGGGTCTGTTCCTGTTGATAAAGGTAATAGTTCATAAGTTGGTTAACCACCCTTAGACAGAACTATCTGGAAAGAAACAGGAATATGCGTGAAGCAGAACGAGATTTGGTGGCAAGAGTGGCTTGATAACCTTCAGGAATGTCCTTTCTGCCGTTAAATTCGCCCTTGATTCTTAAAACTGAATCCGCCACGATCTCCATTCGCAGTTTAAAAGCGCTCGTGGCGAAATGGCAGACGCGCAAGCTTGAGGTGCTTGTGGGTAACACCGTGGAGGTTCGAGTCCTCTCGAGCGCATTTTCAAACGCAGCAACCTTTCCACCCTACCCTATGATCACACACGTTGTCGTTTTTTGGACCGATAAGCCCCATGCTTCCAACCGGGACGCCTTGTTGGCCGGTGCACATAAGTTGTTGGCTGATATTCCAGGCGCACTTAACTTTCGCGCAGGCTCTCCTGTCTCCAGTCCCCGGGCGGTCGTCGATGACAGTTTTGCCGTAGCCATCTCTATGGATTTCGCCACGCAGACGGATGCCGAGCTCTATCAAAACCATCCTCTGCATCAGGAATTCATCGAAACCTGCGTGAAACCTTACTCCAAACGTTTGGTAGTCTACGATTTCGGGACATAAACCGGAACCATTCCGGGTTCAGCCCCAGAAACTCCGCCATTCTGCGCGAGCAGGCACACGAAAAGGCGCGGGATAAAGAGGGACTCTTTACGGGGAATGCCTTTGCGCAGGCCACACGAAAACCGACTCCGATTTCCAGTGATTTTTTAAACTCCCCGCCCCGCATTTAAGCGTCATTTCGCGTGTTTTCGATAACCATCAGCTGAATACTTGCGGATAAGAGCCTGTCCCGATGGGCCGGAAGTTCAGTGTTTCGTTGTCTATCATTCAAACCAACTGATACCAGTTATCCCTCTGGCGGGCTTCGTAGCCGGCTTCAGCGATGAGCCTCCGCATTTCCTCCACTGTCATGCGAAAGTGCGCACCGGCCTGTGAAACGACATTTTCCTCCATCATCAGACTTCCAAAATCATTGGCTCCGAATTTGAGTGCCAGTTGACCGATCTGCGGCCCCTGGGTGACCCAGGAGGCCTGCACGTTGGGGAAGTTATCCAGAAAGATACGGGCCAGGGCCTGCATTCTGAGATACTCGTAAGGTCCTGCTGTTTCAGGAACTTTCAAAACCGTTCCTTCCGACTGGAAGGTCCAGCAGATAAAAGCGGTGAAGCCACGTGTCCTATCCTGCAGATCACGCAGGCGCTGCAGGTGTTCAATGCGGTCATCCAGACTTTCCACATGGCCGAACATCATGGTGGCACTGGAATTAAGTCCCTGGCCATGGGCTATCTCCATCACCCGCAACCACTGGTCCGCATCACATTTGAGGGGAGAAATCCGCTCACGGATGCGGTTGACCAAAATCTCGCCGCCACCTCCGGGAATACTGCCCAGACCAGCCTCCCTGAAACGACGGATCACCTCCTCCATCGGCATGTTGAAAACTTCGGCGAAATGATTGAACTCCGGCGGAGAAAAGCCATGGACATTGATCCCGGGATACTTTCCCTTCAAATGAAGGAGCAGATCCAGGTAAAAATCAATGGTCAGCTTCGGATGGTGCCCGCCCTGCATGAGAATCTGCGTGCCACCCAGAGCCACCAGCTCATCAATCTTTTCATCAATCTGCGCATGGGTCAGAACATAGGAATCATTGTCCTTCTCGGTCCGGTAAAAATTACAGAACTTGCAATACACATTGCAGACATTGGTGTAGTTGATATTGCGGTCAATAATGTAGGTGACGATGTCGTTTCCCCGTCCGTCATGCGCAGATGCCTGGATTTGCTTCCGCCGGGCATCCGCCAATTCGCCGAGTTCCGGCAGCGGCGCAAAATAAAGCTCTTTGGCCTCCCCGGCCGTAATGCGTTCACCGGCAAGAATTTTCCCGGCTGTTTTGTTTTCTGTGAGAGGTGCAATCATAAGTTCCCGGAAAAACCTTCAGGACGTAAACTATAATCCATCCTACCGCCAACTCAAGAAGCCAGTTTTTCTTGCCGTCCCGCTCTTTAGCAGCCAAGATCGCACAAGGCTAGTTTTTGTTCCGGCTACCTCTGCCGTTTCCTTTTCGTGCCCTTTTTTCAAAGTTCCAGCAACATTTATCCAACAACACCCAGGCTCCATGGCATTACAAGTTCAAGGGGATATCATCGCCAGAAAATACGAGGTAGTCTCGCTCCTCGGAATCGGAGGCCTGGGCGAGGTTTTTCTTTGCCAGGATATCGAGACCAAGATCCACGTCGCCGTCAAGCGCCTCAAGGATGACATCACGGTTCCGACCTCGGTAATCGAACAAACCCAGCGCGAAGCCAAGATCCTTTCCGGACTGAGGCATCGCAATATCATCCGGATCCTGGATTTCGGGCTCGATAAAAAGGGCTTTTATTTCATCCTCGAATTCGTCAACGGGCCCACCCTTGCGGACATCATCGGATTGGGACCCCTGCCGATGGATATTTTCCTGGCGGTGGCCACCCAATCTCTGGAAGGTCTCGGGGCGGCCCACCGGAAGGGACTGCTCCACCTTGACATCAAGCCCGCCAACCTGATGCTGCACAACTATCCCAATCCGGATTTCATCGTCAAAATCCTGGATTTCGGTGTGGCCAAATTACTGGAAGAAGCGGCCCGCCAGGTGGATGAGGACGAAGAAACCTTCGGGTCTATTTTCTATATTTCACCGGAGCAACTGAACCAACAACCTTTTGATACCCGTGCCGACATCTATTCCCTGGGCTGTGTCCTTTTCCACAGTCTGACCGGCCAAATCCCCTGGCCCACACTCCGGGATCCCCTGGATCTGGTTAATGCCCATCTCTTTATTCCTCCGACACGGGTGGAAGAACTGGTGGAAGGCGTTGATCCGGAATTGTCCGAGTGGGTTTACTGGCTGTTAGGCAAACAACCGGACGACCGGCCTGCCAGTGCCCAGGATGCGCTGCTGGTGCTGACCAAAATCATGCTTCGCCTGAACAAGGAAGCCAATCCCGACCACTTTGCAGAAGTGCTTCAACTGCTGGAGGTGGAGGACAACCTGCCAACCAAAGCCCGGACTGATCGGGTTCCCAAGCCGAGAACAAAAAACCCGCTTTTGAATTTCTTCAAAAAGAAGGAAGAGTAGAAAGACCAGAACTCCCTGGAAATGGCTGCCCGACTAGGACTCGAACCTAGAACACCCAGATCCAGAATCTGGTGTGCTACCATTGCACCATCGGGCAATTGAAGAACGGAAAACGTAACAGAGCGGGCCCTTCAGGTCAACGGGAACCGTGAAAAGTTCGTTTGGGGCCTTCCTCCTCCGTTAACGTCCAGTGTCAAAACCCATGAAACAAGTGGTTCTGCGGAAGCCCCACCTTTTAGGGATTGCTAATTCTTTCCACTACATTCATCGTGTCCAGCTCATGAAATTACGCTATCTTCTGTTTCTATCCTGCTTTGCCATTCTTTCCTGTAGCCCCAAAGATCCCAAGGATCCCAAATTCGTCGTGGCTAAAGTAAACGGCCAAAAAATCACACGGGCCGATCTCGATACAGGCACCCAGGAAGTGGCCAAACGTTTTGGAGCAAGCCTTGAACTGCTGACTCCCCAGCAGGTCGAGGTTCTCAACTGGCAGATGGCCAATGAATTGGTCAACGAAAAGTTGGTTCTGGCCGCTGCCGCCAAAATCAAAAATTCCACGATCAACCAGAAAGTCGACGAGCAATTGACCAAGATCAAGGCCTCCAGTGGTTCCGACGAAAATTTCCAGGAAAAGCTGACCAAGGCCGGCATGAATGAAGCCAAACTCCGCAACGAAATCAGCAAACAGGCCTCGATGGAAGCCCTCATCGAAAACACCTATAAGGAAGAACTGGCCCTGGTTCCCGATGCCGCCGCCAAGTTCTACGAAACCAATCCCGACAAGTTTAATCAGAAGGAAATGATCCAGGCCCGCCACATCCTCGTTCTGGCCAGGGAAGGCTCACCCAAAGCGGAGATTGCCGCAGCCAAAACGAAAGCCGAAGCGGCGCGCAAAGACATTGCAGGCGGCAAAAGTTTTGAAGAAGTGGCCATGTCCGTCTCCGAAGATCCGGGCAGCAAAGAACGCGGCGGCACTCTTCCCCCGTTTGGACGCGGCCAGATGGTTCCGCCCTTCGAACAGGTGGCATTCAGTTCCCCGGTGAACAAGCTCAGCCCCGTTTTTCAGACCAGCTACGGTTTCCATTTCCTGGAAGTCCTCCAAAAACGTTCCGCCCGTGTCATCTCTCTGGATGAGGCACGCCTCCAGATCGAGCAAAATTTGATCAACGAAAAGAAGACGGAACTGGCCCAGAAGCTAATCGACAAGCTACGCGCAGAAGCCAAAGTTAAGATCAACATTCCAGATCCAAGCGCCAAAAAACCTGAAGAAACCAAACCTACAGCAGCTCCGGCCCAGCAGTAAATTTTCAGGAATTCTTCATCCCCAAAGCACGGGCATCCGCCCGTGCTTTTTTTGTGGGTGGAAACAATCGTCAGACCGTACCGAAAAGCCGGTCCCCGAAGTCACCCAGTCCCGGCAGGATGTAACCCCGTTCATTCAACTGGCGATCCAGTGCCGCCGTTACGATTTCGACATCCGGATGCAGCCGGTTGACTTCCGACACTCCTTCCGGTGCCGCGACACAACAAACCATGAGGATTCTTTCCGCACCCGCCTTTTTCAAGGCGGCCAGCGCGGCGCAACTGCTGTGGCCCGTGGCCAGCATCGGGTCAAGCAGAAGAATCTGGAGACCGGAGAGATCCCTGGGCAGACGCTCCACATAAACATCCGCCTGCAACGTCTCTTCATTGCGGGCGATCCCGATATGGCCCACTGAAGCCTCAGGCAACAGATCACGGAAAGGTTCCAGCAATGCCAGACCGGCACGGAGCACGGGCACCAGACAAACGGGGCGGCGCAGACGCGAGCCTTCCGTTTTTTCCAGCGGAGTTTGCACCTGCCTGGCCACGCTTTCCAGATAACGGGTGGCTTCAACCGCCAGGATTTTTCCGGCCAGACGCGCGGCCCTCGTGAAACACTCCGTATCGAGTTTCTCATCCCGCAACATCGTCATGCGGGCATTCAGGATTGGATGATCAAGGATTCGCAGATTTTTCATCGGGGTTTTTAAACTTTTTTTGCATCAAGGTCTGAATGCCCCACAAAAGCAGCACCCCCGCAGTTCCCTCGTCCAGATTGCCAATGCCCGGAATATTATCCGGCAACAATTCAAAGACCCCGAAAGTGGGATTCAACAGATACAAAAAACTCAACACCGTCACCGTAGCCGCACCCGTTTTTTTCCAGTTCATGATTTATTAACCTCCATTACGTTTGGACCATTGATCGACCACCACCACCCGGATATTCACCAGGTTGTCATAATACGTTTTGACCTGCTCCTCCGTCCACTTCGGATGGCCGTCGCGGATCAGCTGTAAGGTCCAGCTCTCCGCCAATTCGGCTTCTCTCCTGCTCAGAGATCCCACCTGCCGGTGATAAAGCAGCTTATTGATCCGTTCCGGCAAACCCAAAAAGTTCACTCCCAAACCCTAATCAAGACTCTATAAATGGCAATGTAAGGTTTTCAACAAGGTGTCCGAGCGTGTCCAAACGCGTCCGTTCACTTGGCTGTAGCCGAACGTTCCACCCCCCGGTTCTTTATACGCCTTTTCGGGGGCCCAGAGCCCCCGGCACCAACCAAACGGATCCCGCCGTTATGTTTTCTGCTTTCTGGACAAACGGACTCTTTTGAACCAGATTTCCAAGTGATGAAAGAACCCTGCCCCGAACTGCTCCGCGTGCAGCAACTGCTCGACAAACTCGAGCAGAGGGCCCGCTCCTGCCGCGGCCTTTTTCCGGTCGCCTCAGCCTTGGAATTTCTTAACCTGGCTTCTGACCAGGAATGTCGCCGCCTTATTCCGGTGGAGGAACTTTCCAACCTGAACCCCTCCCAACTTCACCTTATTTCCCTGTGCCTGGAACGTTTCTGGCGCGATCCCTCCCTTTGCCAACAAGTCCTGGCCCAATGTCTGTTGCGTCATGGGAGAACATCCCTGAAAATCCATCAACCCGGCAGTTTCCTGCAGGGAGGCTGGTTCAACGTAATCCAAAAGGCACTCCAGCCCCCTGCCGAAACGACTTGTCAGAATACGCAGCTTAAGTCAGCCTGAATGACGCAAGGCAGGCTCTGAATGAGCCCTGCCCTAACCTCAACCCCGGAACCCTTTATATGAGCTTTATTATCCTTGCTCTTGTCGTCGTGATCCTAGTCGCTGTCCTTCTTGTCGCCGTTGTTGTCATCGGCATCTACAACGGCCTTGTCTCGTTGCGCAACCGTTACCAGAACGCCTACGCCCAGATTGATGTCCAACTCAAACGTCGTTACGACCTCATACCCAATCTCGTTGAAACCGCCAAAGGTTACATGAAGCATGAGCGCGAAACGCTGGAAGCCGTTATCGCCGCCCGTAACACCGCTTTTTCCGCCAACCAAAAAGCCGCCCAGAATCCCGGCGACCCCCAGTCCATGACGGCCCTCTCCGGGGCGGAAGCAGGTCTGACTGGTGCTCTCAGCCGTTTGATGGTCGTGGCGGAAGCCTATCCCGACCTCAAAGCCAACCAGAACATGATGCAGCTTTCCGAGGAACTGACCTCCACGGAAAACAAAGTCGCCTTTGCCCGTCAGGCCTACAATGATGCGGTCATGACTTACAACACGAAGCGGGAGACCTTCCCTGACAATATTGTGGCCAATACTTTCAACTTCACGGCAGCCCAGCTTTTCGAAATAACCAACGCTGCTGAAAAAGAAGCCCCCAAAGTTTCCTTCACCTAAAAAAGGGGGCTGACTCCTTTTCTCATGGACTTCTTTGCCCGTCAGGACCAGGCCAGACGCAACACCACTGTTCTGCTGGTTTACTTCAGCCTGGCGGTTTTGGTAACCATCCTCTCCGTCTATGTCGCCACGGTTGTTGGCATCGGGATTTTCAAAAGCCAGAGTCCGGTTCAGATCCAATGGGAATCCGGTAATCCTGATTCGCTTTCCTCCTTTGGGGATGTCCTGACCGACGGTCTACCCTGGTTTGACAAAGAACTGTTTTTTCTCATCACCGCCATCGTGGGCATGATCGTCTTTCTCGGATACAGCATCATGACCTTTCGACTCTCCCAAGGGGGCAAAAGCGTGGCCACCCTGTTGGGCGGACGCCCGCTGAATCCCTCCACTACCAAAGCGGACGAAGTCAAACTGCGTAACGTGGTCGAAGAAATGGCCATTGCCTCAGGCCTTCCCATGCCGGAAATCTATCTCCTCGACCATGAGCCGGGAATCAATGCCTTTGCCGCTGGCTATTCCGGCAGCGATGCCGTGATCGGTGTCACCCGTGGAAGCCTGAAAATCCTGACACGCGATGAACTCCAGGGAGTTGTTGCCCACGAATTCAGCCACATTCTCAACGGAGATATGCGCCTGAACATGCGGCTCAGTTGCCTGGCCCACGGCATTCTCTTTATTGCAGAAACAGGCAATTTGCTGCTGCAACTGCCTTTCCGCGCACGGCTCGGCGGTGGCAACAAAAAGGAGGGAGGCAGCCTCCTCCTTGTCGTATTCGCGGCCGGCGTTGTCCTCGCCATCGTCGGCTCCATTGGTTACTTTTTCACCTCAGCCCTGAAAGCCGCCATCTCCCGCCAGCGCGAATTCCTGGCCGATGCGGCTGCCGTTCAATTCACCCGGAATCCCGCAGGAATCGGCGGTGTTTTGAAAAAAATCGGTGGCTTTGCCAAAGGCTCCAAACTCAACGCCCCACAAGCCTCACAGGCCAGCCACTTTTTCTTCTCGCAGGGCATTTCCTTTTTTCTGGGCAATCTTCTTTCAACCCACCCGCCTTTAAAGAAACGCATCCTGGCCATTGACCCGCATTTTCAAAATGAGTTTCCCGAAATTTCCCCCAATTACCGGGCCGGGGACTATGGAGGTTCGTTGGAAGGTTCCTCCGGCTTGCACGAGGCTGCAGGAGTTCTTTTCGCAGGTGATTTATCCATGCTCCAGCGCCCTGAGGATGTGCTGAAGACCGTGGGAAAGCTCAAACCCGTCCAGATCCGGCAGGCCGCGCGTTTAAGGGAATCCTTCCATCAAAACCTTTTTCAGGCCGCGCACGAACCCTTTGGCGCAAGAGGCCTGATCGTGGCCACTTTGGTCGCGCATCACAGGAACTCCCCGGAAGCCACAGAGCGTCTGATCCGGGTCGCGGGTCCGGAGCTGGCAGAAGAAGTCAGGCAGCAGCTGCCCTTGGTCATTGATCTCCCAAGCTCACGGATGCTGAGTCTGATTGATCTCAGCCTTCCCGCACTGCGGCAGCTTTCCCCTGACCAATTCCGCAGCTTCCGGCAGATGGTGCAAAAGCTGATTGAAGAAGATTCCAGCATCTCACTCTTCGAATACACTCTGCAGAAAATCCTGTTCCGGCATCTGGATTCACATTTTAGCCCAAAAGCACGGCAAAGCTCCGCTGAATTTTACTCACTCAAACAAATCCTGGCTCCGGTGCTGACTCTTCTGGGGGCACTGGCTTACTTCGACTCCGACGAAGTTTTGGTAATTGAAGACTCCTTCCAAAAAGGCTGCCAGCAACTCAATCTGACCGGTGAAAGCTACCATTTACCGGAACGCGAAGCATGCGGTCTGGCAGAGGTGGATGAAAGTCTGGATCTTTTGCAAAAAGCAACGCCGGGACTGAAACGCAATATTCTCTACGCCTGCGCCACTCTGGTCATGTCCAATTCCAAAATCAGCCCGGAAGAAGCCGAACTCCTTCGGGCCATTGCCGATACCTTGGATTGCCCGATTCCTCCGTTCGCGTCCGGATTGGATTCTTAAGGTTCAAAGTCCCTGGCCACAAAACCGTCACTGCAGAACAGCTTGTGGTTCAGGCATTTGACTCCTTTAAGCTTATCATACGGAACTGGACCGTGTGATAGTAACAAGCCGAAGACCTTGCCTTTCAAGGAATTGGATTGCTTTCCACTTGGTTTCGCCTACTGTCTGCTTTCGAGAAAGGAATTGAGCCAGCGTACCCGCTAAAAGCAACATTTCCCCGGAACACCGTGATACCTGACGTATTCCACAAAGGCGGATCCAATCCAGCCTTAACGTTCATCCGGGGCGAGCAACGAAATAACTTCTGTTGATTTTAGACGGCCCAACGACAACCGATTTCCAAAGTATTGATTACGAAAGGCTTGCGGCTCAATCTCTTCGACCACTGGATAAAAATGTGAGGACGGTCTTTACGACACAGCAAGCCCGGAAAACCCCGGGGACTTTTCGCTGGTAAGTGACCTCACCTCCCCATGGATTTCGAACGATGATTGAAGCTGCTGCAATTTAGAAACGGCCCTTGTCCCCTGCTGGCTCATACTTGAGCAATGAATACAGAAAGATCGAACAGACCACGCGGTGGCGGTGGCGGTGGCGGCGGACGTCGTCGTAGCGGCCCCTCACGCGGTCCCCGCAGAGACGGATACAGCAAAGCCCCCCAGAAAAAAGGCAACCCAGTTGTTGCCTTCTTCAAGAAAATCTTCGGCCTCGACAAGCCCAAGAAATTTACCCCGCGTCCCGACGAACGTCGCCGTGAAGACCGCCCCCCCCGCCAGGAACGTTCCGAACGTCCCGAGCAGGTGGAACGCGCTCCCCGTCCTCCCCGGGAAGAGGCTCCGGCCACTCCTCCGGAAATCCTCTCCACCAAGCTCTACATCGGCAACCTGGCCTATGAAACTTCGGAAAGTGATCTCTTTGATCTCTTCTCCAAAGTGGGCAGCGTGACCAACTCCGAAGTGATCCGCGACGGCCAATCCAAATCCAAAGGATTCGGATTCGTCGAAATGGACACCCTTGAAACGGCCAAACAGGCCGCAGAGAAATATCATCGCACCGACTTCATGGGCCGCCAGATCGTGGTGGCCGGGGCGAAAAAGTAACTTTTTCGCTGATCCAAAAAAGCCCCGCTCCGGCGGGGTTTTTTTGTGTCCTGAACCCGTGCATTTTTCTCCTCTGATTGTTTCTTGGGCATCTCGTAGAGTCGCCTCAGAAAACCTGCCCAGGGATTGGACGACTTGTGGCAAAGTGCCACTAGCCACGGAGTGATGTTTTACGCTCAAATCAATCCGTATTACCCGGCCCCGGTGGAGAACGGGCCAAACTTCTACCCGATTACTTCGGCAGTTTCAGAGCATACCTGGATGCCCCGGTGGAAAAGCTTCAAAAAATTGTAGGGGTCGGCCCGAAAACCGCCGGGGCCATCCATGATGCCCTGAAAGAAAAGCATCTTACCTTCGGACAGTCCCGCTGCAAAAACGATTTGCTGTAATGCAAAGCCCTGCAACGCAGGGCCGCAGACCAGAGCTGGATTGCCCGCTATGGATTCAGGATCGCCAGGGCCAACCCCCGGGCTTTGCTATAATCAGGTTGTTCATTGAACAGCCGGTGGACTTTATACTGGTTTGTCAGGCCCCTCTCCGTTTTGGGTTCGCCCAACACATATTGCGCCCCGCCCGGTGCTTTAATCCGCGTCCACTCCAGACGACGTTGCATGACATTTTTTGAATCCAGAACCACATAGGCCCAGATAAATCGGCCGGGACTTTCATCCAGATTTTCCTGCACGGAGATGGTGGTTCCATCCTTCTGCAAAATGACTTCGCGCTCGTAACTCAGCATCAGTTTCAAACGGGAACTTTTTCCCGAACTCCGGTCAGATAACAACTTCCGGCGGAAAAGCTCCACCTGCTCGGTGTTTCCGAGAGCCTGATGGGCCTTGATCATCGCGATCAGCCCGCCTTCGTGATCGGGTTCCAACTGCTGGAATTTTTGTAAAAGAGGCAAAGCCGCCCCGCAGTCACCTTTCCGGATGTGAATCAAGCCGGACATGAGGAGCGATCCACGGGCCCCGGGATCTTCCTCGAGAATTTTTGAAAAGACTGCGAGCGCTTCGTCCCTCTTCCCGTCTTTTTCCAGGACAACCCCTTCCTGATAACGCTTTTTCCAGTCGGTCATCTGCTCAGGAGTTCCTGCCTGAAGCAGCGAAAAGGGCAGCAACCCGCAGAGCAACAGACAACCCGCGACGGCTTTCAAAATTTTCAGGCAGCGTCTTGATTTGTTTTTTATAGGAGCGACCTTGTGTCGCGGGGGCTTGAGAGGGTTGCCCAGCCTTTCGCGACACAAGGTCGCTCTTACAAGGCGGGATGTCCTACGATTTTTTTGTGGAAACAGCGTAATGCCAAATTTCATGTCCTCTTGACTTAAGCCTCCTTTTCTCGTTATAAAAGAAGAAATGAATCGTTCGTCCCTCAAGCTACGACTTACCCTGCCTGGCCGCTGCTGCGCCTAGGTGAGAGCGACGTCTTGTTTGAGCAGTCCGCGTTCTTCCCGCTCCCGCCCCGGCGATCAGGCCCCTTTTCCCCGCGTTCCTGTTCTCCTGAACTTTTCAGCCTTTAACCTTTATTTTTTATGATTTCAAAACCCAGTGACCATTATCAGCCCTTCCCCCTGATCCACTTGCCTGACCGCAAGTGGCCCTCGAACCGTTTAACCCAGGCCCCTGTCTGGTGCAGCGTGGATCTCCGCGATGGCAACCAGGCCCTGGCCGTGCCCATGAACATTTCCCAAAAGTTGGAAATGTTCGAAGCCCTGGTCAATATAGGCTTTAAGGAAATCGAAGTGGGATTCCCCTCCGCCTCGAACACCGAATTCGACTTCCTCCGCCGTTTGATCGAAGAAAAGCGCATCCCGAACGATGTCACCGTCCAGGTCTTGGTTCAGGCGCGCGAGGATTTGATCGAGCGCACGGTCGAGTCCCTCATTGGGGCCAAAAGCGTCATCATCCACCTTTACAACTCCACCTCCCCTGCTCAGCGCAAGGTCGTTTTCGGGCTGGAGAAAGAGGACATTGTCAAAATCGCCGTGCAGGGAGCCCAATGGATCCAGGATCGTTTGCCCCGCCTGGACGGCAGCAAGGTCATGTTGCAGTATTCCCCTGAAAGCTTTTCCGCCACCGAGGTGGAGTTCTCACTGGAAATTTGTCAGGCCGTGATGAAGGTCTGGAATCCAACCCCGGAACATAAAATCATCCTGAATCTTCCCGACACGGTGGAAGTGGCCATGTGCAATGTCTATGCCGACCAGATCGAGTGGTTTATTCGACACCTCGAAAACCGTGAGAGTGCCATCATCAGCGTGCATACGCACAATGACCGCGGCACCGGCGTAGCCGCAACCGAGCTGGCCATGCTGGCCGGAGCCGAACGCGTGGAAGGCACCCTCTTTGGAAACGGGGAACGGACCGGTAATCTGGACCTTGTCACCGTAGCCATGAACTTCTACACCCAGGGTATCCACCCAGGTCTGGATTTCAGCAACATGCCAGCGGTTCGGGAAATGTATGAGCACTGCACCGGGATGACAGTGCCTCCCCGCCAACCCTACGGCGGCGACCTCGTGTTCACTGCTTTTTCCGGCTCACATCAGGACGCGATCAAAAAAGGCTTCTCCTACATGAAGGATGCGCCGAAAGAGACACCCTGGACTGTGCCCTATCTGGTCATTGATCCGGCCCATATCGGGCGCGAATACCGTGAGGTCATCCGCGTCAACAGCCAGTCCGGCAAGGGCGGAGTGGCTTATTTGCTGGAAAGTGAATTCGGATTGGTTCTGCCCAAAGATATGCAACGGGAGTTTGGACCCATAGCCAACGACCGTGTTGACAAACTGGGACGCGAAGTCCAGGCCGCGGAATTGAAGGAAATGTTCTGGAAGGAATACGTCGAAAAAACCAGCCCTTACGAACTGACCCACTTCCATGCCGACGGCATGCGCGGCCAGATTGCCTGCCGTGCCACCGTGAATCAGAACGGCCGGGAAATGAAAATCACCGGCGAGGGAAACGGACCCATTGCCGCGTTCGTCAACGGTCTGGTGGCTGCGGGTGTGCCCGAATTTAAAGTGGCCTATTATTCGGAACATTCTTTGGAATCAGGCACGGAAGCCAATGCGATAGCCTACATCCAGATCAAGACGACCGAAGGGAAAAGCAGGTTCGGAGCCGGCATCGACACCAGCATTGAGTTGGCTTCGATCAAAGCAATCCTCAGTGCCCTGAACCGCCTTGCCCCGCCTCTGTCAGACTGAGCCTGCAAAACATCCGCAGGCTCCGGCAGAACTCTGTAAATCCTACGCTTTGCTCATGATGATGTGTATGACAGGAAGTGCAGCCATTCACATCACATCCAACGGATTTAATTTCTTGAGACCAGGGAAACGACGGAATCCTTCATCCATCGTCACCAGAATTGCCTTATGCTCCACTGCCAGTGCCGCCAGCCAGGCATCATTGATGTCGTTTCCGAAAAGCGCCAGATCATTGATATAGGAAGTAAACACCTCCCTGTGTCCTGATCCTGCGGCCAGGTAGCGGATACCCGGATAGCCCCCCAAATCTTCCCGCCAAAACCCCAGAACGTCATGGACCGGGATCAACTGGAGTTTGGGAAGAGTGGTTATCCTTAACAAGGCCACTTCCACCAATTCAGCCAATCCCAGCTCATCCCCGTTCAAGGCGCTTTTATCCAGCCATTTCTTACAGGCTGCATGATGGGGGGAGGCGGCGTGCAGGCAATGAATCAGCACATTGACATCGGGAAGATACAAGGCCATCAGCGTTTGGCTTTCCGCAATCCCAATTTCGTCAACTCATGCTTTTCGAGATCTTCTTCGGCAATCTTGGCGAGATTCCGGAACAAATGCGTTGAGGCCTTGCCTGCTTGATAAACACGGAAGCGGTGAACCTTAAAAGGCTCCTTTTGCTTTTGTCCCAAACGCAGACGGATACCCTCTTCCAAAAACCGGGTAAGGGTGGTTCCTTCCCGCGCGGCCTCTGCCTTGGCTTCACGGTAAAGCGCATCATTGATACGAAGCGTTGTCTGCATGACAGAAATATATCATGTGACATATTTCTGTCAAATTTATCAAAACAGGGGCCCTGTCCCGGTTACTGCACAATCCAAAGCCGATGTCAGTGGTCCTACGCTAGAACACAGGATGACAAAATAGCAGCTCACAAAAAAGCGGAACCCGGAGGTTCCGCCCTTTTCGGCCATTCTTCCCATTTCTCAGATTTTTAAAGAGTAGGACTACCAATGTCCCTCCTTCCGAATTAGGATGAGGTCTTGAAGATGAGAAAAATGAAAAACAAAGGACTGCCCAAACAAGCAAAATCCTCCAGCATCTTGCCAAAGGGAGCTTTTATCAAACGAAAGCCCAAACCTCTTCCTGCTCACAAACTGATCGGATTTTTGAAAGATCACCGTCCCCTGGAATTCGAGCGCGAACCCGACCGGGAATTTTGAAACCCATGACACTCTGCGCACATAGCCTGTCTGGGCAGCCGGAAGAAAAGTGGGAACAGTTGTTTACGGAAAATAGTTTCGGGCCACACCCGGACACTGGACCAGGATTTCACGATCCTGAGTATAGAGCAAAAGACCCCGACAAACGGCAAACCAAACGTAGGATGCATCGTAGAAAGTCAATTTCTTCTCTGCGGCAATGCCCAGAATGGCTTCCAAATCCAACTCAAGCCTTTCGATTTTCACAAAGTGCCCCAGGTCGGCCAAGAACCCCTGACACTCACGCAATTCAAGGCTGCCAAACTTCCATGCCTTCCAGCACACATTTCCAAGCTCCCACTCAAGCAACGGCAGCGAAATCCAGTCCGAATCCTTATGTAGCAGCCGTTCCACCGCCCTCCGCTGCTCAGGCTTGCCCAGGAATAGATCACCCATCACCGTTGCATCCACCACAATCATGTCAAAAGGTAATGGTTCTGAATTTCGCAGTGCCAAATTCCATGAGAAAGCTGCTACTTACGGCCTTCGTTGATTGCCGCCCGAATTTTTTCGGGGGACAGGAAACTTTTCATCCGGCTCCGGCGTTCGTCCACCCGCCGCAAAAGCTCATGAATTTCAGGTTTACCGCCCCCCTCCAGGCCTGCCTCCAAAAGGACAATGGTCTGCTGGTTCAAGCTGCGCCGATTTGCCTCCGCCTCCGCCTTCAAGCGCTCATGCAGATTCTCCGGCACGTTCCGAATAGTCAAAGTAGCCATGCAATCATTATGCAGGCATTATGCCTGCAATTCAACCCCAAATACGGAACCCTCTAACCCCATGACTTTCTACGCACACAGCCTGCCGGGGCAGCCGGAAGAAAAGTGGGAACAGTTGTTCACCGGAACCGGGGAGGGCCATCTGGAAAAGGTGGCGGAATTGGCTGCAACATTTTCCTCGGAAATGTTTTTGCCTGGATCTTCCGAATCCAAAGCCGCCCAGACTTGGGGAAGCCTGTCCGGTTTATGGCATGACCTCGGAAAGTTCTCCATAGAATTTCAAAAACGGCTGGGAGGTGATCCCACCCGCGTAGATCACTCCACTGCCGGAGCCAAACTGGCGGCCCAATCCTCTCCCTACGGCCCTCTTCTTTCCTACATCATCGCAGGGCATCATTCAGGATTGCCGGACGGCAGTGGACTTTTTCATGAACGCTTTAAAAAAATCTTACCAGAATGGGAAGCCAATGCTCACCAGTTCCTGTCCTTGGCAAACCACCCTTTTCCTGCCCCTCCGGTGGGCAGACAGATGGAAATTACCGACCTTTCCTTCACCGTAAGGATGCTCTTTTCCTGCCTCGTTGACGCCGACTTTCTCGCCACGGAAGCATTCATGCAGCCCGACGAAAGTGCCCGCCGTCCGAAATGGCCAACGGACATCTTCGTCCGCATGGAGAAAGTTCTGGATGAACATTACAGTAGCCATTTCAAGACTTCCACGAATGAGGTGGAATCGGCCCGAGCAGATGTCCGCTCCGCCTGTCATGGAAAGGCATCCCTACCACCCCGCGACCGGCTTTAAGCCCGGAAGCAACCAGGCCTTTCTCCACGTTCCTTGGGTCTTGTCTTGATAATCCAAATCGTTTAATTATAATAAATCGTTTGACAACAGCATCTTTGTCTCCCAAATATCAAATCGTCATACCAAAAGAAATTCGGCGACACTACGGTCTCAAATCAGGTCAGAAGATTCAAGTGGTGGACAACGGGAAAGAAATCGTTCTCCGTCCCATTTTAACGGGATCACAATTGATTGGCATTCTCAAGGACTACCGGCACATACCTTTTGAAAGGGATGAAGAGGACAGAAATTTTAGTTAATTGGAAAAGACGACGGTTTGAACATCGTCCCTACCCTCTAAGCCTGTGTTTCAATCCCCAATAAGAATTTATTGGCTCCAGCAGATTAGAAGGTAGGTCTATAGTTATCGGGCTAAATT
>ENA-ORBV01002954-ORBV01002954.1-microbial-mat-metagenome-genome-assembly--contig:-NODE-2954-length-34919-cov-14.263705_pt1 | contig 34919 bp, 27 predicted proteins | sample MGYA00237777_ERZ505514 | MGnify/ENA primary metagenome ERZ505514 (study PRJEB26160, sample SAMN06269048) | microbial mat metagenome | isolation source: Oligotrophic lake microbial mat | place... | reverse complement strand
TACGAAGCTCGAAAGTCTCAAGAGTGATCTTGAGAAGCCCGCGCTGTACTCGTAGAGTCAGCGTCGGGAGAAGTCACATTGAGACTAGATTTAGAGACTAGATTCAAGGTCTAGCTAGAGTTCTAGTCCACGACTGATTAAGGCTGTAGTAGCTTCGATATCCAATGGTCGTGAGATATAATAACCTTGGACAGATTCCCGACTAATTGACTCTAGACATGAGAGTTGTTCTACAGTTTCTACGCCCTCCGCCACCACAGCCATCCCAATATTATTGGCAAGCGTTATGATCGTTTGGACAATTTGCAAACTATTGCTATCAGTCAACATCCTCCGAATAAAAGAGTTGTCAATTTTCAGCACATCGATTGGGAGATTTTGCAGATATTGAAAAGAAGAGTAGCCCGTACCAAAGTCATCAATATAAATCTGAATGCCCATATTCCTAAGGATTTCAAGCTTGCTCCGTGCGGCATCGATATTATCTAAGATTGCACTTTCAGTAATTTCCAGCTTCAAGCTAGTAGCAGCAAGACCAGTAGAATGCAATGCTGTTTCGATTTGCTCAACTATAGTTTGGTGATTGATTTGGATACTAGAAATATTTACACTTACGTTTAGGGGTGGGTCGCTGGGAAACTGCTCCTGCCACTGCTGTAGTTGACTACAGGCTTCATACAGCACCCATTCCCCAATCGGAATAATTAGTCCAGTTTCTTCGGCAATTGGGATGAATTCTAGTGGAGGGATAAGCCCACGCTGAGGATGCTGCCAGCGCACTAGTGCTTCAAACCCAGTAATTTTTCGATTTACTAAAGACATGATCGGTTGATAGTAGAGCACTAATTCTTGCCGTTCGATCGCGCGACGGAGTTCGTTCTCTAAACGCATCCGAGACACCGCGTCCTCATACATGACGGTATCAAATACCACATACTGAGATTTGCCGCGAGATTTTGCTTGGTACATTGCTGTGTCAGCATCTCGTAAGATTGACTCTGGTTGCTCATAGCGAGGATGACTGAAAACGATCCCGATGCTTACGGATGTGAATACTTCATAGCCACTGATAATAAATGGCTGGCTTAGTTCTAATTGAATTCGCTCTGCTAATGTTGTTGCTGAATTAATATCTTCAACATCTTCTAATAAGATCACAAACTCATCTCCACCAAGACGGGCAAATGTTTCATAGGAGCGCAATATAGTCTGTAAGCGTTGCACGAAGGCAATCAAGAGTCGATCGCCAATCGTGTGTCCTAAACTATCATTAACTACTTTAAATCGATCGAGATCGAGAAACAGAATGGAAAAAAATTGTAATGGGTTACGCTTTGTGCGTTCGATCGCGTGACCAAGTCGCTCCATAAACAAAGCCCGATTGGGTAAATCTGTAAGCGCATCGTGGAAAGCATGGTGTAAAAGCCTTTCCTGAGCTTGCTTCCGTTCGGACAACTCGATCTGCGATCGTTCTAGGAGTGAAGATTGATGGATGTTAATCGCCAATTGCACCGCAAATTGTTCAAGAAATTCTATTTCTGTGGGTTGCCAGATTCGCGACACGGAACATTGATGGACGATTAATAGTCCCCAAGAAGTTACGCCTTTAGGGATGGGAACAACTAAGCTGGCTCTAACCTGAAGCTGAGCGAGAAATTGGATATAGGATGGATCTAACTGATCGGTATAGATATCTTCTAAAACTGATGCATTTAAGCTATTGTCAGGATTTAGTCTAATTTCTTCACAGTGATCGTTGCGGATATTTCTACCTAAAATCGACCAGTGCTGATTTGAGACCGACTCAAAATTAACTGAGCCATCCCAATCAGGATTAAAGGGATAAATAAATACTCGATCGGTTTGGAGCCATTGCCTAATCTCTAATACAGCCGTTTCTAAGATTTCCTCTAAATTGAGCGATTGACGCAGGCGGAGCGAAATAATCGCTAACCAATAATCAAGATCGGTGCGAGATTGAGTTCTCGGCTGATGATCTGGGAGTACAGGATTTAACCGCCCCGATTCTAGGCTTTCGCCTAGCAGCCCTCTACCCTGATAAATCTGCTCGATCGAGTTATAAATTGCAACTGAGTCAAAGACCTCGATTAAATTTGACAGGGTGATCATGCCAACGAGATTGCCATCTAGATCGATCGAACCTAAATGATCTACTTGCAATCTTTGCATTGCCTGATAGGCGTTCAATAAAGAGTCTTCTTGGTTGATATAGATCAAGCCTGAACTGCCCGCATCACCGATCGATAGGGTCTGCAAATCCGCCTGAGATACTTGTAGCCGCAAGATATCTAATTCTGTGACGATTGCCAGATGGGAATCAGTCGATCCGATCACCGCATAACTACTGTTTTGCGCCACTAGTAACTGGGTCACCTGAAGTACAGACATGGCTCGATCGACAAAGATGATCTCTGTGCTCATAAACTCAGCTACAGATCGCCATCTGAATAGAGCAGATGTTTGGAGAATTTGCAGTAAACTGTCGATCGTCACAACTCCAATTGGATCGCCTGTGGCATTGATGATTGGTAGTTGCTCGATCGATTGCTGTTGGGCTAGTTGATGATTAAAGATATTGAGGATGGTAAAAATATTCCGAAAATCAGATGATCGCAAGGTGATTGCTGAAATGCCATCAACATCCAAAACACTAGCAACATTATGAACATTCAAGTCGATTGCTTGGGCGATCGAACCGATCAAATCCCGTTTGGTGATCGCGCCACAAAATCTCTCTCCATCCATCACTAGAGCATAATTAAATCTTGCTGCTGCCGTGATTCGATCGCTCCCATTTAAGACGTAGGCAACATTCATTAAAGAAGTTACAGACGAGACAGATGGGGGATATGGGGCAGTAATGTCATCTAACGAATTGAAGGAGTTATTCAATACCTTAAGACTTAAAGAACTAATCGAGGCAACAGGAAAAAACCGAGCCAGTAGGATAAGTTATCAAGCTGTTTCCCCCCAAAGATATTATGCCAGATCGGATAGTTTAAGTATGAAGAAATCTTGCTTAGGCAGTTTCTGGTAAAAAAATTGCCCATTCCGAAGCCCCTAAATCCCCAATTCTGGGGACTTTGATTTTCAGACCCCCCAAAATTGCGATGCACTGAGCTTGTCGAAGTGGGGGCAGGGGGCTGGGTAGATTCTTTAAGGGAAATCTTGCTTAAACTTGAAGCCCCAAGGCATTAGCCACAGAAATATCAACTTTTCGATCGCCACCATTCCGATTACTGGTCAAACCGAACCCACCCGTGTAATCCCATATTACCCGTGATTAACGATCGAATCTCTATCGCTTAAAAATAATAGTCGATCGAGGTTAATCAGACTTTAAGCCGAAGTAAAGCCCTAGATGTTGCTTAAAAGCCCAAAAAAGTACCGACTTTGTTACGATTCCTCGCTAGTCTATAGACATATGTTAGGTATCTTTGCTCGATACATTCAGGTGCGGTCTACTGTAAGGGTATGCCGCGTCTTTTGCTGTCAAATTTGCGATCGAGTTTAAATTCCTAAGAAATCCAAACGAACTAAAAAATAAAAAAGCCGAAATTACCCACCTACAAGTAATTTCGGCTTTTTTCTTGGCTTTAATTTCTTAGCTTTAAGAGAAGCGTGAGCTATTTCAGAGCTTCAGCTCCACCAACCACTTCTAGGATTGCCTGAGTGATACTGGCTTGCCGAGCTTTGTTGTATTGCAATGTCAGACTGCTAATTAGTTCTATCGCATTCTCGCTGGCATTACTCATCGCGGTCATCCGAGCCGCGAGTTCGCTGGCGGCGGACTCTTGTAAAGCTCGCAATAGTTGATTGCTCAAATAAAGCGGTAATAGGGCCTCAAGAATCTGAGACGGCTCTTGTTCAAACACCATTTCCGCAGGAAGCTCGCGCACAGTAGTTTCTAATTTCTCGCGCTCGACTTGAAACTTACCACCACGCACAATCAATCTGAATATTTCATCATCACCTGCTTCTAAGCCCTGGGGGTCTAGTGGCAGAAGGGTTTGCACTACAGGACGAGAGCTAATCAGAGACACAAAGCGAGTGTAAACTAGTTCGACTCGATCGATCCGTCCCGACAAAAACGCTGAAGTAATTTCGTCAACAATTAAGTTAGCTTCACGCGCATTAGGGATTTGGTCTAAGCCTGCAAATTTTGCTTCGATCGGCTGTTCGCGGCGACTGAAGTACTGCACAGCCTTGCGTCCTACCAGAATAAATTGATAGCCAAGGCCTTGTTCCTTGAGTTCTTGGGCGCGGCTTTCGGCTCGACGAATTACGGCACTATTATAGCCACCGCACAAACCTCGATCGCCAGATATAACTAGAATGCCAACATTTTTAACAGGACGATTTTCTAGTAATGGCAGAGTCATATCCTCAAATCGCAGACGGGTTTGCAGACGATACAATACCTGCGCGAGTCGATCGGCGAAAGGACGAGTAGCAAGAACTTGTTGTTGGGCGCGTCTAACCTTTGCTGCTGCCACCAGACGCATAGCTTCGGTAATTTTGCGGGTATTTTTGACGCTATTGATTTGATCGCGGATTGCTTTAAGGTTAGCCATGAATAAAATGCTACAGACAGTAATTTATGCCAGTCACGATCATATCAGTGAACCGTATGGGATCTTCAAGGAAATAATTTAATCGAGATGATGCGCTGCTTGAGCCAGAAAAAGTCGATCTGAGCAAAGCTTAATTCACAGATAAACAGAGCTTAATCTTCGATCGAACAACTCAGTTTAGTATCAAAGAAGACAATTAGTTTCTTTTGTCAAAATTCAGCAAGGTGCTCATGAAATCGAAATTTTTCAATCGCTTGACTGGTTCACTTTCCCTCGCCACATTAGCTGTGACTGTTACCTTGTCATCTTGTGCTGGCGATAATGCAACTACTTCTACCAGTCCTTCTCCCAATGCTACATCTACAGCCATGGCTCCTGCGGCGGGTAATCTCAGTGGTCAAGTTGTGATCGACGGCTCCAGTACGGTGGCTCCTATCAGTAAGGCAATCGCCGAAGAATTTGGCAAAGCTAATGCTGATGTTAAAATTCCCGTAGGTACTAGCGGTACTGGTGGCGGTTTCAAGAAATTCTGTGCTGGTGACTCTGATATTGCTGATGCTTCACGCCCGATCAAGACCAAAGAAGCGGAAGAATGCGCCAAAAACAATATCGAATTTGTTGAATTACCGATTGCGATCGACGGTTTGACCGTAGTTGTGAACAAAGAAAATACTTGGGCGAAGTGCCTCACGGTTGCCGAACTGAAGAAAATCTGGTCACCCGATTCTCAGGGTAAAGTGACGAAGTGGAGCCAAGTGAGAGCAGGATTCCCCGATCAAGCACTCAACCTGTTTGGACCTGGGGCTGACTCTGGCACATTTGAATATTTCACCGAAGTCGTAAATGGCAAAGCAAAAGCCAGTCGCACTGACTTCCAACCTAGCGAAGATGACAACATTTTAGTGCAGGGTGTATCTGGCAGCAAGGGCGGGCTTGCCTACTTTGGTGTTGCCTACTTTGAAGAAAATGCCAGCAAACTCACAGCAGTGGAAATTGACGGCGGCAAAGGCTGCGTCGCTCCTGTTCCACTTGACAATATTATTTCTGGTAAATACAGCCCTATGTCTCGCCCACTGTTTATTTACGTCAAGAAAGAGTCGCTTGGCAGACCAGAGGTTAAAGCTTTCCTAGACTTCTATCTGGCTCAGGTGGAAAAAATTAGTAAGGAAGTTGGCTATGTCGCACTACCCGCAGAAGCCGTTCCCAAAGTGGCTGAACGCCTCAAAGCTGTTAAGGTCGGCACTACTTTTTCTGATGCCCCAGCAGGTACTCCGCTCGTAGAGTTATTATCTAAAGACTTGAAATAACGGTTCAAATTGGCTGATTGGTTAAGGTAAACCCCAATGACGAAAGCATCTACTTCATCCTCGCAACCTGCAACCTACGACTTGAATAAACGCGCTTCCCGTAATCTCACGGAGACGGCGATCGCTATATTCCTGTTTGCTTGTACGTCGATCTCAGTCTTAACCACGATTGGAATTATCTATGTATTGTCTGAAGAAACTATCAAGTTTTTTGGCAATGTCAGCATTGGGGAATTTCTGTTTGGTGTAACTAAGGAAATCAATGGGGTGTTGCAGCATGTCTGTATCTGGACACCCCAGTTTGAAGACAAGAACTTTTGCGTTTGGCCAACAGTTAGCGGTACTGTCCTAGTGGCATTAATTGCCATGGTGGTTGCCACACCTGTTGGTTTAGCCACTGCGGTCTATCTGAGTGAGTATGCTTCACCGAAACTATCTGGGATTCTCCGCCCTTTAGTCGAATTACTGGCAGGAGTGCCTACAGTCGTCTATGGCTATTTTGCACTCTTGTTTGTCACACCGATTTTGAAGGTAATTATTCCAGGAGGTGTGCAGGGCTTCAACGCCCTTAGTGCGGGGTTGGTGATGGGGGTGATGGTAGTCCCAACGATCGCCTCGATCAGTGCTGATGCCATGCGATCGGTACCGAACTCCCTGCGTGAAGCTGCCTACGGTTTGGGCTGTACCAAGCAAGAAGTATCAACCAAAGTCGTGTTTCCAGCAGCTCTTTCTGGCGTGATTGCGGCAGTAATGCTCGGCGTTTCTAGGGCGGTGGGAGAGACTATGATCGTAGTAATTGCGGCGGGGCAAAAGCCAGTGCTGAACTTCGATCCTCGTCAGACTATCGGCACGATGACGGCATACATCACTCAGGTAACAAAAGGTGATGCGCGATATGGCAGTGTCGAATATGAAGCTCTATTCGCAGTCGGGATGACACTATTTCTGATCACTCTGACCCTGAATATCATCAGTCGCCAAATCAGCAGTCGCTTCCGTGAGACTTATGACTGATGGCTGACTATTGGCTTGAAGTTGGTAATTAATTGGATGGGTAAGTATGGCAAAGCCTGAGAGTATTTTCAGTTCTGCATCATCGGCAAACTTTCAACCCAGACTGGAGTCTAGACAGCTATGGGGCAAGATCTTTTCGATCGTCTGTTTAGCGGCAACTTTGTTCGGGCTGATTATTCTAGCGGTGCTGATTGTGGATGTTTTTCACGATGGATTACCGCGCTTCAATGCCGATCTGATTACTCAACCACCTTCATTTCGTCCTGCGAAGGCTGGCTTTAGAGTAGCTCTGATGGGTTCTCTGGCAATGTTGACATTCGTCCTCTTGCTAGCAGTACCGATTGGCGTAGCCTCAGCGATTTACTTAGAAGAATACGCGCCTAAAAACAAGCTCACTGCTTTTATCGAACTGAATATCTATAATTTGGCAGGTGTGCCTTCTATTGTCTACGGTATTCTGGGGTTGGGACTATTTGTGCGAGGCTTGTACGGCGGTGGCGCGCCTGTACTGATGGCGGGTGCGCTTACCGTGGCGTTATTAATTTTGCCGCCAATTATTGTCGTGGGGCGTGAAGCAATTCGCTCTGTGCCACAGTCGGTGCGTCAGGCCTCTTATGGTGTTGGAGCGACGAAGTGGCAAACAGTCAGACATCACGTTCTACCATCAGCCATGCCTGGGATTTTGACTGGCGTAATCATCTCGACATCTAGAGGGGTGGGTGAAACTGCACCGCTTGTCGTGCTTGGCGTTGGTACGGTTCAGTCCGATCCCAGCATCTCTTTGTTGAACTTGAATGCCTTGTTCGGCGGCAGGTTTAGCGAAACTCTCAAAGGGACTGTGTGGGCAAAAGATAACTTCTTCTCGGTATTGCCCTATCAAGTCTATGAATGGGTTGGCGATCCTAAGGCACAATTTCAAACGCTAGCTTCGGCTGGGATTATCTTATTAATGTTGGTGGTATTGGGGATGAATGCGATAGCCATTTACTTTCGTAGTCGTACTCCTAAGCTGTAATTCTGGTCACACTTTAGACCACAGTATAAGTTTTTGAAAAATGGGAGTTTATCGTGTCTGAATCTTCATTTGAACCCTCGACTAAGATATCGCAGGAGATCGGTTCGACTAATGAATCGCAAAGTCCACAAGAAGTTATTCTTGAGGCTAAAGATGTGGCAATCTACTATGGTGGAGCAAGTCAGCCTTCTGTATCGGATGTGAATTTATCAATTCGCCAAAATCAGATCACATCATTTATCGGGCCATCAGGTTGTGGCAAAAGTACGGTGTTGCGATGTTTTAACCGTCTCAACGATCTGATCGTTGGAGCTAGAGTTACTGGCTCGATCGACTTTGCTGGAAAAGATTTATATGCTCCTAATATCGACCCTGTAGAAGTGCGTCGCCATATCGGTATGGTGTTCCAACGCCCTAACCCCTTCCCAAAGTCGATTTACGAGAATATTGCTTTTGGTCCGCGCATCAATGGCTACAAAGGGAATATGGATGAGCTGGTCGAGCGTTCGCTTAAACAAGCGGTAATTTGGGATGAAGTTAAAGATAAGCTGAAACAGAGTGGACTTGCCCTTTCTGGTGGTCAGCAACAAAGATTGTGTATTGCCCGCGCGATCGCCGTTCAACCAGATGTAATTTTGATGGATGAGCCTTGTTCGGCGCTCGATCCCATTTCCACCCATCGCATTGAAGAACTGATGCAAGAGTTGAAGCAGATCTACACGATTATCATTGTTACCCACAACATGCAGCAAGCAACTCGCACATCTGATATGACGGCTTTTTTTAATACTGAAGTTGATGACCAAGGGAAACGCACAGGTAAGCTGGTAGAATTTGCTCCCACTGAGGATATTTTTAATAGCCCTTCTCAAGCTTCAACGGCGCGTTATATCAGTGGTCAGTTTGGTTAATCGGGTTCATACTACTTCAGAAAAGCTAGATGCTTCTGTGTGTGCGCCAAATAGACTCGTTCCGTCAATTACGCCATTATTAAGATCGCTGTCCATACTAATCAAATACATCTGATGGTCGTCGAGCCTGAAGTTCCTGGGGAATTTTGTGTTTCGATCGTAGATCGCGTATTCCAAGCTAGCCTGGCTGAGGTTAGTTTCGCTTAGATCGACCCCAACTAAATCAGCTCCGTACAAGTCAGCACTGTATAAGTCGGCTCCAGCCAGATTTGCTCGATGTAAATTGGCATCACTCAGATTTGCTTCCGACAGAGTCGCTTTGCCAAGGTTAGTACCAATTAGATTTGATGCCATCAGGTCAGCACCCTTAAGATTTGATTCGCTGAGATTGGCATCTCTAAGGTTGGCATCTCTGAGATCGGTACCAATCAGATATGTGCTTACCATGCTGACTCGGCTCAAGTCTGCCTCTCTGAATATGGCTTTGTAGAGATCTGCCCCACTGAGGTTGGCATCGCAAAGCTTGGTGTTTGACAAATTCGCACCTAAAAGATTGCACCCATTCAATCTGGCTCCAGTTAAAACTGCTCCACTGAGATCGATCCCACTTAACTTAATGCCTCTAAGTCTTGCCCCAAAGAGGTTGGGGATAATCGTGGGGTTTCGATCGCGCCAACGATTCCAACTCGATACGCCTTGTTTCAGAATTGCGAGATGCTCTTCATTTGCCATCCGATCTCCTCTGACTAGGCGGGCTGTACTAACAATGGCTCTAGTTTTGGTTTTAGTTTGCATAAATCTCAACCTCCTGAGTAGCTGCTTGAGTGGGTCGATCTGACAAAAATCTGCTTGATAAGATATTTATTTGTAAGATATTTTGGGGATGGGGAAAGATCGAAATGGGAGGTAAGGCGAATAATTGTTTCATATGCAGCTATAAGCGATCGAGATGCCTGTCCAGTAGGGAGAAGATAGCAGTTAAGCATCCTGATGCAAACATGAGTAAACATGAAAAACTAAACATGAAAAAACAAGAATTGAGAGCGATCGAATATGCCATCTGATCTGCCATCTGACTCAAGCACTCGATCGAATCCCGATCGCACCGAAGCCGAGACGCATTTCCGCACTGGACAAGAGTTACAGGGCAAGGGTAAGTTTTATGCTGCCCAAGAAAGTTATCAGCAAGCGATCTCGATCGATCCCGAACACGCGGCGGCTCATGCGGCAATTGGCGATTTACTCCACCGTCAGGGCAAGATTCAGGAGTCGATCGATGCTTACACCCACGCCATCCAACTTAATCCCAATCTGGTTAACGCCCATTTTGCCCTCGGTAATGTTTACCAGCAGCAGGGCTGGCAGGAATTAGCTCTAACGCACTATCAAAAGGCGTTGGCATTAAAGCCTGAGCTGTTTACATTCGACTCGCATTTTAATCTGGGCAATATGCTGCGCGATCGAGGCAACTTTGAAGCGGCGGCGAATTCTTACCAAAGTTCGATCGACCTCAAACCAGACTACATCCCCGCTTATCAAGAACAAGTCAATGCTTTGGTGAAGCAGGGTAAAACGATCGCCGCGCTTGAGGTCTATGACAATCTGGGATCGATCGATCCTGAACTAGTCAGTGCCAAGCAATATAACGATTTAGGGATTGCTTGCATCGAGCAAAAAAAATTAGATGAGGCGATCGAATGTTTCCAGAGAGCGATTATCGCCAAACCCGACTTTGCCGATGCTCACTGTAATCTCGGCAATACTTTTCTCCAGCAAAATCAGCTACGTGAAGCAATTTTCGCTTATCAAGAAGCTTTGGAGATCGATCCTGAGTTTGCCGAAGTCTATTACAACCTCGGCATTGTGCTGATGCAGTCCAATCGATTAGATGAGTCGATCGCCTGTTTGGAAGCCACGATCGCGCTCAAACCCGATTGGTCACAAGCTCAACATCATCTCGACATCGCGATCTCCAGACAAAATCAACCAAATTAAGCCTTGGCGCTGACCAATTTGCCATCAGCATCGACATGCAAGCCGCATTCTTGGTTGCTGAGTTCCCACCACCATCTACCCGCACGCAGATCTTCGCCTGGTTCGATCGATCTAGTACAGGGAGCGCAGCCGATACTGGGGTAATTTTTGTCGTGCAGGGCATTGTAAGGAACTTGTCGATCGCGGATATATGCCCAGACTTGATCGTTGCTCCAGTCGATCAAGGGGTTGATTTTAAATATTCCTCTAGGCGCATCTAACTCGACGATTTGCATATTCGATCGATTGTCGGTCTGATCTCGTCTCAATCCCGTAATCCAAGCATCTAGCCCTTGCAAAGCCCGATTCAGTGGCTCAACTTTGCGGACATAACAGCACTGTTTGCGATTTTCCACGCTGTCATAAAACAGGTTAATGCCATGCTCTTGAACCATCGACTGCACGGCTTCGGTGGCAGGAAACATAATTTCCAATTGCAGTTGGGGATATTTCTGCCGCACCGCCGCCATCAGATCGTAGGTTTCACTTGGCAGGCGACCCGTATCGAGTGTAAACACACGGGCATCAGGACGAATCTGAGCCAGCATATCGATTAACACCATATCCTCAGCCCCGAAACTAGATGCCAGTGAGACGCGAGGATAAAACTCCTCTAATGTCCAAGTCAATATCTCTTGAGGCGATCGACCTTCAAGTTTTTGGGCGGCAAGATTGTGATCTAAAGTTGTATTCATACGATAAACAGGTGCTAACCCAAAGATCTTAGCAAAACCTGTGATTACAGCGATCTGAATGTTGGAGTTTTCAGATCAGCAGCGCGTGTTCTTCTCTGGATTCTGTACCGTCGGGCATCGTCGCCCCCAGCATTTTTGCGTCAGTCAAATCGGCTCCGATCAAGTTAGCCCTAGTCAAGACAGCATCGCGTAAATCTGCACCAGTAAGATTCACGCCAATTAAGTTTGCCTTCGCTAAAATTGCCTCTCGTAAATCTGCACCAGTAAGATTGGCATTGCTCAACTTCGCTCTAGGTAAAATTGCTTCGCGTAGATCTGCTCCACTGAGATTTGCGCCGCTAAGGTTTGCGCCACTGAGGTTTGCCCCCCGCAGATTCGCCCCACGTAGATTGGCGTAGATCAAATCGGCTTTGCTAAAGTTAGCTTCTCTGAGGTCAGCACCATCGAAATTGGCATAGATTAGATCGGAACTACTGAGATTAGAACTGCTTAAATTAGCTCCACTCAAATTAGCGTTCCTAAGAATGGTTTCCCTCAGATCGGCTCCCTTAATCTCAGTCTCGATCAAGTTGGCGCAGCGCAGATTTGCTCCAACTAAATAAGCCCCACTCATGTCTGCACCGTTGAGATTAGCCCCGATCAAATACGCGCCGATCAGATTTGCGTAAACTAGTTCGGTGGAACATAGATTTGCTTCTCTCAAATCAGCACTACTAAGGTTTGCACCATTCAAGCTAGCATTTTCTAAGTCGGCACTGCTGAGGCTGGCATACATCAAGTTAACATTCTCTAGGTAGCAACCCCGACAGATTTTAGTATTGAGTAGCTGTTGCCTAGGTATCATAGCTGGTATTCCCCGCGATGCTAGATTCAAGCCTAGCCTATTCCCTTCATACTAATTATTCTACCCAGTTAATGGTTGTCACTGACTATGCCTTTTGGATCAGTTGTGAATATTTACTGATTTAACATACCGATCGATCGAATCGCTATAGGCTGGTTCGGAGTTAAGAAAGCCATTGTTGTGATCGCCCGTAGTCTGCACAAATTCTTTCGGTTCATTGGCAGCCGCAAAAAGTGACTTGCCATGATGGAAGGGAATAACCTCATCATCGGGACTGTGCATAATCAGGATTGGGCGATGAATCTGCGATATCCGAGCCAAGCTGTCATAGGAAAACTTTGAGATCAGGCGAATTGGGATATAGGGATAGATTTCGGCGGCTCGATCGTTTAGGGAAGTAAAAGTTGCGGCGAGGATCAACCCACCTGGTTGTTTTTTGGCGGCAATATATGTGGCGATCGCCCCACCTAAAGATTCACCATAGACAATAATCTGATTAGCGGGAATTTTTTTGGTCACAGTGAGATATTCCCAAGCTGCCTCCACGTCGGCATAGGTTCCAGCTTCTGTCGGCTCGCCTTTGCTCTCGCCAAACCCACGATAATCAAATATGAAGGTAGCTAAACCCAAACGATGAAAATTTTGGATGTAATCGAGGCGGTGACCAATATTGCCAGCATTGCCATGACAATAAAGGATAACTCCTTTACCAGTGGGGGCATCACCTTGAGCTGGCACAAACCAAGCTGATAGCGATATCCCATCTTGAGTGGTTAAGTTTACAGGCTCATAATCTAGATTGACTTGCTGAGGATTATCCTGTAAGCCCACTGTTGGGAAGTAAACCATGCGTGATTGATTAAAATACAACACCACGGCTAATCCAATGTAAGCCAGAACTAGAATCCTCAGAACTGAAAAACCAATTCTCTGTGACAATTTAATCATTGATTTCTATGTTCTTGCTGAACAAATTAAATATATCAGAGCTATACCTGTTCGATCGACTGGACATCTTGTAGCAATTAGGCGGTTTGCTAACTGGCAGTGCAAAATTTAGACTTTTCTGCTAAAACATTGTTGGTGGCTGGACAAATTGAGAAGACTGATGGGAGTGGAATGCTAAAACAAAATCATCGAGCTTGGGTAGAAATCGACCTAGCGGCAGTTAAACATAATGTGCGGCAGTTAAAGCAATTGCTGGCTCCAAGCACAGAGTTAATGGCAGTGGTAAAAGCTGATGCCTATGGTCATGGCTGTATCGGTGTGAGTCAGGCAGCTTTAGAATCGGGGGCAACGTGGTTGGGCGTGGCGACGATTCCTGAGGGGATTCAACTCCGCAATGCTGGCATTACTGCGCCGATCGTGATTTTAGGTGCAACGAATAGTTCTGATGAGATTGGGACGATCGCCGAATATCGACTTCAGCCCACCATCTGCAATCCCAAGCAAGCGTTAGTTTTTCATGAAGTCCTGCTAGAGAAGTCTGCGGCTAAGTTACTCGAAAAATTACCAGTCCACCTCTCGATCGATACGGGGATGTCGCGTCTGGGAACCAACTGGCAATCGGCGGTGGAATTTGTGCGTTTAGTGCAGAGCTTACCGCAGTTAGAAATTGCTAGTGTTTATTCGCATCTCGCCACGGCTGACGATCGAGACCAGTCGATCTTAAGGTTGCAACAACAACGATTTGAGCAGGTGATTGCCGATCTAAAAGTGGCTGGGATCGATCCACCGCGCCTACATCTATGCAATTCGGCAGGAATGCTAACCGATCGACAGCTACATTACGATCTGGTGCGCCCAGGACTGGCTCTGTATGGTCTTTATCCCGCGCCACACTTGCGAACATCTGTCGATTTGCGTCCAGTCATGCAAGTCAAAGCTAGGATTACGCAGGTCAAATCGATCGAAGCTGGAACAGGCGTGAGTTATGGGCATTCCTTCCACGCTGCTCAGGATATGAGAATTGCTACGGTGGCGATCGGCTATGCTGACGGCATTCCACGCGGTTTATCAAATCAGATCTCTGTGGCACTGCACGGCAAAATCATCCCCCAGATTGGCACAATTACGATGGATCAGACGCTGATCGATGTTAGTGCTGTTCCTGATGCTGAGGTTGGTGATGTTGTCACTTTTTTGGGTCATGCTGAATTAAGCCCAGATTTAAATGTAGACAAATGGGCAGAAATCCTAGGGACAATCTCGTGGGAAATTCTCTGTGGTTTCAAGCACCGTTTGCCAAGGATTTGTATCAATCAACCCGATCTAGTAAGCTATCAAGCAATCTCAAAGTAATCTTAAAGTAATCACCATGTCAGAACATTCCAGTCAATCGATTCCCGAAATTGGGGTAAAAGAACTCGCTAGCCTGATCGCCAACGATCTCGATCGATCGATCCAACTAATTGATGTGCGCGAACCAGATGAAATTGCGATCGCCCATGTTGAAGGTTTTACCGATTTACCTCTGAGCCAGTTCCAAACATGGTCTGCTTCAATCCACACAGACTTCGATCGACACGCTGAAACTCTGGTGATGTGTCATCACGGCATGAGATCGGCGCAGATGTGTCAGTGGTTGATCAATCAAGGCTTTACTAATGTCAAAAACATCAGAGGTGGGATTGATGCCTACAGCGATCTAGATCCAAGTATGGCAAGGTATTAAGCAACTAGGCAAAGTTGGGACGGGCTTGGGACATGAAATGTCTTTGCGAACTCATCTCTGGTTCACCTTCAGACGCATGACGTTGGATGTATGTACCATCGGGCTGTAAATCCCAAGCCTGACGATTATCCACCATGATGATGTCGAGGATTTGCTTGAGGTCTTTGACTAGTGATGGTTCTTCGATCGGGGCAATCACTTCAACTCTGCTGTCAAGATTGCGCGGCATCCAGTCAGCACTACCGATGAATACTTCCTCGTTCCCACCATTGGTGAAGTAAAAGATGCGCGAGTGTTCCAGAAACCGCCCAATAATGCTGAGCACTCGAATATTTTCGCTCAAACCCATTACACCAGGACGTAAGCTGCAAACTCCTCGCACAATCAAGTCGATATTCACGCCAACTTTAGAGGCTTCATAGAGTAAATTAATAACCTCTGGATCGACCAGCGAATTGACCTTAACGATGATGTAAGAGGGATATCCAGCTTTTTGATGTTCGATCTCACGTTGAATTAGGCTAACGATTCGATCGCGCATATTCACAGGTGCGACCCAGAGTTTGCGATATTCTTTTTGGCGAGAGTATCCCGTCAGAAAGTTAAATAAATCACTCAGATCGGCTCCTAACTCTTCACGATAGGAGAATAAACCAAGGTCGCTATAAAATCTTGCGGTTTTGGGGTTGTAATTGCCTGTACCGATGTGGACATAGCGCACGATTCGATCGCCTTCTTGGCGCACGACTAGAGATGTTTTGGTGTGAGTCTTAAGTTTGGGTAGTCCGTAGACCACATGCACACCAGCATCTTCCAGCTTTCTCGCCCATGAAATATTATTCGCTTCATCAAATCTCGCTTTGATTTCCACTAGCACTGCCACTTGCTTCCCATTTTCGGCAGCCGCGATCAGGGCATGGACGATCGGCGAGTCCCCTGAAGTCCGATACAATGTCTGTTTGATTGCCAACACATCTGGATCGCGGGAGGCTTCTTCGATAAATCTCTGCACCGACTCCGTAAATGAGTGATACGGATGATGCACGAGAAAATCACCTTCGCGAATGATATCGAAAATATTCGTATAGGTATCTTCAACCACATGCTTTTTGATCCGAGGATGACGGGTGGAACGCCAAGGCTGGTCTTTATATTGTGGTAAAGGTAAGCCAGCAATCTGCATCAAATCACCAAGGTCAACTAGCCCATGAATATCATAAACATCCTCTTCTTGGATGCCCAGTTGTCGAATTAAACTGCTACGGACTAATGCTGGGGCTCGATCGCTAATCTCCATCCGCACAACTGGCCCAAATCTTTGACGGCGCAACTCCGCTTGCAGAGCTGAAATTAGGTCGTCAGCCTCTTCGGTGTCGATATCCAATTCGGCATCACGGGTAATGCGGAAAGGATAGTATTCTTTAATCGACATCCCAGGAAAGAGAGAATTGAGATTATGCGCGATTACCTGTTCCAATGGGATAAAAGTAAAATCTTTAGCCCCATCAATTGGCACGAATCTGGGCAGATCGGGAATTTTGACCCGCGCAAAGTGTTCTTCTCCTGTTTCATCATCTGAGATCGTCACAGCTAGACTGAGACTGAGATTAGAAATGTACGGAAAAGGATGTCCAGGATCGATCGCTAGAGGGGTGAGAATGGGAAACAACTTATGCTGGAAGTATTGCTCTAAATGCTTTTTCTGCTTTAAGTCGAGGTCATTGTAGTCAAGGATATGAATACCAGCTTCAGCTATTTCTTGGCGGAGAAAATCTTCAAAACATTGATGTTGTTTGAGCACTAATGGCAGCAATGCTTCGCGAATGGCTTTGTACTGAATTTCAGGATTGAGTCCATCATCCGTAAGTGGGATGGGTTGTTCCTTCGCCCAGTTCAAATTGCGCTTTACACCTGCAACTCGCACCATGAAGAACTCATCGAGATTAGTGCTAAAGATCGAAAAGAACTTGACCCGCTCCAATAACGGTGTGCGCGGATCGAGTCCTTCATGCAAAACTCTCTGGTTAAAAGCAACCCAACTAGTTTCACGATTAAAAAAGTGCTCAGGCTTACATTCCTTCGACACAGGTTTAGCAGCAACGATCTTTCTAGCTCTAGGCATATGGGGCGAATCTACTCTAATAGCTGTTATTTTCTAGGGATTTTGGTATCCTCTGCTCAAATTTAAGCATTTCTTTGAGCTGAAAGATATAACGCAGAATACATTTGGGCAATTAAGCTACTTTGCTAGACTGGTCGCTAGGGCATCAAGATCGAGTGGCATGGCGGTATCGATCGAAGTGAGAATCGATCGATCTGACTCAGAAAAACCCTCAAACGCTTGTTGTTGGCTAGCAAGTAGGTCGGTAGTAGCATCGGCAATATCATTATTTGCCGCAGTTCGATCGCTTAATCGCTGTTTGATTAGATCCAGTTCGGTATGGCAATAGATGATCTGGATCGGGATGTGATGGGTAGTAGCTTGGTCGATCGCTTCGGCACGCAAAGCTGTTCGATCGTACTTGGCATCAAGGATGACATTAAAACCTTTGCTGGCAAGCAATACCCCGATTTCCCATAGCCTGCTGTAAGTCTTGGCAGTCATTTCGGGCGTGTAGATTGCGTCGCCACCACGTTGCATGAGATCAATTCCTGCTAGATGTTTACGGATCGCATCAGAACGCAGGTGAATCGCATCGATCCGTTGGGCTAATTCACGCGCTACGGTACTTTTGCCCGAACCCGACAACCCCGACATCAAGATCAGCTTGCCTTGTGATGGTTTGGTATATTCCCACGCCATTTTGTAGTAAGCCGCCGCTTCAGTTTTTGCTCGATCCTTGACAGGTTGAGGAATCCCAGGATCATCGAGTAGAAACGAAGTCACCTTGGCACGAATGTAGGCACGCATACTGCAATACAAAGGTAATAGCGGTACGGCGTTGTAATCTCCTGTTTGCTCCAAATAATTATTCAGGAAAGCATTAGCCAAATCTCTCCTACCGCGATATTGCAAATCCATCAGCAGAAATGCCGCGTCATAGATCGCATCACTATTCCGAAATGGTTCATTAAATTCGATGCAATCAAAGATTTGAATTTTGTCCTCATACACACAAATATTCTTTAAATGCAAGTCGCCATGACATTCTTTGACCTTACCTTGAGCAATTCGATCGACAAATAATTCGGCATTTTCAGCAAAGAATTTTTCGGTATATTCGCGTGTTCGATCGAACTGTGCTTGAGTTTGAGCAAGTCCAATATATTTCACTGTATGTTGATAGTTATCCTCGGCTACAGCCCTGACCGCATCTTTCGTACCGAAGCTAGATATGTGCTCACTGGTTGCAGCGTGTTGATGGAAATTAGCTAATTGTTTACCAATATCAATTACCTGATCGATCGTCAGTTTATTCTGTTCAAACAAGTTAATCAGCAAGTTTGATTGAGGGAATTGTAACATTTGAATTGCATATTCTACTGGCTCACTATTACTAATAATGTTAGGGCTGACATCAAAACCAAACTTTCGATCGACTTCAGTAATTGGCAAAATCTGCAAATACAAATCTGGAGCCAATCGCCGATTTAATCGCAGTTCTTCCTGACAGAAAAACTGCCGTTTCTCTAACGTCGAAAAATCCAGAAACCCAAAATTCATTGGCTTTTTGACTTTGTAGGCATACTTCCCTGTGAGTAAGACAAAAGATATGTGTGTTTGTATTAGCTCAATCTCTTGCGTAACTTTATGTGGGTAAAAGTCAGGCGAGAGCATCTGTTCGATCAAAGGAGGTAGTATGGCAGTCATGTTTAGAGTTATAGCTGAGGCAATATCTTGGCAAAATCATTTTAGCTTGATTGGGCTGAGCAAGTCGATCGAGCATAAACCTTGGATCACCTTGGCATCGATCGAACCCCAAAAACTACCCTACAATCAACATGGGTATACCCCTATAGATTAACTTATATGGCTTATAGTGACTTTTCCCTGTCTCGCGTTCGGGAGATGTTTGGGCTAGTTTTAGAGGAGCCAAAAAGTCTGTTTCTCGACATTTTACCGACTCCAGCTAGCGATTATCTGCTGACCGCTCTTGATGAAAATCTGGCCCTTGCTACAGCGATCAATACCGAAAAAGCTCGATCGGAACTGGTGATTGCGCCTGTGCTATTGGAAGTCCGTCGCCAACTGAATTACGAAATCGGTTTTTTCTCTGGTACGGAATTCAATATCGATCCCACACAGGGTTTAACGGGTAACTGTGACTATATTCTCAGTGCGATCAAGGATTCCTATGAGGTTCGATCGCCTGTACTGATGTTGGTAGAAGCAAAGAATGAAAATATTAAAGCTGGCTTGGGACAATGCGCCGCAGAGATGATCGCAGCTCAACTGGTAAATACTAAGGCTGATTTAGTGAATCGATCGGTGTATGGCTGCGTTACAACAGGGACAGATTGGAAGTTAAGGTTATGCGATCGCAGGCTCGCAATCGATCAGCGCGATTATTTCATCAATGAAGTGTCTTCGATCCTCAGCATTCTCTTGCTACCCTTCCAGCAACTACAGTAGAGCTAAAATCCCGATCGATTAATTTTTGGCAGAGAAGCTTGTTAATATTATTGGATGATCGATACTAAACCAAAGTTTAACAACTCCTTAGCCGCAATCGTCGAACATCTAGCGGCAGGCGGAGCATTACTGCCTGAATCGCCACAGAATGTCATGGAAGTAGTTGGCGTACTCAAAAGTTATGGCTTTGTGCTGGATGCTTATTGGCAGAATCTGATTTATATTGCCGACGAGCAGTTTCTTGTACTTTTTCCCTTTTTTAAATATTTGAATGGTGATGTTTCCCCCAACAGGCTGATAAAACACTGGTGGCACGATCGAATTAATTTCGAGTTTGCCGAGTACTGCATGAAGGCGATGTTTTGGCATGGCGGTGGTGGTTTAGATCGCTATCTCGACTCGGAGGAGTTTACACAACTGGCACAACTGGCAATTCAAGCCAAAATTAAGGGCAATTTATTCGTGCGGGGCATCGATCGATTGTTTCCTGACTTCTTGCTCGAACAAGTCCGACAAATGTGTTACTACAAGGCCCTCGGAATTTTTTGGTCGGTGATGGCTCCGTTATTCTTGAATTTGAGCGATCGATACGATCGGGGCAAGATCGAGACAATTGCTGATGTCGTGCAATACGTCCAAGATGGTTTAGTCGAAGCTGCCAGCAAACCGATTACCTATAGTGTCAAGATCGATGGCAAAACCTATGACATTATCCCAGAGTCAGTCGGGCTGACGTTTTTAATGGATACTGCGGTTCCTTATGTAGAGACAGTTTTCTTTCGATCGTTTCCGTTTCGCGGCACAGTCTCTTATAATGCCCAAGCTCAGTTCATTTCGCCTGAATTAGCTAAATTTAACTACGGTATTTTGTATGCCGATCCGATCCCTGTAGGTGGCGCAGGGATTCCACCCACTTTATTAATGCAAGACTTGCGACATTTTCTCCCTACATACCTGCATGAGTTTTATCAACTTGGCGATCGAGGCGAAGATGACTTGCGCGTTCAGATTTGCGGCTCCTTTCAGAAATCGATGTTTTGCGTCACGACGGCGGCAATTCGAGGACTAGCTCCTTATTCGATCGGAACTGACAAACCCAAAGAACAAAAAGCCAATAAAAAATATCTCCAAGGTTGGGTCGATCGACTAGCCAACTCTCGCCTAATCGATGTCCAAGAAGGTTGATTACAGCTATGAAGGACACACAAACAGCTCAAATTGCTAAAAGCTACAATTACAAGAACATTAGTAAAATCCACTGCAAAAATGTTGAAAGAACCTAGTGTGATTATTGAGAAAGACTCAGATGGTTACTTTGTCGCATCAGTCCCTAGTCTGAAAGGTTGTCATATGCAGGCAAAATCTCTGGATATCTTAATGGAACGGATTTAAGAAGCAGCCGAACTTTGCATGGAATTTAAAGATGCCGAAAACCTTACACTAGAATTCATGGGCATTCAGAAAATCAGTGTAGAAGTAACCTAATAGTCCACCAAATCGACTTAGCTAGGTTCTACAAACCCTTGCATCAGTGCTTGAGAAACGCCAATTAACAGTAGCTTTTTGAGCATTGCGTTGGTTTTCCCAAATGGTAATCTGCTCAGATAATTGCTCTTTAGATGGGATGCGACGGTCAAGACATTGGCGCGATAGCACAGAAAACTCAATCTCAACTTGATTCAACCAGCTAGCGTGTTTGGGAGTGTAATGAAATTCTAATTTTTTGAGGATATGATCGACCCTCGCGTCAGTATGCTTTAGCTAGTCCTAAACTATTACTAACTAGAGCATTCCAGCACTTTGAATCTCAAATAATTTATTAGTTCCAGTGAGTTTAAGTAACATATCTACTTGATCTGTTAGAGAATGTAATACTAATCTGCCATTGTTACTTTTGACAATTTTAAGAGTCGTAATTAATAATCCCAGACCTCGGCTATCAACAAATCTGACATCTTGCATATCGAGAATAAGGACATCTGGGACAGTGTAGACGATCGACAATAATTCTTTACGGTGATTATCGTAAGTTTCAGAATCTAGCCTACCATGTGGCTTATATACGATTTTTGTAATAGAAGCTTTGGGCTGATCGATCATGTCTAAACTCTTAATTCCTATCATCACAACTTGTCATCCTTATGTAGTTTTTAAGGTTTTACTTGGGGGCTTTACTTGGACATTGAGTCAAGCAACAAAACATAGTGAACTTCAAATGGGTCTGAAATCTACAACTTTGTCTTAGTATTAAACTTTGGCGATGTCTTAGATGTAGTTAAAGAAAAATCAACTCTTGTAAAACTTCTGATAAAACTTGTGGTTTAAGCAAGGCTTACAGGAAAGCAGTTCTTCAGTGTAAAACTTCTGTAAGACTTTCGTAAGATATTCTTACAACTTGTAGTATCAGGGGAATAGTGTTGTTTTGGGTCGCTTCTCAAGTTTTTCGGCTTATCACCCCCTCAAAGTAAATTTATGTCCAGATCGATTAAAGTCGCACCAGAGCATATCGATAAAGTCCAATTAACTCTTAGACAGAGTGTTTATCCTAGCCAGAGTGCTTTAGCTGGGGATGTTGGATTAACACGCCCGACTGTAAGTAATTTTTTTAATGGTAAGCCCATTGACTATCTCAATTTTTTGGAGATTTGCCAGAAGATCAAGATCGATTGGCGAGAAGTTGCAGCTAAAGGTCATACTAGAGACACTGAAGAAAATTCCTCTTTAGAAATAGATGAAGAGATTCAGAGCCTTACTAAATCAATAACTCAAGCTTCTCTAAGTGAATCTCTAGAATCTTCAGGGATCGGAGATATTTTGGTTGTTGATGATCGTCCAGATAATATTCGACTTTTATCGACAATGCTATCGGAGCGTGGCTATAAAGTTAGGAAGGCTGTGAGTGGTGAAATGGCTCTAACAGCGATCGATACAGCGGCACCAGATTTGATTCTATTAGATATTACCATGCCTCAAATGGATGGGTTTGATGTCTGTCAAAGATTAAAGGCTGAGGAGAAAACTCGCTATATCCCAGTTATTTTCATTAGTGCGCTCGATGAAGTTGTAGATAAAGTTAAAGCATTTTCTTGTGGTGGAGTTGATTACATTACCAAGCCCTTTCAGGTAGAAGAGGTGATGGCAAGAGTTGAAAGTCAACTGACAATTAGAAGATTGCAAAGACAAATGCAGAGACAGAACCGATTACTGCAAGAAGAAATTCAGTACCGACTAGAAGTCGATCGAGTGATCCAAGAACAGAATATCTCATTACAAAAAGAAGTAAAAAATCGGCTGAGGATCGAGAAATTACTCCAAGATCAAAATGAATTAATGCAGGAGGAAATCCAGAATCGTCAAAGGATCGAACGAACTCTTCAGACCCAGAATATTGAGCTGCAACGAGAAATTAGCGATCGAATTGAGGCTGAGGAATCTTTAAAGCAAGCCAACCAACAGTTGCAATCGCTCAGCTTACTCGCGGCTATAGATGGGCTAACTCAAATTGCCAACAGACGCAGATTTGATGAGTATCTTAGTGATGAATGGGAAAGACTGACCGAAGCACAGCAGCCTCTATCACTAATTTTGTGTGATGTCGATCGGTTTAAACCTTACAACGATGTTGAGGGGCATCAAAAAGGTGATGAGTGTTTACAGTCGATCGCCAAAACTCTTAATGACTACATTTCCAAGACGCAGGGCTTAGCGGCACGTTATGGCGGAGATGAGTTTGCGATTATCCTGCCAAACACAGACGCTGCAACTGCGAGGCAAATTGCGGAACAGATTAAATCTGATATCCAGAATCTTAGTATTTCTCATCCCAATTCTTCAGTTTGTGAACATGTTACCTTGAGTATGGGAATCGCCAGTATGATTCCCACTAGAGAGCTTCAGCCCGATTCCTTAATCTCGATTACCGACTGTGCCCTCGATGAAGCTAAAGATCGAGGTGGAAATATCACTGTTTTGAAAGAGATAGAGCTGTCTCAAGAGTGAGAAAGATTATCGAATTTCATCTGGATTAATCCCGATCGATCGAAGGTATGCTGATAATGCCTCTGTGCGCTGCATTTCTTGATCGGCCCTTTGCCTTTCTTGGTCAGCACGCTGACTTTCTTGGTTGGCACGCTGACTTTCTAATTCAGCCCTTTGCCGCTCTTGGTCAACGATCGATTCGGCATACACTGCTCGTTCATCACCTGTCAGCAGAAGATTGCCATCAGCATCCCACCAACGAAGCCAAGGAATCGGAGTTTCTTCCTGCCCGTAAAGTATGCCTAGCTCCACACCGATCGGCGCGATCGAGTAGTGACCGCGTTCATTTGCTTGAATCTTTTGATACCTCCCACCGCTTAAGTGATACACCTCAACTGATGCTTTCTTAACTTCATAAATTCCATAGAAAGGAATCCGAATGGCTTGCTCGTAAACCCAAAACTTTCCTGCTTTTTTCTCGTCTGTGGTCGCACCTATGGTTTCATCTGTGGCATCTTTAGATGGAGAAGTTCGATCTCTTTCTTCCGCCCCATTTCCCGATACAAATTCGATCGCGATCAAAGGTGCAACAATTTCTTTCCAGATTACATAAGAGCGACGATATTCCCCATTGAGCAGTGGCGGCACATTGGGGACATAAAACCAATCTGGGGCTTCTGCGCCTTTTTCAAGCGGGTCAGTCAATTTCCAGTAAATCCCACTATCTTGACCGATACAGTAGCGACCATCGGGGTGTAGTTTGTGCAGGATTGGTTCGATCGAACTAGTTAAAACAATACTCTGAGGATGTTCTTGGAAATTTTTCACAAAGCTTCCGTCTGACTCTGGCAGTTGGGTGTGATCGGGAAGACCAAGTTGTAAATTTGGTGGTGAGGTGGATGGGGGTATGAGTACCTGATTAGGGGTCATAGCAGCTCAACGCAAGGGTATACCGCTCTAATCTAACACGTTAGATTCTCAATTTAAGTATAGGTCTTGAGCAAATATGAGATTAATGTGATCGCTTCAAAGCCAATAAAAGTCGCCAGCAGAAAGAACACAATGATGTTAACTGCACCTTTAATTTTGTCCATCATAATTAGGTTGAGATTCGATCGTAAGAATTTTAATAGCTCTAAGCTACCTGAATAACCATAGCAGTGAGTGGTGATCGGAAGAGTGAAGTTATGTTTAATCATCTAGAAACTAATCACTAAAATTGAAAAGCTGAAAACCATTTACAATAAGTGATAGGTTATTGGTTGATGGCGAGGAAAATTTGTATGAAAAATGCGGCAAGATTCTCTTGTTTCCGATCGGGCTTCCTAGCCTGCGGTTTAGGTTTGATCTCTAGTCTTATTTCTGGTGTTGAAGCACAGCCATATGTGGTTTACGTTCCTGACAGTGGCTTTGGCACCCTTCAGACCGTGCGGCGAGTTGCTCCTGATGCTTTTCAAGCTGTGATTCAAGGTCAGCCTGCGGTTCAGGCGGGGATATTTAATAGTGCCGCCAATGCTGATAATCTCGTGGCAACACTGCGTCAATCGGGCATATCAGCCCAAAGAATTTTTAGGAATGAATCTGTTACGACTTTCCCCTCTAATTCAAACTCAACAATCATTAGTTATCCAGGCACAACTTATCCCACGAGTCCTCAGGCCCTACCACCTGCGATTGCCCAATCCCCCCCTATCGCCAATCAATTTTCTGGTGGATTTACGGGAACTAATGCTACCGATGCCAGTGGAAATCCGATTCAGCCGCAGCAGTTTCGCTATATTTCGATCGTTCCTACGGGGCCAAGAGATTCTGATATCAAGCTCTTGCAAGTTCGTCGATTTGTGCCTAATGCATTCTTGGCTAACTCTTCGCGTGGCAGCTACATCTATGCTGGAGCCTATAATAGTCGTGAAGGAGCCGAAGCTCTGTCGTTTTATTTGCGATCGCAGGGTTTAGATGCCAGAGTTGCCTATTTTTAATTTTTATTTTTAAGCATATCCTTAATGGAAATCCTCACACCAGACTGGGTTAAACACGCAGTTTTCTATCAAATCTTTCCCGATCGATTTGCTCGATCGAATCAAACTCATCCCTCTGCCGCTAGTCTAACGTTTGAAGATTGGGAAGTTCCTCCCACTCACCAAGGCTATAAGGGCGGGGATCTGTGGGGCGCGATCGAGCAGTTAGATTATTTGCAAGATCTGGGGATCGATGCGATTTATTTTACGCCAATTTTTCAGTCTGCCAGTAATCATCGCTATCACACGCATGACTACTATCAAGTTGATGTGCTTTTAGGTGGAAATGAAGCTTTTAGGGAATTGCTCCAAGCGGCTCACCAGCGTGGGATCAAAGTGGTACTGGATGGCGTATTTAATCACGCGAGTCGGGGTTTCTTCTTTTTTCACGATATTTTAGAAAATGGCAGCAATTCACCTTGGCTCAATTGGTTTAAGATTCAAGGCTGGCCGCTCGTGCCCTATGATGGCGATCGACCTGCGAATTATGTTGGTTGGGCAGACAGTCGGGCTTTGCCTGAATTTAATCACGATCATCCTGCGGCCCGCGAATATGTGATGCAGGTAGCGGAGTATTGGATAAGACAGGGGATTGATGGCTGGCGATTGGATGTGCCAAATTGCATTAAGGTGGAGGGATTTTGGCAGGAATTTCGCGATCGAGTCAAGGCGATTAATCCCGATGCTTACATTGTCGGTGAAATTTGGGAGGAAGCAACCCAATGGCTGGATGGCACTCAGTTTGATGGCGTAATGAATTATCAATTTACTTCGCCCACGATCGCATTTACGGCTGGAGATCGAGTCAATCACAAGTATGTGCATGAATCTTATCAGCCCTATCCGCCTTTGGATGCTCCCAGTTATGCGGCGAAAGTCGAAAATTTACTCAAACTCTATCCTTGGGAAATCCAACTCACCCAACTCAATCTTTTGGATAGCCACGATACAGCGAGATTGATTACGGTTGTGAACCAAGATCGAGCCAGTGTCGAACTGGCAACGTTACTGTTAATCACTTTCCCAGGTGCTCCCAGTATTTATTACGGCGATGAAGTAGGATTAGGTGGAGGGAGAGATCCTGACTGCCGACGTGGTTTTCCTCAACAGTCTGATTGGGATATGGAAGTGCTTGACTATCATCGCGATTTAATTAAGCTGCGACACGATCGCCCTGCCCTGCAAACTGGCTCTTATCAGATCCTCTTGGCTGAAGGATTAGTCTATGTGTTCGCTCGGATTCTCGACCAAGAAGTCGCGATCGTGGCGGTTAATGCTGGTACTGAGGCGGCAACAGTGAGTTTTACCCCTAAGTTCGATCGATCGAATCCTCTCCTATATCAGGTGGTATACGGTGCAGGAACAGTTGAATCAGGGCAAGATCGCGATCGAATAACGCTCGACTTACCCATGCGATCGGGACTAATTGCAGTCTAATAATTAACAAAAAACTATGGATTGGAATGCTTTTACGGCTGATTTAGATGGGATCGAATCGATCGAATCCCCCACCCAAGTTGCCAAACTCTCTGAAGATTACTTTCGGTTTAGTCCCATCCTCGAACCATTGCTGAATGGCAAGGTTGGAGATATTGTTTTACGCCCAAACAATGAGAATGATGTGATCCGCATCGCCCAAGCATGTGTGAACAATCGTGTGCCTTTGACTGTGCGTGGTAGCGGCACTGGTAACTATGGTCAGTCTGTACCACTGCATGGCGGGGTGATTCTCGATACAACAAAAATGCAAGCGATCCACTGGCTCAAGCCTGGACTTGCCTGTGTCGAACCTGGGATCAAGTTAGCAGCTTTGGATAAGCAAGCTCAATCGATCGGTTGGGAGATGCGAATGGTTCCTTCCACAGTTCGCAGTGCCACGGTGGGAGGATTTATAGCTGGTGGAAGCGGTGGGATTGGTTCAGTGTTGTATGGTCAATTGCGCGATCGAGGCAATCTCAAAGCTGTGAGAGTTGTGACTTTAGAGGATGTTCCACGGGTGTTAGAACTGCGTGGTGATGATGTCCAAAAGGTGAATCATGCCTATGGTGTGAATGGCATTATCACGCAACTAGAAATCCCATTAGCTCCCGCTTATGCTTGGGCAGAATGCATTGTCGCGTTCTCAAGTTTTATGGCATCAGCAATATTTGGGCAGGCTTTGGGTAATTCTGATGGCATAATCAAAAAGATGATTAGCGTCCATGCCGATCCGATTCCATCCTATTTTGTCGCGCTCCGCAGTTATATTCCCGCAGGCTCTCACTGTGCTTTGATTTTGGTAAACGAGACGGATTTAGAATCATTTAAATCTTTAGTGCGCGAACATAATGGCACAATTTGCTATGAGAAGAACGCCCAAGAAGCCAGTAAAGGCAGTAGTTTGGTAGAATATTCTTGGAATCACACCACCCTCCATGCTCGAACTGTCGATCGATCTCTCACCTATTTACAAAGTCTTTTTCCTAACTTAGATCTCGTGCAAGAAATGTACGAGCATTTCGGCGATGAAGTGATGATGCATTTAGAGTTTACTCGGATGAATGGAGCCGTTGTCCCTGGGGCGATTCAGGTGGTGAGATTTACTACTGCCGAACGTATCAATCAGATCATCCAATATCACGAAGATCGGGGTGTATCGATCGCTAATCCTCACACCTATATCCTTGAAGATGGTGGCATGAAAGCTGTTAACCAAGAGCAGCTAGCCTTTAAGCAATTAGTCGATCCTTACGGTTTGATGAATCCAGGTAAAATGAGAGCATGGTCAGAACATTTGGGTAAAGTCGGCTATGATATGATTCAGCCGAATTAGAATTAATGCAGGAGAGCTATGGTTAACCTCGCTTACAACTACCTCCTCCCGACTGCTGAGGAATTACCCGACTCAGATGAGACCCCTGTGGATAATCAGTTACAAAATGACATTCCCAATTTTTTATTGAGCCTTCTTTATCTGATTTGGGCAGAACGTCAAGACTGGTATTTCGGCGTAGATATGGGCGTGTACCACGATCCTGTTACCAAAATTCCGATCGTACCTGATGGATTTTTAGCATTGGGAGTAGAGCGTCATAAATCAGAAGGTGGACGCTTGAGCTATGTGCTGTGGGAAGAGAACTACGAAATGCCTAAACTGGTTTTAGAGGTTGTCTCACACGCCTACAACGGTGAATATGACTCCAAGATGCAAGCTTATCTAGAACTGGAAGTCTTGTACTATGTCGTATACAATTCGCTCAGTGGTAGAAGAGGAGCCTATAAAAAACGACAATCTTTGGAAGTGTATAAATTGGTGTCAGGGGCATATCAGCGACAGTCGGGTAATCCTGTCTGGTTGCCAGAAATTGGTCTAGGGATAGGATGTGAACGAGGAAATTTAGGTGGTTGGGAACGAGAGTGGCTCTATTGGTATGACGATCGAGGTAATCGCTACCTAACTGCTGAAGAACGCACCGATCGAGAATATCAAGAAAAACTGCAAGAACGTCAGGAAAAGGAGAGGTTAGCAACATACCTTCGATCGATTGGCATCGATCCTGACAAAATCTGAATCTAATCTCAATAATTAAGCATCGCTAAAGTTAAAGTTTACGGATTGTCCAGTAGGGAAGCTGTTGAGTAGGTTCGATCTTGACTCCAGTAATACCCGATCGAGCAAAAGCATATTCTTTATTTTGCCAGAGTGGAATGAACGGCACATCTCTACCAAGGATGTCTTGAATCTGATTGATTTGCGTCAGTCGCTTGGCGGGGTCGATTTCCTGTCTTTGCTTGGCAATCAGCGTATTGATCTCAGGATTATTGTAAAAAGAACCTTGATATTGAGAGCTGCCTTTAGTGCAAATATTGTTCTTTGCCTGATCGCAAGTCAGAAAAGGTTGGAGGAAATTATCAGGATCGAAGATGTCAGGTGTCCAGTCCAATAAAAACATCGGATAAGCTCCCTTGTCGAGATAGGCATATGCCGTGGAAGTAGAAACTTTTTCGAGTTTGATTTGGAGGATTTTGCCAACAGATTTGTCGATCGACGCTTTTAATGTACTCACAACCAGATCGCCATTTCCAGCATAGGTTGGCGAATACCACAGCGTTACTTGGGCGGGTTTGCGGTCAGAATAACCAGCTTCGGTCAGGAGCTGGCGTGCGAGTTTGCCATTGCCATCACCATAGAGTTGAAAAACTGGTTTGTAGCCCAAAATTGATTTTGGCACCAGACTATAGACTGGTTCTCTTTGCCCTTGAAATACACGCGATTGTAATAGAGGTCGATCGATGGCCGCTGCAATCGCCTGTCTGACCTTGACATTATCCAAAGGTGGCTGTTGGACATTCAGCACCATATAGAGAATCACCATCCCCTGATTTGATGCCACAGTCCAATTGTTCTTCTTGGCGTTCACTTCCAAATTGTGAATTTGATTGGGGCTGAGAGTTTGGTAAGCGACATCGACTGCGCCTGTTTTGAACGCATTCAGCAAATTGGCATTAGAAGACAGAAACTGGATATCAATCCCTCTGTTCGCAGGTTTTTCACCCCAATAGTCAGGGAAAGCATCCAATCTGAGAATACTGCGTTCGAGATATTGGGTTAATTGATAAGGCCCCGTCCCCACAATTTTATTTGGCAGGAAACTCTTTTCATGATCGTAAACTTGAGGCGAGATCGCCCCCGCACCTGTAAACGCCAACAGGCTTGGGAACAATGGATAAGGGCGTTTCAGCTTAATTTCCAGTTCCGTTAAGCTGTTGGTTTTGATCGACTCCACAACATCAGCCAGCAACGATGAAGGCGCACCACCGAGCTTGATAAACCGCAGCAGCGAGTAGCTCATGGCAAGCGCATTAAAGTCGGTTCGATCGTGGAACTTCACCCCAGTCCGCACTGGAATCGTATAAGTCAAGCCATCCTCGCTAATTTTTGGCATTGCCGTTGCCAACTGCGGCACTAGTTCGATCGAGCCAGGTTTATAGGTATAGAGCCGTTCGATCGTGTTGTAGAGCACATTGCCCGCAAACACCTCGTAAGCATCAGCAGGATCGAGCGTGCGGATCGAACTGGTAGTGCCAATGATGATCCGACCCGCCAGACTTTTGAGATTGACCGCAGAGTCACGCGCACAGCCAAAAAGAATGCCGACCAGCATCATGCCAATCAGCAAAACCGAAACCAACCTTGAAATCGAGTACTTCATCAAACTAGCTACAGCTTACAGGTGCGCCTACTTCTTTGGGAGTGGCAAAAGAAGTACCACAGCTACAAGATTTGCTGGCGTTGGGATTACGAAAACGGAAACCGCCGCCCATCAGGTCTTCGGCATAATCGAGTTCCATACCTTGAAGTTGAGGCAGGTTCTCATTGTTAATGACGATTTTGACCCCGTTGCAATCGTATTCGTTGTCATCTGACTGCATTTGCTCGGCAAAGTCCATCACGTAGGAAAGACCAGAGCAACCACCTTTTTTAATGCCCACACGCATTGCCGCAGTTGTACTTTTCTGAGTTTGAAGGTTTTTTACCCTGCTGATTGCAGATTCTGTCAAAGTAATCATAAGTTCTATATTCCTGCTTAATTTCTATCGATTTGACCGCTAGCTTGACAAATAGTTGACAACTAACTGTCTACCAGAACAAGGGCTATACTGGCAACAGCAACGTTTGTATAACCTGCGACCTTCACAAGTTTGTACAGAGGACTAGTGAGCGGACAACGATGTACACCCAGAAGTCTGACACCTGAATCTAGAAGCAGACCAGTTTTAAAATGAAAATCGCGATGCTGTCTGATCGCATTTGCTAGTCCTGATTTCTTTTGGCAACCCATAAGTTAATTGTTTGTTTTAGTGTACTTCTTATATCTTACTCTCTAGTCAAACCTCACCCTATTTACTCATATAAAAGTCTATGCAGTTCGCCGATCGACTGAAATCTTTAGGATCTAATGTGTTTGCCGAGATGGATATCGCTAAAACCAAGGCGGTGGCGGCAGGTAGGGATTTGATCGATCTGTCGCTTGGTTCGTCGGATTTACCAACTGCACCTGTGATTTTGGCGGCAATCTCGCGATCGCTGGCAGATTCTAGTACGCATGGCTATGTTTTGTTCCGCAATACGCAAGAGTTTCGGGTGGCGGCAGCAAATTGGGTCGATCGACGGTTTGGCATAATTGTCGATCCTGAAACTGAGGTGTTGCCTCTAATCGGGTCGCAGGAAGGCACGGCACATTTACCCTTGGCGATCTTGAATCCTGGCGATTTTGCCCTGCTGCAAGATCCTGGCTATCCGTCGCATTACGGTGGTGTGCATCTAGCAGGTGGGCAGGTTTACGGGATGCCGTTGTTGCCTGAGCATGATTTTCTGCCTGTATTTGCCGATATTCCCGCCGCAGTGTTGGCGCAGTCGAAGCTGATGGTGTTGAGCTATCCGCATAATCCCACCAGTTCGATCGCTACGCCAGAGTTTTTCCAGTCAGCCGTGAAGTTTTGCCAGAATCACAACATTGCTCTGATCCATGACTTTCCCTATGTCGATTTGATGTTTGACGGTTCCACGCCACCTTCGATGTTGCAAGCAGATCTCGATCGATCTGTAACAGTAGAATTTTTCACCTTGTCGAAGTCGTATAACATGGGCGGTTTTCGGGTGGGCTTTGCTGTGGGTAATCGCGAGTTGATCATGGCTTTGCGTCAAATCAAGGCGGTGGTTGACTTTAACCAATATCAGGGGATCATGCGCGGCGCGATCGAAGCTTTGTCGGGCGACCAGTCGGGTGTGAAGGAATCGGTTCGGACTTTTCAGCAACGGCGCGATGTTATGGTCGAAGCTTTAAATTCGATCGGTTGGCAAGTTCCGACTCCTCCTGCAACGATGTATCTGTGGGCGAAGTTACCTGAACCTTGGGCGACAGATTCGGTGAAGTTTTGCCTAGATTTAGTCCAAGCGACGGGCGTGGCTCTTTCTCCTGGTGCTGGCTTTGGTAAAAATGGCGAAGGCTACGTCCGCTTCGCCCTAGTCCACGATCCCCAAGTCCTCCGCACCGCCGCCACCAGAATCGGGCAGTTCCTTGATTCTTGAGAACTTTTTACAGTTTTAAACTTTCAGGATGTTATTCACAAACTTTCGGTATAATCACATCTAAACAGGTAGTTATACGAAAAGTTTCTGCGTAATGCACATAATATATAAGTTATCCTGCTTCGTTTGGTCATCTTGTCTGTCAGCGGGTTAAGATTGATTGGTTGGTGTTCAAGGCGAGGTCGTTTGAAAGTTGTTGGTAGAGAAACAGATCAAAACTTGAAGTTAAAAGTAGTCTTAGGTAAAGTTGTTAGTTGAGCTAGGTAAACCCGATACACTGCTAGGTAAAGATACGCAAATTATGGACAGAATTACCAAAACGCTTGTAGAAGATTTTTTGACTTCCCTAGATTTACCGCAAGAAGAGCCTTCAAGCGATTTTGAAAAATTCGTTAATTACACAATCCTTTCTAAGGAATACACTAAAACTTTTGATGTTGACACTGTAACAGTGGCATCAGGAAACGATACTGGCATAGATGGCATAGGCATTATTGTTAATGGTCATCTCATAGACTATGTTGATGAAATCGATGACTTGCGAGAGAAGAATGGCTATCTTGAAGTTACATATGTATTCATACAATCTAAAACCTCCTCTAGCTTTAGCAGTAGCGACATCAATCATTTTGCTTTTGGCGTTAAAGATTTTTTTGCGGAGCAACCTGGCTTGGTTAGAAATGAAGATGTCAGCAAGTTTGCGGAAATATCAGATTACTTGTTAAGTAAAGCATCTCACTTCAAAGAAAATCCAATCTGCAAATTGTATTTTGTGACCACTGGATCTTGGAATGAGGATCAAAATCATCTTGCTGTTATCGAGACCGCAAAACGTGAACTGAAAGCCTTTAACATTTTTGAAAGTGTCTTTTTCTTTCCTTTAGGAGCCAATGAAATAGGCAAGCTTTATCGACAATCGAAAAGCTCAATTTCTGCGATTTTTATCTTTACTAATAAAGTGACATTGCCTGATTTACCAAGTGTTACAGAGGCGTATTACGGAATACTACCCTTCTTAGAGTTCAAGAAATTACTTGTAGATGAAGATGATAAAATCTTCAATATTTTTGATGATAATGTTAGGGATTTTCAGGGAGAAAACAATCCTGTCAACCAGCTTATTGGAGAGACCATAACAGGAGATAAATCTGAGCTTTTTAGCGTCTTAAATAACGGGGTTACGATTGTTGCTCATTCTCTTCGTGCTTCAGGAAATAATTTTACTATTACTGATTACCAAATTGTTAATGGCTGTCAAACAAGCAACGTTTTGTTCAATCATAGACATTCGGAAGCAGTACAGAAACTAGGTATTCCATTGAAGTTGATAGTTACTGAGGACGAAGACGTAAAGAACCAGATTACAATAGCAACGAATAGCCAAACCGCAATTAAGGGAGAGCAATTGGCTGCTCTTTCTGATTTTCAGAGAAATCTTGAGCATTATTACTCTTCGGTCGCAGAAAGCGAAAAACTTTACTATGAGAGAAGATCAAAACAGTATAGTTCGGATACTTCTGTCAATAAAACAAGGGTGATCACCATTCCAATTCAGATTAAGTCATTCTCTGCAATGTATCTAAAAAATCCACATTTAGTAACTAGCTTTTTTGGTTCAATTGTCAAAAAGCTAGACACAGATGGCTCACAAATTTTTAAGCCAGATCATCAATTCGTTTTGTACTATACCTCTGGTCTAGCCTATTATCGCTTAGACTCATTCTTGCGGTCAAAAAATACTGACTCAAATATCGATTCAAGGTTTAAGAAGGTAAGATTTCATCTGTTGATGCTTTTCAGGCTAATAGTTCAGCCAGAAGATTTGCCCCCAATGAATAGCTTAAAGAAGACAGAAGCTTACTGCAAGCCAATTCTGGATGTCTTGAAAGATACTTTAAAATGTTTAGAGATATTCAGACAAACCACTGAGATTTTAGAAAAAGCTGACAAAGAGTTAACGGGTTTAGAGAAAAAGAAACGTTCACTTATTGATGCATGGGTTGCACGTTATATCATGAGCCACACCCATGTTGTAGGTAGCTGGCAACGACAATCAGAGCTAAGCCAGCTTCATCTTTTTGTTGGTCCGGGTGGTCATGGTAAAACAACGGCGCTAGTAAAGATAGCTAGCCAGCTAGTCATGCACGAAAAAAAGAAAGTCGCAATTTTCACAGCCGATACTTTTAAGG
>ENA-ORBV01002952-ORBV01002952.1-microbial-mat-metagenome-genome-assembly--contig:-NODE-2952-length-34962-cov-8.750236_pt1 | contig 34962 bp, 19 predicted proteins | sample MGYA00237777_ERZ505514 | MGnify/ENA primary metagenome ERZ505514 (study PRJEB26160, sample SAMN06269048) | microbial mat metagenome | isolation source: Oligotrophic lake microbial mat | place... | reverse complement strand
TAAGGAAGCGGATGTAGACGGGTTTCTTATAGTTTCCCACCCGCCCCCGGACGCGCCCAATGAATTCTGGGAATTTCAGATGAACGAGGATTTCCGGTCCGAACTCCGGGATCCGGAGGATTACAGAAAAGAAATAAGGGAACGGATTGCCGCCGGGCCGTCGTATACGCGCTTGCCTCGTGTGCTGGGCGAGGAAGAAGCTCAGAAAGCAATCGATACATTCGAAAAAGCCGTCGTGGACGCCGGGCTAAACGATTTTTACGACTGGAAGAGCCACCCGGAGGAAATGCGGGCGCATAGAAAAATGGCTCTGGAAAGCACGGTTACTCTAAACGACGGGCGGGAGTTGATCATCACAACGCTTCCGACGGAGCCTTTCCCCCCGGAATCATTGCCCGCTTCCTATGAAAGAGGGTTTCATGTCTACAGCATGAAGACGGAAGAGGGAGATAGCCCCGTCATTTTGGGTTACTCGATTTATTCGGTCGAAAAAAGTGAAGGAAGGGTGACTCGTGTCGAACTTGGATTCGACGTTTTCCCGCAATTTCGCGCCGGTATTCCAGACCGCCCTGTCTCTGTTCGAAGCCGCGAACTCTATGAGGAATCATTGAAAATTCTCAATTCCAAATACGCCCCGGAGTCTTTTGAAATCGACCGTGAGACCCAGATCGCGGATTCATCTGTCGGAAAGGCAAGGCTCAGCGCCGCTTTCTACGTGAGGCAGGGTTTTTATCCGCCTGCCGGAGTAGAACTGGTGGACCCGTATCTACAGATAATGCTCGAAGGGGACAGGCTCGAGGACGAGGAGCTGGATGAATTGCTTTCAGACACGGAACCCGCGGCGGGACTGCGAAACCCCTGGATTTTTCCGATGAAAGTTTTGGGCGCGCAGCGTGAAATAAAGACGGCTGGAGAAAGCGTGAAAAAGGATTTTGACGCAAGCTCAGAACCCTTTCTCGAAGAACTTGTGCGAGACGTCGGATCCGTGGACGCCGTGATCACGATTCCTGTTTATAACGAGATTCCCGGGTCCGCCGAAAATCACGGCGCCTCGCTGCCGGGCACGCATGGTCAAACGATCGATGCACGGAAGCTGGCTCAGGACATAAAGAAATCCGTGGAGGCCTACCTTGCAGCGTCAGGCGGTCAACGCGCGCTTATCCTTGTTTCAGGAGAAACCAGAGGAGCCATGGCTCAGGAAACACTGGCGGCCCTCCGGGCGATAGCGCCTTCCATGGAATCGAACCAAATCCGGTTCAGGGTTTACGGAAAGGAAGAAAGATTCGCCGGGTTCCTGGGAAAAAAATGGTCGCTTCGGCTCGGCATGCAGGCCGCGGCACGGCTGGGCGGCCACTTCGCCACGATCGACGCAGATATGGCAATCGATTCTGATTACGCAGCGCAAATGCTGGGCCCGCTCAGAGGCTCAGCTCAGTACGTGTCTCCGGTTTACACACGGTACTGGGCGAGGGACGACGCTGCCCTCATCGCTCTCTTCGGCTTTCCTTTTTTCAGTGCTGTTTTCGGAAAGAAAATCCGCATGCCCAATGAAGGCGGCTTTGCGGCGGCCCACTCCCAGCTTCCCAATCTGCTTGGACAGGAAGCGTTGTGGGACAACGTGACGCTCTACGAATCCCAGTTCGCGGGGGCCGTGCGCGGTTCCGGAGGAACACTCGCGGAGGCCTGGCTTGGCGAGAAGAGGCATAAAACCAACCCGCTTTTTGCCACGGCGGACGCGTATGTTAAATTCGCCGTCCTTGCCATGTTTTCGCTTCTTGATTCGCACCGTGACTGGTGGCAGCCTGGCGCTTCCAATGCGTTTATTGAAGGCATCGAGGCTGCGAGTTTTCCTGTTCCGGAGCTGGAAAGAACCGCTCAGGAAATCGTTCTGGAAGGTGTCGACCCCGTACGGTGGATTGAATTATTCCAGCAGGGGTACGCGTCCCAGCGCGAAGCCTATAAAGCGATCTCTCCCGGCTTCGTCCCTTTGCTGGAGCGTCTCGAAGCGGCCGATCCGGATTCATTCGGGATCTCTTCCAGAGAGTGGGCTGAGGTTGTGTTCGGCTATTTTAAACTCTATCTCGAAAGCAGCGATAAAACGGTACGAAGTCTTATTCCCAAACTGATTCAGCCTTTTTTCGCGGCGCGCGCCGCGGGTTATATGAAAGAAGTTTCGAGCAGCAAAAGCTTTGGTGAAGCCGAAGATCTTCTTATCACGCAGGCAAAGGATTTCGCGGCCGAGAAAGCGCGGGTGTTCGCCGCCGAAAAGCGCTCCGAGCTGAGGGACGTACCCGGCGATCCGGATTTCGACCGGCTGAGCGCCGCCATAAAGGCGCAGACTCCCTACGAACTCGTGAGGCTGGTGTCTGCTAAAGGCACGAAAGCGGATGTCTACGAAGCAAGGCATATCGAAACGGGCGCGCGCTTTGCCGTGCGTCTTGACCGTGCGGACCGGATGGAGATTAACCGAAACCATGACATCATGAAGGCCAGACTTCCGGCGCATCCGAATGTGGTTTCCTTTTATGATTCCGGTGTAGTCTCATTCGAAGGCGCGTATGGGCCGGTAAAAAGAACGTACCAGATTTATGAATTAATACCGGGCCGCGATATTGAAGACCGGCTGAAAGAAAACTATTTTGCTTCCATCGGCGCTGCCCGTACCGCGGTTCTTATCGAGCAGATCGCAGCGGGACTCGGACATCTGTATGAAAACGGCGTTTACGCGGGCGACCATCATTACGCGGGCGTTATGATAACGGACGACGACCGGGCAGTCGTTATCGATATCGCGCAGGATTGGGACCCGAAAATCGATCTCGGAATGGGCGCGGCGGGTAATACTTATAACAGCGGCGGAACGGATTTCAGAAGTTACGGTGAAGCTATGATGGAGCAGGCCGGCGGCAAAACCCTGAGTTCGAGAATGGGGCTCACGGCCGTCGATGCGGTCAAGAGTATTGCCGTCAGCCTCGGTAAAGTCTATCAGCCGAGCGGTCCTCAGCACGAGGCGAATGTCGTACGGGATCCCGGTCAGCAGGAGTGGTTAGGCCGCTGGGTAAAATATTTGAAGGATGTAACTTCACCTTCAAGGTCTGAACTCCGCGGCGGCGGGTTAGAAAAGGATCCCGCCTCGGTTCCCTTCCAGATTGCCGTGTTTCTTATCGCGGGACAGCCTTTTCCCGCGGCGCTTGCGGATGAACTTGCCGCTTTTCTAAACGAAGATCCGCTGGCCTTCGTGCACGTTGAAAATACGATCCTCGGCGTTTCGGGCAGTGCGCAGAATTCCGATCCGTTGCTGCCGGGCATGCGAAGGATCGCAGCGCGGATCAAGGAAGATCTGAAACAATTTATCCACACGGAACTCAGCGGCATGAAGGAAGAGGGTGTGACAATCGGCCTTGATCTCTCGGCCCTTGGGCAAAATCATATTCGTGAAGATACAGCCGTGCGGGCCGTTCAAACATTGCTCCAGCTTTTACGCGAAACGGGCAGGGACGTTTCTGACCCTTCCAATGGTCTTGTCTTCACTGGAACGCGCAGGACGGGGACTCTTATTACAGAGCCTCTTCGGCGTGAAGGAGTTTCCTTTACCCTGGCGGCGGACGGCGAATGGCGGCGTCCGGAAGGCCAGAAATATCTGCCTCTCATGCAGCTTGGCGGAAGTCTCTATAAAGAAGCTCCTGATTACGTTCGAGGAATTCTTCTTATTTTCGAGGGAGAATTCGGACCGGAGGCGGAAGAAATCGGAATGCTGATTCAAGCGGCGCAGGCGATCGCGACTGCGCGGTCGCAAAGTTCCGAAGAAGCCAGAGAATTTTATTCGCATTTCATAAAAGCGATGCCGCTTTTCAGAGAATACGAAGCGGTAGCAGGCGGTTTTATAAGCTATTCGGGCAGCGGCGCGACAATTCATACGGGTATGATTCATTCCTTGCTCACCGGCCTGGCTGCTCAAGCCCTCGCGCGCGATGAAATATTACAGTCCGCTTAAACGAAACCTCATCGATTTCCCTTAAGAAAAAACGCCTTCCTCTTGAGTCACCTTCAGGGATACCCTTATTTTCTGCTATTCGAAGAGAAAGTATGCTTTAGCAGTAATAAGCAATAGCTTTCAATCCCGTCTAAGGGACGGGGAAGGAGTCGTTATGAACCTGACAAAGAAGAAACCCAACGAAGCGGAAGAATTCGAACGTCCGGTCAGCCCCGAACCCTGTTCGTCATGCGATATGAGTGAAGACGACCTTTATCTTATGACGCACGCTTACGCGTAAGCTGCGGCCGCAAAACTAAAGACGGCGGTGGAATACTCCTCTCCCCGCCGGTAATATGTCAACCCAGCACAAGTTTGGCTTGTCTTTCTTGGGCCAAATGATCGTTCCCGAAGCCTCTCGTTTATCCAATCAAAAATAGCCGCAATACATTAAAACCGCCTTTTGAACGGGCGCGGTTTGTTATATACTCTCTGTTTATCGTTCAAATGAAATCATCCTTGGGAGGGACTATGCAGACCACTATCTCGGCCGGTCAGACTGATATTTCACTCGAAGCAGCGCGTAACGGCGTCACAGCCGGAATTAACAAGTCAAAAGAAATGGGCGTCAGCATGAACATCGCCATCGTGGACGCGGGCAGTAATCTCAAAGGCTTTGCGCGAATGGACGGGGCCTGGCTCGGTTCTATCGATATCTCGATCAAGAAAGCGCGCACGGCGCGTTATTTCGATATGGACACCGGCGTCGTTGGCAAGCTCTCCCAGCCGGGCGGCTCCCTTTACGGTATCGAACACTCTAACGGAGGACTGATCACTTTCCCCGGCGGTGTTCCCGTCAAGAATCGGGAAGGGCAAATCATTGGAGCCGTCGGCGTTTCGGGAAACACTGTCGAAAACGATCACACCGTGGCTCAAGCGGTTGCAAAAGCCATTGCGGGTTAACCAGGACATTCATGTGAAAAAACTTTCCGCCTGCGGTTTAAATAAAAGAAGCGCGATTTTTATTTCGTTCCTGATCGGAACTCTTGCCTCCACCTTGTTTGTCACCGGCGATGCCTTCGCTGCGAAAAAGGAAAAGCCGGTGCCGGTGCGCTGGGCCGATCCTTACGTGAAGCTCAATGTCGTTCCCGACGACCCTATTCCGGAAGAAGAAGATGGTATTGAACTCAGGCACCTCCCCGCTCTGGGAAGAACCGAACGCTGGCGCAAGGAAGTCCTGACGTATTCTTTCGTGCAGAATGGCGTCGGCCTCATGGATTATGCGGCGCACGACCAGGCTATTTCTTATGAACCTGGAAATCAGCCCGGTGCCTTCATCAAGTCTACGCGCGAGTTTTACACTCACACGAATCCTCCAGGAGAAAGCATCGAAGTCGTCGAACAGGACCAGCTTGGAGAGATCCTTCAATTGATCGACGCTCACATGGACATGCCAAACGGCCAGAGCCGCATCGTGAATTATTACCGGAGCAACTTTTTCCCGGAATCCGAGGCGGTACCCGGTGATTTATGGGAATATGAAGGCCGTTTTGAAATGGTCGTGCCGAACATGTCGAAAGAATACGCGATCGAGCGCAGCCCGTTTGAGTTCAAAGCGGTGAGCACGCTTGCCGGTTTTGCCGAAATCAACGGCGTCCGCTGTGCCGTCATCCAGACGGAGAAAGCGCAGAAGCAAAGGGAAATTCACAGGAAAGGCAAAGAGCAGATCACGCTCGATAACGAATCGACCGTTACCGAATGGGAATTCTGGGATTACGGCGCGGGAGCCCTTGTGGCGCGTCATACTATCGGCGACTATAAGACCCGAAACGCTTCGGACGGCAAGGAAGTATTAAAACACAGTCAGACTTTCGTCTACCGGATTTGAAACTTCTTACCCGGTTCAACTACCTCATAGAAAGATAGACAGGTCATGGAAATTAAAAAATCGCTTATCGTGCTCGATCTCGAAACCACCGGCGTGTGGCTGGAAAAAGATAAAATCATGGAAGTCGCGTTGATCCGTTACAATCCCGACGGCTCGAAGGTCCTTTATCACCAGCTAGTCAATCCCGGCATGCCCATTCCGGGACCCGTTTCGGAACTCACTGGAATTACTGAAGAAAAGATTCGGGATAAGCCCCGCTTCAGTCTGATTTCGGACGACGTCATGAAATTTCTCGGCGACTCGGATCTGGCAGGGTTCAATATCGAACGTTTCGATCTGCCCATGCTCGAGCGGGAACTCGGAGAATGCGGTTTCTGTTTCGAATGGCGCGAGCGAAAAATCTATGATGCACAGAAGATCTATCATCTCAACGAGAAGAGAGACCTGACCGCGGCGCTGGATTTTTACTGCTCGAAAAAGCTGGCGGGCGCTCACTCCGCCGTAGCCGACAGCGAAGCCGTCTACGACATTCTGGAAGCGCAGATAAAAAAATATGGCGGCGGTTCGTCGAGCCTGTCTTCGCTCGATCATTTCGAGTATAAGTCGGCAATGGCTTTCCTCGACAAAGATAAAAAATTCTGCTGGTGGAACGGTAAACTCTATCCCATGTTCGGCAAATACCGCCGGACTCTGAGTCTTCCGGAAATCGCGCAAAAGGACCGGGACTATCTGGAATGGGTCCTCAGGTCTGATTTCGGCGAAGAAGTCAAAAAGGTCGTGGAAAACGCTCTCGCAGGCGTTTATCCGCCCCCTCCTTAAGACCGCCGCCTCAAAACCCCATTATTACGTGTTGGACTTCCCAGGTCTTTTCAGGCCAAATTCGCCCAAAATTTGACAAAAGAGCAAACCACAGGCAACTTTAAAGAAGACGGGATTCCGTCCTGTTGCGGCGCATCCCGGTGTTCTTTCAGTTTAAACAGCCGATCAGGGTAAACCGCGAGAAATTGCGGGTCACAAAGCCGCGAGTCCTCCTGCTCAAGCAGAGGATTGTCGGGCCGCCGGTAAGTATTCGCGCTTCTGCGCGAGCATCAGTATAAAGGATCAAAATCGTCCTGAAAGCTGGTATCCGGAACCTGTCCTTAAATGGATAGGTTTTTTTTTGGCCTATAGCCGGAACCAGTCTATCAACCACAGGAAAATATGAGCGACGAGAGTTTTATCCCCGAAAACTATCTGAGCGTTAATGATGTGGCCAGGCGTTATGGTATTGATTCAAAAACCGTGTACCGGCTCGCTCACAAGGGCCGATTACCGGCTTTTAAAATCGGAAGCCAGTGGCGATTTAATGAAGATAAACTCAAAGAGTGGGAAACCTTGCAGGACACCGGTTCCTGATCCGTTCCTCAAATCGGTAAATCCTCAGTTCACCTGCACGAAATCTTAAAGCCCGAAGCCTGCTGACACAGCCCCTGTCTTTACCAAAACAAAAATCCGCGATAGAATTTTCCGCTTGTTTGACGCAAGATATGAATAAGGCTTTAATGTTCCCTTCGGCATCCTGTAAAATACGCGCTGAATAACGGTTCGAAACAGTGGAGTGAGGTTTGAGATGAATAATCTTTTTATCGTGGCGGTTTACGCGCTGAGCGTCTGGTTTTCACGCAGGATGTGCATGGGCTACTGGTACGTCGGCCCCATTTTTGCGCTGACGGCCTGCGCCGTAAACCCTCAGATTCTGCGGAAGATTTCCATGCGGCACCTGATCTTTTTTGCGGCGGCAATATTGACCTACGCACTCGTCTACGGGATCGCGTCTCACGGCTGGGACTTCAAGGCGGACTGGCTCGACATGCTTGCGGGCTCAGTTACCGGCGGCGTTGTTGTGGGCAGCATCATCATGCCGTCTATTCACGCCATGATTTTCGGCATCGATTCAAAAACAGCGGGCAAGACAGCTCTTTATCTGATCATCTCCTGGTACCTGGTCAATATCGCGTCCCTTCTCGATGACCGCTTCAACCTCGATGTACCCATCGACTACCTGCTCGTCGCCATTGCGCTGTGGCAGGGGATCTATTTGAAAAACCTTAAACTCACCTGAATCGTTACCACCGGCTGTCTGCTGGATTTTCCGATTAGTCAGGGCAATGCCGAACCCGCTTCCGGCTTTCACCCGGTAGAAATCAGCCCCCGCTATTGCTAATAATAGGTCAAAAACAGGAGGGCATTATGGCTATCGGAAAATTTGCAGGTTATGCAGTTAAATTTTACGTGTTTCGTATGCTGCTGAAAGTTTTTTTCCCCATCGCTCTGGTCATTGGGGCGTTGATTCTGCTATTCACGTTTGTGATTTAGAAAAGGTTTAAGCGGCTTCGATCTGAACATGTTCGAGGTAGCGGCTGAGGTCGGCAAGTTTCGCCGTGATGGTAAGAATATCATTTTTTTCCGCTGCGTCTTCCAGTGCCGCGCCAAGCAAGCTGATCTGGTCAAAACCATATCCGCGCCCTGTCCCTCTCATCCTGTGCCCTGCATAAGCGATGACTTCAAAATCCCCATTCTGAATTGCCGCACTGATTTTTTTTACGTCGCTGCGGCGGCTCTCTAGATAGGCTGGAATGAAAATCATGAGGTCTTGCGGGACTTTGACTGTAATTTTTTCCATTAAGCTTCCGTGGGTTCAGTACAAAACTAACACGCCTTACATTCGGATGCAAATTTGCGGCCTTCGAAAGAGACTTCTCCCGCTCGTTAAACAACTGTCCTTTATCAAAATCTTTTTACGTTTTATTTCGCGTTTTTTGGACAACGTATAGCATTACTTTCTTCCAATCCGCCTCAATGATTGTTTTTACTAGAATCTTCGCCCGGGTGTTTGAATTCCGATTTCCGTGCGGGTAGTCTCTAGACAGGTTATTAAGCCGCCACAGTAAGTTCTTTACAATGCAAGGCTGCTCGAGCCAAAAATTTTGCAAGGGGGACTGCCGCTTATGTTTTCATTCAAAAAGATCACCGCCCTATTCCTATCTGTTCTCATGACCTTTTTATCCGTGCCCGTGCCGAATCTCTCGGCCCAGACTACGCTCGAGGACCCGACCCAGGCTAAGCCTGAAACGGATCCGAATAAACCACAGGAATCGGGCACCGGCGAAGAACCCGGCAGCGAGTGGGATTCATTCCTGAACGGTGACACGGTTACCCGGGCAAACCCCTTTGAGAGAAGTTTTGAATCGGTGGCGGCTACTACAAACGACAAGAACGGTCCCCTTGTCGAGGTGGAAAGAAATGATGCCGGAGGCATTACTGTCACTCGAGTGAACCGGTGGAACGGCAAAACCTACAGCGAAGAAAAAATCGAAGCTGTCGGATCGGTGTTGGATGCTCAGGGAAATCTTGAAGTGACCGCGAAGAAAGACGGGAAACTCTGGAAGGCCCTGCTGTCCACCCCTGACAGCACGAGCAAGGTCAGCATCGTGAAATTCCAAGAGCGCCAGACCTACAGCCCCTCATACACTTACAACTCGACGCATTATATCTCCGACATAGACGACACCACAAAAACGCTTGTGTCTGTATCGAGCAGCGATAATTACGACTCTTTTTCCCGCACCGACTACGAAGGAGATCTTTCTTCGTCAATGTATGCACATCATTCAGCCTGGAACGACAATGCAGGAAATTTAGTACATAACTACTCCGCCAGTTATTGGAATTCCGAGATTTCGGCAGAAACCCAGCGCATGGAAACTACATACGCCAGCTTCTACGGATCGGACGACGCTGCCAAGGCCTCTTTCGAAATGGTACTGAAAGAAGGCTCGTCGGAGATTGCAGATTATGAAGTCGCAGAATACATCGTCGACGGCCTGGCTTTGGAGAAAACTACGCAGCTCTTCAAAGGCATTAGCCGGAATTATAACGAACTCGAGGAACAGCGCTATTACGGAAAAGTGAATAAAGCGAATAACGATGAGTTTACGCTTCTTGCCATAAGAGGAAACAACTGGCAGCAGCAGTTGATCGCGGCGGGATACGAAGGCGGAAACATTCTTTACAAACTCTTAAAGACGAGTGTGCCAACAATTGATGAGATAGACGGCACTCAATATTATATTTATTTCGGCGCCAAGATGAGCAAACAGGATGCCGCGGTAAATGGTTCGATGTACTATGGCGAACGGGGACAGTCTAACCAGTTCGGCATCAACGCGAACGCTTGGGCTTTCAATCCCGTGACCGGCCAATACGACAGCCGTTCCCACTTTTTCAATTTCCTTACAGCAAAACCGGAAGGCCCCAACACGATTTATACGGACGAAACAGGGACCGTTAATCTCTTGCTTTTTCCCGACGGCAGCACGTTGATCAAGGCTGCTCCACTAGGCGAAAATCCTGACCTCGCCTTCGTGAATCACGTCGGACAGCTCCAGGAGGAATTTAAGGAAACTCTCGCATCCACCGCGGCAAGAATCCTTGCGGCTGCGAAGATGCCGGGCTCGAGAGAGCAGATCTTAGCGAAGATCGAGGAAATGGGAATCCCGAAAGGGAATATCGAAATCGTGCTCGATTTTGTGGATTACATCAGGACCTCCGCCGAAGGAGGAGATTATGTAAACATCTCCCAGGAGCTTCAGAAATTCATCGAAGAAACGGGAACCGCCTATCCAGAGTTCGCACTTTTCGATATTGATCTTGCAGGCGATATCCAGGCCCAGGCCGCGAAGATCCGCGACATTCTCGGTGCTCGGAGTCCGGAGGCATATTTCGCAGAACTTACCACCTCTCTCGAAAATTCCAGCGGGAGGATCATGGTTCAGCTCGAAGATATCCACGAACGCATTACATCCATTCTCAGCCAGCAGAATTACGCCGAAAAAGTCGCGGGCGCTGCGAACGCGCGTCTCGGAGAGCTCTTCGGCGAGGGACGGCTTACCTTTCAGATTACCTCGAAAGCGGTGCTCGGTCAGCAGGGCTACGCTGAGGGCCAGATCACAGATCAGGATGGAAACATCCCGGTCAGTCACTTTTCATTTTCCTATGGCGTGTCGGCGGACGGGATAAAAATCGACGGCGCGGCTTTTGAAGCCTTGAAGGTACCGGCCGATCATTCGGATCCGCTTGCCAAAATTCTGGCAGGGTCTCTTCCTCAATTACTCGAGCTTGGTTACGCGCTGGTTGGCAACCCTCAGGCTATGGCCGCAGGCGGAGAAGTCGTTTATGAACACAGGTATGTCCTCGACGCGGGTGATATCGAAGGCATTCAGAATATCCATGTCATTCAATCAGTGCAGCAGCCCGGAGGCGAAGCCGAGGAAAAACTGGTTTCGTTCCGGATCCATGTGAGCGATTATCCGCCCGTAAACATTCTGTCCGACGGCACCCTCTATGTTAAACGAGGCGGTTCCGTCTCTCTCCCTGTTCTTCTCAGCGGGGGACAGGGCGTAGAAACAGCCCGACTCGACTATTCCTTCCGTACCCACTCCGACGAACAGGCGAGAATAGACGAACTCGTGAATGCGGCAGGGGAAAAGATCGGAAATATTTTGAATATTCAGATTCCCGATGTTATCGATTCCCAACGCCTTCCCGAATTCGACGAAATAGCCGGCAGTGAATCGCCGAAGAGCCTTTATCAGCAGACTATCGTTGTCCTCAAAGTACTCAAGACACAACTTCTGGCTGAAGGACTCATGGATGAAGCGTCCATGGAGATCCCTGCCGGCGCGGTGACACTCGAAGAGGAAGCCGCAGCTAAACTGAGTGGAATATACAAAGCGGTAAGTCTTGCTTCGGTGAGCATCGTTTCAGCAGACGGGACCGCCACCATTGTGCCCGTCCGTAAACTGGGAGGTATCCTCCAGGAAGAAATGATACGAGTCCACGGTACGTCTTCAGCTTCCGCGGAAGCTTTCACAAAACTGGCCGGTTTAAGCGTCGAAATGATCGGAACGTTTCACCTGGGCGACGACCTGCGCTTTCCCAATGTCTTCCGGGAATTTTTTGCCAGACCCTCTGCGGGACCGTCTCCCCGGGACGTGAGAAATATGATTGTCGCATTTCATGCGGCAAACGCAGACCTGCTTATTAAGGACGGCACGGTTGACCCGCTCGTATTTCAGCTTCAACTCCACGATGTCTCAGGAGAATTACGCGAGGCTATAGTAAGTAAGCTCGGCTCGTTCGCTCCTGATGCCTCAGTAAATATTACGGCTCTCGCGGGGAGTCTCACTACTACGGGAATTTATGAGCTCAAGGTGGGTTTCTCGATTGGAAATAATACGTACACCGCCAGTGCATCAGCAATTCTTTCAAAAGAAGGCGTCAAAGTAGAAGTCAAACTTCCCGAAGGCGTTTTCGAAGCCGCTAATCTCAAACGCATGGGGGCCGCAATCCAGGAATATCTCCCCACTGGCGAAACCTTTACGGATCTCAAAGCCGTTTACAATGCAGACGGCAGCTTTGCGGGCGCCGACTTCAATTATGATGGCCAGCATTTTTCAGCTCGTTCCAGCATTAACATGGCCATAGCCGGTGAAATCAGAATTGCCGGCGACTACGATGGTAACGGAACTATTAATCCTGCTGACTTCCAAATAGGCGGCGCCCTTGCTTCCGAGGTCAACGCGAAGAGCGTTCTCATTGTCAGCCATGACGCGGCCAACTCTTTTGCCGAAGCGGTGGTCAATCAGAAAAACGTAATCCTTGTATTCATGACCGATGCGGCCGGAATCCTGAAACTGGATTTTATCATTAATGAACCGATGGATTTCAACAGGGACGGCAGGATTGACGGAAAAGATGTCTATACGGCGCGCTCGATACGAAAAGCGGCAAACGCTCTGGAGAGCGCGATTCTCGCGGGCCAGATTCTGGACGTAAACCGCGACGGTCAGTCGGATAAAAGCGACGTCGAGACATTCGTATCCTATTATCAAAGCATTCTGGGCGGGCTTTCCCTTTTGACGTCGTCGCAGACGGCTGTTCTTGATCTCGATAAGGATAACCAGGTTTCCGGCGGCGATCTCGAATACGGAAAAGACCTGATCCAGAACCATATTAACAATGCCGCCTTCAGTTCCATTATTCCCGCGAAACCTGCCCTTGATGCGAAGGCGGGTTTGATTTCCGTGAAGGGCGAGTCTATAGAAGGGGCCGTCATTTACTTCTTCAAGCTGTATCGCCTGACAACGAACGCCGACGGCACGCCTAAACGCGAGCTGGTCGACGAGAGATTCCCTCTGCAGCCTTTCGACACGTTTCTGGTGACCCGAAGCGGAAGCTATGAAGTTGAATACCTTGCTTCCCGGAATAAGCAGGTAGAAGTGGGACCCGTCACAAATTGGTCCCCGGCTGCCCGGATTCAAATTAATCTGCTGAGCGAAGCGGAAATTAGTATTACGGGAACCCGGCTTTTGATTACCGATCAAACGGAAATCGCTTTCAGCGAAGTAAAAGGTGCGAGTCAATATCACGTCGAGATCGAGGACGCAAAGGGCAATGTAGTCACGCTCACCTCAATCTCGAATTCCGTGACGGCTGATCTTGCAAGTTCCAGCATTTACAGGTCCAGGGTCCGCGCTTCGTCGGTAGATCCCACCACGAATGGTGAGACGACGTATACCGCCTGGTCCGCAAATTATGATTTCTCGGTAGAACGCTTTGGAGACAGAGTGACTCAGCTCTGGGGTCCTCCTTCAGTCGATTCACCCAAGTTCGATATCAAGTGGGAGCCGGTAACAGGAGCGAAATTCTACGAAGTCCAGCAGTCTATGTCAGAGGGATTCCAGGAATTTACCTCGTTTTTCCCGTGGGGCAATTCAGAACCGATCAAGGTCGAGAATGAAGGCGTCTATTATTACCGTGTCCGTGCGCTGAATGCCGAGAACGGCGTCGCAACGGAGTTTTCAAACACGATTAAAGTCGATGTCAATCTCTACAATCCTCCGGTCGCGATTTCGCAGCAGGTCAAGGTGGCGGAAGACAGCGGCGAGTTTAAAATCACGCTGGAAGGCACGGGAGATAACCTCACTTTCCGCGTACTCGAGAACCCTGATTTCAAAGGTAAAGTGAGCTGCCAGGCCAATCACTGCGTTGCTAAAACGGCGCAGGATTTCTCAGGTGTTACAAAATTTTCATTCGTCGTCAATGATGGCAAGCAGGACTCAGCCCCTGCAACGGTCGAAATGAATGTGACGCCGGTGAACGACCCGCCTGCCGCAGGCAAGGTCTCCGTCTCAGTTGCTGAGGACGGAAAAGTTGCGCTTATGCTTACGGGTTCCGACGTTGATGGCGACAAACTTACTATCAGCGTCAGTAAAGGTCCCGAGAACGGCGAATTGATCATGAATGCAGACGGTTCTTACCTCTATATCCCCAACTCAAATTTTAACGGTGTCGATACCGTAACCTACAGCGTGTCGGACGGTAAAGAAAAGGCCGAAGGCACGGGAGTTTTCGAGGTTAAAGCCGTCAATGACGCACCAGTCGTCACCAACATCGAAGTTAAAGACCTCGAAGACAGACCTTTCGACATCATGTTCGCTGGTCAGGATGTTGATGGCGATCATATCAGCTATAAAATCACAACCCAGCCCAAAAACGGGAAAGTGGAGCAAGACGCAGCCACGGGCTCATTTTATTTTATACCCGAGGCAAATTTTAACGGAACGACCTCCTTTACCTATCAAGGTTTCGACGGCAACGTACTGTCCCAGCCTGCCGTTGTCACAATCGTCATTGGAGCTGTAAACGACGCGCCTGTTTTGGAAAAGCTGGAGACGATCCATGGCGCTGAAGGGCAGTTGGTAAGCTTCCAGCTGCTTGCGTCGGATGTCGATAGCGATAGCCTGAAATATTATTCTGACCAGCTTCCTGAAGGCATGACTCTTGACGCCGCGACGGGCAAGGTCACATGGGAAGTCGGTATGAACCATTCGGGAAGCCACGTTTTTGTTTTTGGCGTCACGGATGGACACGAGGGAACCGCAAAGCAGGAGGTCCGCTTCGAAATCAGCAACAAGGACCGCGCTCCCATAGCTTACCCCGTCCAGGCTTTCGGAGATGAAGATACGAAAATAGTTTTTACTCTCAAAGCCGAGAATCCGGACGGCGCCGAAATCCGTTATAAAATCACGACCCCTACCGGCACCATACCGCCCGGGAAAACCGAATGCGAAGGCGCTAATTGTGTTTTCATACCCGAAACAGATTTTTACGGAAAGGTCACGCTGTATTACGTCGCGATCAGCGGAAATCTCATTTCGGAACCCGCCCGTATTGACCTCGATATTAAAGCCGTCAATGACGCGCCTGTTTTTGGAGCTTTCGAGGTCCAGACCGTAAAAGAAGGCGGAGTTCTGGAGTTTGCCCTGAAGGCCACGGACGTTGACAATAAGGATCTGATATTCGCGGCCGAAGGCCTGCCTAAAGGCGCCGAACTCGACGCAGCGACGAATGTCATTATCTGGAAGCCGGCTTTAAATCAGGCTGGGAAGTACACGGTTGTGCTTATTGTTTCAGACGGCACGGTGAAAGTGAAAAAAGAGCTGATCATCGAAGTCCTGAACAACAACCAGCCGCCTGTAGCGAATGAGCAGCTGGTAACGGTAGCGGAAGACAACGGTTTGACGATCACGCTCGCAGGGACGGACGCCGACAACGACGATATGACCTTCATCGTGAATAACACCGGCACGGATTTCCCTGGAACTCTCACGTGCGACGGCAATCTGTGCAAATTTATGCCGAACGCGGATTTCAACGGAAATGCTAAATTCTCGTTCAGAGTCACGGACGGCATCGAAGAGTCTGCGGACGCGGTAGTTCTCATCACCGTGAAACCGGTGAACGATGACCCCACAATTAAACACATTGATAACCGTACGATCAAGGCGGGAGAAACGCTCAAGGTCCAGGCCGCGGGCAGCGACGCCGACGGCGACACGCTCAAATATCGCCTCATTCCGCTCAAGGACGCGCAGGGCAGCGATCTTCCCTATCCCAAAGGTCTCGCGATCGATGAGGCGGGATTGATCAGCTGGACGCCCGAAGACGAACAAAAGGGCGAACACCGGATCGTGGTGGGATTGTCGGACGGCATAAAGGAAGTGGCGACGGAGTTTACCGTAAAGGTCGAACTCAGTAACCCCGGAATGCGCGCCATGTCCGTCAAGATTTCCATGCCCTCAGGTGAAGATGGCGGCATGGCGGGCGGCGGCGGCTCCGTGACCCGTCTTTTTACGCTCCTCGATATTAATCAGTCCGCGGGCGAAGTTTTCGAAGACGGTAAAGTCGCAGGCACTTATAAACAGGCGGCTTTCGCGGATGGAGTCGTTCCCGAACCGTACGCCGGCTATCTCCTGCTCGAAATCCCCGACAGCCGGGGCGGAGCCAACGGCTCTCCGGACGTATACACCGCTTACAACCCGGTCGTGCTCGCTCTCTACGGCACAACGGGCAGCGAAAGTCTCTATTTCGCGCTCGGCCGCAAAGCAGATTTCGAAGCGACCTGCCAGGGAGGAAGCGTTAACGGAGGCTGCGGGGGCAATCTCACGGGCGGCGGTGGAGGACAGGCGGCTGTCGAAGCTGCAGTTTATGCGGCAGTGACGGCGCGGCTGATCCATAATCCCTCGAACCCGGCGATGGCAGACCTCGACTATCTCAACAACAACATCGTTTCCTACAAAGCCAGCAGCGACCTGAAACAGGCTGCGGCCGGCCTTGTCCTGAACGTACTCAGGAATTGGGAAAACCTGCCCGGCGAAAAGCTTTCAGCCGTCATCAAAATTATGTCGGGCCTTGCGAAGATGTACGCCTTCTCCGGTAACACGGATGCGGTCAAGGCGCTCGTCACGGAAACCGCCGGCATCATGGGCAAGATTTTCAGGTCCGAAGCGGCGGGCGTGTCGCGTGAGATGAAAGAGGCCGCGCTCGGATTTTTCTTCGGAGTCATGTACGCTCCGCTCGGAGATGAATTCACTAAACTCGTTTTTTCCACGATCTCGGAGGGAATCGTTTTCATCAAGGCTTCACCCGATGCCTCGGTATCGCAGTTCCTGACGGATCTCTCGAATTACGTCCAGTCGATCGTCATCACGAGCAAGGTGATTACGGCGGACGAAAAGAGAGACAAGATCCTTCTCCCCGTCGAGGAATTCCTCGCAAACCCGAACTTCAAGGGCATCGCCTTCCCGGCCCACCAGATCCACGTGCTTTTCTTCATGGCGGAGGGGATCTCGGAGGAGATGAACCGAAAAATCGCGGCGACGGCTTTCGAAGTTTTCACCCAGCCCGACTTCTACCAGGCCTCCTTCAGCGGCTTTATCTATACGCTGACCGACAAATTCCTCGAGAAGGCGCTGCCTCTCGCGGAAGACAGCCTGATCCGGGAAGGGATCGCCGAAGGCATGATCGCGGCCCTTTCGGTGCCCGATATGGCGGCGAAGTTCAAGGCCGCATTCGGCGCCTATCAGTGGAACAATTTCCGCGCGATCTCGATCACGGTCGGAAGCAACGCTGACCAGGTGACACGGCTCAGCGCGGCGTTGAAGCTGAATGCCGACCAGGCCGCCGTCTTCGGCCAGACCCGCGTTCTCATCATCAAGGACGGCCTCGACACCTTCTCGGACGGTGAAATTTCGAACATGAGGCAGTGGCACGAGAAGATGCCCGAGAAGCTGGTGTACCGCTTGGGCATCGTGACGAAACAGGCTCCGGACGGTCGCGCCTGCGGTTACGGAGGCGGAGTCACGGGCAGCGTCATGAATACGATCATGATCTGCACGAACGCCTATGTCTACTGGCACGAGATCGGCCACGCGGTCGACCTGAAGGGCTACAGCATGAACGGCACGTCGACAAAGCCCAATCTCCTTGTCGAAGACCGTACCGCGAGGCGCAGTCTCTTTACGCTCGCCAAGGAGGAAGGCGGCTTGATCAGCGGTTACGCCGCCACGAACTCCCTGGAGAACGCGGCAGAAGAATTTTACGGCGTTATGAATAATACCGAAGCAAGGTTGAATACCGTGCTTGCTCTGGCGAAGAGCGGCAAGTTCGCCAGCCTGCGCATTGAAACATCCCTGCTCGGCCTCATGGCTCACAACACCGGAGACAGAAGCTATTTCAACTTCTACTCATCCGGAAACATTGTGAAGAAAGTCGATGTCGAAACAGACAGCGGCAGCAGAATCACGAAGATGAAGTACGACGGGAAAACGATCGAGCTTGAATACGATAAGAATTTCCTGCATCTGCATCGCGTGAAGATTGACGAAGTATGGTACGACAACCCGAAATCCGGCGGTGCAGGCTCCGGCGGCGGCGGAGGTGAAGGCGGCGCTCCCCCAGCTCCCTTGGATCCATCAGGCAGTCCAGCAGCGGCCGCAAGCGCTCATGCTAAGGGAAACCATGATGATTGTAATCACGGCTTGGATATCGAAGCGGTTTTGGCGCAAACCCAGAGCGGTACCGAGAGATTCCGAATCGAAAACGAAGCTTACGGAAAAAACCGGGCCTTCGCCCCTCTGCGGCGTAACATTCTGGCGTTTATTGCCGACAATAACTTAAGTCTCAATGCGCGCGGCAATATTTCCTCGAAACGCAGTCAGGGCGGAAGAGTTACCAGTAAAATAAGAAACGAAATGGAATAGGAGAACACACATGAAAAAAATCACACTCGCCTTCGCAACTTTGATTGTTTCAAGCGCAGTCAATTCCGCGGCGTTCGCCGACACGCCGGCGCCCAATATGGAGTACAGTGTCCAGTCGCCTAACGGGCAGTATGCGGTCCGGATGGTGCCTCAGGACGGCTGGGGCGGCTATGGTCCGGGTGAAGGCGTCGTTTATAAAACAGACGGTGAGGCGCAGCAGGAACTCTGGAAGGTGGATTTTTTTTCAGGTGAAGTGCTCCTTGCCGACGACGGCAGGCACCTTGTCGCCTTCGGGCCCTGGGCTTCCAATATGAGCGATAAGGCGCTGTCTTTCTACAGGGAAGGCAAGGAAATGAAATCCTATCTCATCCAGGACCTGATCGACGAATCTGAAGTGCTTCGCACCTCTTCTCACTTTCTTTGGAAAGATCCGGAAAATGCGAAGGCGAGCTGGTTCTCCGAAGACGGGTCGGAGTTCTCGATCAAACTCATCAACGCGAGCGTTGTGACGTTCGCGGTTGATTCCGGCGAAATCAAAAAGTAATCCGGCCCGGAGCGCTGGTAGAGGCTCCGGGCTTTTTTTGTTTATTTTCATTCCGCGGGCAATGATGTGCTTTCTTTCATTTTCTATCATCCTCGCGTAACGCCGCTTTTGATTATCACCTCTTTTTGTAATTCCCCGTCAGCCAGTGTATTCTTTATTACCTTCAGTCTAAAAGGAACAGTTCAGAGAATGTCAGGCGTTAAAATCCCCCGGAAAACCCGCATTTATTTTTTTCGAGCGACGGCACTTTTCGTCTCATTGACGCTCCCGTTTTCCGGCAGTTCTTTCGCCGCCGCGGAGCCTGAAATAATAGCTGCCTCCCGCACTTCGCAGATCCCTCCCGCCTTCGGCAGAATAGACGAATCCTACCAGGGCACGAACGGCAAGACCGTCTTTTATATCCAGGACGCTCACGACTCTCTCGAGGCGCAGGAGAACATCGCGGAAATCATCGCGCATTTCGTGGAACATGAGGGCGTCAAGACCGTGTTCGAAGAAGGCTACGAAGGCGACGTTCCGACCGACGAATATTTCGGCTTTATCCAGGGCGCGGCCTCGAAAAAGAAAACGGCCTACTTTCTTCTCGATAAACTCCGCATCGGCGGCGCCGAGTACGCGCACGTGAACCGCTCGCGCGATTTCAGGCTGATCGGCGCCGACAGTCTCGCGCTGCACCGCGAAAACCTCGAGTGGTACCGCAGGTCCGCCGCGGAGCATCAGCTCGTCAGTGAAGACCTCAAACGAATCACGCAAGACCTCGAAAAACTCGCGAACCGGCTCTTCCCGGGAGAAATGAAAGACTGGATGAAACTCCGCGCGCGGTTTGAAGAGGGAAAGCTTGACCTCGTTTCCTATTTGGCCCGCACAGCCGCGCTGAAGAAAGAAATTCTCTCCGGTCCCGGGTTCGAAAACCTGAATCTGCTTTTGCGCGCGGCGGCAGAAAATAATCCCGCGCAGGACGAAGTCCCTGCCATCGATCCCAGGTCCGTATTCGTAGAGCTCGACCGGCTCGAAAACGAAATCGCGCTCGCTTTTCTGGCCGGCTCCCGCGAACGGGAGATTTACCGCTTTAACAAAGAGCTGCGCCTGCTTGCCCGCTTGAACTCGATTGCCATCACCGCTTCCGAATACGAAGCGCTCGAAGAAATTATCGACGAATTTGACACGGCGGAACTCGCCGCTTTCATCGCGAAAGAATCCGGTATATCCACCGCGCTGCCGAGGAGGTGGGAAGAAAGCATCCGCTTTGCCCGCGAGTTTTACCGTACGGCTCAGGCCCGCGACGAGATCGTGAAAAACCGTCTCGCGTCGTTCCTCCCTTCGGCGGAGGTAAATGCAGTCCTCGTCTTCGGAGGTTTTCATAAACCCGCCATCCTGCGCATTCTGAGAGATGCCGGATATTCCTATCAGGTCGTGACGCCCGCCATCACGGAAATAAGTGAAAAGCATCAGGAGTACTACCGCAGGCTCATGGGGACGGGATATCACGCTTTTGAAACGCCCCTGATCGCCGCGCGGGCTGCCAGGACGGCAAATATTTACGGCGTTCCTTTCGGGCGGCGGGAACTGACCGCTGTCGCGGAAGCCGTGGCTTTTTCTGAAAATGCGGGAGACCGCTGGCTTGCCGCCGCCGAAGAACATCTGCTCGCGCGCTCCGAACTGCGCCCGGAAAGCCAAACCGTAGAAAGCGGCCTTTCTCCGCTTCCGGCCGGGACCGCAGCGCCAAAAGAGTACCTTAGAGATTACAAGTATGACCCTGGACTTGGACGCGATGTGATTGTGGCCGTCACGGTAAAAAATAACGAGCAGTCGGCCACAGATGAAAGAGCGCTGAGAGGACTTACTCGTGCGGACGGGCATCTCATCGGGGGCGTTACCGCAAGGCCATACAAGGAAGGCCTTGTGCTCGGCGTCCCGCTCTCTCAAGATTCGGTCGATGCCGGCAAAGCACTCTGGTCTTTTTCCACAGCCGAACCCCACAGCGTCTCGTTTCACGGAGATACCATGGCCGTCGGGGGAAATAACACGGTCACTGTCTATGACTCTAATGGTAAAGCGCCGGTTCAGATGATGTATCCCTGGTTTGCGCACGTTCACACGGCAAGTTTCTCCGAAGACGGGAAAAATCTCCTTGTCGCTTCGAGCGGTTTCGATTCAGCTTTTGAAATTAATATCGCAAGCGCTTTGGTGACGTGGGAGTGGAAAGCCTGGGAAAACGGCTACGACCGGTCTCCCCTCGGCCACCATCTCACGACTTCACCTGAACGTGCTGTTAAGCTCCGGGAATCTGGTAAAGAAGCGATCCTCGTCGACGATCCCTCTGCATGGCCTGCTTTCGGTCTTCCCACGCGCCAGCGAGCCGTTCATCTGAACGGCGCGGAATACCTGGATGCGGACCGGCTTCTTTTGACGCTCTTTCATCAGGGACAGGCCATTATTGTCGACCGCGGCACAGGCGCTTCGCAGATCGTCATGGAAGGACTCATGAGCCCTCACGGGTTTAGTAAAGCCGCGAATGAGGAATACGTCATTGCGAGTACAAGAAGCGCACATTTTTATATTCTCGATTCGGATTTCCGGGCCAGGCGTGAGATTTCTCTCGAAGATATGCCGGGCATCGTAAGGCCGCCGGAACTCGGCGAATGGCTGCAGAACGTTCAGATGATAGGGCCGAACCTTTTTCTCGGCATCGATATCCACCGGAGACATTTCTGGGTGATTGATATCCAGCATAAAACTTACCGGGGCATCGAGATCCCGCGTGACTGGGCGGTTCAAGAAACCGTTGTACTTCCCGAAGCGTGGCAAAAGAAATCCTCAGACTATTTTTTGACGCCCACTATCCAGGTAGAGCTGAAGAATGGGGCGCGCTCCGAGCTGAGGAGCAGGCCGGAAGACGCCGAAGCGAAATTAAGCGGCAGGTTTAATCCCGATAGAAGGCAGAATACGCTCCCTGATGCATCGGGTGATCCGCGGAAAAAGGCAAGGCACCCCGGCGAAGCGTCCGAACTCACCGGCACCCTCGCCGAATTGAGAGCGGGCCGTTTCTCTGCGGCTGAAAGGCGTCTGGCCGCGGTATTTCCCGGCACCATGCGCAATGTGGACGCGCTCGACAAAGCAAGGAGAGGAGAAACTTATGCTCCTGTAGCTTATGATTCGTCGACGCCGCCCTCGGCTCTCATTTCTCCCGCGCAGGCTGCGTCCGCCGTTGCGGAACTTCTCGAACTGGATTACAGCGGTACGGCGCAGGTGAGCGGGACCGATCTGCTCGGCGAAGCGCTTCAGATTGAAAAAAATACAGAGCGCTACAACGCGGCCTACGGACTTCCCCTCAAGCTTGAAACCATCGATATCGCGGGACAGCGGCCAGCGAAAGAAGTTCCCAAAGCAAAAATGCTCAGTCTCGTAAGTCCCCCGCTCGATGAAGCGGCGGATTCCCTCATCCGGGAAACGCCTGATAACGGAAATCCGCGCGTCTTTCCCGCGGTGGAAAAGGGAGCCGGTACCGAAGCTCGGTCGGAGCTTCGAGCGGGCAGGCAGGCTTCCGTTTATGACGAGCTCGAAAAAGAGGAGGGAATGGAAGTCATGCGGGGCGGAACCCGGACGGTAGGAAGCTCGCCCGACGAAGTGCTCGCCCTCGTCGATTTAAACGGCCGGAGGCTCAGACAAACCAAACCGAAAGACCAGGCGCACCGCGACGGGGACTGGCACGAAACCGCCCACGTTTACGTTTTTGATAAGAAAGGCCGTCTGCTTCTGCAAAAGAGAAGTCTCGACAAAAAAACATCGCCAGGGAAGTTTCAGGTCTCAGTCAGCGGGCATGTGAACGCGCACGAAGGCGTGAGAAAGGCTGCGGCGAGGGAAGGTACGGAAGAAATCGGGATCCAGATCAATCCGCGCAGGCTGAAGCGGATGGGGCGCGTTAAACGCGAATACGACACGGCGGAAGGACACAACCGGGAATTCACGACGATTTACGCATACACGGTGACGGATGAAGAAAAGAAAACCATTCTCGGTAATTACAATCTCAATGAAAGCGACGAAATCTGGGTCTGGCCCGTAGATACGATGCTGAAATGGGTAGAGAGCAACCCCGAGCTTTTTTCCAACAGCATCCGCCTTATCGCGGGCGAAGAGAAACCAATCCTCGAAAAAATGCTGAAGGACGTGAAAGCGGCGAGATCGGAATTGCGCACTGAATCCACAGGGCAGGAAGGCGTGCTGAAGCCGTTGAGCGAACCCGCCGGCGTCATTCTGAGCGCGGGAGATTTCCTGCTGCTGCCTGAAGGCGCGGCGGATGCCCGGCTCGAAGAACTGCTCATTCTGCTTACCGAAAATCCCGCGCTCGATCTCTACGTCGACGGGCACGAAGAAGCTGTTTCGGACGATCCGAAGCTTGCCCTGCTCGATAAACTGCTGAAAGAGTTTCCTGAAAGAGTCCACCACGGAAAATATGATCGCGCCAATCTTCGAGAGAAGTCATACCTGGTCCACGCATCATTTTTCGAAAGCGGCGGGGGGCAGGAAACCACGGCGGCAGCGCTCATCGATCTGCGCAAGCGTTACGGTTTCAGTCAGGCAATCCTTCCGCTCGCTTATGAAAGGGCGGGCTCTCTGAAAGCTTTTCTCGCGCTCACCGAATCCGTCTCGGCCGCGGCCCTTATCCGCAAGACCGCGGAAGCCATGGCTGTGAAGGGCCCGGACGGACGCTGGCGGATAGCGGAATCTTTCGCCGCCTCGCTCTGGACCCGCATGCAGGCCGACTTTGCCGTGGCCTGGTCGGCGTAACTCTTGAATTCTGGCACCCGCGCCAATGCGCCGGTACCCGGGACAATTCGAATCCGGACGATTCGAATTCTGGCACCAGCGCCGATGCGCTGGCACCTGGAGCAATTCGAATCCGGACGATTCGAATTCTGGCCACGTGGCCAAAATTGATCCTGGGTTTGATACAATGCAGGACATGAAAACCTTATCTGGAGTCCCCGGCTTTTCCAAACGTGAGCCGTCGCTCGATATCCTGCGGGGTCTCGCAATCTTCATCATGATCGGCGCGAATATGGCCGCCTACCTTCTCAAAGAGCCGCATCCCTACGCTTTCCGTTTTTACGGTTCCCTTGCCGCACCGCTTTTTATTTTCATTTTCGGAATGATGGTGCCTCTGGCGGCGCGGCTGAAGGTCTGCGGCTTCCCCCATTTTTTGAAACGCGGTCTTTTCATTCTTGCCTGCGGCGCTCTTATCGATTTTCTCGTATGGGGTCTTATGCCGTTCGTGGGCTGGGACGTGCTCTACCTTATCGGCGTGTCGATCCCTCTGGTCTTTCTGGCGTCGCGTATTCCCGCGCCCTTTCGCTGGATGCTGGCTCTTGCCTCGGCGCTCGTTCTTCCGGGCGTGTTTCAATCGGTTTTTGGTTACCACGCCGTTCCCGAGGAGTATCCGCTTCGGGAGGGTTTAAAAAGTTTCAGCCTGGGCACGGCGTTCAGGCAATGGGCCCTCGACGGATGGTTTCCCTTTTTCCCGTGGTTTGGTATCGCGCTTGCGGGCGCGAATTTCGAAAGTCTCCGTTCACGTTATTCCGGAAGCAAAGTCTTTCTTCAGAAAACGGCGGGGGCAGGCCTCGTTCTCGCCGCGGCGGGAGCGTTCGCCTGGTATTTCTTTCCCGGAGACTCTTATACGCGGGGCGGTTACAGCGAACTTTTCTATCCGGCCTTTCCAGGTTTTGTTCTCGCCGCCCTGGGCCTGACGCTTCTCTTGTTTGCCGCCGTTTCAAGCCTGCAGGCTCTACGGCTCCTGAAACCTTTCGCACTGCTCGGAAAGCATTCCCTTTTTGTCTACGTCTTCCACACGCTTCTGATCGCCTGGGTCCTGGTTTCGACAATTCCGGCACAGGGAATGGGGCTGTTTCTGGCGATATACGCCGCGGTGGTCACTTTTATTTTCGGTGTGGTTCTTCTGCGGGAACGGATCGGTTCTAGAAAATCCTGAGGCAACTTCAGGCTGCGGCGAATTTCTGCGGGGCGTCGAGAACGGCGAGCAGCTCGGCTTTTTTGATGGGTTTGGTCAGGTGGCCGCTGCAGCCCGCGTTCAGACTTTTCTGTGCGTCTTCCTTGAGTGCATTTGCCGTCAAAGCGATGATAGGAACGGCTTTTACCGCGGACAGTCCGCGTTCCTTTTCCCACTTCCGGATCGCTCTCGCCGTCGTGTAGCCGTCCATGACCGGCATGTGGACGTCCATGAAAACCAGGTCGTAAGGCGTGCCGCCCCCCGTGACCTTGTCGAATGCGATTTGGCCATTCTCGGCCGTATCCACTTTGTGGGGTGTCTTCTTCAGATAGGCGAGAATAAGGGTTCTGTTGTCTTCCGAGTCATCCACCAGAAGGATACGAAGGCCTTCGGAAGGCGGCGCTTCAGCAGCAGGCTGCGGGCGCGGCACTTCTTCGACCGCGGGCTGCTGCCGCAAAACTTTTTCGATCGTACCCAGCAGCTGGGTTTTTTTTATGGGCTTGATCAGGTAACTTTCGAGCCCGAGATCACCCGCGCGGGCGATGTCGCCGTTCCGGTGGTCGGAAGTCAGCATCATGATCATCAGCGCGTTGTAAGAGGCGTTTGTTTTGATTTTTTCCGCGAGAGTGAACCCATCCATCAGCGGCATTCGGCAGTCGAGCAGAAGGAGCTGGTATTGCTGACCCCGCGCGGCCGAACGTTCGAGTTCGATCAGCGCTTCGCGGCCGCCTTCGGCTTCTGTCACGCACATTCCTTCGGAGGTAAGAATTTCGCGGAGGATAAGACGGTTAGTGCTGTTATCATCGACTACGAGGACTCTGATGTTTCTCAGGCCGTTTCTTGGAAGCTGACAGACCAGGTTCTCGTTCGACGGAAGGGATGCGTCCCCGGCGGTTTCGAGATCCAGCTCGAAAAAGAAAGTCGCTCCAAGGCCTTCCGCGCTTTCGACCTGCAGCGTGCCTTTCATGAGATCGACGAGTTTTTTGCTGATGCTGAGGCCGAGGCCCGTGCCGCCGAACTTGCGTGTCGTCGAGGAGTCTGCCTGGACGAAAGGACTGAAAATGAGCTGCTGTTTATCCGGATGGATTCCTATGCCCGTGTCGCTCACTGAAAAGTGCAGCTTGGCGCGCCCCGCATGAACAGCAATGCCGTCCGCTTTTTTTACCTGTACGACAACCTCGCCTTTTTCGGTGAACTTGATGGCGTTGCCGATAAGATTAACGAGAATTTGCCGAAGACGGTTGACGTCGCCCACAAAAAAAGGCGCAATATTGGGCCCGACGCGGCTGGTGAGTTCGATCCCTTTCTGATGAGCGCGCACGGCCATGAACTCCGTCGTCCGTTCGATGAAGTCCCGCAGGTCGAAAGGGGCCTCTTCAAGTTCCGTATGACCCGCTTCCACTTTGGACAGATCAAGGATGTCGTTAATGAGCGTCAGAAGAGTGTCTCCCGCGCGCTGGAGAATTTTAATGTATTCCATCTGTTCCTTGGAAAGCCTGGCTTCGGAAAGCAGGTCTGCCATGCCGACTATCGCGTTCATCGGGGTTCTGATCTCGTGGCTCATGACGGCCAGAAATTCTGATTTCGCGTGCGAGGCCTGGAGCGCTTGATCACGCGCTTTTTTCAGATCTTCGTCACCTTGCCTTCTCTTGATGAAAAAACCGATCTGCAGCCCGATCGCCTGAGCGACCTTCACGAGTTCAGCGTCGTAAGGCCTGACTTCACAGGCACAAAAATCGATAATGCCCAGTACTTCGTTGTCGACAATAATGGGAAAGCCGAAAGCGCTCCGGAGGGCGCATTGCGCAGCCGCCGCTTTCCGGACAAAGCCCGGGTCTTTTGAGATGTCAGGAATCCAGACTACCTGCGAGCTCGCCCAGACGCGGCCCGGCAGGCTCCCTCCGGTTTGTATCGCGAGATTTTTCGATGCTTCGGTGAATGCCGAAAAATTACTATCCGCCTGCCAGGTATAGTGATTCCGAAGCAGCTTCTGTTCCTTGTCGAGCGTCCAGAATGAACTTGCCTGCCAGCCGAGATCGGTGCCGAATTGATCGACAATCACCGGCAGTGCTTCTTCGACGCTGCCTGCCTCCGCGAGAATGCGGCTGATGAAATACTGCGTATTGAGCCGGCTTTCCTTGCGAAGCTGGGCGAGGTGCATTTTGTGAATGGCGCGAGCGCTGAGCGCTATGAGGCAGAAAAAAACCACGATATTGCACATCGCGTGTAGCGTCACACCGAAGCTGGTGTTGTATAACCCCTCTTTCTCCCCCAGAATTCTCAAAACCCCGAAAACAGAAGGAATTAAAAAACTGGCGGGCAGCAGCCTCTTTGCCATGAGACTTCCGCCGCTTCCTGAAGCCAGGATTTGCGCGAAGTGGGACGGTCGCGAACAAATCATGGCAACTCCCAGCAAGACAAACGCGGCCGCTGTGTGGAGTGCCATCGGGATGTAAGACGACAGTTTATAAAAAGATACGGAACTGTAGGTGTAGCCGAGAAGAGCCATCCAGGCAAACACCGTCACCGCGAAGGCGAGGATCTGTCCCAGCGGAACTGTGCGGCGAAAAGAGAGGCAGGCGAGAGCTGACCCCGACATCATGAACGCGATCGCCGAGTTCGGGGCCATCGAATTGCCATTGAGCCTGTCCGCGAATAAAAACTTATCCACATGGAGATCGAACCCCGTGCTATAAAAAAATATTTTGGCGATACCCACGGCTGCGATAAAGCAGGCCAGCGCGACCTGCCAATGGCTGAGGCGTGAAGCGGCTTCTCTCTGGGAAAGAACAAGAATGGTGCCCGCGAGAATAAAGCAAATTGCCGTCGCCGGGTTCATCGAGACAAGCCCGGGAATAATGCTTTTGAGATAGGGATTGCCAGTCGTCCAGCCAATGAGGACGCTGAGCGCCACAAAAATGATCAGGGCCGAGAGAAAGATGGTGATGTGTTTCAGGCGTCTTTCGTAGACGGCCGGACTTTTCAGGCTACGCACGCCCATGCTTTCCTTTCAGAATGCGCTCTATTCGCAGAACTAGAACATCCTTCTGGACCGGTTTTTATGTAGTCAACGGCCCCTAGTTCGAAGCCTTTCTGCTCATTTTCCTGCTCGTGGCGGGCGGTCAGAAAAAGAATAGGAGCGGCGATTCCTTTCTGAGTGGCCATTTCGATGAGCTTGAAGCCGTCGAGATTCGGCATGTTGATATCCGAAACAATGAGATCAAAATTTTTTCTGCCAAGACACATAAGCGCGTCGATTCCGTCTTCTGCGATGGTGACCGCGTAACCCCGGTTTTCAAGATAGCGTGCCACAAGGGCTCTGGTGTCTTTATCGTCTTCGACGATGAGGATGGAAGGAGGCGCGTTTTTGCCCGTATTTTTTTGTTCAGGTGCGGTAATTGCTGCCGCAGGTTCAGGAACACTTCTTGCTGTGACCGTTAATTCTTCCGGCGCGTATTCAGCATCCGCGGCAGGTTCCTCGACAAGAACGCGCTCAAAAGCATCTTTCGGTGAAAATTTGAGTTCGCGGACTTTCTGCGCCGCGTGATGGCTGATGAGAAAGCTTCCATCCCGTTTGGTGAAATTGCGGATCTCGGCGATCGATTTTCCAGAGCGGATCATGTTTGAAATCTCGGCGTTGAATTCAAGGATCTCGTACACGCCTTCCCGGCCCCAGTAACCCGTGCCGCCGCATTTCGGGCACCCTTTAGGCCGCGCCACCTGCTCGGGCATATTGTCAGAGAAACCCTTTAGCATCAGGAGTTCCTCCTGGGTAGGGGGCGAAACTTCCCGGCAGGTTTCGCAGAGTTTTTTCAGCAGGCGCTGGGCTACGATGGCGACGACGCTGTCGGCAATGGAGCCGCGCGCGACCCCGAGGCGTTCCAACCTGAAAATGGCGGTAGTCGCGTTAGAGGTATGAAGGGTCGTGATCGTGAGATGTCCCGTGCTTGCGAAATCCATCGCGGCTTTCGATGAAAAGGTGTCGCGGACTTCGCCGAGGTAAAGGATGTCCGGATCCTGGCGCATGCTCGATTTGAGGACGCTCTCAAAAGTAATCCCGGCCTTCTCGTTGACCTGCTGCTGGTTGGCGAAGGCGATTTTGTATTCGACCGGATCTTCGACAGTGATCAGGCTCTTCGCCTTGCAGTCGATCTGAGACAGAAGGCTGTAAATGGTGGTGGTCTTTCCCGAACCCGTGGCTCCCACGATCAGAATGAGGCCGCGGTCCCGGCGGGCGAGGCCAGTGAGAGTTTCCGCCTGCCTGGGGGTGAGCCCGAGGCGGCCGAGCTGCGGGGCTTCCATCGACTGGTCCAGAAGACGGATGATCATGCTTTCGCCCTTCGGCGTGGAGGTCGTCGCCAGGCGGAGCTTGAACTTTTTGCCGGCGATATCGGCTTCAATCATGCCGTCCTGCGGCTTTCTTTTCTCCGCAATGTCGAGATTGCCGAATACCTTCAGACGGGAAAGAAGCTTGGTCCCGGTTTCTGTTTTCAAACCGTAGATCTCTTTCATGTCGCCGTCGATACGGAAGCGCACAAGCACGTGGGATTCTTTCGGTTCGATGTGGATATCGCTTGCCCGATGCTGAACGGCCGTAGTGAGGATGTTGTCTGCGATAAGAGCGATCGGGGATTCCGTTTCGTCCGCAGGCTTGCCGTGAAAGGAATCGTCTGCCCGGGGCGCGCGAAGCGACGAGAGCGTGGTCGTACTGTCGTCGACCAGAAGAAAGCTGATGGTTTTCGGATCTGCCACAGCGAAGCCGTAGGGCTGGCCTTGAAACTTTTGAGCAAGCACATCGAAAATCTCGAAACGAAAAGGATTGCTGACGGCAAAGATCAGTTTTCCATCCAACTTGACGGGGATCACCGAATTTGACTTGCAGAAGGAGGCGGTCAGCAGGTTGAGCTGCGCTGACTCTGGATTCACAAAAGGCAGAAAATCAAAGGAGCAGAAAGCAGCAAAGTATCTTGCCAGGCTCTCCGAGGGAATATTCATCAGGCCGCATAGTTTGTAAGGGTCAGAAGCACCTGCCTGCGCCAGGGACGCGCGCTGTTCTGCAGGCAAGTGGAGTTCGGCGGCTAAAAAATCCAGGAAGTCGTTGAAACGAAATGAGAGCTGGGCGCGGGCACTCGACTCGTCTGCGGGCATCGGATCCCTATGCGGCGACTATCTCGACCTGAGTGAGGTAATCGCGGAGTAAAAGAAACTGTGAGTGAACTGTGACATAGTCTTTCCGAAGTGCGGCGTCTTCCATCCGGCCGCCGATCTCCGTGACAGGATCCATTCCGTAGCCGCCGCCTGATCCCTTCATGATATGACTGAGATGGGAGATCAGGGTGAAGTCCCCTTTATCGAGAGCCGTTTGAATGGTCAGGATATCCGCACGACGGGCTTCAAGGTACTTTGGAACAAGATCGAAAATCTCCGGGTCCACCTGGACAATGATACGTCCCATAAGGTTATCCCACCTCCACTTATGATTCAAAGTTAACACGCGTTCCGGCCTAGTTCAAGTTGACCTAAAAAAGAGCAAAGTTAGCAATTATTCATGTAACCGTCCCGGCAGCAAAAGTTGGAGGCGGAACCTGAAAACGGGTAATCCAGGTGGATTTTCAGGAGCTAATTCTGGTATATATGAACCTTCCTATCATAAAAGGGGTATACAGATGACGATTCTCGACGCGGTCTGGCTGGGCATTATCGAAGGCATCACGGAATTTCTTCCCGTTTCATCGACAGGGCACCTTATTCTTGCCTCCAAACTGCTGGGCCTTCCGGAAACCGAGTTTCTGAAAACCTTCGAAATCGCGATCCAGCTCGGCGCCATTCTTTCAGTCGTCGTCCTTTACGCGCGCTCGTTCCTTCTCAGGCTGGAGGTCATCAAGCGGCTCATGGCGGCGTTTGTTCCGACCGCCATTCTCGGATTCATTTTCTATAAAATCGTAAAGACTTACTTTCTCGGCAATGCGCACATCGTGACGTTCGCCCTTTTCTTTGGAGGTCTCTTCATGATTCTTTTCGAGCGCGCTTATAAAGAAAAACCGGGGGCTGAAGAAGACATCTCGAAACTTTCTTACAAGTCAGCAGTGCTGATCGGTATTTTTCAATCCTTCGCCATGGTGCCGGGCATTTCCCGGTCGGCGGCGACGATCATCGGCGGGCTTGTCCTCGGCATGAAGCGCAAGGCGATCGTCGAATTCTCTTTTCTCCTCGCCGTTCCAACCATGCTGGCGGCGACCGTGCTCGACGTGCTGAAAAGCGACGCGGTGCTTACGGCGGACACGCTGCCTCTCCTCGGTACCGGTTTCGCCGTTGCTTTCGTGGTCGCAATAGTCGCCATAAAATGGCTGCTTGGTTTCATCAAGAAACATAATTTTGTGTCTTTTGGCGTCTATCGGATGCTTGCCGCCGCCGCCTTCTGGTATTTCATCGGCTTTCACTAAGTCTTCTGACGGGTGAATCCGATAAAAGGGCTTCCCTGCACAGAATGCGTATGTAGAATCAGAATGTTTCATCTTCTTAGGCCCCCGGCGCGGCGCACACTTTTGGTCAGGTACCTGTTCCGGGGGAAGGTAAATTATTTATTTTAGCTCCCGCCTTTCTGCATGTATAATACCCGCCGTTTCCTCCCTCGCGATGAAGCCCTGACTAACCCATAAAAAGCCAGAGAAAAACAGATGGCCGTTCTATTACAAATTAATAATCTCAGAAAAGTTTACGGCGTTACGGTCATCCTCGATGATGCGAGCGGATCTTTTGCCAGCGACCAGAAGATCGGCGTTATCGGACGGAACGGCGCCGGAAAGTCGACGCTCTGCCGGATCATCACGGGCCACGAAGCCGCCGACAGCGGAACGATCATCCGCAATTCGGCGCTCCGCCTCAGTTATCTCGAACAGCACGACACTTTTCAGCAGGGTGAGACGGTGCTCGATTTTCTCATGCGTTACACGGGCCGCGAACACTGGGAGTGCGGCGAAATGGCGGCCCAGTTCCAGATCGACTACGACAGGCTAGACGTGCTGGTACAGAGCCTCCCCGGCGGCTACCAGACGCGCGTGAAGCTGACAGCGATGCTGCTCAAGAACCCGAACTTCCTAATCCTCGACGAACCGAGTAACTACCTCGACCTGAGCACGCTTATCCTGCTCGAAAACTTTCTGCAGAATTTTAATGGCGGCTATCTCGTCGTCTCCCACGACCGTGAATTTCTGAAAAAGACGTGCGAACATACGCTTGAAGTCGAAAGCGGAAAAGTCGCGCTTTATCCCGGCAATATCGAAGAGTATTTCGAATTCAAGGAAGAGCAGCGGGGGCAGACGGAGGCCTACAACCGGGGTATCGAGAAAAAACGCGACCAGATGCAGGATTTTATCGACCGGTTCAAGGCGAAGGCTTCGACCGCCACGCGCGCCCAGTCCAAGATGAAACAACTCGTGAAATTAAAGACGATCGAAATCGCCCACGAACTCGCCACGGTAAAGATCAACATTCCGCCCGTCGAACCAAAGACCGGCGTCGCGTTTGCGTGCGAGCACCTCACGATCGGTTATCCCGAAAAAATAGTGGCGCGAGGCATTTCATTCGATATCGACCGCGGCAAACGCATCGCCGTCCTCGGTAACAACGGTGAAGGTAAATCCACTTTTTTAAAAACCATCGCGGGCGCCCTTGAACCCAAGGAAGGCACCTTCAAGTGGGGGACAGGCCTGAAAGTAGCGTATTATGCCCAGCACGTTTTTTCATCTCTCAATCCCGATGATGACATCGTCTCTCACCTGAGCCGTGAAAGTGCCGCCGGCGTTTCCAATCAGGATATCCTCAACATGGCGGGATGCTTTTTATTCAAGGGCGACGAAACGAAAAAGAAAGTGAAGGTGCTGAGCGGCGGCGAACGCGCGCGCCTTATTCTCGCGGGTATCCTTCTTTCGAAGAGCCACGTTCTGCTCCTCGACGAACCTACGAACCATTTGGATTTCGAGACGGTGGAAGCGCTTGCTCACGCGCTCCAGAAGTTTTCCGGGACTGTTTTTTTCATCAGCCATGACCGGACTTTCGTGAACCTGATTGCGACGGGAATCCTCGAAGTGAAAAACGGCCGGATCGCGAGATATCCCGGCGTCTACGAAGACTACGTGTATCACCTGGAAGCCGTCGCCCGCGGCGATGTGACGGAAGCTCAAGGCGGCGGAGACGGCAAGGACTCGGGGTCGGAAGCGGAAAAAAAGACGGTCGAGGATCACAGTGAAAGCGCGGCGCAGAAGCTACGTAAAGTAAAAAGCGACATGGAAAAGCTGAAGAAGAAAATGGTATCGACCGAAGAGCGGCTGAAAAACCAGACACACGAGCGCGACCGTCTTCTCGCGGATATACGGGACAATCCTTTTCATTACTCCAAAGACCGTAACGAGAAACTGAAAGTTCTGCAGATCAGGGTCGAAGAAACCGAGCAGGAGTGGTACGAAATGCAGACAAAAATGGACAAGTTCAAAAGCGAACTGCCCTTCGAATTTGAAAACCCCGCTTAGGCGGCGGGGTCGATCCCCATTCTTATCTTTTCCTGCCTTTCGCCTGCGGCGCCGGGACGGGGAACGTAAACAGGTTTGCCTCCCAGCCAGCCGCTGATCGTCAGCAGTACGAGGATGAGAGCGGAAAAGACGAGCGACGCGCCCAGATCAATCGCCCCGTTTCCCCTCAGTAAAAGGTTCACCGTAAAAAGAATGACGGCCGCGGTATTCAGGGTCATGTGGAAGACCACGATAGTGCGCGAGCGCCCTTTGAGCGATTGATACTCGATGACGCCGGGAACCGCGGCGAGGAGAGACCCCACGATGGCTGCGCCCATACAATAGAGAGAAACTTCCGCCCAGGCAGAACTGCCCCAGCCTATCCAGTAAATAAAATCGCAAAAAAAGGAAAACACCCAAAGACACATAGGTAAGGAAACGATAATCGGATGAATAGGACGATGAGGGATGCTGGCTTGAGTCTTCATAGTTTCCTTTGAGGTCGTTATTCAGGCGGTCTGCGAAGAGTAACAATCCTGATTTTAGGCGGCTACTAACCCAATCTGAATCGGGGAGTTGCTGAATTTCTACGGGGGAAAAGCAGTTAGGCGTTAAAAAAGGTGACGTGCTGCGCCCCCGCCCCGAAAGTCTTAAAATTAGAACTGGAACTCTGGGCAATTACAGGTATGATAGAAACTTCCTAGGAAATCCGGAGAGAAGCGTCAAGCTTCTCCCAGGAAAGTCCCTGAAGCAAAAAGCGAAGGGGCCACAAGGATCCGAAGCAACCCGCTTCCCCCAGGAAGTCCGTAAGCTACACGAAGGGGGCTACCAATTCGGAGACAAACAAACTCTCCGAGGAAGTCCCTGAACCAAAGGCGAAGAGAGCCAGAAAATCTGGAGATAAGCGCCAAGCTTTCCCAGAAAGGACCCGCGTTCATACGCGCGGAGCTATCATTCCTTCATACCTCCATTAGACAAGGGAGTCACCATGGATAAAGATTTAGAGCAGGAAGAAAACGATGCTTCCGAAGCAGAAGCCCCCGAAGAGGAACGTTCGGATGTCGATGTTGCGGAACTTCTCATGAAGATCCAGCAGCATCTCATTTATCTGGAAAAGAAAATCGATTCACTTCTGACTCAGGCTTCGGAAAAGCCCGCATTCAAAAAAGACTTTTCTTCTCGTCCACCCCGCCCGTTTGGCCGTTCCAACTGGTCCGGGTCCGGGTCTGGCGGCGGAGGCGGAGGGGGCGCAGGAGCCAAGCGTTACCATCATGGTGAAAAGCGCGGCGGCTTTGGCGGCAGGGAGCGTCCCTTTGGAGACCGCGGAGACCTGTCTCTTATACACATCTGACGCTGCCGACGAATAGAGAGGTGTAGATCTCGGTGGTCGCCGTATCAT